>Ga0208015_1001078_pt1 | contig 10495 bp, 14 predicted proteins | sample 26BtaG_FD_184101 | JGI IMG/M metagenome (GOLD analysis project Ga0208015, IMG submission 184101) | Marine viral communities from Cariaco Basin, Caribbean Sea - 26B_WHOI_OMZ_CsCl (SPAdes) (version 2) | ecosystem: Environmental > Aquatic > Marine > Oceanic | place: Caribbean Sea: Cariaco Basin...
AGATACGCTCTAATAAACATAAACACCTAAAATAGTCTGTTATAAGTGGTTCCATTATACCAGTCTGTTTTAAGTAGTCTGTTAATAGGTTTAAGGGGCGAAATAACTGGTTCTCTTGGGGTATACCTTAAGGGAACCATTCCGGTGCTTTCACTGGTTCGGTACCCTACATGGGACTTGAATCTTTGGCTGTGGGCTAGTGGTAGCAATGGCTCAAGTGACAGTAGTGTACTTCATAGTGTACTTACCATGCATATTCTATTCGTGATCGGGGCGCTATACAGCATAGAAACATATGCTTACAGCCTAGGTTGATTCATTGTTCTAGGTAGTTCTTCTAACTTATTTCGTTAAGCTCTGAATTAAGCACACTAATAATTAATTGCCTCAGCCAATTATGCGCTGCATCGCCCTCACGGCGTTGATGCCATAGTAATTTAAAATCGAATGATTCAATTGGAAAAGGTGGTTCGAATATTTGAACCTGTGAGTTGCTATCAGTCATATCAAAGCTACGCCGCGCCGCTGTCAAAATCAGGTCAGTACCAGCCACTAATTGATTGGCAATTCCCCAGTGTGGCAAAGTCATTACAACATGACGACTTAATCCTGCGCCACTAAGTGCACGTTCAATCTCATTATTAGCACCTGATTGCATGGCAACGAGGATATGCGGTCGAGCCAACCAACTATCTTTATCGAGAATACCACTCTCTGGCAAAGTGCTTTTGTCTGCCAAACAAGCAAAAGACTCAATAAATAAGGTGTGCATACGAAGCGCTTCTGGCACTTTATCTGGGAAGACACCGAAAGCCATGTCAGTTTCACCATCGAACACATCCGCCATCATCGCTTCGCGGCTTCCTTGACTTACCTCAAGCTCAATGCCAGGCGCAAGCACTCTTAATGAGCGCACCAAACTCGGCATAAATACACGCGCGCCATAGTCAGACATAGCCAGACGAAATACTCGCTTCGCACTGAGAGGATTGAATTCTGGTGTCTCAATCAACGCACCAAGCTGCTCTAGAACATCAGTCAAGGGCAGGATTAACTCGCTCGCTCGCGAAGTCAATTCCAATTTTCCTGAACGTCGAACCAATAGAGGGTCATCAAATATGGTACGTAAATGGGCCAGCGCGTGGCTAACTGCCGGCTGACTTTTATGTAACCGGAGAGCGGCTCGTGATACGTGCTTTTCTACTAATAATGCGTGCAACGTCACGAGCAAATTAAGGTCAATACGTCTTAAGTTATTCATATGACGAATAGTGAAGTAAAAAAACAATAATTTCAATTCAAATTTTTAATATGAAATAATTCCTCTAGAGAATTAAATAAATCTGGAGCAAACGTATGAATCTATCACTTACTGGTATCTCTTTTGCCATTATCGCCTTAGTTGCTGGCGCTTTAGTCCCTCTCCAAGCTGCAAGTAATGCTGAATTAGGCCGTGCTCTTGGACATCCTCTTTGGGCAACGGTAGTGTCGTTATTGGTGAGTGTACTTATAGTAATACCTGTCATTCTTTCTATGCGTGTCCCTACGCCCATATTGAGTGAAATTGGACAATTACCAATGTGGGTCTGGTTTGGTGGCATAGCTGGCGTCATCTATATTACATCCGCATTAATTCTAGTCCCTCGTTTAGGCGCAACTCGCTTTATTGTTTGCGTGATCGCGGGTCAAATGCTTATTTCATTAATATTAGACCAATACGGTTTTATGAATTTACCGGTGAAACAAATAAACGCTGGGCGTTTAGTAGGTGTTACTTTCGTTCTACTAGGCATGATCATGGTGCTGTGGCTCACGCCTTCATCTCCCAATTCAGGTGATGTTAAAGCTAGCATCACTGGCGATTTAAATACTATAGAAAGTGCGTCGACAAGCAGCGCTAAGTCTATTTACCATTTTGAAAGTTAGTGATGCCTAGCTCAAGGCGTAGGCAATGGAGATTAATTGCTTAAATGCTATTTGGTAATTTAGTAATATTGTTGAGCTTATAAAAACTAATAGAAAGTCTAATTTAAGCATACTACGTGCATTTTTTGGATATTGCCGAAGTATTCATAAGTATTTGAGATGGTATAACCATGAAAAGAATCAACGTGTTAGGTACATCGGGTTCAGGGAAATCTACGTTTGCCAAAGCTCTAGCAGATAAGCTTAACTGTGCATATGTTGAAATGGACGGATTATTTTGGCTGGATGATTGGCAGCATGTTGATGATGAAACTTTTATCAAACATATTGAAAAGGCGCTAGATAAGCCAGCGTTTGTATTAGATGGTAATTATAGTCGGACGATACCTATAAAATGGAAAGATATCGACACCGTCATTTGGCTGAACTATTCGTTCCCATTAGTGTTGTCTCGTGCTCTCAAACGTGCCGTATTCAGGACTATTAGTAGAAAGAAGCTGTGGGATACCAATAATGTAGAGAGCTTAACAAGACTATTTTCCAAAAAATCTATCATATGGTGGACGATTACAACGCATAAGAAAAATCGTAAAAAGGTTCGTCAGTTAATAAACAAACCTGAATACCAGCATATTAAATTTATTGAGTTTACTAAGCCCATTGAGGCTAAAACGTTTTTGAAAACTTTATAACATTTACCCACAGAAAGCTGGCTGTTCGATGCCTGTATAGCGCACCAATCACAACTTAAGTGCAAATGACCATGTATAAATCAGAGCAAGCATGGCATGCAATCAGAAATATTAAACCTAATGTAAATACTAACTGGCTGGAAATGCCCACAGTGAATACTCATAGAACGGAGTTGACCAAAGACGATAATAGCCAGATGACCAAATCATTCAGTCGGGTATTAATTGCAGCCGATAGGATTAGTATTGAATTGCTAGATGACTGGGAAATGTAGCAGCCATTCTCAAATCGATTGTTGGTATAGGGGCTAGTATTGAGTAAATTATAAAGACCTTAAGTCATAAGCAATAAGGGTTACGATCGCCCGTCTAGTTTCTACTATACCGTCTACGCTCACAAAGGATAGCCGGTAAGTTTGTTATAATGAGATACGTTAAATAAATCTAGTAACAACCATAGTGGCCAATACCAAAATTAAACCGCTCACTCCTAAAGCTTGAAGAATAAACTTCGTATTGCTCATAACCGCCCCCCCCCAGTATTTTTTCTTGTTAATACATCTTACTCATTCATTACTGCTACTGCAAATAAATATTCGACTATCAACAAAATGCGTACTGAGTGAAGCCCTAAACAAAAATTCATTTTATCATCAATCACTTACCTACCAGGTGCAAGTTTTTACTATGGAACCGAAGCGGTAAAAGCATCTGATTGGTTAGATATAGGTATATCTTAAGAACTCATATTTACAACTCTATATTCTCTTATTTATTGATTCAGCTAAAAAGCCCCTTTTTGGCTACTCAATAGCTATATAACTTTCAAAACCTTACAGTTAGTATGTATTTAAAGGATTTGTTCATATGGCATATTATTAATATAAAATAAAAGTAAAACTTTATAAGGAGTAAATATGACCCCCTCTTATTTCCCTCAACGTCGTCCGTCGTGGCGCGGTGTAGTCGCCGGTCTTGTCATGGGACTGATAGTGGTTATGGCGATGATTGCGCTTGCATTAGTTCTGAGCTCATTATTACCTTTTGATTTGAAAGGCAGTAGTATTGCTGGGGGTATCTATGCGGCCATTACTGCTTTAGTTAGTGCCTATGTAGCTGGGTACTTCGCGATTAAGTACTCTGCACCTGAAGCGCTATTTGGCGATGGCACGGATATTGATCCAAAAGACGCCACTTTAACAGGCATGCTTACAGGAGCTTTAATTATATTACTCACCACATTTTTCGCGATGAGTAGTGCTACTAGTATCTTATCAATGGCAGGTAATGTTGTAGGCTCTACAGTAAGCACTGTGGCTAAAACAGCAGCAACGACCGCCACTGTTGGTGCAACAGCTGCTGGGGCGGCATCACAAAGCAACAGCGTACAACAAAAAGCAGAAGAAGTTTATCAACGTGTATCAGGTGATATTAGTAAAGAAGACGTACAAGCGATGGTTGCAAAAAATACGCAGAACTTGAATCAACAACAGATTGCTGCCGTCAGTAATGTTATTAAGGATATGTTCGATCAGACCAAGACACAGGTTAATAACATGGACTTTACTGACCTAAATACATGGCGCAATATTGACGTTTATGCAAAAGAGCGTATGGCATCTATTGAAGAGACGTTAAAAGGCCCTGAAATTATCACACGTTTGCAGCAGCAGGGTTTAACTCAAACGCAAGCGCTAGAAGTGCGTACTGAGGTTCAACAATCATTTAATGAGTATAAGGTCAAAACTGAACAATATATTGCAGAAGCCAAACAAATGGCTGAGCAAAGAATGCAGCAAGCAGAAGACGTCGCACGTAAAACGGCTCTGTATACTGGATTATTTTGGCTGATTAGTGCCCTTTTAACCTTTATCGCTAGTACTATTGGGGCTAAGAATGCAGCAGCAAATTACCGTCTAGCTAAGCCTATTATCACTTGGGGTGATAATATTAAATAAATCTTACAGCTCTAATTATGAAGACAAATAAAAAGCCTAATTAGGATGAACTGACCCCCAAATATTGGACGGTTTAGTTTACCCCAAGGACTGAGTCCTGTACTGCACAGGACTCAGTCCTTTTAGTTTCTATCAGTGACAATAACTGCTGCCTGAGCAGATAAGCCAAAGAGAGATAACGCCATACTTAGAATAACTTTTTTCATAAAACCTACTTTTTTTGATATCCAAAACACTGCTTTCAAGCATTAATAATACCCTATATTTGTTCAATAAAGTGAGTGCTATATAACTAACCGTCTGATTTACACAGCAGTTTATTTATAATTTGCCTGATAGACAGGTTAGTGCCATAGTTGTTCACTGAACGTTCTGAACAGTTGCACTGTACAGACACTAAAAACGTACTTGAACACTAGGTGAACAATGAACATATCCGTGACAAAAGCGGCAAAAGAATGGGGTGTATCAAGAACGACGATCTATCAGAAAGTCAATAATGGTGAGCTTTCCAGAACAGCAGATAAGAAAATAGACGTTTCAGAAATGTTGCGCGTGTTTGGTGAGCCCATTTCTAAAAAACGTACTGAACGTTCAGTGAACACTGTCCAAAGTACACCTCTGAACAGTCAAAGTGTTCAGTACAATACGGACATTGAACACCAATTAGCGCTTGAAAAGCTCAAGAATGAACACCTCAGCCAACAAGTAAGCGATCAAAAAAAGTTAATTGAAAATTATCAGCAGCAGATAGGACAGTTAAACAAAACACTGGATAAAGCCAACGCCAGTATCCAGGATTTCGCACAAGTAAGACTGCTAGAGTTTAAGCAAGCTGAAATGAGCGATGAGCCGCCACTTGAACAAGAGCAAGAAAAAAGAGACGATTCGATCGTCGTGACGGCTAAGAAGAAAAAACGGTGGTGGGAGTTTTAAACGTTGTAAGCTTACCGACTAATGATCCAATAAATACTCTTCTAGCGCATCGTTAATCATGTCTTGGTAGTTACCACCTGTCTTTTTCGCCTTATCCTGGAATCTTGCAATGATACTAGGACTCACGATACTAGCACCTACCATAGGATCATCCGCCACCACACTACCACGAGTCGCGCTCGACCAATCGGTAACTTCAGGAATATCAGACAAATCAATGTCATGATCCGAAAGCGTAGCCAATCGTTGCAAGTTGGCTTCTTGCTCAGCGCTTAAAGACGGCAATTCATTTGCTTTATAGCTAACCTTGTTCATAAAACCTCCTTTCAGCCTTAGTGGCGCGTCGTGCTGATATGATACGAATAACCTCGCCGCCCTCACTATCTCTTTGAGTATGAGCGACCAGCAATACCGCCACCCCATTCACAGCGCCAAGCGCTTGCCACCGTTCTTCACCATTTTCATAGCGGTCTTGCTGACGCAAACACAAAGGATCAAAAAATACCCGAGCTGCTTCTTCAAAGGATAAGCCATGTTTGCGTTGATTACTGCTATTTTTCTGTTCATCCCATTCAAATTCAATCATTGATCACCGTCTTCAAGCGTATTGGTGCTAGGCATTGCCTGATAATCAAAAGACAGCGGTATGCTATTGGTTTCTGCTACCTGATGCAAAAATAACTTAATGGCTTGTGAAGGCGTTAAACCATAGCCTTCAAGCACCGAAAACGCTTTGTCTTTTAATTCTTGATCCAGACGAATATTATAATTGGTCGTGCTCATAGCAGTACTTATCGCTTATTTACGTACCCTTAATATAAGCGATAAGTACCGTCAATTCAACAATTTTAGGGCTTTGGTCTTTCACGAATAGTGATAGTAACGTGCTACGCATCCAGTCCACGCAGGAAATCATCAATTTTCTGTTTTAGCTGTTTTTGTATGACGTAGAGTTCGCTCGCGCTACATTCTCTTAGCATACTTTCCTCATCTTTTAGCTCAAACATCTTTTTACGTATGCTATCGCTATGAGCTTCGTTCTCTAAACCAAAGGTGTTAAGACGCCCCATTTGACGGTGGTATTCTCGTTGCGCCTCTTCAAACATCATGAAATGGTTACTTGCTACTGATATACCTTCAATACTCATAGATTGCTCCTTTTTACACTCGGAAAATGTCCCTTTATGAAATTTTTATTTATTTATTATCAATAACTTACCTATCAAGAAGAGATCTATTTCTTTTATTTGCTAGCTTCGCTTCAAATCTCTTCATAGCCGTATCTAATTCTTCATGCGTGGACTGTACATAGGACTCATCGCTAACATCGGTATTGCTTTCTTGGATTGGGTCATTGGAGTACAAATCAACAAAAATTTGTTTTTTAACCTCAGGCTTAACCTCTACATTACTGCTAGAATTATCTGTAGCGACAGACAATTCCTTTGATTCTTTTCTATAGCGATAAAGATAATTGGTCAGTGTGCCAGTCGTTAGAATGAGGTCATGGCGCTCAGCTAATATCTCAACCACACCTTCATAAGTATATGAAACAGCTAGCTCTTCAATCACTTCATAAAGATCACGAAATTTGGAAAACTTTGTTCTCTTAGCCATAAATTGCTCTCTATCTGGTTTTTAGCGGTCATTAATATGATTACAAGGTGCTAATTACATTTGCTCATAATTTGCTAGCGAAATGCTCGTGATTTGCTTAGTTTTTGCTTGTAGTTTGCTCATAATACAGCAGTCTCATGATATTTGCTCATAATTTGCTAGCGAAATGCTCGTAGTTTGCTTAGTTTTTGCTTGTGTAACGCTCTTATAAGCCTTTTTAGCTAAAAAGGCTTACTACAGGTAGAAAATAACCGATTTTTCTACCTGCTTTTTGGTCATTAAATTATCCAATTTAATGACTACACCTTACGCACCCTATCGGGATGAAAAAAAGCGTCTTAAATCAGCAACTTACCTGATTTAAGACGCTTTTTTCTGCATGCAAAGTGCAAACAGAATTGATTTAAGTTTTTGATTTATATGATATATTGTTGTCTACAATCTGTAAACAAGGATAATCATGAGTACCCCTACCGTATCATTCCGATTAAAGCCAGAAATCTACCTAAAGCTAGAAGCGATAGCAGCAGAGGCAGGGCAAACGCCTGGTGGCTACTTAAAGAAAAAGCTGGAGTCAGATACCAATAACTTTCTTGAAGACCTTCAGTTTATGAAAGGAGATATTAGTGAGATTCTGCACTTATTGCAGTCGGAAGATGAAGAATCAAAAGCAGTAGAGAGTCCATCAAATCAGAATGATATGATAAAGGCTTTGATGCCGATAGTGCTAGAATCCTTATTAATATTAAGAGAGGTGGCAGCACCTAACAAAGTTGGCAATGCTCAAAAATTGGTTAACAAAGCAGGAATTAAAGCTTACAATAGTTTGGAATAATAATTAAATGTATATTGCCCTTGTCTCAGCTGAGACAAGGGCTTTTTTTGAGAAGCTATTTAATGATAAGAGATTGATCCTTGATAGTGTATTCATGAAAAACACTGGGATTCTAATGATCTTCTGAAGATTTTAGTTGATATAAACAATCATGGAACTGTGAAAGGTCATATAAGCCGTCTAAGGAGGTTGAAAAAATTTTACCTACCAACTATACCAAACGATACTTAGAACCTTATAGGGAGCTTAATACGATGTTATTAGCTCTATTTGACTAGCGCTTTGATCTTTCGAAATTACTGATATTGAATTCATTGCTATCTTTACTAGCCTTTTCTTTTATCACTCTAATTATTAATAACCAAGAAGGTTTTTAATGTTTTTAAATACTTTTAAAAGCTTTTAGGTACTCTGAAAGCCTTGTTATTAGGGGCTTTTATTGCTTATAAAGCAACGTTTACCCTGCTATAAAGCAACGTTTACCCTGCTATAAAGCAACGTTTACCCTGCTATAAAGCAACGTTTACCCTGCTTAAAGCAACTAATTATTAATTGTTGCTTATTTGGGTTTTGTATGTGACTATCTAATAAATATAAAATTTAGAGATTTCTATGAAGTTGGTTGTTAAAGATAACTCATTGATTAACGCTAGTTATTCGCTTGGCTTAGTTGAGCAACGGATAATGTTGCTCGCAATCGTTGAAGCTAGAGAAACAGGGCAGGGAATTGATACAGATACGTTTTTAGAAGTGCATGCACAGCATTATGCAGATCGTTTCGATATTAACGTAAATAACGCTTATTCTATGCTGTCAGAAGCTACGCAAACCCTTTTTAATAGGCAGGTAACTTATACTGTACATGATGAAAAACGTAATAAACCTGAGAAAAGGGTAGTGCGCTGGGTAAGTGGTATTTCTTATGTCGAAGGCGCAGGAGTAGTGAAATTACGCTTTGCTCCTGAAGTGGTGCCTTTAATTACTCGTTTAGAAAAGAATTTCACTAGTTATGAGCTTGAGCAAGTAAAAAATTTAAATACCTATGCCACAAGACTATATGAGATTTTAGCAAGTTGGAGAAGTATTGGAAAAGTTACGATAACCCTTGAAGAATTACGTAATAACTTAGGTTTAATTGATGAGTATTCTAGGTTGGAGGCTTTTAAAAGACGTGTTTTAGATCTAGCGGTTAGTCAAATAAATGAACATACTAATATTAAAGCTCAGTATGAACAACATAAAAATGGCCGCGTCATTACAGGTTTTACATTCAAGTTTAAAATGAAGAAAACTAAAGAGAAAATTAGCGCTAAAGTTGAGGTCGATCGTATTGAAATGTCTACTATTGAAGGGTTAAACGATAAGCAATTGGGTCGTATTGCTCGCAACCCTAGCTTTATAGCAGATTACAATCATTTGGTAAGCTCTACCAGTCCAGCAGGTCAGGATACTAGAGCATGGGAATTGGAGATGATCAATCGCCTGAAGAAAGATTCATCACAATTTAAGAAGCGTCCAATTAGGGACTATCTTGAGTATTGATTCTTGAAACGTTGTAGTGGTAAGACTCGTATAACAATACTAGGTTTGAAAAACACTATCCTCAAATAAATTAATCTCTGATAGACTCAGGACAATTCACTCAACATAACGGAAAATTGAGTCTCAACTAGTCTTTAATGCCAAAGAAAAAAAACTGCTTATTTTTAGATTCTATTTGGTCGAAATCTATTCCTAAATTAGCTTTGATTAATTTTTTTCGAATATCTTTAGAGGCTTTAGAAAGCCTTAGCTTGAAAGCGTGTCCATTATCTGCATTCTCTTCACTGTAATAATTAGTATAACCAGATATCAAGTTATCAAGCATTAAACTGAAATGTATATATGTAGAAAACTCACGCTTAACTTTTGTTAAGCTATCATAGTATTCTATTCTACTAATAGCCCTTTCAAAAACCTCCTTAGGAATCTTTCTAACGAAAGTGTGATATTTTTCAGAATAAATAATCTCAAATCCTAAATATGTAAATACTTGATTCAGGCCATATATCTTGGTTTTCTGCTTACCACTATCTTTTTCAATAGTTAATCCAATATTTTCTAATTCCAGCTTTACAAAATCTTGTATATCTTTGGATTTTTGATATGTTTTAGAGAATAATAGAAAATCATCTGCGTAGCGTATGTATGGTATGCCATTGCTTGTGACTACTTCATCAAACTCATATAAATACATGGATGCACATAGTGAAGCGATGGGCATCCCTTGACGCACGCCTTTCCCTTTTAGCTGATTTAAGTGTGACTCCAATAAACTTCTGTATCTTTTATCGCCAAAATCTAATTTAGCATCGCAGTATAGAAATTTTTTAAAGATATATAGAATTTCATCATTTTTCTTATATATAGTCAATCCCACCTAAAAGTGTTATAAACTAATTATCAAACCCAATTGCTACCATAAACACTATGACTTACTCACTAGATTTTCGTAAACAAGTTCTCAGAAGTATAGATGACGGTATGACTTT
>Ga0208015_1001079_pt1 | contig 10490 bp, 16 predicted proteins | sample 26BtaG_FD_184101 | JGI IMG/M metagenome (GOLD analysis project Ga0208015, IMG submission 184101) | Marine viral communities from Cariaco Basin, Caribbean Sea - 26B_WHOI_OMZ_CsCl (SPAdes) (version 2) | ecosystem: Environmental > Aquatic > Marine > Oceanic | place: Caribbean Sea: Cariaco Basin...
CATACGTAATCAATTTTTCAGTCGGCACATTTCCTACCAAATCATTTTTCGCCATGGGACAACCACCATACCCTTTAATCGCTCCATCAAAACGTAAACAACCGTTTCTATAAGCCGCATCTACTTTTGGGAACCATCCATTGTATTCCGAATGAAAATGCGCTCCGATTTCGATTTCTGGGTATTTGGGAATCAAGGTTTTGAATAATTCTTCTACATCTTCTGTATGTGCAACCGAGGTGGTATCCGATAAATTGATTCGTTTTATTCCAATATCCGCAAAGCGTTTTGTCCACTCTTTTACCAAATCCACACTCCATTCATCTCCATACGGATTACCAAAAGCCATTGAGAAATAAATCAACAACTCTTTGTCCGTTCCTTCTAAATTCTTCTGAATAGTTTGAATGCAATCAAAAGCTTCCTCTTGACTTTTGTGTGTATTGTCGTGTTGAAATTGTTCGGAAATTGAAAATGGAAATCCCAGCAAATCCACATTGGAATGTTTCATCGCTTGATCCGCGCCACCTTCACTGGCTATGATTACAGACAATTTGGAGGTATGTTCTATATCTAGAACGGCATTCAGAACTTCGGCAGAGTCTGCCATTTGGGGAATGATTTTGGACGACACAAAACTACCCGCGTCGATGGTTTCAAATCCAACGTGCAGCAATTTCACCAAATGATCAATTTTATCATCCGTAGCTATAAAATCATGGATTCCTTGCATGGCATCCCTGGGACAATCCACAATTTTGACTTTTTTACTCATTTTTTATTTGCTTTTGCAGGCTGAAAGATATAGAATTTCCTACTTTTACAAAAAAAAATAGAGAAGAAATGGAAAAAATATGGAGTAACAAATTAAGAGAGAGATTTTTAAAATATGTAAGCTTTTATTCTGAAAGTATTCCCTTTGTAGAAGAATTTCCAAGTTCTGAAAGACAATGGGACATCGCAAAATATCTTTTTGAAGAATTAAAAGCAATCGGATTGGAAGATGTAACCATCGATGACAAGGCGTATGTGATGGGATTCTTGCCATCGAACATTGAGCATGAAGTACCCACAATTGGCTTCGTTTCTCATTTTGATACTTCTCCCGATTATTCTGGTGAAAATGTAAATCCAATCATCACTGAAAATTACGATGGTGGAATTATCGTTTTAAATGAAAAGTTAAAAATGAAATTAGATCCCGAAGAATTTCCCGAATTGAAACAATACAAAGGACAAACCATCATTTCTACCGATGGTACTACACTTTTGGGAGCGGATGATAAAGCAGGAGTTGCTGAAATCGTAACTGCAATGGAATATTTAATCGCAAATCCAGAAATCAAACACGGACGAATTGCCGTTGGATTTACGCCAGACGAAGAAGTAGGTCGAGGTGCAGATTTCTTTGACGTGGAAAAATTTGGCGCTGAGTGGGCGTACACCATGGATGGAAGTGAAATTGGCGAATTGGAATATGAAAACTTCAATGCAGCTTATGCACACATCAAATTTTATGGAAAAAGTGTACATCCTGGCTATGCAAAAAACCAATTGGTAAATGCAGTTACATTGGCCAGAGAGTTTGCCGAAGAATTACCACAGGATGAAGTTCCTGAATTAACGGATGGTCGAGAAGGCTTCTTTCATCTAACTCAATTCAATGGAAATGTTTCAGAAACTGAAATTCAATACATCATTCGTGACCACGATATGGAACAATTTGAAGCGAGAAAGGAATTGATTCAGGACATCGTAAACGAAATGAAAAAAGAATATGGCGAAGACCGCATTGAATTGGATATGAAAGACCAATATTACAATATGGTTGAAAAAGTGAAAGAAAAATTCCAATCGGTTGATATTGCAAAACAGGCTTTTTTGGATTTGGGAATTAAACCGAACATCAAACCGATCCGAGGTGGAACCGATGGTTCTCGATTGAGCTTCATGGGCTTGCCTTGTCCGAATATTTTTGCAGGCGGTCATAACTTCCACGGACCTTATGAATTCGTTCCTTTGGAATCCATGGAAAAAGCAACTCAAGTCATCATTCGAATTGGTGAAATCATGGCGGAACAGAAATAAATTCAACCCACATAAAATAAAAAACACGCTTAAAGGATTAAAAGCGTGTTTTTTTTTTAATTCTTGGTGATCATTAATTTTGAAACCATAGTTTTTAAATTTTAAGATTAAAATATTTTGTAATTTTGTTTCATAGTCTGGTTTTATGAAATCACAAGAAATATTTATTGTTCATCCCAAAACAAGTGAAGAAGTTTCGGCACTTAAAGCCTTTATGCTTGCGCTTAAAATTAAGTTTGAAATATCTAGCGAAGAAAATTACAATCCGAAATTTGTCGCCAAAATACTTGAAAGCGAAAAACAAATTTTGGAAGGTAAGTTTACAGATGTGAAAGCGGATCAATTGAAAGAATTTATTGACGACTTATGATCAATTATACTTTGCGTTTTTCTGAACAAGCCAAAGCCGACATCAGGAAACACAAAAAGTCGGAAAACAAATCCATCATCAATAAAATTCGTTTATTCTTGGAAGAACTTTCCAATCATCCATTTACGGGCACAGGTAAACCCGAATCCCTCAAGCACGAACTTTCAGGTTATTGGTCGCGCAGAATCGATAAAGAACATCGTTTGGTGTACAAAGTGGAGAAAGATATTGTATATGTACTGTCAGCTTTTGGACATTATACTTAACGGAACAGAAATAAATTCAACCCACATAAAATAAAAAACACGCTTAAAGGATTAAAAGCGTGTTTTTTTTTTATTCTTGGTGATCATTAATTTTGAAACCATAGTTTTTAAATTTTAAGATTAAAATATTTTGCAATTGGGTTATATATTTAATTAGAATGAAATTACAAGATGTATTTATAGTTCGCCCAAATCAACCGAATCAGCGACTGCTTGTGCATCATTCAAATGATAAAAATTATTTTTGTTTGATATGTAAAAAGAATTTTTCACTTTTTAAATTTCAAACCTTAATTTTAATTGATTTTCAAACATTTAACTATCCTATTTTACTATAACACCAAATCTGAAACATTACTTATATTTAAGTTAACTATCCAAATACGAAACATTATTACCATTGATCTAAAGTTCCCAACTCATCTTCGTATTCATCCATTGCTTTAAAATCTAAGTCAAAAAACTTTTTCAACACAAATTCCAATCTAGAATGATATATATATAAAATATCATCATCATAATTCTTTATTTTTGATAAGTTGTCTTTTATATTATGAAATAATATTCTATCTGTCAAATAATTATAAAAATTGAAAATCATTTTTAAATTCTCAATAAAAATTTCACCTTTTTCATTATTATCACAGAGTTCCTTAGTTAAGTTTCTAATTTCGAATATTAATATCGCAAACAATTCCTTATCAAATTCATCTTTCCAATGAAATTTACACATAAAAGAATTCTCTTTTTCAATATCCAGACTTTCGCGAAGATAATTATCCATTTAATTAACATTTATTATTTTTCCTTCTGCAGTTTTAGTTTTGGTTATATTCAAATTCCCATCTAAATCCAATACTGCCTTACTTTTTCCAGTTCTATCATAAACTTCTATATGATTTCCATGCTTGCTATCTAAATGATAATAATCACCCTTTTTTAAATTTGGGTTATTCGTTTTGCCCATAATTTTATAAATATAATCTTTACCTTGTCTAAAATTTGTTTTTTGAGAAAAATCTTTAATGTTTTTTCCGAAATTTGTTTTTCCAAAAAAATCTGTAATATTCCCTACTGTAAATCCAGTTTTTGTCATAACACCTCCTTGCCCTCCACTGATGACGTTAACTCCAATTACAACTCCATCTTCGACCGAATTAATAATTTTTTCCCGATTAGATTCTTTGGGCATATCAGGAACTAAAGTTAATTGTCCATAACTTTCTACTACATATCTTTGAGTAATTTCTTCTTTTGTAAATAAACTAACACCTCTTGCATAAAGATTAGAAACCGCTGTGTTGCCTTGGTAAACTTCCCCTTTTTTGCACTATGTAAAAAGAATTTTTCACGGATTTTTTCTAAATCTAAAGGTATTGATTTTTCTTGTATCACTAACTTTGATACATTACTTACTTAATTGTATCTCTCAAAATAAATGTATAAACATCCTTTCTCAAGTCAAAATCCTCCTTACATATCTTGCTTAAATTCATTTTAACAATAGAATCTTTCTTATAAACATACATAATGATTTCTCCTTCGTTTTTGACCACCGTATCACCGATATTAATATAATCAGATAATGGTCTCCAAACTCTTGTTTTTGATTTATATAGGACTTCTTCTCCCTTAACAAGATCAATACCTTTAAATTTTAAACGTCCTCCTCCTCCCCAATGCGAACTTTTATTGATATTATCAGTCACTATTATATGACAACTTTGTTGTTTAAAATAAGCATCTGAGCAATTTCCCGAATCACAAGAAAAAAGTACTAACACCAAAATTATACTTAAAAAGATTTCTTTTTTCATTTTTTAGCTATTAGCCACTTATTTAATTGTGTCTCTCAAAATAAATGTATAAACATCTTTTCTCAAGTCAAAACCCTCCTTACATATCTTGCTTAAATTCATTATAACAATAGAATCTTTCTTATAAACATACATAATGATTTCTCCTTCATTTTTAACAACAGTATCACCGATATTTATATAATCAGATAAAGCTCCCCAATCTCTTGTTTTTGACTTATATAAGATTTCTTCATTAGTTGTAAGATCAATACCTTTAAATTTTAGCTTAGCGCTAACCCAATGCGAACTTTTATTGATATTATCAGTTACTACTACATTACAATTTTGTTGTTTATTATAAACATTTGAGCAATTTTCCGAATTATCACATGAAAAAAATACTAACACCAAAATTATACTTAAAAAGATTTCTTTTTTCATTTTTTAGCTATTAGCTACTTATTTAATTGTATCTCTCAAAATAAAGGTATAAACATCTTTTTTCCAATCAAAATCCGTATTGCACATATTGCTTAAGTTCCTTATAACAATAGAATCTTTTTTGTAAACATACATTATGGCTTCTCCTTCATTTTTGACCACCGTATCACCGATATTTATGTAAATATACAAAGGGCTCCAATCTCTTGTTTTTGATTTATACTGGACTTCCTTTCCGGTAGCAAGGTCAATACCTCTAAATTTTAAATCAGCACTAACCCAGCGCGAACTTTTATTGATATTATCGGTTACTACTATATTACAACTTTGTTGTTTATCACTAGCAAGGTATACAGAGCAACTACCACTGGTATCACATGCATTGTTTAAAATACAAAAAAATAAAGTAAATAAAAGAATTCTTATCATTATTAGTTATTTTTTATAAGATTCCCAATTACGGAATAAGAACCAAAACCGCTTACTCCAATATTTGCAGAGCGTGGAGCAACTCCAAGATAAGTGCTTTTTACTCCACTGGGAGCCGGTGCTAGCAGTGCATTTGGTTGGTGAAAAGTTGCCGAGGTTGAACGGGATATAGAAAACGGGCCACCCGAATAGGTTGAGTTTACAGACCACTCACTAAGCCCTTTTAACACATTATTTTCATCTCCATACATATCGTGGAACCCTAATGCCCCATATAGATTGAATGGTGAAAAGTTTTTAAACGGCATATCACTATTTATTCCAAAACCTCCTCCGGCATTACCACCTATTGAAATATTACCTCGAGAAAAAATTAAGCTTAAAGAAACATCATAATTTGCAACATACAAATTACCACTAGATCCAACGTTAACAGACATAGCATCAGGATTATACGGGCTATATTTCGGGTCATGATTAACGCTCATATATGCAGTTCTAGCAAAACCTACTAGTGAAGTGTCTTTGTCTAAATTCGATATTGTTGTTCCTGCTCCTGTTTTAAACTTATTTTTCATAGATGAGCCATGACTATTCTGAACATTTCCATTGGCATTTAAAGAATAATTATAACGACCATCCGCAATATCATTTGTGTACTAAAAATATTTCCTGCATCCATATACTCAGAATAACCTAAATCTTTGTAATTATCTTTTGTTATATGATAACTGTACTCCCAAATATTATCCTTTTTCCCCCAACCATCATTATCCTCAATCATTATCGAATTGGCTCCGGTTCAGGATTGCTTCCTATTCCTATTTTCTTTTCGTAATATTCAAGTAACTGAAAAGAAGGCAAATCCTGAAAGTTGTCATTTTCAATACTTTTAGAATGTTTTGTTATATACATTTTGAATATAGCAATCAGTACTTTTAATTGTTCTGGCATCATGTATAAATCTCCGAAAATGACATCTTCTTTCTTTTCATTTTCATAAACAATTAATAATCTTTCTGATAGACTTAGCATACTTGGCTTTTCCAGATATTCTTTTTTGTATTGATTAAGTTCGCTAAATAATGTATTAAATAGTTTTCTTTCTTCGATTCCTAATTTTATTTTCAAAATATATTTATGAGAGTTAAAATCATAATCTTTAATGTAAAGATAATTGTATTTTGAAATTTCAACTCTAAAATTTATACCATTTGTCTCAGGTGCTGCTTCAAATGAAATTAAAATTTTCTTACTTTTAAATCCATAGTCATTGAAATGCATTTTTTTAAAAACTAATGTTTTTTCATGATTAAAATAACTTTGATAATGAACTGTATCCCTATCGCTTATATACTTGATAGGCAAGTTTTTATTTTTAATGTAATCAAACAACGTATCATTATTTAAAATTAAATACCTGGGAAAGGAATCTGTAGAATTTTTGAAGATTTCAATCCTTTTTTCCTTACAGTTTATAAAAAACAATAAAATCATACTTAATAAGTATACTTTTTTAATCTGCATATTGATACATTTCATTTTTAATTGTTTCTGTATTTTTATTATTTCCCTTTAGCTTATAAAAATCTTGCATTATTGGCACTCCAAATTTTTCTAATTGTCTATTCTGATTTCTTTCTATTCGATGGTCAATAAGCCTTTTATTCGTTTTGTTTTTCTCTGACCAATTTTCATTTATATAATCAATATACCACTTAGGATACCCATTTGAAAAATCTAATTTTTTATTATCATAAAAATCTTTGGCTGAGGGAATTGTATGTATTAAAAATTCATGAAGAAGTGTACTTAAATTGTATTCTGTTTTGGAATTATTTTCGATATCAATTGTTATATCTAAATTACCATTTGGACGTATAACGCTAATAGTTAATCCATTTGCTGGAAGTAAATATTTTTTATTAAATTCAGTGGTACAAACACCCGTACCTAATATTAGATTAATTCCTTTTTTGTGATATTTTCCATCTTCTTTATATGTATGTCCTCCAATTGTTTGACCAGCTTGTGCAAAATCTTTTAAGAAATTTATTCCAATTTTAGAACTTGCAAAAAACTCCCACGCTTCCACCATATTAGGAATGTATAACTTATTTTTATAATCGGTAAAGTAAATAGCAGTAGGATCAATATGTTCCGGCGCCATCCCCGTAGGATCAATATATCTCACAGGATTCTGATACGTATATTGATACGGTGTCATCGTTTGTTCAGCCAGCGGATCTACACTTATGAACAAAGAAATTCTCGGGTCATAATACCTCGCGCCGTAATAATAAAGTCCAGTTTCTGAATCCAACTCTTTTCCATTGAATTTAAAAGGATTATTAAGCGAACCCGAACGTCGCTGCTCCGCTAAAGTTTCTCCAAATGGCAAGTTGAGGAATATCTGATACGCATACCCTGCGCCATCTGTAATAACAATGGAACTCCTTAAATGATCGGGGTGGAAATAATACACAGAAGCTACAATCGTTCCCGGGTCGGTGTCTTTCAAAACAAGCTCGCCCAAATCCACTGAGTCGGCTACGGCTTGTGCATCGCCCAATTGTTTTAGTTTTAATTCTTGGTAATCCTGCGAAGTAAATAAATTGAAAATACTTGCACTTCCTGCGGGTTTGCTCGCTGTTTTTTGATTGGACGATATGTTTGAAATGGTTTGCATTTAGGTTTTTAGTGTCTTTTCACTTTATTATAATCTTGAGGAGGATTATTAGGAATGATGTATTCATTATCTTCATCACAATCACCCCATTCTATACGAAAAACCGTGTCTTTTTTATGAATTGTAAAAAAATCTTCTCCTTTACGTTTCACAAAAGTATCTCCTTTTTCCATATAGCTTTGGAACATTCCCCACATTCTTCCAGTATCTTGACATTTACAATATTCTCCTGTTTCAGGATTAAAACCATCAACCTTTAAAATCCCACCTTTAGTAAACGCTGAAGTGAGATCTTTCTTTAAAATAACAATGCATTCATTATTAACAAAAAGATTTTTATTTTCATTGCAATAAGATTCAAAACATTGAATAAATAAAGGAATTATTAATATTACTAAATATCTTCTCATAATTATTAAAATTTAAAGAACTTCGCATTACTTTTATTAATCCCATTTGAGAAGCCTGAATTACCTATTTTCCCACCTCGCATTCCCCATCCTATAATATTCACATTATATTGTCTGACTCCTTGATCAGCTGTATTTCCATTTTTATCAATACTAGTTGAATAATTCCCACCATAAGACATTATTTGTCCTCCCAGAGAAGAGGAAGGACCTTTCATTGCTGCTTCTAAATTAGTTGCACCCCCATATAAATCAACATATCCAGCATTTAGACCTGCAGACAATCCTAAATTAGGAGTAAAACCCCAATTTCCATAAAAGCTACCAACAAGCCCAAGTTCTCCTCGTCCTATAACTAAACTTCCTTCAAACCCACCACTTCCAAAAATAGCTCCTGCTTCACCGTGGATTGAAATAGAAACGCCTGTTGGATTATACGGACTATATTTCGGGTCATGATTACCGCTCATATATGCTCTTCTGGCAAAACCAACCATTGAAGTATCATTATCTAAATTCGATATTGTTGTTCCTGCTCCTGTTCTAAATTTACTTCCCATAGCAGAACCTTGACTATCCTGAACACTTCCATTGGCATTTAAAGAATAATTATATCGACCATCAGCAATATCATTTGTTGTGCTAAAGACATTACCCGATTCCATATATTCTGAATAACCTAAATCTTTGTAATTATCTTTTGTTATATGATTACTATATTCCCACGTATTATCTTTTTTACCCCAACCATCATTATCCTCCGCCGCCATCCCTGTCGGGTCAATAAACCTCACCGGATTCTGATACGTATATTGGTACGGCGTCATTGTTTGTTCCGCTAATGGATCCACACTCAACCATATAGACGTTCTCGGATTGTAATACCTTGCTCCGTAATAATACAGCCCTGTTTCACCATCTAACTCCTTACCGTTAAATTTATAAGGATTATTGAGCGAACCTGAACGTCTTTGCTCCGCCATCGTTTCACCAAACGGCAAGTTAAGGAACATTTGATAGGCATAACCTGCGCCGTCTGTAATAACAGTGGAACTCCCTAAATGATCGGGGTGGAAATAATACACAGAAGGTACAATCGTTCCCGGGTCGGTGTCTTTCAAAACAAGCTCGCCCAAATCCACTGAGTCGGCTACGGCTTGTGCATCGCCCAATTGTTTCATTTTTAGTTCTTCTGAACCTTCAAAAGTAAATAAATTGAAAATACTTGTACTTCCTGCAGGTTTGCTCGTTGTTTTTTGATTGGACGATATGTTTGAAATGGTTTGCATTTAGGTTTTTAGTGTCTTTTCACTTTATTATAATCTTGTGGAGGGTTATTTGTGGGGATTATGAACTGATTATCTTTATCACAATCTCCTAAATCAATTCGGAAAATGGTATCTTTTTTATGAATCGTAAAAAAACTTTCACCTTTACGTTTTACAAAAGTATCGCCTTTTTCCATGTAATCTTCATAGAAACCCCACATTACTCCTTTATCTACGCATTTACAATATTCTCCTGTTTCTGGATTAATACCTTCTGGTTCTAAATAAGGCATATTCATAGATCGTTTGAGTCCTTTTTCTAAAATAATTATACATTCATTATCTACATCTTCTTTTAGGTTTTTTTTACAATCATATTCCGAACATTGTAAAAAATTATATATGAAAAATAATAATAAAATCTTTTTGTACATAATAATAATAAAATCAAAAAAATATTGCTCCACTTTTATTAACCCCATTTGAGAGTCCCACATTCCCAATTTTACCTCCTCGCATTCCCCATCCGAAAAGATTGACATTATATTGACGAACACCTTGTGAAGCTATTGAACCATCTGAATTTATTGTAGTAGAGTAATTTCCTCCAAATGGCCCATATTGCCCTCCCCATGAAGCAGAACGCCCTATAATAGTTTTTTCTAAACTAGTTGCACCCCCATATAAATCAACATATCCAGCATTTAGACCTGCAGACAATCCTAAATTA
>Ga0208015_1001080_pt1 | contig 10480 bp, 9 predicted proteins | sample 26BtaG_FD_184101 | JGI IMG/M metagenome (GOLD analysis project Ga0208015, IMG submission 184101) | Marine viral communities from Cariaco Basin, Caribbean Sea - 26B_WHOI_OMZ_CsCl (SPAdes) (version 2) | ecosystem: Environmental > Aquatic > Marine > Oceanic | place: Caribbean Sea: Cariaco Basin...
AATTCAAAGGAGGCTCAAGACCTCTGGGTAAAGACTTTTAAAAGTAGCAAACCATTAACAACTCTTCTTTTTTGCTTTATCACTAATAATTAATGACTAATAAATAAGGACTTCCTATGAGAGAACGTTACGCAAGCGGTTTAGACGACAAAACTGCCAAAGCCATGATTGAGCTATTAAACGCTAACTTGGCTAACTTAATTGACCTAACCTTAGATGGCAAACAGTGCCATTGGAACCTACAAGGTACCGGCTTTATCGGTGTGCATCAGTTACTAGATGACACGACAGAGCGTCTACATGAAGCTTCGGATGCCGTCGCTGAGCGTATTGTAATCTTAGGTGGCTCACCCAACGGTCTAGCTACACGTGTCGCTAAAGATTCAGTATTAAAAGACTACCCTACTGATATCACTGAAGTGGACGAGCATGTCCGTGAGCTTACTAGTCGCTATAAAACAGTCGCTGAGACGTTACGTGAAGCTATCGAAAAAGCGGGTGATGCAGGCGATGAAGATACTGCCGACTTATTCACTGAAATCAGCCGCGTAGTCGACAAAGACGCTTGGTTTATCGGTGCGAACAACCCTAAGCAAAAATAATTGCTAGTTATTAAATAACTGTTAGGTTTTGAACTCATATTAAGCAGCATAAAAAAGTCACCTCGAGGGGTGACTTTTTTTATGGATGAGATTTATTGCTGATTATAGGCAAGTTTAAATAAATTCGAGTCATAATAGGCCGTGCAACTGGTAAAATTTTTATGGCTGGTTGTATGCCAAGAGCTTTAGCTTTATTAACATCATGGCTGCAAAAAATTTCTCCCAGTCGCACTGTATTGGTTTTAAATCGAATCAACTATACTTTTCTATAAGTACTAGACTGACTACTACCTGATTAAGGTTTAAAAAATATCTTTAAAAATCTTCTTTATTTGCGGCAGCATCTGGCCTAATTGCTCTTCAGTGTCGCTCATATCTTTAGGTAACGATTGTTTCAAGAAAGCTGCAGTAACTTGGGGCTGTTTGTCCAATATACTTTGACCCACAGGGGTATCATAGAATTTAATTTGGGCATCCACTTCTTGCTGCGTATAGTAGGTCTTAGCGGCTGCGATATAGGCCTGAGTTAAGGTCTCGCTGTCTGTAGCCTCACTAATACTGCCTGTCATAATCTTAGCATATTGCCCAAGTAGGCCTTGGATCTGCTCACGTATTGCCTGCTGACGCTCATTAAGCTCATCATCGTCTTTGGCTAGCTCACCGGTGTTACTACGCTCATTAATCACTGCAATAGCGGCTTGCTGACCATTCACGATGGCGTCGATCTGCTCATCAATCCGCATGACGGCCATTAATTTCATAATAGAGGCTTCGGTCGGCATGGTTGCGGTATTGATAGGCATGGCTGTCGTGGTTGTCGACATTGCCGTCACTGGACTGACCTCTACCATCTTGGTGGTTGGGTCATTATGAATCACTAAGTCAGCCTGGGCTGCCGACATGCCCATCGTGGTAGTAAGCGCTATAAGCAAGGACAATCGTACTGACTGTGGCAGCAAATTTAGGTTATGGGTCTGAGTAGTCAACATCATAGCGCCCTCATTAAGTCAGGTAATGATTGATTTGAAAAAAAGAAAATCGCTTAGCACCGTTTTAGTAGGAAATTAAGCCCAGCAATGAATAATCCTGGTTAGGTATAGAGTCATGCATAGAACCACGCACAGCATCACTCTATAGCGGTTTCGCACCAGGGATAGATAAGGTCAATACCGCCTCTTGAAAGAGGGAGTTAGCGCGAAACTGGGTTTCGATATCTTCAAACTTCTGCGCAATTTGCTCTTCTTTTTGATTGTCTGCTATATCTACAGCCGCCACCATAAAGATTTTTTTGGGGCCGACCCACTCAAGGTGTAAGTAGGAAACGCTATCGATATCAGGATGCTCATTTAATTGGCTTAAGACATATTGATGCATGGGACCAGAGACTTTATAACCTACCAAAAAGTCGCGATTACGACTGATTAAGAATATGGCCACGGCACCCAATAGTAAACCGACGATAATGGAGCCTAGAGCATCCCAAAACGGCTCGCCCGTATAAGCATGCAGACCCATACTAATGGCCGCAATTACCAGTCCAATTACTGCGGCTAAATCTTCAAAAAACACCCCACGCAACGTCGGATTAGAAGTATCAATGACATAGCCTAGCGCACTAATATTCAGAGCCTCACCGTGCTTTTTACTCTCACGATAAGCCTGTAATAATGAAGTCCCTTCCAATACGAAAGCCACGGCTAAAACCACAAAGCCGATGGTATAGTTGGTTTCCGACTCTGCTGCATTCCACTCTTTAATACCGGTATAAATAGAGACAATAGAGCCTGCTGTAAAGACCCCAAAAGCGGCAATCATTGACCAAACATACGACTCTTTACCATAGCCTAAAGGATGGCTTTTATCAGCGGGTTTGGCCGATTTCTTTTCTGCGACAATCAATAGCGTACCATTGCCCGCATCCGCCCAAGAGTGCGCTGCTTCAGCAATCATAGAAGCAGAGCCGGTCATAAAGGCGGCTACGGTCTTGGCAATAGCAATAATAAGATTCGCGCCAACGGCAATGAGTACCGTCAATAAAGAATTAGAGGTAGGCTTGTCGCCACCCTCATCATTGCCGTTATTTTGACCACTATCTCCCCCTACGCCCTGCGAGGTCACGGTCACACCCGGACGTTTTATATGCAGATCGGGATTGGCGATAGAAGGTTTTAACGACATAAGGTCCTCAAAATAGTACAGGTGAATAAGGGTTGATGGGCTAACTGGCTAGCTGTAATGGCAAGCGCAGTCGGCATACGTTGTCCCTATTATGCGTAAAAAATTCACTGGCTTGATTATCATTATGTTGTGCAATGTTTATCAATGGAATAATTTACTGGTCTTTACGGCTTTATCTTTATCATCACCTACAGTATTGAGAGTTTGGAGTCTAAGACTTAGTGGTAAATCTTTCCCTTCCAACTAGTCTTTCCCTACCAGCTACTTAATATTTAGCGCCGCAATCTCCGCTTCCATCTGCGGCATCACATTTTGCACTTGTTCCATAGTCGTCTTATTAATTATTGGCATCGCTGTCAGCATGAAATCTTGCATCATAGCCGGTTGCTTATTAATGATACTTTTACCCACTTCACTGCTATAGAAAGCTATTTGTGCGTCTACTTCCTGCTGAGTAAAATGCTGTTGCGCTGCCTTGATATACTGCTGGGTTACTTGCTGACTGAGCGTAGCAACGTAGTCTTGATTAAAGATTTTTTGATTGTACTTAGTGATGATTTTACTCAACTCACGACGCTGTTTTTCACTAATCTCAGACTCTGGAATACCTTCGAGAGAGCTGGCTACCATTTGCGCCATCATAGTGTTATTAGGGTCAGACAGTTGCTTTAATTGCTCATTGGCCTTGGTAACTTGCATCAACTCAATCAATGACTTTTCGCTAGGCTTAGCGGCCAGCGCTGGTACCGCCAGCATACTTAGACTACACCCGAGCATTAAGGCGCAAGCGGTCTTTTTAAACCTTATTATCATAGTACCTACTTTTTATCTTAGAGATTATGACCCAATGTCGTTAACGTCTACCCTATCTGATAAGCGTTTAGCTGTCTTCTTCACTGCCTTCTAGTTCACCCACAAAGTTGCTGATATCACAGCTAGGACGCTGCGAGGCTTGCATCAGCATCTTTTTACGCGCCACGGCAGCATCATAACGACATTGCTGCAAAGGATTTTTGATTTCTAGCGGCGGCACTGGGGTCGGCTTACCATTTTCATCAATCGCTACCATAGTGAAATAGCAGCTATTGGTATGACGAATCGTGCGTTGCTGCACATTTTCTGACTCAACACGGATGCCCACTTCCATAGAAGTACGGCCCACATGGTTGATACTGGCTGCAAAGGTCACGAGCTCACCGACATAGATAGGCTCACGGAACATCACTTGGTCAACCGATAATGTCACCACATAGCTGCCGCTATAACGACTGGCACAAGCATAAGCGACCTGATCGAGCATCTTTAGCAAGTCACCGCCATGAACGTTGCCAATAAAATTGGCCATATCGGGCGTCATTAAGATAGACATGTATAATTCGTGCTTAACAGGTGCTTTTTTGGCTGTCGAAGAGGTGTTGCGCTGAGACATAGAGATCCTTAAGGCAGTAAGTACTAGCTAGAATTAGCAAGCCAGTTTAACGTAACTTATACCCTGATACCAGTTAGCCCGTATAGGGCAACCAATTAAAGTGCTGGGCAATCCAAGCTACCGCAACACTCACAGTGCCCGTAAGGATGCCGCCCCACGCAAAATCTACTAAAGCGGCGCTAAGCGGATAACCTTTAAATAAGGCCAAACAAGTAAAGTCATAAGTCCCGTAAGCCATCAAACCAATAAGAGCGCCCAATAAGAAGATATGCCCTAGCGACGCGCCTGCTTTAATTTGTGGATAGAGCACAATGATACATAGAACGAATAAATAGAATAAATAAAAAGCCCCAGCAGCGGCCATATTCGTCTGCTCTGCCAATAGATGGCCAATTCTTGGCTCATAAAACGGGCCTTTCATTGAGGTTAACCAGATGCTATCTATCCCTAAAAACAGGACGACCGCGGTTAAATACGTCCATACATAACCCATAGTGACTCTCCTTGACTCGTTTATAGTTGTTGTTCAATAGGTAAAGTTAGTGGCTAGCGTGCCTCTGGCTTGACGGCGCTAACTTGCACTACTCCAATACTGCGCTCTAAGAAGCCGCCTTCACAGTAGCAGAAGTAGAAACGCCACAGGCGCATAAAGCTCTCATCGTAGCCCAGCTGACGGATAGCCTCTTCATCAGCAAAAAAAGCTTCGCGCCAATCTCGCAAGGTATAAGCATAGTCATAACCATAATCGATTAATTGCTTAACCACCATATCCGTCTGCGCGGTGAACCCTTTAAGAATCTCTTGGTTGGACAGGAGACACCCTCCTGGGAAGATATGAGTCTGAATAAAGTCGACGGACTCCACGTAATCCTCATAGCCTTGATCATTAAAGGTAATGGCTTGTATCACCATACGACCAGTAGGTTTAAGCAGACTATTACATTTGGCAAAGAAGGTAGGCAGATATTCATGACCAACTGCCTCTATCATCTCGATGCTGACCAACTTATCAAACTCGCCCTCTAGCTCGCGATAGTCTTGTTTCAGCAAAGTAATTTTATCGCTAAGCCCAGCGGCTTGTACCCGTTGCTCGGCTTCTAGATATTGGGCATCTGATATCGTAGTCGTGGTGACATGACAGCCGTAATGACTGGCAGCATAAATTGCAAAACCACCCCAGCCTGTGCCAATCTCAATAACCTCATCGTCTGCGCTTAATGCTAGCTGCTCGCAAATGAGCTTTAACTTATGCTGTTGCGCCTCCGCGAGGGTACTGTCTAACTTGGGATAAACCGCTGACGAGTACATCATCGTCGGGTCCAAAAAGCGCTCGTACATGGCATTGCCCAAGTCATAATGCGCCATGATATTAGACTTCGCCGTGACCTGATCGTTACTGCGCAGTCGATGCTTCGCCCGCTCAAAGGCATTACTTACCTTGGCTAGGCGACCGTCTAGATTATTGACAACCTTCATGTTACGCGCAGCTAGCCGAATCAACCCAGTGAGGTCATCGGTATCCCACTCACTATTAATATAGCTGTCTGCTAGCGCAATTGAGCCGCCGAACAACAGCTGACGATACACACTCATGTCATGGATAGTAATAGACACTTTTAGCGGGTGATCACCGACTTCTGAGCTGGTTTTAGTCGGCTCGTGGCTGAGCTCACCGAACTGTGCTTCAGCCGTACGGCTACCAAAGTCTTCAATGATGGTCAGTTGCCCAAACTGTAGCTTACTTAAAGCTTGGCGCACCGCTTTACGGGCGGCTTTATTGAGACCGCTATCAATAGGTTTTAGCACTTTACTGTGACGCAATGACTGGCTGAATTTATTACTAATTTTGGCAAGTTTACTACTGGCACTGCGGTCTGTAGGGGCAGCGGTGGTACTGGTAACTTTGCTCGTAGGGGTCGAACTAGATTCGGTTTGGCTTAGCACTGACATACTCTGTCCTTGTTGCTGGCTTAACTGTTTATTGGGTTGCTGATGTGATTGCTGATCTAATAAATTATCGAGTTGTTTAGGTAGTTGGTCATCTGAATCGGGATTCTGTTTGCTTGCTCTGAGTGTCGCGGCATAATCAACATAGGGCACCCGCTTAATGGCAAATAGCTTGAGGGCATGCCAATAAATTTGCCCTACTGAGGTGAAATTCATAATAGGGTTGGCTTTTAGCGCGGTCTTAATAGCCTGTGCTGACATCGACTCGCCAGCCAACTTAACCCCCGCAGCGAACACCTCACCACGCTCATCGCTAACATGAATAGCAATACTCACGTCAAAGGTTTTGTCGGCACTAGGCTTAATATTAACGACCCAACGATACTGTTGATCAATAGGGTTAAATGGGGAGACATGGAAGTTTTTATCATGGCTAAATTCAGTCTGCGCCCCATCGAGTAAAAACGCATAGTAATGGCGTTTGTCCCAAGGGGTATTTGACACTTCAGCAAGTAAATGTGTGGCAGTCTGCTTAGCATCGAAACCAATGTAAAAATTCACCGGGCTAAAATAAACCCCTAAATTACGGCAAACGACTAGGCCGATAACTTCTCCTTCTGGGGCACTGCCAGTGAGGGTTGTGAACTGCTTATTAAGACGGGCTAACAATGATTTTGCTGAGCCATCTAAAGGGATTTCATTTAAAGAGACTGACTCTATGACCGTTTCACCCGTCTTTACCTCAGTATCAGTATCGGAATCACTGCCTGACGCAGCTTGTGCAATATAATCATCAGCGCGAAACTGCTGTACCGCTTTATGATGGACAGAAAATAACCCTTTAACTTCGGGCAATGAATCCCCCGCTGCTAGCGCCGTGATATTGATGCCCCAATAGCGATAGGGATAGGCGAATTTATGCCGCGCAGGTTGTTTGCGCAGATGCCAAGTAGTGCCTGAAAATATCTGATGTGGGCAGCTTGCCGCTGGTACAGGATGTTGCGACTGGCTAGCAGAGTTTTTTAGTGGGGTGTTGGGCAGAATATTTGGCATAGTGCTTAGGCTATTTCATTTCCATATCGATGAAGTCAAACTGACTATCTTGTCCCTGAGACAACCACTGCCTACAGACTTAACATTAAGCTTATGGCCAATCAAAGACTGAAGAGTCCAAAAACTAACCCGTAAGTTACTAACAGTAGCGCGGGCTAAGTTGCCAGTGACGGCAACGGTTTAAAGGCTATCCGCTAGCCCATTGCTCATGACACTTATAGCGTTTGGTTGGTAGTCGCCGAGATAACGTGACGTTTTTTTAGTTTGCGTTGCTTTTTATCCGCTTGCACCGGCAGCTTATAACTGTCTGCTTCCGCTGCCGCTAACATCTTTTTATCCAGATGTTTAGGGTCTACTGTCGTTTCGATATTTACATCAATACCTAAGCTCTGACAGACTCGCAAGCCACTTTTGACGCCATCTTCATGAAAGCCATTAAACCAATAGGCTCCGCAAAAATGCGTGTGCGACTGCATAGTAGAAATCTCTTGCCAGCGCGTCTGCGCCTGGAGCATCGCTTTGTCATAGACCGGATGTTCATAATCGATTTGCTTAATTACGTGCGCCGGATTGATGTCCTGATTGAGCGTGACGAGATAATTGTGGCGTTTATTCAGACGCTGCAAAATATTCATATGGTAGGTCAATACGGGTTTGACTTGGGTGAGCGCCTGATCCATAACTTCGCTGCTAGTTGAGTGCTCCGCTACTGCAGATTTTGCTGAGGCATCAGCGTCTGGCAATAGATAGTTCCAACTGGCCCAAGCCAACGGCTTTTCTGGCAATATACTGGTATCCGTATGCAAAATAGCCTCATTTGCAGTAAAGCGAAATTTGCCCAATACCTCGGTTTCAACAGACGTTGTATCGCTTAGCAAACGTAGCGCGGTATCCGCATGACAAGCAAAAATCACTTCATCAAACTCAGCGGTCAGTTTCGTACCTTCTTGCTTATACTCAATAGTCACACCCTTCTCATGACGAATTACCGACTGTACCGGACTGTTTACCAATACCTTGCCCTCTTTCGCTAAAAAGCGCGTCACCAGCTTGGACACATACTGCTTGGAGCCACCAATTATCGTAAACCAACGCGGGCGATTGACCACATCAAGTAGGCCATGGTTATCAAAGAATTGCGCAAAGAACACTAAAGGAAACTGCCGCGCATCCGCCAATCCCATCGACCAAATCGCCGATACCATAGGCAACAGATAATTATCGGTAAACAGCTCACCATAGTTCTGCGCATCGAGATAATCGCCCAAAGTCTGCTCTGTTAAACGGTTTGTGATTTTTTTACTAGCCGCGTCCTTATCCAACGCTTTAGCCTTCTCAAACTCTTGGCGCAAGGCTTTTACCTGTTTATTAAAGCTCACGATATCTTGCACAAAGCGCCAAAACTTAGGGCGCAGTACATTGCGGCGTTGCGATAACAAACTATTAATCGTATGACCGTTATATTCAAAGCCTGCTGCGATGTTTTTAACTGAAAAACTCATCTCTGTCGCTTGAAAAGGCACTTGCAGCTCATGTAATAAACGGAAAAAATTAGGATAAGTGCGTTCATTAAATACAATAAAACCGGTATCAATCGCTGAGTATTCCGTATGCTTGCGACGTTTACGACGGCCTTTTTCCGCCAAGGCCACTTCAATGGTATTTACATGACCGCCAATATAATCATTGGCCTCAAAGATAGTCACTTCCGCAATATTAGCAGCGCCGACCAAATAGTGCCCACAGGTTAATCCCGACACCCCAGAGCCAATAATGGCAATCGACTTACCCTTAGGCTGCGCCGTTTCATTCTGCTTATGCTTTAATTTAGACTTTGCAGAATTTGCAGTCTTGGGGAGCAAGCGACGGATGGGCTTAGGTAGGCTTAACGGCATATTACGCTCTCAATTCTTGGCTTAAATGAAATACTACTGGCTTAAAGGAAATGATGTGGCTTCAAGTCTATTTATTAAGACGACCACTGACTTGTTTCCATATCGCGTCAGGCAATATTCCGAGCGTCTTCAATGGTAAAGTCAGTTTTTTCGGAAACTCAATCACCTCGTCACCACCGGCAATACCGCTGCGGATAGCTTGACTGGCCTGCTCTTGTGACTGCAAAAATGGCATAGGGAAATCATTCTGCTCAGTCATTGGTGTCTCTACAAACCCTGGAATCACCAAACTCACGGCCACGCCTTGCGGTTTTAGACTAATCTGTAAAGTTTTCATCAAGTAATGAATCGCGGCTTTAGAGCTGCCATAAGCTTCTGCGCGCGGAAATGGCACAAACGCCGAGGCTGAGCCTACCCCGACCAGACGGCCTTTTGCAGCAATCAATTGCGGCAACACGGCTTCAATCGTATGCGATAACGTGCCTAAGTTGACACTCATTACCTTCATAAAACTGTCGCTATCGAAGTCTGGCATATCTAAATATTCGCACATCCCGGCACAGCAAATGGCCACATCAATATGCTGAATCTTACCCAACTCTACGATGACGGCTTCGCGATCCATCAGGTCCAGCGAAATACTATTAGCCCCTAAGCCCTTCAGGGTTGCTAATGCCTCTTCATCACGACCTACGGCATATACTTGTTGCCCTGCCTGCAGATAATCTTTGGCCAGTTGTTGGCCGATACCCGAAGTAGCACCGGTAATTAAGATAGCTTGTTTTGTGTTAGCGTTGCTCATAATCGCTCCTATAGTGATTAGCGAAATAGTGGTTAGCAAACCTCTAGTAGTTAACAAATAACGGCTACAACCATCCTATTCAGACTGCCAAATTCACTGGCGTATACGATAGGTTTAGCTTGCTAATGTCTTTGCATATATTCCTATAAATAATAGATGCAAAATTTTAGTATAACTCGTTATTATTATTTTTCTAGTGCATTAGTGAACATTATTTATTAAAATTATTTAATATTGTAAACCTATTATTAATAATAACTTACCTATTAAATAATCTATATTAATGGGGCAAAATAGCCGAGCATTTACTAATAATTGCTTGCTGGCCTCTAGCAAAATTTAAGAGCTTACTCATGGTGTAACTATCACTTGATCAACACCCGTCAATTGACTCACAGCCACCCACTGATTAATACCCAGACTGCAATGCCAAACCCAGCAATTTACGGTGTTTTCTGGTGCATTAGCCCTCTTAAAATAAAATATTCACTTTTAAATTAAAAAAAGGCTTGACGTTTTTTTTAACTTTGCTAGAATACGCCCCACTTAGCGCAAACGGTGTTCGACACCTACT
>Ga0208015_1001081_pt1 | contig 10465 bp, 8 predicted proteins | sample 26BtaG_FD_184101 | JGI IMG/M metagenome (GOLD analysis project Ga0208015, IMG submission 184101) | Marine viral communities from Cariaco Basin, Caribbean Sea - 26B_WHOI_OMZ_CsCl (SPAdes) (version 2) | ecosystem: Environmental > Aquatic > Marine > Oceanic | place: Caribbean Sea: Cariaco Basin...
AGTAGGGTCTTCAGCACGGCGATGGCTGCGTAGCGTCCCTGTGCCATCCACCCATTCCCAAGCCACCACTTGACTGGATACTGAGCCGAGGGTAATGCCCGTACCATGGGTACCCGTACTGATAGAGCCCGCAATCGTTTGATTTTGGATATCACCCATATTCTCTAGAGCAAAGCCATACTCGCGTAGCATATCGCCTATCTCATGCAGGTAAGTGCCGGCAAATACGGTGACTTCTTTCGCGTCCTTATCGACCGTATCAATACCACGCAGATGGTGTAAGGTCACTGCTATCTCTTCTGGTCGCGCACAACCACTGAAAGAGTGGGCGGCTCCGGTGACCCGTACTCGTTTATTCTCTTGCACCGCTGTCTTGACGATAGCTTGTAGCGCTTCAATAGAGTCCGGTGCCAGTTTCTGCTCAGGGGTAGCGGTGACATAGCCCGTCCAATTCTGCCACTGGGTATTACCTTGCCATTCGCTTAATGAAAACATTGGCCCGCTCCTCGGTAAGTAGGCATAGTGCCGCAAGCTTTATTATTGCGATAAGTAATAAGGTCGTTAAAGTGTTCACACAGTTCGCCCGCCTTGGCATGACGACACCAGACATGATCGCCGATAGCTACGGTCTGTTTGCCTGTGACTTGCATTGGCGTTTGCACTTCACCGAAGCCTTCATCTTTTAAAATAGCTAGGTTATCGGGATAAAGCACTTGCGGCATTTTATCCGCTCCCAGTGAGCCAGAAGCAATAAAGCCGCCACCGTGACAGGTAATCACATTGGGCTCAGGTTGGCGCGTGACGGGCAATACAAACCCTGCCGCGCGCGAGAAGTCTTGCATGCTGTCCATATGGCTAAATAATGCCGGATAATAATATGCCGACCCTACGGTAATCTCGGTCACTTCAGGCTGGGCGCAGGTAAACGCCATACTGCCGCTACCGCCACCATTGATGATAGTTAAGTCATAGCCTTGTTTTTTTAGCCATGCGGCGACTTTGGGCCGGCGAGTACTGACTTGTTTTTTGGAGAATGATTTAAGGGTGCGAATGGCAGGAGCAAGTAGGGCTTTATCGGGTAGAGTTTCAGGTAAACCTGCGATTTGCGCTTCATAACCCATCATCGCAGTAACTTTTGCATGGGTAAATTTCTGCGTCTGCTTGAGGAGTTTTTTGACATCGCTTACCTTAAATAAGGCTGAACGTTTAGTGCCAAAATATAGCTTAGGCAGCGGCATCGACATATTAATATCGAGGCACAGATTCAGCTCTGTATCATGTGCCTGCCCGATATCTTCTAAGACTTGCCAGTGCTCACGACTATCCACCATCCAAACCATCGTCGCGCCATTTTGAATAAAAGGAATGGTTTTAGCGATAACGTCTCTATCAAAGCTGGGGTAAGCGCACAGAATATTATCAAAGCCTTGCTCAAGCAGGTAGACAGACTCGCTAGCAGAAAAGCTCATTAAGCCGATAAAATGTGGGGTCTGCGCTTGAATGTATTTTAAGACCTCAAGAGAGCGTACTGACTTGGTCGCGATGCGCAGATTCACGGCTTGCGTCATAGTATTAACCCGCTGAATATTGGCATCTAGGGCGTCTAAGTCTAGCCACGCAGAGGGGGTATAGGGTGGGGTAATGTTTTGAAAGTCCATTTGGGCAAAATCCATTTTGCTTCCTTATTTATAAGAATCAAGATTTAAAAAAACATAATGCGAAAGAAACAACCAAGCTCCTAAAAAGAACTGCCCGGCTGCTGCAAAAACTCAATTTCTTCAGGAGTACTGTCGCGACCCAAAGCCGTATTACGGTGGGGGTAGCGACCAAATCGATCGAGAATTTCCCGATGCTTATACTCAAACTCTAAAGTTCTACCATCCTGCAACGATTTGAAATAGGGTAAGCCACTATCATGGATACGCGTGGATTCAGAGTGCATAAACGGCATGATGACGAAGGGCTGCCAAGAGGCAGGTAGTTTGGCATAGTCAGGGTGTTTGACCGCTTCTTGCGCCAATACCAAGGCTAGCGTATCTTGCGCGAAAGCCTGTGGCTGCTCACGGAATAAATTGCGGGAGAATTGATCAAGTATAATAATCTCTGCTAGACGGCCCGCGATATTACCTTGTGGATTAGTCGTCGGCTCCGTTTGCCCTGTATCGTCTGTAGTACCTATAGCGCTTGTAGCCTCATGGTCTTCACGCCAATGCGCACATTCGCCCACTATGGCTCGTTGCCAATTAGCAAAGAATTGATCCGCTATCAATTGGTCAAACGCCTCATTCTTAGCAAACCAATAAGGTTGATGAGCGTCTGCAAACCAAAACTCTAGCACTGCAATCGCGTTTGGGTGGGTTTTAGTTAACAGCTCATTATTCATAATGGTCATATAAATACCTTATCCTTAAAGTAATTTTAAAATAAAACAGTTGGTTGCAGTATTACCCGTTAATCACAAATCTCTAAGACTTCCATTGGTATACAGTACTTATATTAGGTAAGATGGCGACCGGTAACCTACTATTTCTTAGATAATATTGCCGCTCATTAAAGTATGGCCAATTAATGTGTTAAATACTGAGATTTGATATTGGGTTCTAGGCAATAACCTATTATAATTGCCGCGATTTTTCTGACCTTACGTCCCTCGTATAGTCACTCCTCTATACGACGACTTGCTAAAGGCTCTAACCATGACGACAGCTGCTGATCTGACTACGCCGTATTACCAAATCGATGTCCCCGCATTACGCCATAATCTGAGCATTGTGCAGCGCCTATGTGAATTGTCTGGCGCTAAAGCCTTGCTTGCGCTGAAATGTTTTGCGACTTGGGGCGTGTTTGATTTTATGAGCCCGTATTTACATGGTACGACCTCATCGTCACTCAATGAAGTGCGCTTGGGTAAAGAAACCTTTGGCAATGGCAATGATAAAGAAACGCATGCCTATAGCGTCGCCTACAGTCAAAGTGAGATTGATGACGTTTTACAATATGCTGATAAGATTATCTTTAACTCATTCAATCAGTTAAACGCTTTTAAAGACAAAGCACAAGCGCAAAATGTGCCCGTCGGTCTGCGCCTCAATCCGCAAACCAGTAACTCGTCATTTTTGATAGCTGACCCTGCGCGACCGTTTAGTCGCTTAGGTGAGCATGATATTAGCAAAGTGTCAGAAGTCCTCGCCCATATTACTGGCGTGATGATTCATAACAACTGTGAAAATAACAGCTTTGCGGCCTTTAGTGCCAGTCTGGATGATATCGAAACCAAATTTGGGGAAATATTCCATCAACTTCAATGGGTGAGCTTAGGCGGTGGTATTCATTTTATCGCGCCCGATTATCCGTTAGAGCAGCTCGCCGCCAGACTTAAAGCTTTTAGCGAAAAGTACGGCGTGCAGGTTTATTTGGAACCCGGCGAAGCTTGTATTCATGGGGCAGCCAAATTAGTCACGACGGTGCTAGATACGCTACATAATGGCAAGCCTTTAGCGGTAGTTGATTCTTCTATCGAAGCGCATATGCTCGACTTGCTAATTTATCGTGAAACCGCGCCAGTAGTTGAGATTAACGGTGAGGCTTGTCAACTGACTGCTGTAGCAGCGGATAGCGATGTGGATCAACAAAACACCATCATTTGTGGCAAATCTTGCTTAGCCGGCGATATCTTTGGCGAATACCAGCTTGCGCAGCCATTAAAGACCGGCGACCGTGTCTCTTTTGGCAATGCTGCCGGTTATACCATGGTCAAAAAGAACTGGTTTAACGGTGTCGCCATGCCCGCCATTGTGATTTGCGATGACGATGGTGTAATGCATGTGCAAAAGACCTTTGGGTATGAAGACTTTAAAGCCAGCTTGTCTTAAGCAGCTTGTTAATTTTTTATTCTAAAATCCTGCGTAGCTTAATCGCTATAAGTGTCATAAGTGCTATTGAGTGAAATTGATTTGGCGCACTATTATGGGCTTATTTGCATAAGCTACCTTGCAATAGTGAGCTAAGCGCCTAATATAAATAGCAGTTCTAAAAGTTCCGTACGATAATTACAGAACAATATTTATGCAACAAAAGACAAAATTTACAGCACAATTCGGGTACGTGGGTTTTCCTCTGGTCTTCCTTTTTAATTCACGTACATCACTAACCCGTGCCACACCTAACCTTACGGCACACAAAGGAGGATTCACCTGTTGAACACCACCAGCCCAGCTAAAACCCCAAAACGTAACGTCCTTATCCTTGGCGCCGGCGGCGTAGCGCAAGTCGTCGCGCATAAATGTGCCATGAATAATGACGTGTTAGGTGAGCTCCATATCGCCTCGCGTACCAAGTCTAAGTGTGATGAAATCGCCGCCAGTGTAGTAGAGAAAGGCAGCTTTAAGCAAGCCGCCACCCTACATACGCATGAAGTGGATGCGATGGATACCGCTGCTGTAGCTCAGCTCATTCGTGATACCGGCGTACAAATCGTCCTAAACGTAGGCTCAGCTTTTATCAATATGACGGTCCTTGAAGCTTGTATAGAGACGGGCGTCGCTTATATCGATACGGCGATTCACGAAGACCCACGCAAGATTTGTGAGACGCCACCTTGGTACGCTAACTATGAGTGGAAACGCAAACAGCGCTGTGCCGACAATAACATCACCGCTATTTTAGGCGCGGGCTTCGATCCCGGTATGGTCAACGCTTACGCGCGTCTTGGCTATGACATGATGGATAAAGGCACCGTGACCGATATTGATATTATCGACATCAACGCCGGTAGCCATGGTAAATACTTCGCAACTAACTTCGATCCTGAGATTAACTTCCGCGAATTTACCGGTACGGTCTACTCTTGGCAGAACAGCCAGTGGCAGTCGAACAAAATGTTTGAAGTAAAGCGTACTGACGATTTACCTGTTGTTGGCGAGCAAAACAGCTACTTGTCGGGTCACGATGAAATTCACTCATTGTCCGCCAATTTAGACGTGCCAAATATCCGCTTTTGGATGGGCTTTGGTGAGCACTATATCAACGTCTTCACCGTGCTACAGAACTTAGGCTTACTGTCTGAGCAGCCAGTGACCACTGCTGAAGGCTTAGAAGTAGTGCCATTGAAAGTTGTAAAAGCGGTTCTCCCAGACCCAAGCTCATTGGCACCAAACTACACCGGTAAGACCTGTATTGGTGACCAGGTGAAAGGTAAGATTAATGGCGAAGAGGCTGAAGTATTCATCTATAACGTCTCTGACCATAAAGACGCTTATAACGAGGTCGGTAGCCAAGGTATCTCTTACACGGCTGGCGTGCCACCGGTTGCTGCGGCTATGCTTATCGCTACTGGCGAATGGGATGCTGGTAAGATGGTCAACGTCGAAGAGTTGGATGCGCGTCCGTTTATCAACTTATTAAACAAGATTGGCCTGCCAACGCGCATTAAAGATGCAGAGGGCGACCGTCCTTTAGAGTTTGATATCTAAGACTTGTAGGCCAATTGATTTAGTAAGTGATGATTTAGCAAAGTAGATTAACCAGAGCCCGGCTATCATAGTCGGGCTTTTTTGCGTCAATTTTATGAAGAGTTGTTACTGATTAACCTATTATTTTTTAAAGCATTATGATGGAGTGAGTTATATTTTTTGCTAGACCAATCCCCGAGTAAAGTAAGGATTTACCATGAGTAAGGAAAAGTTAATCGATTTATCAAAGGAAGACGAAGACATTGTGTTGGACAGCCTGCGCGGGTATATGAGCGAAGAGTTTGACGTGGATATCGGCAACCTACCGGCGAAATTTCTGCTAGACTTTATCATCGAGACGATAGGGCCGACGATATACAATCAGGTCATAGAGGATATGGAACCGTGGTTATACGACCGCTTTACCGGTATCTTGGAAGATATGCATGCTTTTAAGAAAGATTAATTTTGGTGGGGTGGGTTAGAAGATTTATTTTAGATTGTTGTTATCAATTCCGTGGGTTACGCTGTCGCTAACCGCACGCTACGAACTTTTTTGAATAATATCTATAATCTCAATTCCCTTCATTTTTGAATAGCACCGTAGGGTGGGCTAATAACCCACCATCTGAGTTTAAATATAATAGATTAGAAATAACCGCATACTATTGTTGAATATTTTTGCAGTTAGTATTGTCCTAAAGCGTTGGGTAAGGTAGGCTAAGGGTAACGCGCGTTACGCCGGCTTTATATCCCTTGATATGCCTAACCCACGTCTACTTAAGCTTTGATTAATAAGACTATACTAATCAGAGGCTTTATTAACTCACAGCTCCTATTATAGGCATGCGGTCATGAGCGCAACGAGCAACAAGGACACCCAAAACCAAGAGTACAGCCCCAGAGTTGCGGGCCAACGGTTTGCTTATGCCTCATTTCATGCCCGCAAGCGTATTGCTCAGCGCACTTCCTTAGATATTCTAAAGTTAATGAGTTACTTGGATGCCGAGGTTTGTATCAATATAGGCTATCACGCCGGGATGCATCGTCGCCATTTACTCTTTTACAGCGCACCCGATGACACCTGCTTTGTGGCTATTCAAGATCCTCGCTATGGCAAAGTCGTGACCGTATTGCCCTTAGAGTATCATCGCCGTCTAGCTTGGGCAGTGAGTGAAGAGCAGTGTGAGCTGGCCAAACAGCGCTACTATGCTTACATTGAAGCGCAAGAGGCACTACAGCGTTTAAAAAGTGAAAAGGAGTATGCTACGGCGCCTAAGGTTAAGCTAAATGCCAAAGAGCAAAGCCTGTCTATTAAATATCGCTCAGTGACGACGACAGAGAGAACCTACAAGGTATTGGTGCAAGCTATCTATATTAGTGAAGATGCCAGCTCTAAAAAGAAGAGTTTATTTAGAATATTGGTCGGCTACTATATAGATGATTTTCAAAAGAGTATTAAGAGCCAACTCAATGATCCCACGCTATACGAAAAAATTGATGCCAGTATCCAGAAAAAAAGCCTATTTCAAGGCAGCGTCTACGCCTTATGTTTTCAAAATAGCAAAGATAAGAGCGATTTTTACCTTATAACCCTACGGCATAGAAATGATGCTGAATGGTTGACGCAGCATCATTATAAACAGCGGCGCCATATGCAGCGGGTTTTAGCTTGTTATCAAACGACTTATCTTGCACTACCGGCACCACCTGTTGAGACATTGCCACAAGTTAGTTAAGCGCTTTTTGACTTAGCGCGTATCAAGCATGAGCAGCTATAAGCTCAGGGCAACTTACGCTAGAGCCCTTCTTAAGCCTGTAAACCCCGTTAGTCTTTAACCCTCGTATTTCCTACTACGAATCCTAAAAACATAACCCGACCACACAGAGACTGTGGCTTTACTGCTGCCTGTCTATACCTTATAAATCAACTTTAAAATAAACCTGACTGAATGATGGGTCTAAATAATGCAAACCTTGAATATCCTATATTTAGTAGGGTCGTTATTAATTTTTACTAGCATCATGGCAAGTACCTTATCCGCGCGATTGGGCGTGCCTTTGCTGCTGCTATTCTTGGCAGTCGGCATGCTGGCAGGCGAGGAGGGGCTGTTAGGGATTGAGTTTTCCCAATACGCATTAGCCAACTTTGTTGGGCAAGCCGCCTTAGCCTGTATCTTGCTCGATGGTGGTCTGCGGACTTCCTTTAAATCCTTCCGAGTCGGGCTGAAGCCAGCGGTTACCTTAGCCACTTGGGGCGTCATCGCTACTGTCTTTATACTAGGTATCTTCGTCACTTGGCTATTGGATGTGGACTGGCGCGTAGGTTTGCTAATGGCCGCTATTGTAGGCTCTACTGATGCGGCAGCGGTATTCTCCCTATTACGCAATGGTGGCGTGAAGCTCAACGACCGGGTGCAGGCCACTCTAGAGTTAGAGTCGGGGGCCAATGACCCATTAGCTATTTTATTGGTCACCGGACTGATTGCGCTTAATGTCGATCCAAAAGGACAAACCGTATTAGGGTTTTTAGGATTATTAGCGCAACAGCTTGGTTTTGGTCTCATTATTGGAATTGTTGCCGGTTATGTGCTATCGAGAATGTTGCCTAAGGTGCGGCTTGCCGACGGCATGTATGCCATCCTTATTATGTCAGCGGGTCTAGCGGTATTCGCAGCGACCAATATCATCGGGGGTAGTGGCTTCTTAGCGGTCTATCTCACCGGCGTCATCATAGGCAACCGCAAGGTACGCGCTACGGAGCATGTGTTGCGGGTCATGGATAGCTTTGCTTGGTTATCGCAAGCCGTGTTGTTCGTAGTATTGGGTCTGTTAGTCACCCCATCAAACGTGATCAAACTTTGGCCTTATTCTTTCGCAATCGCCGCCTTTATGATATTTGTCGCCAGACCGATTGCCGTCTTTACCAGCGTCAAACCGTTTGGTTTTAAAGACCGAGAAGCTGCCTTTATCTCGTGGGTCGGACTGCGGGGTGCGGTACCTATTACCCTAGCGATACTGCCGGTTATGGCTTCGGTCGACGATGCCTTTATGTTGTTTGATATCGCTTTTGGCGTCGTGGTACTGTCGTTAGTATTACAAGGCACGACCATTTCCTTTATGGCAGACGTCTTTAAAGTACGTATTCCTATGAATAAAGACCCCAAAGAACAACGTGAGATTTGGGTTTCGGACAAGGCCAGTATTACTATCTACGAGTTTGAAGTGAAAGCCGGGGCCTTTGCTACAGGTCGCCATCCTAAAGTGATTTCGAGTAGAATTAGTAGCGATGATATTGATGTCTTTGCCTTAGTACGCAATCAAAGAATCATGGTCATCGATGAGAGTACTCAGCTGAAATTTGGTGATATCGTTTGGTATGCGATGCGCGGGAATTATGCCCGTAAAATTGCGCAGATATTCAATGACACCACTCTAGACCGGCGCGCGATAGAGGATTTCTATGGCGATTGGATGGTGTCTCCTAGTGTAAAATTGGTTGATTTGCCATTTTTCAGCGACGATATGCCAGTGAATCTGGTGGTTGATGGCGTGACAAAGGCTGCGGATGCCGACGCAGAAAATATCTGGCAGCAAACGGTAGCGGAATATATTAACGCGAATTTAGAGTCCGCACCGGTCGCTGGAGATACCGTCGCTATCAATGATGAATGGTTGCTAGTAATTAAAGATATCGATGGTAAAGGAGTGATGACAACGATTGGCTTAAAGCAGCGGAAAAAAGCGTCTTAAAATGAATCTAATTAGAGTAAGGAATAGAGTTACTTTGGCATATAGCCGCTAGAGTTTGCAGCTAACAAGCTTTGAAATACAGTCAATAAAGCTTAGCTCACTATATAAAAACAGCAACCAAAAACCAAAAACCAAAAACCAAAAACCAAAAAACAAAAAACAGGAATAATCATGACAATAAACCAAGTAACCATTGCAGAATTAGCAGCGGTCGCGCCACTGTTTGATAACTACCGAGTGTTTTACGGCCAACCCAGCGATTTAGCGTTGGCAACCTCGTTTCTAGCCGAGCGCCTTACCAAGCAAGAGTCCGTGATTTTACTGGCTAAAGACGACTTAGGGAAACCAGTAGGGTTTACTCAGCTGTATCCTAGTTTTTCCTCGGTGTCCGCTGCCCGCACTTGGATATTAAACGACCTATATGTATTGGACGAGCTACGCGGTCAAGGTATCGGCAAGCAACTGCTTAATGCTGCGCGTGACCATGCCGTGAGTACGCAGGCTAAAGGGATAGGCTTACAGACTGCTCGTGATAATGACAAAGCGCAAAAGCTCTATGAGTCAGTCGGCTATGTCATAGATTCGGAATACTACAGCTATTTCTTAAGTTTATAGGCTGCCCATAGCGATACGCCTGTATTATCCTAATGCTAATAAGGTTATAAAATCTAATAAGCTTATAAAATAGGAGGGTCAAAGTCGGCTTGCCTATTTGCACTACTGGCACTTTAGGATATTGAGGCTATGACGGACAGTAAAGACCAAGACCAAGACCAAGACCAATATAAAGATAAAGATAAAGACAAACCAAACTCTCTTAAAGACTGGCTAGCAAGTACGAATAAAACGTTAGCAAAGTTTGTAGGCGCCTTAATAGTATTGGGCATCTGCTTATTGAGCTTAAAGATTTTTAATCTACCAATATCCGTAGCTTACGTAATACTGTTAGCCCTCTTTATCGTCTTTTTCGTGATGGTCATTCTATTGTCTATTGAGAATAGCGTGGTTAAATACCTCAAAGAGAGTATTTGGGGACAGTTGGTCCTCTATATCCTCGTCGCTGTATTGAGTACGCTAGCGTATCTATGGGCAGCAGGGGAAGTTAACCGACTCTTTTTAGTGAACCCTAATAACTTAGCCCTGACTCTAACCGCTATAGCCGCCAAAAGATTTTTTGAATATGCCATTATCGCTTTAATAGTAAGTTACGTTCTTGCAATGTGCTTTTATCTACTTGCTGCTGTAGGCAACCAAGGGGTTTC
>Ga0208015_1001082_pt1 | contig 10461 bp, 9 predicted proteins | sample 26BtaG_FD_184101 | JGI IMG/M metagenome (GOLD analysis project Ga0208015, IMG submission 184101) | Marine viral communities from Cariaco Basin, Caribbean Sea - 26B_WHOI_OMZ_CsCl (SPAdes) (version 2) | ecosystem: Environmental > Aquatic > Marine > Oceanic | place: Caribbean Sea: Cariaco Basin...
CGATTAATTAAGTAGACCATATCAGGTTTATCAAGCAGTTCAGCTAAAACAGATAAGTAAACCAGTTGGCGAGCTGGCGTGTGCCACTCGGCTGTATTGACCTCTTTATCTAATAAAAACTCAAGCACTCGTTCCTCGGGGTAATCATCATATTGGCAATACAGACCTGCTCTTAGATTGGCTATATCTATAAGGTCCGCTAAGCCAGGATGGGAACGGATAGCTTCTTGAGATAAGCTATTAAAATATAATGGAATGGTATAGGTAGGCACATCGTATAAGACATAGTCTAAACGATCCTGATCACGATAAATCACCTCACAGTTGCTCTTTAGTACCCCTACAATTTGTTCAATACCAGCCTGCACTTGTTGAGCATTTTTTATATCAGCCGTAGGGTAATACTGAGGACCCTCTTCACTAGGCGCTAGTCCTAATCCTAAATTAATGGTTTCATAGGCATTTGCTACGACTGCTGACGGTAAACCTGACTTTAACGCTTGGGCAGAATAAGTTTGTGCTGCTGTCTGAGCTTGCTCATCCGTCATATCCAACGCTAGCATCTGCCGAGCTTCAGGCTCTAAGATAGCTAAGCTAAGTAGCCAAGATGCCTTAGGGTCTGGCGTAGACTGGTTAGCCTTTTGATAAATCTGCTGTACTTGCTCTATTTCTTGCTGATAATACTCAGACTCGTCAGAGTTATTTGCTCCTAACCTTATAGGATTAAACATAAGATAACAGGCACCAGCACCGACCACCAAGGTCAGTAGAATCCCTAAAAATATCCCACCAGCTAGTCCTGCTCCTTTATCTTCGTTGTTATGGTTTGTCATATTAATCCATTAATTTATTAAGTTTTATAAGGATAAAAGCTTTGAGCAAACGTTTTATATTGGAGTGATAATTAACCTAAACTAGCCTGAGTTTAGACTAAAAGAGGTGGATTAGGGTAAAGCTAAAATATGAATAAATAGATGCCATAACCGATAGCTAAGATAAACAGTAAAGGCAGTAAGACATATAACAGACATATGCCAATAATAACCAAGACATGCTTCCACATTTCTTTGCGATCAAATTTATCTGCCATCCAGTCCTACCTTTGAGTTTCCAGCTAGGCTAAGTAAATTTAATTTTTTAAAGTCTTTGATTACCAACGGCAGATAAACTAGAGTGGCGACCAAACAGGCCCATTGGATTCCTGATAGCCCCAATCCATACTCATAAGGTATCGGCTTTAAACCGTCTACAAATAACCGCCATAGCATATAGCTCATAAACAATAGCTTAAAGCTCAAACCACTCACGGCTTTTAATTTGGGATAGGTAAAGTGAAAGAAAACCAACATCGCCATTGCCCATAGCATGTCATAAACCTGCGTGGGGTGCCGAGCTATCCCGTCGCCAAAGTCGATGCCCCAAGGTAAATTAGTCGCCACCCCAAAAGTGCCATCATTTAACCCTGCCAAAGAACAGCCAACTCGCCCAACAATCAATCCCACACAAAAAGGTAAGATAAATAAATCACCTGTTGAATAGCGAATACCGACGATTTTCTTAGCGATTTCAATACCAATAAGCCCACCTATCATCCCGCCCACAATGGTTTGTCCCAGTGCTAGCGAAAGCACACCATACTCAGTCCATGCTTGCGGCATCTCAATGAGAAATAACAGCTTATTGCCAATCCCTGCACCCAAGATACAACCGACAGCCACAGCAAAGCTACCTTTTGATAATAGGCCGGCTTGTTGCGGGGTAGTAGGGTTGTTTTTGACATGGCGCTTTTTTAGGAGTCGATAAGTCTGCACGCCAATGAGTAGCGCTAGCCACTCAAAGATAAAGTGAACGATATGAGCATGTTGCGGGGAAAGAGGAAAGTAATCATCCATGATAGGCCATTACCTATATGAGGTTAGCAAGGTATAAGTACATAGGCCAAAACCAATACAAAAGCTAATAATACAGGCGAATAGGATGAACTTGAGCGCTTTTTCAATCGGTTGTCTTTTATTAGTATCCTTGATAAATATCAGCAGGATGGACAATATAATCGCCACTACTCCTGCTAAACCGCTACCCAAAAGTAAAACAATAAAAGACGTTACTAAAATATCAAACATCAGACTTGCCTATTGGTTATTATTTTTTAGCTAGTATCTGCTATTTTTATCTGATTATCCTAAAAATGACGACTGGCAAAAACCCCGCCAACCCCTATCAGCAAAATAGCGACCGTAATTAACCGTAAAAACCAATTAACCAGTTTCTTTTTGGTCACTACATTGTCACTGGTAATGTAGCCAAATAGGCAAATCATACTGACGACTAAAGTCATGACGCCAAAACCAATAGGCAGTAGGGAGACGTAAAGTGTCCATTGCATAGCATTCACTCAATAATAGTAGGTCTGATAATAATGGGGCTGGCTTTTTAAGAGCGAGCGAGGACGAAAAACACCATGAGACTCGCCAGACTAAGTAACACGATAAGAAAAGCGATAACGTCGACCGTCTCTTTACGGCCTTTACTTAAAAATAATTTGGAAAGTAATAACAAGGGTACGATTAGCCAGCAAAGTAAACTAAACCCAATCGGAAGGAGTGTTAAATTCATAAAAGTGAACCACTAAGTGAAGGGCGAGATGATTTTAGTAGGTGTGGGGAGATTATAGCTAATGTAAAAGGTAAGACAGTTTAGCATAGGATTTGATTCAGCTACGCTAGGGTTTGCTGCTATAAATTATCTAGCAGTATTTAGATATTGTCTAAAAGGGAGACAGAGAAGGGTCTGGAGTTTTTAGCACTAACAAACGTCATTAGCAAAGCGCAACGCAAAAATATTGATAATAATAATTTTATAAGACTTCGTATATTACCAGCATCGCCTAAGATAACGATAGAGTAAGTGTTTGCTATCTATAGCATCATTATGCATTTATTAAGATAGCTTAATAAAAATTCAATGAAGTTTAGAGGTGTTGTATAGTGAGTAATCATGCAGCATGATAAAAAACGACATATGTTGACACGATGGTAATTTGATTCTAGTATGTCGGTTATTCTTTAATAATTATTAATAAAATTAATATCTTAGTAATAATCAAAACCTATGCAATGCCGTTAAGGAAAACCATTGCTTTTAGTTTAATTAAGTAATGGTAAACCTATAATATAAAATTAATTAACAAAAACTGCGTTTGAGGAATAGAAAACGATGTTAGATACACAAAAGACCACACCTATTACTGCCAATACTCCGAATAATAATACGAACCAGCCTTTGTCGCAGACAGCGAATGGAGGCGTGAGTCAGGATAGTAAAAACTTAGTCATTATTAACTGGTTAGGCTGTTTATTTGCTGGATTTATTCCACCACTAGTACTGATGTTAATTAAAAAAGACGATGCTTACGTTCAACAGCAATCTAAAGAAGCCTTGAACTGGTGCATTACTTTTTTCATTGGTTATATCGTGCTATGGATAGTGGCAATGATTTTAGGCTTTATATTAGGGATGATCTTTGGCCCCTTAGCCGCGCTGCCTATGATGATAGTCGGACTCATTGCCTTTTCACACCCAGTATTCTGCATTATGGGCGCCGTGAAAGGTTCTTCGGGTGCTAATTTTAAAATTCCTTTTAACCTGCGTTTAATTAAATAGTAGCGCTGTCACCCGTTAATCAGCCACTCATTACTCGTTTTTACTGAAGGAATATATTGTTATGCGTATGACCAAGCTAGTTGCTGTTTTACTCCTGACACCGCTATTTGCAGCTTGTGCAAAAGGCCCCTCTGAAAGTGAAGTAGAAGGTTTAATTGCAGCCCAATATCAACAAGCCAATAGCGCTATGAACAGTGCTATGAATAGTGCCAGTGCCCAAGACCAAGAAATGGCGAAGGCTATAGGGAATATGATGGCCGGCATGATGCCCAAACTTGAAGGGGTTGACGATGTGAATTGTGACAGCATTGAAGGCGAGAATACGTATATGTGTACGGCTAATATTAAGCAAACTGTCGGTGGTAATAGCAGTGATCAGAAGGCTAGCTTTAAAGTCTATAAGGTGAATGACGAGTGGGTACTAGGCAACTAATCACTAGTTATTTTAGCTTAGTGCCTATATTTGCTAAGTCTGTTTAAGGCTTAGATATAAAAAGTTTAGCTATAAAAAAAGCGCTTGCACCCCCATGATTTTGGGTGCTCAAGCGCTTTTTTAGTTTATAAACTATGAATAACTTTAGGGGTAAATATTCAATTACTAAACTATTCTAAGTTTATCCGTATTTTCTAGCCATATCTAGATAGGAGAGAGATATACCGTTGCAGAATTTTCACCAATATTTCTAGCTTATAATTAAAATAGTTGTTTGCAAATACCAATAACCAAATAAATAATTGTTCATTTAGGAGCTGCAGATGTTTTTAAAATATATGTACGTAGTGGTTTCAGGGATATTTGTCGTAAGTTGTACCACCTTAAATAATAATTTAGAAGTCAAAGATGCTCATAATATACAATCAATGGTTGTATCAACTGAAGGCAAGATATTTACATATGATTTTGATCCTTTGAGACCTCAAGTTGATATGGGTATTACTGGGACATTAGTTGAAAAGGATGGTTGTCTTTTAATACAACCTCCAGTTGGAACGACTCTAATAACACCAGTACTTCCAGACGGTGTCACCCGATGGGATAAAAAGGAAAATAATCTTTACATTGAAAATAGGAAATTCGTAGTAGGTCAAAAATTCTCTGTGAATGGTGTGTTTTTAGATGGAAGTGATAAGTCAGAAAAGTCGAGAGAGTATTTCAAATCTCAAGCCGAGTTATCTTGCTTAAAAGATATATTGGCTCAGATCGGTACACATAGAGGGGAGTCATGGTAATCACATTATTCTGAGCAGTAGTGAACAAGAAGCATATATTGAAATTATGAGAATAAACCAACCAAGACAATTAAGGCTTATGCCGTACTGAGGATTAATCAAATATCAGATTTTGATTAATATAATATATAATTTATGTCATAGAACGATGCAAGCCATTTGATAAATGAATGGGTCATTTGTATTCGTACTCTTTTCCTAAAGTAGCCTTTTTAATATCCTTCCCATATTTTCTGTCGTTCTAAACACTATACAATTAAAAAAACCAAACCCCACCCAATAAAAAAAAGGCCATCCCCTAAAGAACAGCCTTTCCATTATTCTCTGACAATCAACCTAGCACTAAGCAGATTTCTTCTCACGCTCTAGCATCGGCTTTAAGAAGTGACCCGTATAAGACTCTTTAACCTCACCAACTTCTTCTGGCGTGCCTTCAGCGATAATCATACCACCACCTTTACCGCCTTCAGGCCCTAAGTCAATTACCCAATCCGCAGTCTTGATCACGTCTAAGTTATGCTCGATGACCACGATGGTATTGCCCTTATCACGCAGGGTATGCAAGATATTGAGCAGCTTATAGATATCATGGAAATGCAGACCAGTAGTCGGCTCATCCAAGATATACAGCGTTTGACCGGTATCGCGCTTCGCCAGCTCACGAGCCAACTTCACACGCTGAGCTTCACCACCAGATAGCGTTGGCGCTGACTGACCTAGACGAATGTAGCTAAGCCCCACATCCATCAATGCCTCTAAGCGACGATGAATCGGTGGAATGGCTGAGAAAAACTCAGTCGCATCTTCAACCGTCATATCCAACACTTCAGCGATATTCTTGCCTTTATAATGAATATCCAAAGTCTCACGGTTATAGCGCTTGCCATGACAGCTGTCACACGGCACATACATATCCGGTAAGAAATGCATCTCAACTTTGATCAAGCCATCGCCTTGGCAAGTCTCACAACGACCGCCTTTCACGTTAAAGCTAAAACGGCCTGCTTTATAACCGCGAGCTTTCGCCTCTTGCGTCTGTGAGAACAAATCACGAATCGGGGTAAACACACCGGTATAAGTTGCTGGGTTAGAGCGTGGCGTACGACCGATAGGGCTTTGATCAATATCCACCATCTTATCGAGATACTCTAGACCAGAAATACTCTCGTGCGCATCAGGAATCAAGGTGGAAGCATTGTTCAGTTGCGTCGCTGCTAAAGGCATTAAAGTACGGTTAATCAACGTCGATTTACCTGAGCCCGATACCCCAGTGATACAAGTAAACACGCCCACAGGGATAGTTAGGTCAACATCCTTAAGGTTATTACCGGTCGCGCCTTTGAGCTCGATTTGCATCGGTATGATGTTCTTCGGCTTTTCTTTTTTATTGGCGGCTGCCTTTTTAGCGGCTGCCGCTTTCGCTTTACCCATCGGCATTATATTGACGCGCGCCGGCGGGTTGTTTAAGTCAATGGTTTTGGCTTTATGGCGAACCTTGGGAATCGCAATCTTCTTCTCACCAGACAAGTATTCGCCCGTGAGTGAGCCTTTGGTATTCATAATGTCTTGCATCGTACCTTGGGCAATCACGCTACCCCCATGCACACCGGCACCAACACCAATATCAATGACATGATCCGCCTGACGAATAGCATCTTCATCATGCTCAACGACTAGGACCGTATTACCGAGGTCACGTAGGCGCACTAGCGTTTGTAGCAAGCGGTCGTTATCGCGTTGATGCAGACCAATTGAAGGCTCATCAAGTACGTACATCACGCCCATCAAACCAGCACCGATTTGGCTAGCAAGACGAATACGCTGGGCTTCACCACCCGATAAGGTCTCAGCAGAGCGCGCCAGATTTAAATAATCTAGGCCCACGCTAACTAAGAAGTTTAAACGCTCATTAATCTCTTTAAAGATTTTTTCAGCGACCTCACCTTTAGCCCCGCTCATTTTTAAACTGGCATAGTATTCTGCCGCATCCCCAATCGAAAGTCGCACGATCTCTGCGATATCACGACCATCTACACGGACGTTACGAGCAATTTCGTTCAGACGCGCGCCATCACAGACGTTACAAGTAGTATCGGCTAAATATTTCGCCAACTCATCACGCACTAAGTTACTTTGAGTCTTCGCATAACGGCGCTCAAGGTAAGGCAACACCCCTTCAAATGGCGTGGTCTTTTTGGTTTTACGACCGCGCTCATCGGTGAAGTTAAATAAGATTTTCTCTTTACCTGACCCTTTAAGAATAATGTCTTTATGGGCTTGTGGTAGAGTCGCCCAAGGCGCATCCATATCAATTTCAAAGTGATTACAGACCGTCGTTAAAAGCCCAAAATAATAGGCATGTCGTTTGTCCCAACCATTGACTGCACCTTGGTTCAGCGACTTGTCCGGATGGGTAATCAGCTTCTCTGCAGAGAAATATTGACGTTTGCCCAAGCCATCACACGCAGGGCAGGCACCATACGGGTTGTTAAAACTGAATAGACGCGGTTCAAGCTCTGAAACGGCACGGTCACAGACAGGGCAGCTGTGCTTGGCAGATAGAACTTGGTCATCGCTTTCGGTATTCGAAGCTTCCGGATTAGGATTACCATCCATGTAATGCAAGACAGCGACATCGCTACCTAAACGCAGGGCAGTCTCTAAACTTTCGGCGACGCGGTTGCCTAAATCATCACGGACCTTAAAGCGGTCAACCACGACCTCAATAGTGTGTTTCTTATTCTTCTCTAGCTCTGGCAACTCATCCATATCGTAGACATTGCCATCGACCCGCACGCGCACAAAGCCTTGACCCACCAACTGCTCAAGTAAGACCACGTGCTCGCCTTTACGCTCACGTACTACCGGCGCCAAAATCATCAGTTTGGTATCTTCCGGCAAGGCCATGATGTCATCGACCATCTCAGTGATGGTTTGCGCGACCATGGGCTCATTGTGCACAGGGCAATAGGGCGTACCGACGCGGGCATACAATAGGCGTAAATAGTCATAGATTTCGGTAATAGTACCGACGGTGGAGCGCGGGTTATGGTTGGTCGATTTCTGCTCAATAGCAATCGCCGGCGACAAGCCTTCGATACTGTCGACTTCAGGCTTATCCATCTGCGATAAAAATTGACGCGCGTAGGCAGAGAGACTTTCAACGTAACGACGTTGGCCTTCGGCATATAAGGTATCAAAAGCCAGCGATGACTTACCGGAGCCCGACAGTCCAGTAATGACTACAAACTTGTCGCGAGGGATATCAATATCGATATTTTTGAGGTTATGGGTACGTGCCCCACGAATCTTAATACTATCGTGTGCCATAGAATGCCTTGTATTTATTAATATTAAATGAGGTCTAAAGGGGGTAAACGGTTAGTTTTCAATCAGGGGTTAAGGGACAAAAGCGTTAAGTCTAAATCGTCAAAATAGGAGAGTCATTAAACTAAGGTAGCAGTTAAAATAGAAAATTAAGGGGTCAAAAGGATTACCATAAGGACTTGAGGAACGGGTCGGTAGCCTAATAAAAAGTAAAATAGTAAAGAGTATCACCATTAAATACTGTGCTGAATTTAATGGCATTTGTATGGTTTTAGTTTTGCGACAACTTTATTGAACTGGATGCTCACTATAAATATAAAAAACCAAAGTTAAAAAACCAAAATCAAAAGATATTGTTATGAGACAACACCTTGATAACTTAGGATTCGTCCGCATTAAGCAAGGGCTGATAACCCTGACTCTATCTTAAAGCCTAACGCTGACAGTAGCGGCGTAGCTTGTTAACGACAGTACATTCAAAACAGTACAAGGCAGACGAACAAAACACGCTTTACCGTTATAGCCGCTAAATTGCCCAATCGGGTAGCTCGGCGACGACCGCGCTATAACTCCAGCATGATCCTCTGTAGCAGTGATATTAATGGTTACGAATAGGGCATATTTCAAGGGTCAAAGATAAATCATAGCGGGTAACTTAGGCGAAATATAACTTCTAATTGAACAGGGCATACAAGCACTTAGATAATCGCCTATAATGTGCGTTTGTGGTCTTGAAGAGGGCATTGCATGAATGCGATAGAAAAACGAGCCATCGCAGGCGTGGGGGGCGTTTTTGCCTTGCGAATGATTGGTCTGTTTATGATCGTGCCGGTATTTTCAGTCTACGGCAATAATTATGCTCATGCGACGCCGCTACTGATTGGCTTGGCCGTGGGTATCTATGGTTTAGGTCAGGCTATCTTTCAGATTCCGATGAGTTTGGCCGCCGATAAGTTTCCGCGTAAGCCGATGATTCTTATAGGCCTAATCATGTTCGCTTTGGGCGGGGTATTAGCGGCTACGGCGGATAGTATTTACCAAGTAATTATTGGTCGTGCTTTGGCGGGTAGTGGCGCAGTCTCTGCCATTTTGATGGCTTTACTCGCCGATGTGACTCGTGAGCAAGTGCGCACCAAAGCGATGGCGACTATGGGACTCACGATTGCGACCTCCATTATGTTGGCGTTTGCGATTGGGCCCATGCTGGTCGATAGTTTAAAAATATCGGGGCTATTTTGGTTAACCGCTGTCTTTGCCGTCCTAGCGATGGTGCTATTGGCTTTCGTGCCCACCCCAACTCGAATCCTTACCCATAATTTAGCGAATAAATCGATTGGTCAGCAGCTAAAAGATGTCCTAGCGGTGGGCGATTTAAACAGACTGCATTTTGGGATTTTCGCATTGCATCTAACGATGACGGCTATTTTTGTCATTGTGCCGCACCAATTCTCCGAGGTATTGGGACTGAGTGTGCGTCAGCAAGGCTATGTGTATCTGCCGCTATTGTTTGTCGGCTTTGCCATTGCTATTCCTTTTATTATCATCGCTGAAAAGCGTCAAAAAATGCGCCAAGTGTTTTTAGCGGCGATAGCGTTAATGGTGGTCGCCTTAGGTAGTTTGGCGGTTGGTAGCCAGCTTGGTGTGGGCTTAATTATAGGGTTAGGGCTGTATTTTATTGGCTTTAACTTGTTAGAGGCGACCATTCCTTCGTGGATTTCTAAGCGCGCGCCTGTAGCGAATAAAGCGACGGCGATGGGATTAAACTCGTCGAGTCAGTTTTTTGGTGCTTTCGTTGGGGGAGCTTTAGGCGGTTTATTATTAACGCAAAGTACCTTATTAGCTTGGGGTATTTTGGCTATCGTTATGGCAGTGGCGTTGTTATTTATCATGCCTATCCGTCAGCCGCCTTATCTTAGCAGTACCACGCTAAGTATTCCTAAAGACGTCAATATCCAAGCTTGGTCGCAAGAAATCATGGGCATTGCCGGGGTAGATGACATTGTGGTGATGGCCACAGAGCAGGTCGCTTACCTCAAATTAGACAAACAAAAACTCACCGATATTTCGCGTCAACAGCTGTCGCGAATGACACTAACAGAACTAGATATTTGACTATAAATTCGTTAAAGTAAGACTCAAATCTCTTTTATAAAGGATGCAATTATGCGCGGCGTAAATAAAGTTATTATTGTCGGCAACTTAGGAAATGACCCTGAGACTAAGCAGTTTAGTAATGGGGGC
>Ga0208015_1001084_pt1 | contig 10430 bp, 7 predicted proteins | sample 26BtaG_FD_184101 | JGI IMG/M metagenome (GOLD analysis project Ga0208015, IMG submission 184101) | Marine viral communities from Cariaco Basin, Caribbean Sea - 26B_WHOI_OMZ_CsCl (SPAdes) (version 2) | ecosystem: Environmental > Aquatic > Marine > Oceanic | place: Caribbean Sea: Cariaco Basin...
CGCTAGCTGTACATCAAGGGAATAACCAAGCCCTTTAGGTTTATCAGGGTTCCAACCCAGGTTTTCTTCACCCAGTGCAGGCTTATCATAATAGTAATCTAAGGAAGCATCGGCATTATTCACACTATCACGAATATTGCCGTCTGCCGCTATAGCTTGGCTAGTGAGCTGTCCATTGATTTTACCGTCTAGTGCATGTAAACCCTGCCAGATATTTGCCTTTGCTGCCAATTGCCAGTCAGGATTAATGGGATAGCTATAGCCTATATTTGCCCCTACGCGCTCATTGTGTGAAGCTTGCAGATATAGCGGATAGGTCTTATCGGGTGCACCAGCAACTTTATTCTCATATTGCCAATAGACTTGAGCGGTCTCTTCGCTAAATTGCATAAGATAATCATAACGCCATCCCAGTCCATAACTGATAGCACTGCCTGCTGGACGCACATCTATGGCTACTCTGCCTTGCAAATAAGCATGCTCGCCACTGTCTAAAGGCGCATCCCAATCGTCAATAAAGGCAGAAATAGGCTGCGCAGGACTATGTGCTGTCACCATCATCGAAAAGTCCACTTTGCTATCCGTAGTGGGTACTTTACTGTTATTAGCTGTCACTGCATTATCCGTAGGTGTCATAGCATAAGCTTGAGCAGTACTGGCTAACCCTAAGCTAATAAAGGCAGTCAGCGCTGCTACATGGTATAAATGCGGTTGAGTGAATGGGTTAGGATTACGCCGCATAGTTCGTTTACCTTTCAATAGTGAATTCCTTACTGGGTATAAGTTTAAGGATGATATAGGTGCAATTGAGCGCTGCCCCAAAACCTATATATTTTGTCAATAGCCATAAAAAAAGACAGTCGCAACTGTCTTTTCTTATCACATCATTATATCGCGTACTTATAAAACGATGATGTCATTATTGCTGAACTTAGCTGTAATCTTACCGTCATTATCCATCAAATCGCCATAGTCTTTAGTACCGACCATAATATCAGCTAGCTTACCCTTACTGTCTTTAATAAACTTATTATTTTGATCAACATTTAATGTAACAAAGGCTTTATTTTGTTTAATCTTAAGTTGGCTACTCTTAACGCTATAATCTGTATTTAAATTGGTTTGACCTTCTACGAATAAAGTTTTGCCTTCAACAGTAGCGGTTAAGCCTTTAAGCTGCACTGTATCACGAGCGGTGCGCTCTAGATTTGCTTGAAAATCAAGTGGGATTACAGCCCCTTTGTCTTTAGTAACCTTACCTTTAACTGCTAGCATAATTTCCATACCTACAAATTTGCCGGCTTGCTCTTCTAACTCATAATCCTTATTAAGCTTAATGACTTTCTTCAAGTCTTCTTCATTAGCTTTCGCATTAACTGTAATTTTGACATCGGTAGCTGGTTTGTCTTTTTTCATATTCCCTGTTAGCTCGATTTGATAAGGGAGGGTAATGAAAAACTCGCTGCCATCAGGCAAAGTATTGGTGACGTCTAAGATAGCAAACTTCAGATTCTTAGCTTCAATCACACTATCATTAGCCACTAACTTGACATCCTTTAAGGTAGCCGTGGCTTTTTCAAGCTTGATGCCAGCATCATGGGTCTCGTCCAAATCAAAGTCGTCATTAACGGCTACTTTATCGCTAAAGTCACCAGTAATGTTGAGACCTTGGTTAGCAGCAGTCAAAGTAATAGCCTCAGCACCTGAGCCAATTTTCAAGCTGTTAAAGCCAAACTTACCCGCGAAACTCTTTGCAGAGGTATTAGAGGTCAGCGAATTGATATAACCGTCGTATACGCTAGTAAATTTATCAGTGGAGAGAATGGTTTCTTCATATCTATTTGTTTTTGGGTTATAGATATAATCGCTATCGCTGCTTTGGACTTCTGTGGTGCCAGATAGCTCAAATTTACCTTGCGGAGTTAAGGTAGCCATAAAATTATTATTTGGCTTCAACACTAAACCACTCATAGCCGTTATAAAATCTCGGTTATTCGCTAATTTATTGATATCTGCAGCAGTGATTTTGCTTAAGTTTTTCATTTCCATATAGTAGTAGATACCTTGAGGAACACTTAAAGCATCACTAAAGCGATTCTGCTGTTTATCCGTTAGAATATCGCCAACATTTTCATAGGCTGTCTTTACCGCATAATTATCACTAACAAATAGCTTAGCGGTACGGATCATCTCTTTTGCTTGATCAATTTCAGAAAGACTATTATCTACAGGTGGCGGCACTGGGACGCCAGGCTTAGGAGTCGAAACTGTATTGTCATTATCGCTACCACAACCTGCTAAGACTAAAGTACTCGCTAATGCCAAAGCAGAAAGCTTAAATATTTTCATAAATTATCCCTATATTACTTAGACCATCAAAAAATTTTATAAGTTATTGCTCATCTTGCCCTATACTAAAAATAGTTCTGACAGCTAGGGTTAATAAGATACACAGGATAGTAACATGGGGTTAAGAAACTCACCAAGTGTTTTGTAGCTAAGCTTACAAAGTAATATTTTGAGCTAACTATGGAATATATAAGCCATTATCATCAATCTATGTTGAATAAGCCTCGATAACCTGCAGCACCTCATGACGTAAGATTTCGACACTCGGCATCCGCTCTGCATGAAAGCGAATAATAGGAATACCTGCACTAGCAAGAGCTTTGTCTTTTTTATCATCAGCTTTTTGTCGTGCTGCCCCCGTATGCGTCCAGTCATCAAGTTCAATCGCTAATAACGTGGTCTGCGCATCGCCAGCGACCAAGACATAATCGACACTCTGACGGCAAATACGGTTAAACCAAAAACGCTTGTCAGTCCCTGCTTCATCATTGGGTTCGATCACACGAGACAATTGCACTTGGCTAAAAATATAGAATTCGGGCACCGCCTGTTGCAGCTTGCGAAAAAAGAGGACTTCAGTATCGGTCATTAAGGGCATGGGCTCAAAAGGCCAGATAGGGAGTTCGTCACCACGGACTGGAGCATCGGCAGGACGTTGACTAGCCTTTGGTGGCCGTTTAAATTTAATCAGAACGATAAAGAAGATAAAACCGAGTGCAGCAAATAGGAATAAACTGCCAAATAACATGAAAATACCTTAATTGTGTAAAACAGATTTCTCTAAATCTGCTTTAGTTACCATTATAAAAAATCAATAAACTGTTGATAGATTATGCCTATTTACCGGCGTATCTATCTTATGAATAGACTCAGTCATTATCGGCTTAATCACGGCGACATGCTAGCCAACTCAGCCGGCTACCTCGATAGCGCATAAAAAAACACGACATCTACTGTCGTGTTTAGGGAAATAATCTTTCAAACTCATGAATTTTTAATACTTTAACGCCAGTAGAGTACCCAAGCGTTTTTAATCCCTGTGCGAGAGTCACCGTTAATTTTATCTTTTAACGCTAGCGCTGCAGGTTTGCCGGTCTCTGGACCCACGATGACACGCACACCGCGACTGGTAGGGCTAGTAGAAACCTTATACCCTGCCGAGCGTAGTTTTTTCGCCACTTCATCAGCTTTAGCCTGGTTATCCGCTAGGGCTACCTGTACGCCAAAACTGCCTTTTGCTTCGCCTCTCGCCGCTTCTTGACGTGCCTGTACTAAACGTTGCTGTGCCGTTTTGGCTGCCTCAGCTCGTCTTTGCTCTTCTGCTGCTTCCCGCTCTAAACGCGAGATTTGACTCTTCGAAGGTATCTTTAACTCTTGACCCACGCGCAGACTGTCAGAAGTATTCATGTTGTTAGCTTGAGCTAGTGCTTCGACTGGCACATTATATTCTCGCGCTAAACGAATCAAACCATCACCGCGTTTAACCTCATAACTCCCCGGAGTTTTCGGTGCAGCTTTAGCGGCCTCAGCTTTTTGCTGTTCGGCTTGTTTCTGTTCTGCTCTTTTTTGCTCTGCCTTTAGCTCATCGGCTTTCTTTTTATCAGCAGCCGCTTGCTGGGCTTTGGCTTGCTCATTCTGCTTTGCTTTTGCTTGCTCCGCAGCTCGTTGTTGCGCTTGTTTATCCGCAGCAGCCTTTTGCTCAGCTGCTTTTTTAGCCGCATCATCATTCGTTGTCGGTGTGACTACTGGTTTAGCGGGTGTCGGCGTTGCCGTAGCGGTAGCAGTCGCTTCAGTACGGGCTTGTACGGTAGGTTTGGCAATAACTGAGGCCGCCACTTCAGGACTAGCATCATCCCCTACGGGTTCAACCGCATTGTTATTCATATATTGTTCATTTTCTGCGCGAGCTTTCGCCAAGGCAGCAGCTTCCGCTTTTTCTTGTTCAGCTAAAAACTCTTTCGTACGGCGCTCTTGTTGCGCCACGCGTGCTTCGCGTTCTTTTTGTTTTTGCGCCAGGATGCGCTCTTCTGTAGCCACATCCGTCGTTAGCGGCTCGCCGGTCTCTGAGCTGACCGAGGCTGATTGCTCGATAGCGGTAGGTTCAGGAGCATTCGCCTGATTTGAGGTACCAACTTGTTGTACCATGGCGAACAGCACAACACCACCGCCTACCATCATTGCTAGTCCCAACAGGGTTTGTCTCGAAAAATTCATCCGCTATGGTCTCTTATCTGATCAGTGATTAAATGGCGATAGCTTTATCGCAATTTGCGTACGATAAAATCGCTTTTCGTAATACGATAGATGCTGCGTATCGGGACTATTAAGCACGCCCCGAGGCCACATAACGACTTGATTATAAAACATCTGCTCGCTATTGTCTGCCTTGCTACCCGCCCGTAACTTTCATCATAAAGGCGTTGAGCTTAGCACGGTTATAGACTCTATAATCGCAGAGGCTAGTCTTTAGGCGACTATCTATTGCCTTATCTATTGGCACAGCTAAGCTAGCTCCTAGCAAATATAACACTAAGTATGGGCTATGATAAGACTATTTACGATTAGCGTAGCGCTATTAAGACCTAAGGTCAAAATAAGAGGATTTTAGGGGTTGCCGATTGTCACAGCTATAGCATTTGCTGCTCTATTACAGCGGCTACTTTTATTATAACGACTGCTTTTATTATAGGAGCTAGGGAATACTTTCTACTTTTAGCGCTATCAAGACTTCAGCAATAGTGTGAAAAGACCCACAGACGAAGATAAAGTCTTCTGGCGTGGTGGCTGCAATGACGCCCGTACTGGCTTCCGCTAAATCAGGATAAGTAATTAGCGAACTTTGGGGCACTTGAGTGGACAGTATATCGCTGAGCATCTCTACCGGAGCGGCGCGCGGTTGCTCAATAGCCGCTACATGCCATTGATGGATAGGCAGAGATGACTGTACTAAATAATTCACTACTTCTTGAATGGGCTTATCTACCAACATAGAAAACACGAGGTGCAATTGCGCGGTGGGGTGTGCCTGCAAATGCTCTTGCCAAGCTCGCGTCACTTGCGGCATGACAAAGCTAATCCCTTCAAGGTTGTGCGCCACATCGAATAGCCACTGTCTCTCGGCAATTTGACGGCGATCAAAGCGACCGGCTAGGCGCACGTTATTAAGGGCAGCAGCCATATGCTCTTGAGTAATGCTCAAAGGGCTTGCCAAGATAGCTGAGATAGCATTAGCGGTATTACTAATAGATAACGGAGGTTTCGGCAATTGCATCGTCACAGCGGCATTACTATATTGCCAAACGTTATCACTTTCTAAATTTATGGTGTCCACTGAATCTATGTTATCCACTGACTCAGTAGCCGCAAAGTGAGAAAAGTCTTGCCCGGCTTGATAGCAAGTAACGTTCATAGCGGTGATTTTATCTTGGACACTCTGGGGCATATCGCTATCCCCAAAGATAAGCGTACCGTCTTGGCGTAAGATACCCGCCTTCTCGGCGCCAATCTTCTCTTTAGTATCGCCCAACCAATCGACATGATCGATACCAATATTGGTAATCACCGCCATATCCGGATTGATGATATTGACGACGTCTAAACGCCCGCCAAGTCCCACCTCTAATACCCACACATCACAGTCTGCTTCGGCAAAAATTTGCATTGCCGCCAAAGTAGTCATCTCAAAGAACGATAAGGTTAAGTCACAGGCTAAACGCGCTTGCTCAACCGCATGGAATGCTGCGACCAATACTTGATCGCCCACTGCCTGACCGTTAATCCGCACGCGCTCATTAAAATCAATGAGGTGTGGTGATTGATATAGCGCTGTCTTATAACCGGCTTGCTGACAAATCTCGGCAATAACAGCCGTAGTCGAGCCTTTACCGTTCGTACCTGCGACGGTAAATACATAGGCATCGTCTTTCGCCGACTGCACCACACCCAAATGCTCGGCAACGGGCAAAACCCGTGACAACCCCATATCTATCGCTGATACGTGAATTTGCTGCATGTAATTCAGCCATTGCGATAAGGAGCTGGTGAGATCAGGAGTGGCTACAGGGGATAAGATAGGATGCGTCATAATGGGCCGTCATAAGTAAGATAAGCACCGCTCATGGCAGAAGGCACAAGCGATGCTTATTGGAGATAGGGACAAATAAGAGTAAGGGGGTTGCTGTTTTGACTCTAAACCATAGGCCAAAGCTTTAAAACTTAAATTAACCTTTAAAAGTAATCAGGCCTTTAAGGGTAATAAGTTATCGTTATGAGTCATTTTCGCTAATAAACGATAAATCGTATCGTTCAACTGATGACGATGAACCACTTGGTCGATCACGCCATGCTCAAGTAGAAACTCAGCACGTTGGAAAGGCTCTTCTAGGGTCTCGCGGACCGTTTGCTCGATAACACGTTTGCCCGCAAAACCAATCATCGCTTTAGGTTCAGCAAGATGAATATCACCAATCATAGCAAGCGAAGCAGTTACCCCACCATAGACTGGGTTAGTTAACACGACCAAATAGGGAATACCAGCAAGTCTTAAGCGCTCGATTGCCGCAGCCGTACGCGCCATTTGCATCAACGACAATAGCCCCTCTTGCATACGAGCACCACCTGAGGCAGCAAAACAAACTAAGGGAGTGCCGTCAGCTAAAGCTTGCTCAGCGGCTTGGACGAATCTATCGCCGACTACCGAGCCCATAGAGCCGCCCATAAAGCGGAAATCAAAGGCACAGGCAACCAACGCTAAATTCTGCAAGCGTCCTTTCATCACTAATAAGGCTTCGGTCTCGCCTGTCTTCTCTTGAGCTTCAATTAAGCGTTTTGGATAAGGCTTGCTGTCCACAAATGAAAGCGGATCACCGGTGGTAAATTCTTGCCCCAACTCTTCGTCAACTTGACTTAAAAACCAAGTTAACCGCTCACGCGCAGTCATCGCTAGGTGGTTGTCACAATGCGGACAAACGTAGCAATTAAAAATAAGCGCGGTATTAGTAATCACCGAATGGCACTCGGGACACTGAGTAGAAGGCTCCGTCTCAACTGCGGTCAGTTGCGGGGTTGCCTGTCTTTTTACTTGAGGAATAGGGCGATCAAGCCAAGTTTGATTCATAGCAGCGTTATTAATAGGAGCAGCAGATGGTTGCGCACTATTCTGTGCTTGTGTCTGCTCTGGGGTCATAGTATCAGTAGACTGGGTCATAAGTTAAAATCACTCTTACAAAATTGCTTTTAGTTTACACTTGTAAACCCTATTTCGCAAAGCGCTTTATCATCTTAGAGCAGATACTAGCGACTTCTAAGGGCTAAATTACAAATTACCATCACCCAAAGTCGCCACTAGCCGCATTCAACCCATCTACTTGTCATTATCGTTGCCATAAGTACAAGCAACTTTATATTAGACGGAGTTAGATTAAATAGATTTAGCTTAGACCGGGTTGGCAGGATTTAGCGTGGTAGTATCGGGGCTTAAAGTATCTAATGCCGCACGCAGCTCATCCATCTTCGCCATAATTTTGGCTTGTGCCGCTGCTACAGTAGCTGCATCCGTATCTGCACCTAAGCCTGCGAAATGCTGCACCAATTCACTACCGACAATCACGCCATCGGCAAACTGACCGACCGCTTTGGCTGACTCGCCATCACGAATACCAAAACCTACGCAAACGGGCAAATCGGTCTCAGACTTAATCGCTTGCACTTGCTCACCGACATCCGCAGTATTTAAGGTCGCTGAACCTGTCACACCCTTGAGTGAGACATAATAGATGTAACCGCTACAATGCGTTAGTACCTGTTTACGGCGCTCAGGTAACGTCGTAGGTGACAATAAGAAAATCTCATTCATCGCCTTATCGGCTAACTGACCGGTAAAGGCACCAGCCTCACCTGGTGGCAAATCGACCATGAGGATACCATCCACGCCAGCTTCTTCACACAGCTCGATAAAACGGTCGTAACCAATTATCTCTACCGGGTTTAAATAGCCCATTAGGATAATTGGGGTCTGGCTGTCTTTTTCACGGAATTCTTTCACCATAGCAATAGCTTGGCGGGTACTTGTCCCGGCTGCTAGCGCTCGTTCACCCGCTAATGATACCGTAGGACCATCCGCCATTGGGTCGGAAAATGGTAACCCTACTTCAATCATATCAGCGCCATGGCTTACTAAATCATGAAGCAGCTCAACAAAGCCATTAGGTCGTGGATCGCCCCCCATAACGTAAGGGATAAGGGCTTTTTTATTCTGTTGCTTTAAGGTCGCAAAAGTCGTTTCAATACGGGTCATGGTTATACTCTTATTAAGGGCTATATTTTATAAATAGGGTATTACTAATTAGAGAATGTCTGTAATTAATTTAATAATGGAAACTGTGAATTGCGATGGCTTTAAATTATGAATTTCGCATAATACCGGCTGCAATGGCATCTTTAATATCTTGCTCACTAACAGGTTTTGTGACAAAAGGAGCCAGGATACCTCCCAGCTCACTCATTGACTTGAAACCTGTGGCCGACTGGCTTTCACTCAGAAGAAGGTTGCTCTCATGTTGTAAAACAATAGGCTCAACCGTATTAGCATCAGTAGATTTCGTCAAGAACACGACCATAACCTCGGATGGTTCAGTATTATTAATGGGAGGGGCCTCATCGAGTATTACCTTCCCATCTACATACGTCCCTGATACAGCGATTTGCATATAAATCTCCTCGGTATCTCATCGGGTTATAACGACCATACTCCTGAATATATCTATTCTTACAAAGCTAAGCTTTGTACATTCATATTAGAGCTTTCTTAGCCTAATCATAGCACCTAGCTAGGCATAGCGATAAACTGTACTTGTTTGCGTCCACCCCTACCTTTACCTAGCTAGTAGCTTTTTGCCAATGCCTTCCTAAAGCTCAATACCCTCAGCTTTCATTACCGAATGCAGATCCTTATCACCACGACCTGACATATTTACGATGATGGTTTGATCCGGACGCATCGTCTTAGCCAGTTTTAAGGCATAAGCGACCGCATGCGCAGACTCTAGCGCAGGGATGATACCCTCTTTACGGGTCACTTCATGGAAACCTTCTAGCGACTCTTTATCCGTACAACCCACGTACTCTACCCGCTTCATATCTTTTAAGAAGCTGTGCTCAGGACCAACGCCCGGATAGTCGAGACCAGCTGAGATAGAATGGGTCTCTTGAATCTGCCCATCATCATCCGCCATAAGGTAAGTGCGGTTGCCATGCAATACGCCAATACGACCGGCAGCTAATGGCGCAGAATGACGACCCGATTCGATACCATCACCCGTAGCTTCAACGCCATACATTTTCACTTCAGGGTCGTTGAGGAAATCAAAGAATAAACCAATGGCATTTGAGCCACCGCCTACACAGGCCACTAAGGCATCGGGTAATTTGCCCGTTTTTTCAAGATGCTGAATACGCGCTTCTCTACCAATGATTGCTTGGAAGTCACGGACTAATAGTGGATAAGGATGTGGACCGGCTACCGTACCGATAATATAGTACGTGCTATCGACGTTAGTCACCCAGTCACGCATCGCTTCGTTCATCGCATCTTTTAGTGTACGTGAGCCTGAGGTGACTGGTACTACCGTCGCGCCTAATAAACGCATACGATAGACGTTCATCTTTTGGCGTTCGACATCGTCCGCACCCATATAAACGATACATTCTAGCCCTAAACGCGCCGCAATCGTTGCTGTCGCTACCCCATGTTGACCGGCACCAGTCTCAGCAATAATACGTTTTTTACCCGACATTTTTGCTAATAGGGCTTGGCCAATAGTGTTGTTTACTTTGTGCGCACCAGTATGGTTTAGGTCTTCACGTTTAAAGTAAATCTGCGCCCCGCCAATCTCATCGCTCAAGCGTTTAGCATGGTATAGCGGCGTAGGACGACCGACGTAATTGATTAAGTCGTTGTGATACTCTTCCCAGAATTTTGGGTCTTGTTTCACTTGGTTGTATAGGGTTTCAAGCTCTTCTAACGCCGCCATCAAGGTTTCAGAAACGAATCTGCCACCATGCACCCCAAAATGCCCTTTGGC
>Ga0208015_1001086_pt1 | contig 10419 bp, 9 predicted proteins | sample 26BtaG_FD_184101 | JGI IMG/M metagenome (GOLD analysis project Ga0208015, IMG submission 184101) | Marine viral communities from Cariaco Basin, Caribbean Sea - 26B_WHOI_OMZ_CsCl (SPAdes) (version 2) | ecosystem: Environmental > Aquatic > Marine > Oceanic | place: Caribbean Sea: Cariaco Basin...
CTGTTTGGAAGCTGCTGCTGAGCAATAAAGGCATTCTACCTATTCTATGGGAGCTTAATCCAGAGCACCCCAACCTACTGCCCAGTTACTTTGCCAGTCAGCGCGAGCAATTGACCCACTATCCTTTAAAGCATGGGATTATTGAAAAGCCCTTATTCTCACGAGAAGGCGCTAATATTAGTGCCTTAAATCACGACTTCATGGCGACAGGCTTGGCCACGCCAGGTGAGTATGGTAGTACTAATAAAGCTCAGCTTATTTATCAGGCGATGGAGCCATTACCTACTTTTATTAATGCGCAGAAAAAACCAGTGTATCCTGTGATTGGCAGTTGGGTCGTTGGCCATGGCGCTGCTGGTATTGGCATTCGTGAAGATGACAGCCTTATCACTAAGGATAGCAGTCATTTTGTCCCGCATTACTTTGAGGCTTAAGATTGTGACTGCTTAAGCTTTACCTAGCTATCTGATACATGAACAGCAGCATAAGATTCTAATTTAATTACTTTTAACTCTATAACCGCTTGCAAGGCGCCTGCATTATGATATTTTCTGACTTATTAGCTACCCTGCCGAACTTCTTAGCTTATGGCGCCTCCGCTATCGTGCTAATGAGCGCATTCGTTTATATTTATACCGCAATTACCCCGCATAGAGAATTTGCACTGATTAAGGCCGGTAATGTAGCCGCCAGTATCAGCTTAAGTGGGGCCTTGCTGGGTTTTGTGTTGGCATTAGCTTCCGTCATTGAGCACAGCGTTAGCCTAATCGATATGGTGATTTGGGGTATCGTTGCCCTTATCGTGCAGCTATTGGCCTATTTTTTGGTACGCCTAGCCCTACCAGCACTCTCGCAAGGCATTGAAGACAATAATATTAGTAAAGCTATCTTGCTGGCCAGCACTGCGATTAGCTTTGGTTTGATTAATGCGGCTTGTATGGTTTATTAGACTATGAATCTTCTAAAGACCACTTCACCTCAAGAATAATTTTCCGAACACTAAAAAGCATCACTATCTATAAATAGTGAGGCTTTTTATTTCTTATTGCGACATGGAACTATTCAGGGGCATAGCTCTATTTCAGCGATATGGCTCTATTATAGAGGTTTGAGTCGTTAAACCCTTAGCGCAGTTGGTCAATCGCCATTTGCGTTAATACCCGACCACGCGCCGTACGTAATACGTAACCTTGCTGAATTAAATACGGCTCGATGACGTCTTCTAGCGTGCCCCGGTCTTCTGCCATAGCGGCTGCGATAGCTTCTACACCTGCAGGCCCACCATCAAAGCGATCATTGACCATCTCGATATAGCGTCTGTCTAAATGATCGAGACCGCGTCTATCCACAGCGAGCATATCAAGTGCTCTGGCAGCGATATCGCCCGTCACATTGCCATCGCCTTTCACTTCAGCGTAATCGCGTACCCGTCTGAGCAAACGGTTAGCAATACGCGGCGTACCGCGGGAACGGCGAGCCACCTCTACCGCGCCTTCCCCTGTCATCGGCACATTCATCAGTCTGGCTGAGCGGCTGACGATAGTGGTCAAGTCTTCGACACTATAGAACTCGAGCCGCTGCACAATCCCAAAGCGATCACGCAATGGTGACGTCAGTAGACCGGCACGAGTGGTAGCAGCAACCAGAGTAAATCGAGGTAAATCAAGCTTAATAGAGCGCGCGGCCGGGCCTTCACCAATCATAATATCTAATTGGAAGTCTTCCATAGCAGGATATAAAATCTCTTCAATAACTGGACTCAAGCGGTGAATCTCATCGATGAATAAGACGTCGCCTTCTTCTAGATTGGTCAGCATGGCTGCCAAATCACCGGCACGTTCCATGACAGGGCCTGAAGTCGAGCGTAGATTGCCGCCCATTTCTCGTGCGATAATATTCGCTAGCGTGGTCTTACCCAAGCCTGGTGGACCGAAAATCAAAGTATGATCCAACGACTCACCCCGATTGCGGGCAGCTCCAATAAAGACTTCCATCTGCTCACGCACGACAGGCTGACCAATATAATCAACCAAGCGGGCAGGACGAATACCAGTATCGGGCGCATCATCTTGGCGCTCTAGCGGATTAATCAAACGGTTTTCCATCATGAAATACGGACTTCCTAATATAGAACAGTGGTAATAAATTTAAATGAGCGTGGCTTAACCCTTACGCTTATAAATAAATATAAGGATACGTTATCATACGCCATTTTACCCGTCTCGTTTCTTATGGGCCTAAAAAAGACGACAATGGATGTCGTCTATGTTTAAGGACTAATAAGGCGTATAAGCTAAATAAGAGTAAACACTCAGCGGCTCGCTAGTAGCCACAAACCGACCGCGCTACTCTTATTTGAAAGTAGAAAGCTGCTGCAGCGTCGCTTTGAGTAAGGACTGCGTATTTTTAAAGCCGTCATCATTGTTTGAACGAGCGGCTTTAATCGCCATTTGCGCTTCTCTATCTTTGTAGCCCAGACCTAGCAAGGCCGACTCTACCTCAGCGATGATACTGCCCTCACTCGGCATAGCAGAACCAGCAGCATTAAGTAGAGGTAAGTCATCCGTGCCTTCCACATCTTTAAGCTTATCTTTGAGCTCAATAAGTAGACGCTGCGCCGTCTTTTTACCAATACCAGGAATACGCGTTAAGGCCGCATCGTCTTCGTGCGCTACGTGGGTTTTAAGTTCGCTAGCCGACATAGACGACAGCATCGCCAACGCCATTTTAGCGCCTACCCCATTAATTTTAATCAAGGTACGAAACACATCACGGTCTCGTGGCTGGGTAAATCCGTACAGCAATTGCGCATCTTCTCGCACATGCAGATGGGTCCAGACGAGCGCCTCAGTATTGAGCTGTAACTGACAAAAGGCGGGCAACGGCAATTCGATATCGTAACCCACTCCGGACGCGGTCATCACACAGGCGACGGGTGCAGCCAGATGGGTGACTTGCCCTTTAATCATACCAATCATAGTAATCCTTTTGTCTGCTACAGAGGGTGTTAGGGCTAAGCTTTTGACCTAGCGCCAACACGGTGATAAGGCTTAATACTGACTTAGTAAAAATCGACCATTTGCTCTAAGCTCACCGGCTTAATCTTCGCCGCTTGGCCCGCAGTACCAAAGGCTTCATAACGATCGATACAGATTTCAGCCATAGCATCCATCGACGCTTTAAAGTATTTACGTGGGTCAAACTCGCTTGGGTTTTCAGCCAAATAACGACGGATAGCGCCAGTAGAGGCTAGACGTAAATCGGTATCAATGTTGACTTTACGCACGCCGTATTTGATGGCTTCAACGATTTGCTCAACCGGCACACCGTAAGTCTCACCGATGTTACCACCATGCTCATTGATGATTTTTAGCCACTCTTGTGGCACGCTAGATGAGCCATGCATCACTAGGTGAGTGTTCGGAATACGGGCGTGAATTTCTTTAACGCGCTCAATCGACAAGATATCGCCAGTAGGAGGACGAGTAAATTTATAAGCACCATGGCTCGTACCAATGGCAATCGCTAGGGCATCAACACCCGTATCATTAACGAACTGCTCAGCTTCATCCGCACTGGTCAATAGTTGTGAATGATCGAGCACGCCTTCAGCACCAACGCCATCTTCTTCACCGGCCATACCAGTCTCTAGGCTGCCTAGACAACCGATTTCACCTTCTACTGACACACCACAAGCATGAGCTAGCTTAACCACTTCACGGGTTACGCGAGCGTTATACTCGTAATCTGCTGGGGTCTTACCATCTTCTTTTAACGAGCCGTCCATCATCACTGATGAAAAACCTGATTGAATCGAGCGCTGGCAGATCGCTGGTGAAGTGCCATGGTCTTGATGCAGTACTACAGGAATATGTGGCCATTCTTCGATAGCGGCTAAGACGTTATTACGCAGGAACGAAGAGCCGGCATACTTACGTGCGCCAGCACTGGCTTGCACGATGACTGGCGAATTGGTCTTATCCGCAGCCTGCATAATGGCCCGCATTTGCTCTAAATTATTCACGTTAAACGCTGGCACACCATAGCTGTTTTCTGCAGCATGGTCTAGGAGCTGACGAAGCGAAATTAAAGCCATAAATTACTCACTTATTAAACAATTAACATTTGAAGATGATTGGAGACGAGCCGACGGAGACAGGGAGATTCAACCAAAAAGCAGCCGCTAATCATGACCATGTACTTTAGTCATAAAGTACTGACTTAGGCGCACCACTATAGATTGATTAAGACTTAATATAGACTAACACTTAACAATATAGCGATTTGCAACCATTAACCAGAGCTACAAGTCTGCTCTAGCGCATGGGGCTGGCATACCCTGCTCGAACGGCACAAGTATAGCAAATATGGCTTTGTTTGCGCACGCAAAAGCCGTCTAATCCTAGTGGATACTGACAAAAAAAGGCCCTGGTAAATACCAAGGCCTTTTTTTCAGCTGTTATAAAGGGTTGTATCACTAAAGTGATGGCCTGTTAACAGCTCACATTAGGGGTCAATAGTTGTCTGTACTGAAAAGCTATCTTTGCTCAAGCCCATATTAGCTAAAAAATATAATTAGCTAATACGGGACTAAAAATAAAGCTATGGGCTAATTAGCCATTAGCTAAAATTAGTATTTTTGATCCTCAGCAACGGCTTCTTCTACAGCTGGAGCCGCTTCTAAATCAGTCTTGCCTTTGCTAGCAGCATCAGCAGCCACGTTTTGTGCGCCATCAGCGACAGCATTCGCGCCATCAGCAACGGCAGAAGCAGTGCCTTCAACAGCAGCATTGGTGCCATCAGCAATAGCTTCGCCAGCATTTACAGCAGCACCGGCCGTAACAGCAGCAGCAGTTTTAGCGCCATCAGCAGCTTGTGCCGCAGCATCTTGAGCCGCTACATCAGCATCAGCAGCCACGTCTTGCGTGTTGGCAGCGATATCATCACCGGCAGACTCAGCAGCCGCTTCGACGTTACCCGCATCCGCTTGCTCTTCAGTCTGTTGGCTACAAGCAGTAACTGCAAAAGTACCAGCAAGTAGGCTAGCTAGCAATAAATGACGTTTTAACATAATGAACCTCTTTAAATAAATACATGTCAAATACATGGTGGCGCTATTCTATAGTTGGATAATTGTATAGGCAATAGCGGTTGTGCGTATTTTAACGATTTTTAATATAAGCGGTGTATATTTCAGACAGAAAGTAACATTACCTCTGCAAAGTATGTTAACTACCTGCTCAGCAAGGTGTCTCTGCCTTAATCTATAGGCCTATACTGCTAATAAATTCAATGAATTACCAAAATATTTTTTGGCAATTAAATGCTACCACCTAGCTAAAATAGCAACTTATCCTAACTATTGCTAGAAAGTGAGCTAAAGGCTCACACTTATTAACACACCATTTACTTTTGTAGTGCGGCTACTGCTGGTAACTCTTTACCTTCTACAAACTCTAAGAAGGCGCCACCACCCGTTGACATATAGCTCACCCCGTCCGCTACATCAAACTTATAGATTGCCGCTAACGTGTCGCCACCGCCTGCAATGCTAAAGCCTTCACTATCACGCACAGCGGCAGAGATAATCTCAGTACCACCAGCAAAGTTATCTGATTCAAAGACGCCCACGGGGCCATTCCATAGAATAGTCTTAGCATTCTTGATATGTTCCGCCAGTACCTGCGCACTTTGCGGGGCAATATCTAAAATCATTTCATCATCTTGGACACTGTCTACCGCTTTAATAGTGGCGGTTGCTTGATTCAGCGACTCAACAAAGTCATCAAAATTAATATCGTTTTTATTGGCCACTACCACAAATTCTGGCAATAATATCTGTGTTCTTTCCATGATTTGTTTGGCCGCTTCTAGTAAGTCAGCCTCATATAGCGACGCCCCTACTGGATGCCCTTGTGCCGCCAAGAAAGTATTGGCAATCCCGCCACCCACAATGATTTGGTCGCATAATTCGGCCAAGCTATGTAAGACTTCTAATTTCGTCGAAACTTTTGAGCCTCCTACGATAGCTAGCATCGGTTTAGCAGGGGTCTCTAACGCTAAGCTTAACGCATCTAACTCTGCGGCCAATAAAGGGCCGGCACAGACTGTTTTACCCGCTTGTTTCATAGCCGTCGTTACGCCTTCTGTAGAAGCCTGCGCACGATGCGCAGTACCGAAAGCATCCATAACAAAAATATCTGCTAGGGCCGCATAACGCGTGGCTAAGCTGGCGTCATTGGCTTTTTCGCCATTATTAAAGCGTACGTTTTCAAGGAGAGCTACTTGCCCTGCTGCTACAGTTACAGGGGCAGCGGTATCCGCATAATCTTTGATAAGTTGTACCGGCTCGCTAAGTTGTGCGGCTAGATGCTTACTCAAATAGTCAGCAACGGGCGCTAGACTATAAACCTCTTCATAGTGACCTTCTGTGGGACGGCCTAAATGTGAGCTCACTAAGACGGCAGCGCCTTTTTCTAAAGCTAACTTAATAGTAGGTAAGCTGGCCTGCAAACGGGCATCGCTACTGACTTGGCCATTTTTGATAGGCACATTTAAGTCTTCACGGATTAATACCGTCTTGCCCGTTAAATCAAGTTCACTCATTCGTAAAAAGTTCATCGCTGCGCCTTATCAATCATCAAAAAAGGGGTGGTTAACGCTATTAGGGTCGATATCGGAGTGTATTAGCCCGCTACGGGGAGCATTAGCAATGAGTACTACGCTCAAAACCCCGTCAGCAATTGGGCTGAGAATACCTATTTATTTTACTAAAATCAAAGCTATATCTCTACCATTTAGCTTGAGCATCAGCGCTACGCAAACGCTCTATTTTCAGGCTATAAGCGGGTGGATTACTAATCGCTAAACTGATGGCTTCGATAGCGCAGCGAAGTTTAGCATATCTTGCTCAATATCTCTAAAACCCATCAGCCATTTAAACGTTAGCTTTTAGCGACTAACAAGCGCTCTGGGCACCTACAATAAAGCCTTACGGCATTACATTTTACAGTGGTAAGCGGCTGCCATCTTGCTTATGATAAGCTCATCATACCTATGACCCATATTAAACATCATTAATTCAACATCATTAAGAGGTATAACCATGAGTATCGATACTGCTAAAGCTAAAGAGCGCCTAATTAAACTGAAAGAAGAATATGAAGTTCGCATTGATCAAATTGAAGACCATATCCAGCATCCCCAAGACGACTTGAATGAGCATTGGGATGACCAAGCTATCTCTATGCGTCAAAATGATATGCGTAAGAGCTTACTAGTAGAGGCCAAGCAAGGCCTACATTATGTCCAGCACGCTTTAAGCCAGATTGAAAATGGCAGTTATGGCGAGTGTGAAGTATGCGGTGAAGAGATTGAAGGAAAACGTATGGAGGCGCTGCCTTATGCTACTTTATGCATGGAGCACGCTGAATAATTAATGAGCCAATATTTAATGAACCAATATTTAATAAATCAGTGGCTTCATTTTTAACCATCTAGGATTATCTTTTGAAAAACAGTCGGTCAGTCTAGTGCTCTCAAGGCATTAGCTGACCGTTTTTTAGTTTAGGCTTTAATAACGCTGCTACTTTATATTAACCATAGCTTTATATTAACCATAGTGCCGCTATTCGCGCTACCTACTCAGATATTTTCCCGACACCGTCTCCGCTGCCTTCCCGATATTTTCTTTAGTCATACCAATTATTGAGCACTTGCTGCCACTGCTCACAGCGAGCCGCTATCTCCGTTACGGGATGATGCAAGACATCCCCTACTACGGCTATGTAACGCAATGGCAAACCGCGCAGCTCCCTGATATTTTCTGCGCTGATGCCGCCAATGACACATAGATCAATATCCTGGGCTGTCCCCTCTACCAGGGCTTGCCGGCTGACTGGTTGCGCTTCCGGTTTAGTAGTAGAGACAAAGACCGCACCCATGGCCGCATAGCTGGCTCCTTCCTGCCGCGCGGCTTGTACCAAGTCCACCGCATCGTGGCAGGTACGCCCTATAATGGCCTGCTCGCCAAGCGCCTGTCTGGCCAGAGTTATGTCACCATCCCCTTGTCCTAAATGCACCCCTACGCCCAGTCTTTGTGCTAAGGCAATATCGTCATTCATAATCATAGGCACGTGATAACGGCGGGTTAATTCTAGCAACTGCTGAGCCTCAGCATAAACTTGGTCACGGCCCTCAGGCTGCGCTAGCACCTGCTTACGGCGTATCTGTAATAGCCCTATCACCCCTGTAGCTAAAGCTATCTCTAACTTTTGATAGAGCAGCGTAAACTCATCATCGTTGGTTAATAGGTAAAGTTGCGGGAGGGTATTGGCTGTAGATTTCGCGGAAAATAGAGGGGAGCTCATAAGCAGTCAACCAAAAGTCTTGTGAATAAAACCTACCAAAAACATTAAAATTATAACAGCCTTAATAACGGCAAGGGCTTAAAAAGCCATAGAACAACAACGCTGAGGCTAAAAGTAGCGGTAGCAAAAAGTTCACGCATAAAAAAAGCCGTTATTTTACAATAACAGCTTATTTAAACTACGCCTGTTGCGAGGAAATGAGGCTACACCGTACGGCGGGTCGCTAAACCGGCCAGAATAGTTTTGGCATCATCCCAGCGGGTGGCTGAACTGTTGGCACCCAAAATAATAATAATAGCAGGTCGGTTATTCACACGAGTTTCCATAACGACACAACGGCCCGCTTCATTAATAAAGCCGGTTTTAGAGATACCGATTGGATAGTCGCCTGAACGGACTAAGCTGCTAGTATTGTTGGCTTTATAAACGCGGTTACCAGCTGAATAGTTGGAGACAAAGAAGTCGTAGCTCTTAGTGGTTGAGAAACGACGAATCACATCATAGTTCCCCGCAGCTTTAACCATTTTTACCAAATCGTTAGGCGAAGCCACATTGCGCTTATCGAGACCTGTAGGATCGCCAAAGAAAGCGGTGCTCATCCCTAACGAGCGGGCTTTTTGGTTCATCGCACTCATAAAGGCATCGTAACCGCCTGGGTAATGACGCGCTAAGCTCTTCGCAGCTGGGTTTTCAGACTTCATTAACATCATGAGCAGCAGCTCAGCGCGGTTCATACGATCGCCCGACTTTAGGTTTGAGCTAGCGCGCTTAGGACCCACGAAATCAATGGGTTCAATCACGATTTCTTCGCGCATATCTTGACCACTGTCTAGCAGTACCATAGCGGTCATGAGCTTACTAATAGAGGCAATAGGGCGCGCGATGTCAGCACTTTTTTCGTAAATAGGCTTACCCGATTCGACATCCAGTACGACCACGCCGCGGGAGCCCGTACTTACGGCCAATTGGTCATAGACGCTGCCAGCATTATAAGTAGGGTTACTATAACCGCCATTGTAAGACGTATTGTAGCTTGGTGTACCCGAGTTGGTGATGGTGCTGCTGCCGTAGCCATTATCAATAGTCTTAACACCGCTACCAGATTTGGTGGACATAATAGTACGGGCTTCTGAGAGACTGTCGGCGCCGCCCCAACCTATTTTAGCATTAGAATTAGAGCTGCCGCCCTCACTGATAGTCAGACCCGCTTGTGCCATACTACCCAGGCTCAAAGAAATCAGTGCTGCCATGAGCTGTTTTTTAGTCATTACCATGTTATTCGCCTCTCCCCGCGTAACGCCTGCCGAGCTACAGCCTGCCAGTTACGGTGTAAAATTTCTGTGTGCAGTCGCTAGTAACGACGCACCATGAATGCTCCATTAGCAACCCACTAAAAAATGGCTTGCAAACTACCCTCTATACGCTCAGGTTAAAGAGCGCTAACCTCATGTTTCGCTATGCTGTGGGCCAGTGTCTGCGCGCTGGCGCAATGACTGCCTGCATATATGGCTAGCGAGCCTACATTTATTCCACTGCTGCAGCTCATTAGCTTGATTAAGTTAAAGTCAATAAAAGCCACTAAAAATAAATAACTTAGACTACTGGGCCAAACGAACACGAACTCAATATAGGGGCAGTCGTTTACCTCCATATAAATATAGAAGTAAACTTTTAAATAGGCTAAAACTCACTAAATTATTAGCTTACCTATTGTACAGACTGTGTCTTAAAGCTTATCTGCTACGTTACGCATGTTAATACCAAACCGTTAATGAGCTAGAAGTCTTAGCAAGGACCTGTTAGCAATAGCTACTAAAATTAGTGCATAAGTTAACAGAAAGTCATTGCTATCAGTAATAAAGCACAAATAATACGGTTATAGACGCGCTATGTGTTTGTTTTATAACCCAGTAAAAACTAACATGGGTAAAACAAATTGGGTAGATACAGCTAGATAGTGAGTTTTTGTATTTTTAGTGTATCATGGATTTCCTAGTAATTTAATGCTCTAGATTTACTGAATAGTATGTTTTGTCCTGTAAACAAGATT
>Ga0208015_1001089_pt1 | contig 10406 bp, 8 predicted proteins | sample 26BtaG_FD_184101 | JGI IMG/M metagenome (GOLD analysis project Ga0208015, IMG submission 184101) | Marine viral communities from Cariaco Basin, Caribbean Sea - 26B_WHOI_OMZ_CsCl (SPAdes) (version 2) | ecosystem: Environmental > Aquatic > Marine > Oceanic | place: Caribbean Sea: Cariaco Basin...
ATCGAGGTCAAAGAGCCTGAGGGAGCATATCTGGTCGGCAATATGGGCAAAAACGCTAAGCCAGAAGACTTAAGCGATATCGAGGCTCGCAACCAGACCGATAAAATCACAGGCCGCGTCACCAAGATGATCGAGCAAGACTTAGCCGATGACCCGTATGCGCAGGAGTATTTCTCCAAACTACTCAAGCAAGCTATCGAAGACGCCAAGGCGATGTTTGATGCGCCGATTAAGCAATATATGCTGTTTTCTGACTTTGAACAGGATGTCAAAGACCGTAAGGTTGCTGATATTCCTAATGCTTTTGTCAATGAAACAGGTCAATTTAACCCTCATGCTCAGGCGTATTTTGGCTTGTTTAAGCATTTATTTGGCGCAGATTACTTGGAAGAACAGGCACTAAATGAAGATAAGCTAGTAGCCCATGCCTTTAATATTGATCAAGTAGTGAATAAGGCCATTGCTGAGCACTCCATCAACCAAGCGGGTATCGAAAAAGACATTAAAAAGGGTTTGCTGCCTATGCTGTTCAAAGATCTGGGGCTTGATAATGCCAATAAGCTGATAGAAGAGGTCTTAAAAATTACCCGACTTGGTCTATCAAGGAAACTCTAATCTCGTGGGAGACGCTATCAAACGTACTGAAATCTATTACGCGGGGGATTTTATCCCTTATACGGTCACTCGCAAACCTATTAGGAGCAACAAGCTAACGGGCAAAACCTCTGCCAAACCGGCAGCGCGTAAGGTCCGGATTAAAGTGCATCCTGAGGGTCGCGTTGAGGTCACAGCGCCAGAAGACGCTAGCGATAGTGATATCCATACAGCCACGCAAAAGCGCGCGCGCTGGATTTGGCAAGGCTTACAGGACTTCGCCAAGCAAACGGATGATGTGCTACCCAAGCGTTATATCAGCGGGGAGACGCAGTTTTATTTGGGTCGTCGCTATGTGCTAAAAGTGATTACCGACCCTATGCAGGAGTCAACGGTTAAGCTCGCTCGCGGCAAGCTGAATGTGACGTTGGGACAGGAGCTTACTGACCAAGAAGCTAGGGCGGTACAAGTGCAAGCCTTAATAGAGGACTGGTACCAAGCGCGTGCTCAGGCTGTATTCGCTGAGCGCCTCAAGGCCATGCTGCCTAAAGCCTCTTGGGTGGCTGACGTGCCCGAATTCAAAGTGATGACCATGCAAAAACAGTGGGGCAGTTGCTCAGCCAAAGGTAATTTAATGCTCAATCGTCACCTAATTAAAGCACCGAAAGACTGCATTGATTACGTCATATTGCATGAGCTTTGTCATATCAAAGTCCATAACCATAGCGAGCAGTTTTGGCGATTGCTGACGCAAGTGATGCCAGAATGGAAGGCTGTTAAAGCTAAGTTAGATGGTATGGCTGAGCAGTATTTAAATGAGTGAGCCGAGTGTTGTATAGACGATTTGGAATACCAAAACAGTCCTGTTATTTGTTCGACATGTCACGCAAACCATCAACATAATCCGCCCAATCCTGCATCATCTGCACGCGAATATCTATCTCATCCAAGCGATTATAAGCGCCGCCATGGGTGTCTTTGATTCTATGGCCTAGCTGCAACTCGGTAACGATATCTGAATAGCGCAATTCAGGTTGCTCCATCAGCAAGGTCTTGGCGGAGGCTCGGAAACCATGCGCACATTGCACGTCTTTATAGCCTAGCCTATGAAATATCTGTACTAGCGTGGCTTTACTAATATAGGCATTGCTAGAGTGGCGCATCGAGGCAAACACATACTCTTTATGACCCGTAATCTTTTGCATGTCTCGTAAACGCTCAATGACTTGCGTCGCTAACGGCACCACTAGATGCGATACCATATCGTCACGACCTTCGCCTTTGGTGGGGGAGAATTCCCAGAGCTTATTATCCCAATCGATATCCTGCCAGCGCATCGAGCGCAGATCGATACTACGCACAAACACATAAGGCAATAGGTTCATCGCTGCTAGAGTAATAGCACTGGCGCCTTTAAAGGCGGCCATATCTTGCAACAGCTCAGCAAACTTATCCGGTTTGGTGATGGCGGGCAAGTGCCTGCCTGAGTTTGCCGGTGCCAACTCGCCTCGGGTATCTATAGCGACATTGCGCTCACACAAGCCGCGCGCTACCGCAAAGGCGAAGACTTTTTCGGTATAAAGCCTAGTACTAGCACCCACAAAGGTCGCTTGATTGTCATTGTTTTGGATAGACTCACAGACGTTTAATATAATCTCGCTGGTGATGTCATTCATCCTTAAGTCACCAATCTCACGGCACATATAGCCCAAGCATAAGTCCCAAAACTTCAAAGTTGACTCACTAAACGAGAGCTTGCTAGATTTCGCCTTACCGCGACTGGCTATCTTATTATCGCGCCAAGCCTGTACGATTTCGGCAAAGGTGGCGTTTTTTAAGTGGCTATACTTATTTAATTTTTCTTGTTGTTGGGTGGCTTTGGGATCTACTCCTTGCGCTACCATAGCCAAGATAGCGTCGGCTTTATACTTGACCTCGTGCAGAGTGACTTCATCCACCCGGCCCAGCATCATCCTCGGACGTTTGCCTTCTAGGTGCGGGTGCGGATAGCGCAGATAGTATTCTTTTTTATCGTTGGGGTAGATGCGCACACTTAACCCAGCGATACCGGCAATACTTACCGAGTAATCTTTATCTCTATGTTCAAGAGTGTAGATATCGCTTATGGTATTGATGGTCATTATTTGGTCCATAAAGTTTGCACGTGCGTTAGATAAGAGGTAACTCAAGTTTTAATCAGGATATATAAGTCAGCGGATTTGCTTATAAATGGTATTCACTTAAAGGGCATGATTTTAGCTAACTTTTTGCTGATAGCGTTATAAAATTGGACACTACGTTGGACACTGGATATTAGGATATATATCAGAAACCTTGTAGATATAATACTTATAGAACTAATTATCCCCAAGGCTACCTTGGGGATAATTGTATTATAGTGCAAATCAAGGCAGTAAGCCACGAATAGCTTGGTATATATAGGGTTTAGCGAAGTGGCTTTGGCAGGAGTGCTTAAAAATAGCAGAGAGTTTTTTTGATACAGTAATTAAGGGGCAAGTTTGAGTAAAAAGGCTTGCTCCTGTACTCGCACAGAATTAATGAATCAGGGGCTTAGTACTGTTCTGTGCAAATAGGAGAGCATAGTAAATTGTCTGATTATTTGTTTATGAGGCTGGCTTTTTATAAGATTTTTTTTATGAGACTAGTTTCTTATGAGATCAGCTTTTATGAATCTAATCATGCCGCCAGTAAACTTTGACAACTACTTCAGTGCGGCTAAGCTGTAACCGATCTCTTAGCAGCCCTCGTAGAGTTTTAGCCGTGGTAGCTTCTAAAGCACCCCAAACTTTATCAATAGTTAATGACTGTGACATTAGATATTGGCTTAAGGTACTGTCGATTAACTGGGCAACGTCCTGACCTGAAACTGTTTGGTCAGTCACTATGGGCAAGACCGTGAAAGGTTGAGCAACTTGATTGTCGCTACTTTTATTAGGGCTGTTTTTACTGTCACCACTGTTATCCATATCATAGCTATGGCTGCCTATCTTTATATCGTCAAAATATTTTTGATCAGCAGCTTCTTGCGTCACACAGATAACCAAGGGCGGTTTAGGGTTTTGCCAGAGCTCGAGTAAACGTGCTGCTGTTGGCATCGAGGTCTCATCCACAATTAGTAAGGCTTGACCCTCCTGCAAATGCGCTACCTTTTCAGGAAATTCTCTTTTAGTAATCACCGTATCACCTATCTGTAAGGCCATAGCCCAGTTACCGCCTGAAGTATCACCATGCAAAAAAACATCGACCCATGCATGCCAGCCCTGCGAGGTTTGCCAAGCTTTTCTTAAAGTGTAATAGCAGTGCGGGCGTGTAGGGTAGCGGTTTTGCGCGCCGTTATTATTCTGACCCCTGTCTTGATTACGATCTGTATTTCCCATTATCACATTATGTTCTGAATTAAAATTGTGTTCTAAATCGAATAAATAAGCATAACCTGCTTCAGTGATGGGCAGCACGGCGGCGCTCGTAGAATCTGCTCCATTAGCCGTATTAGGGGGTATGGGTAAGCTGAGCTCAAGGCGCAGCATGTTTTTGCTGACTTTATAACGATCTTGTACGACAAACTCTTGCTGAGTCAACTTGATGGTTTTTTTACCCAGTTTTTTATCGGCTCTTTGTTTGAGCACAATATACTGCGTTTGCAAATCTTCCACTTGGGTAATAGGCGCTACAAAAGCAATAAAGAAGTTTTGGGGTTGCAGGGTTTTATTTGTCCAGCCCTCTGAACCCTCTGTCCTTTGCGCCATTGGCCTTGGGCTTACTTGTAGACCAATACCTTCTGCATAAACAGCAGTCAACTGTACCTCCATATCTTCCAAATTGGCAGCCAACTCGCTAGGCAATGCTGTAAATGCGCGCAAAAATGCCACCAACTCATTAAAATGCTCTTCATTAATATGCGCAATAATATCGGCAAGTTCAGGATTATCTATCACAGTGTATGAATCATAGGGGTGAGTAGCATTATTCGCTAAGGTAGTATTATTCATAGGATTACTCATAAATAGGAATTAAAATTAATCTTGGCTATAAATGATAATTGTTTTTATTATCGTTTACGAGTAAAATCAATTTTTATTGTTCTTTTATTTTTAATTAATACGTTATGAATAGCGCCTATGACTTAATCCTACCTTCACAAACCATGAGTGCCTATATGCTACGTGCCAACCAACTTACTGTCGTCCGTCAAGGGAATACACTGCTAGATAAGGTGAGTTGTGAGATTGCTAGCAACCAACTAGTAGCACTTGTCGGACATAATGGCTCGGGCAAATCGACGCTGATTAAAGCTTTAGCTGGTGAGATGGCAAGTAGTAGTGGCAGCATTACTTTAGATGAGCGCCAAATCAGTGACTATGGTAGTAAAGAATTGGCGCAGCAAATGGCTTATTTGCCGCAGCAACTACCTGAAGCCGCTGGGTTTACCGTACGTGAACTGGTGATGCTAGGGCGTTATCCGCATCAAAAGTGGCTGCAAAAACCCACGCAAATAGATAAAGATAAGGTCACTCAAGCGCTGCAAGTGACACAAATTGAGCCCTTTGCTGACCGTATCACTGCCACGCTATCAGGTGGGGAGCGTGCCCGTGCTTGGCTAGCTATGTGTTTAGCGCAAGATACCCAGTACCTATTACTCGATGAGCCACTAGCAGCACTGGATATACATTATCAAATCGAAGTGATCCAACTGATTCGTCAGTTAGTAGATGAACAAGGCTTGAGTGTGGTGATTATTGTGCATGATATTAATCTAGCCGCGCAGTATGCCGACCGTATTATTGCGCTAAAAAACGGCCAAGTGTGCCATAACGGTGATATCGCCAGCACGATGCAGCCTGAAGTACTGCGCAACATTTTCAATATTGATATGCAATTACTGGATCATCCCGTCACAGGTCAGCCTGTCGCAGTCGCTTAATATCCACTTATCTCTTCTTTTCTAACCCTCCTACAAAGACACGCTTTTATGCCTCCTGATTTTCATCAAGATCAACTGTCGAAGTTATCCATAGTCATGCCTACAGCTCCCTTAAAATGGGCAACTGTCTTAATCTGTTTGGCCTTAAGCGCTTGTAATAATGCAACGACTGCGCAAAACACTACTAAAAGTGATTCGCCACTGGCTAAATCCACCTCAGAAAAAACTACCAAACCTAATAATAATATAAATATTGCCTCTCCAGATTGGGGTAATGCAGCGACTCTGACGGCAATGGGGCATCCACCAATTGCCACAGGGGATGTCAGAGTTTGGGACCGCTGGGTAGGTGATCCTAAGCTGCCGGCGACCATCGTCGATTTAGGTATTCGTTATCAGCCCAATGCTGAATTGATAGCGCAATTGCCTGTAGATATGGTGGTAGATAACTTTTTTTATGAGCACGCGCGGAATTTATACGGTGAGGTACCGGCTGAGTCAGTGATGTTTGCAGCAAAAAGGGAGACGGCGACCTGGGCTGACTATACCGAACCCACGCGTAAGTTAGGCTCGCTTATTAATAAGCCTCAACTGGCTGAAGACTATATTGTGGACAGTCAGCAAGATATAGAGCGCGCCGGCGAAAAATTGGCTCAGCGTTACCCAAAAGTGAAGAAATTCGCAACAGTACAGTTTGTCGATGCCAATAATATGCGGATGTATGTGGCCAATAGCCTGTTTCAACCCGCCTTAAACGGTATGGGTAAAGAGCTTGAGGTGTTAGGCAAAGGCAATAACTGGGGGTATACACCGATACGCTTGGGCGACTTGGCAAAACTGGATAAGGATACTTGCCTATTAATTATCGAACCCCTAAGCCCTATAACGCAGGCTGAGGTTAAAGAGAGTTTGATTTGGCAGCGTTTAGGTTATGGCGATACCCGCTGTATGGGTCAACTGCCCACAGTATGGATTTATGGGGGTATGTCATCGCTAGTCAGTTTGGCGAATAACTTGTCAGATGTGACCTTAAAAGGTGGGGAGTTACTATGAGCAGCCATACTAATAATATTAATGCTGCCAGTGCTAGCAATACTCACAATACGACCCAGCAAAACGCCGCCAGTACTGATGCTATGCAGCCATTTTCTCAGCAATCCCTTTCTCAACCCGTCAACACAACCAAGCCATCACCAAATAAGCCTACTGAACCAAACCCACGCCCTTCTATCTTGACCAATATCTCTTGGCGACTATGGGCCATGCTCATAGGCTTGGCCGCTTTGTCTTTATGGAGCAGCTGGGCACTGGTAGGCCAACAGTGGCTGCGACCACTCAGTGATTTGTGGCTACCTAGCTCACAATTGGACATTGCCAGTATGGCAATACAGCTGCAAATACTAGCCACCAGTGTCGTGGCGCTTTTAGCCGGTGGGTTATTGGGGGTCGTCAGTATTTTACTGCAGCAGTTGGTCAAAAACCCGCTCGCATCAGACACTACGCTAGGGGTGGGCGTTGGGGCGCAATTAGCCATTCTCATCGTGACCTTATTTTTGCCCAGCTTGGCTATTTACGGCGGTTTTTATGTGGCCTTTATTGGCGCTATTATCAGTATGGGTCTGGTGTTTGCGTTATCAGCGCCTAGCCGCTTTAACCCATTAATACTGATACTTTCGGGTTTAGTAGTCAATATCTTACTGGCGGCAGTGGCCAATGTCATGGTGTTGTTCTTCGCTGAACGCAGCAATGGCATGCTGTCGTGGGCGGCTGGATTTTTGACACAAATCAGTTGGCATACCAGCACTCTACTGGCCATAACCACCGCTGTGATGGCCGTTGCTTGCTTGCCCTTACTGAAACCGCTGACCATGATGAGTTTAGATGACGCTCAAGCCAGACGCTTGGGCGTGCCCATCAATGGCATTCGCGCTCTGGTAGTCATCATAGTGGCCGTGGTAACGGCTTTAGTCATCAGTGAAGTGGGCTTAATCGGCTTTATCGGGCTTGGGGCAGCAAGTTTAGTCAATGCCCTAGGCATCTCTGCTATTGGTAAGCGCTTAGCCGCCGCCTTTGGGCTGGGAGCATTGCTATTATTATTGACTAGCAATGTGGCTTTACTGCTTGAACCCATACTGGGCATGCAAATCCCAGCAGGTGCCATGACCGGTATTCTTGGTGCGCCGCTTATTATTTGGCTGATTCTGCGTCAGCGCCGCGAGCGCATAGAAACTGTCACTCCTATGACTAGTGGACTTGCCGGCACGCCTATCTCCATCGCATTTTGGCGTTGGGGTGTTGGCGTGCTTGCCCTTATTATGCTGGCTTGCCTATTCGTGCATGATATCAATGGTTGGGGAATTAGTACCGATTGGGCGCTCACCCAACAGTATCGTCTGCCGCGTAGTTTGAGTGCGGCTGCCACCGGTCTGATGTTGGCCGTCGCCGGTGTGTTATTGCAGACGTTAACGCGCAATCCGATGGCCAGCCCTGAAGTCTTAGGGGTTAGCTCGGGGGCGGCGCTTGGGGTCATTTTAGGATTTTTATTCCTACCAAGCTTGGGCCTGTCCGCCGGGGCTGGTACGTTGCTAGTTTCAGGCTTATCCGGTGCCATAGCTGTGTTACTGCTGATCATTTGGCTGGCACGTAGGGTTAGCTCGGGCTACTTATTACTGGTAGGTATCGGCATTGCTGCCATGATGGATGGGGTGATGCATATGGTGAAGCTGTCTGGTGATCCCCGTCTGGAGGCGATGCTCAGCTGGCTATCAGGTACCACTTATAGTGCTCAGCCCAGTACCGTCTGGTATCTCACTGGCATTGCCTTTATTTTGTTTGTGCTGAGCTTGCTACTGGTAAAACCGCTACGCGTCTTGGGCTTAGGTTCAGGAGTGGCGCGTAATTTAGGGGTAGCTGTGACGCCAGTAACGCTCGCAATCTTGGCATTAGTGGCAGCGCTTAGTACCGCCAGTACGCTAGCAGTTGGCCCATTGAGCTTTATTGGTCTCATGGTACCGCACTTGGCTACGTCTCTCGGTGCTGTCAAAATTGAGCGACAATTACCGCTAGCCGCTCTTCTAGGTGCTGGCGTCATGGTGATAGCTGACTGGATTGGTCGTTATGTCATCTTCCCTTATGAGTTACCTGCGGGCACGATTGCTGCCGTTATCGGTGGCGGCTACTTTTTATGGCTCATCCGTAAGGTGCCTGCTGCCCATAGATAGCGGTAAAAGGATATAGCAGATGGCGGCATTTAAAGGGGGTCAAAATACTGAGCATAATAGCCGCCCTAACACAGCGCTCTATACAATTATCCTAATCCGCCTTATACCAATATCATTCTGGGCTAACAATTCCAATTTTCTCAGTAGTTACAATATAGACACTGCGATTAAGTTGGCGCTCAAAGTAATGGTTTTTTGAAAATACAAAGGGTTCATTCCCATACCCTTTAGCACTGATTCGAATGGGTTGTATATTAAAACTTCTTATGAGAATGTCTTTAACTGTATTAGCTCTTCTGTTGGACAAGGCTAAGTTCTCTAAGTCATCAGACAAGCTATCTGAAGCATACCCTTTAATTTCTAATAGTAAATTAGGGTCTTCTAACATTTTTCCACCAAGATTAATTATATCAAAATAATATTGGTCTTTAATTTTAGATTCGTTCTTATCGAATAAGAAGTATAGCTCTGTCTTTGAATCTACGGGAAAATCAGTTGATAAACATCCATTACTTTCTACGAGAGCATCTTTCTGAGTATTTGGACATCTATCAAATCTATCATCTATACCGTCATTATCAGTATCAAGAGGAGTAATATCCCAAGTTAAAACTCTAGGATTATCACTAGAATAGTTGTCAATATTTGCCTGTGCAATTATTGGAATTGATATATAAGTTATAAAAAGAATTATACATTTACTTAAAGCTAAGATTAATTTAGACATTGATTTAATAACTAGTTAATGTAAAGAAAGTGAGCGATAGGCTAATAACTAAAGTAAGTTGTTTCATTAACATTCTCTTAATTATCATGAGCTTAAGTATCTTTATAACTCATATTATTTAAGAATAAATCTATACCTATTATTTAAGTTAAATTTATTTATTTTTAATTATAACTTATATTTTATTTTAAAAAGCAACTTTTATTGTTTATTAGGGTAGGTTGCTTCTTGCTTGATACGATTATCAAATGCCTTAAAGTGAGAAAGCTCTTGTACTTCATGTAGATGTAGAGAGAGCATTGTTAGAGTTTTATCATCCTACACTTTGGTTGCTCATCGTTATCATGAGTGTGCGAGGCGTCGGAGTAGGGTTGGCCTATCTACCCACCACCACAGTGGGTTTTAGCAGCTTGTCCAAAGAAGAGGTCACTGAAGGGGCTGCGCTCAACAATATCAGTCGGCGCATTTTCTCTACCTTATTCATAGCTTTAGTCACCATCTATATAGACGGCCGCAGTACTCAATTATTAGCGGTCGGCTCTCAGAACAGCACGATAAATGCTATCCAAGAGGTCTTAATAATCATCGCGGTAATTTTATTATTCACGCTACCATCCGCGTGCAAACTTCCTAAGTCAGCTTAAGCCTATCACCAGAGTATGGTTTTAATGAGATAGAACCTAATTAAAATAGCGGCTTAATTGGTATAAGGGCTTAATTTAAAGTCATCCGTAACAAGCGTCTAGCGATATTAGTTAAGATAATATTATTTAAGAGATTATTATTTTTAATTAGTTGGGGATTGGGGTTTAGGTAATGTTTTAACCTCTAAAGTCACTAAATTAGTGAAATTAAATGTATAAACGAAAATAATTATCATTTACACTAGCGTTCACAAAGATAGCACATACAGTAGTATTAG
>Ga0208015_1001095_pt1 | contig 10372 bp, 9 predicted proteins | sample 26BtaG_FD_184101 | JGI IMG/M metagenome (GOLD analysis project Ga0208015, IMG submission 184101) | Marine viral communities from Cariaco Basin, Caribbean Sea - 26B_WHOI_OMZ_CsCl (SPAdes) (version 2) | ecosystem: Environmental > Aquatic > Marine > Oceanic | place: Caribbean Sea: Cariaco Basin...
GATTAAGGATACCTACCATGGATTACGCTACGGCGATTGGTGGCGTTGCTATGTTTACCTTGATCATCATGGGCCTCGTCGCTATTATTTTGGCGGCGCGCTCAAGACTGGTCAGTTCAGGCGATGTTACCATCCATATCAATGATAATCCCGATAATGACGTAGTGACACCAGCAGGCGGTAAGCTACTGCAAACACTCGCGGGCGAAGGTATATTTTTGTCTTCAGCTTGCGGTGGCGGTGGTACTTGTGCGCAGTGTCGTTGCCGCGTTATTGAAGGTGGCGGCTCTATTCTGCCCACCGAAGAAGGCTATTTTACTCAAGGTGAAATTCGCAATCACATGCGCTTAGCTTGTCAGGTGGCTGTTAAGCAAGACATGAAAATCGAGATTGATCCTGAGTTTTTTGATGTACAAAAGTGGGAATGTGAAGTTATCTCTAATGATAACGTGGCCACTTTTATTAAAGAATTGGTTCTTAAAATTCCAGAAGGCGAAGAAGTTAACTTCCGTGCTGGCGGTTATGTGCAGTTAGAAGCGCCACCACATGAAGTGCATTATAAAGACTTCGACATTGCCGAAGAGTATCGAGAAGATTGGGAAAAGTTTGGCATTTTCAAATACGTCTCAAAAGTTGATGAGCCGGTTATCCGTGCTTATTCAATGGCCAACTATCCTGAAGAAAAAGGCCTGATTAAATTTAACATTCGTATCGCCAGTCCTCCACCGCGTGGACCCGACGGTATCCCGCCAGGAAAAATGTCTTCATGGGTGTTTAGCCTAGTACCAGGTGATAAAGTCACCGTTTCAGGTCCGTACGGGGAATTTTTTGCCAAAGACACTGAAGCTGAGATGATCTTTGTCGGTGGCGGTGCTGGTATGGCACCGATGCGCTCACACATCTTTGATCAGCTTAAGCGCTTGAACTCTGATCGTAAGATTAGCTTTTGGTACGGGGCGCGCTCTATTCGTGAGATGTTCTATGTTGAAGACTATGATCAACTAGAAGAAGAGTTTGATAACTTTGAGTGGCATGTGGCGCTGTCTGACCCATTACCAGAAGACAATTGGGAAGGCCCAACCGGCTTTATCCACAATGTCTTGCTTGAAAACTATCTAAAAGACCATCCAAACCCTGAAGACTGTGAGTACTACATGTGTGGGCCACCGATGATGAATGCGGCCGTAATCGACATGTTACATAGCTTGGGTGTGGAAGACGAAAACATCATGCTTGATGACTTCGGCGGTTAAGTCGGTTGGTTCAGTAAAAAAACATCGTTAAGTGAGTAGAAAAAAGAGTCTCAATTGAGGCTCTTTTTTTATTTGTATCGCCAGTTTTAAGCAAAATTATTACATGAGTAGTTACGTGAATCGACTATGGAAAATGTGCTCAACGGTCAGCACTACCAATTGAAATGGTAGGTGGCCTTGTCTATCCTATATTATTGATTACTGGAACATCACATTAAGAAAGGATTCTTATGAAAACCAAATATAAAGATTTAACCATTTGGATAACTGGGGCGTCTAGCGGTATTGGTGAAGCGTTAGCCATTGCTTTTGCCAAACGCGGTGCTACGATTGTCTTGAGTGGTCGTGACAATGACAAGTTAGAGTCGGTCAAAAAGCGTTGCAAACACAGCAAAAAACATGTCGTCATTCCTTTTGACATTCGTGACGCTAGTCAAACGAAAAATGCTTATGACGCTGCTAAAACCCAAACGACTAAAATTGACTGGCTGATTAATAACGCTGGCGTCAGTCAACGCTCGCTCATTATGGACACTGCTGAAGATGTTGAACGGCAGATTATGGAAATAGACTATTTTGCGCAAACGCGTCTGACCAGACTGGTGCTGCCAGATATGATTGCGCAAGGTGGCGGTAAAATAGTGATGGTGTCTAGTGTGGCAGGTTTATTAGGGACGCAGTATCGCGGCGCTTATGGTGCCGCCAAAGCCGCTATCCATATGTGGGCAAACAGTTTACGTGCCGAATTGCACGAACAGGGAATAGAAGTAGCGACCATATTTCCAGGATTTATCCAAACCAATGTCTCTATTAATGCCTTGACGGGTGATGGCAGCAAGCAAGGCACAATGGATGAAGCCACCAATAAAGGTCTAACCGCCCCTGCGTTTGCCAAACAGGTCGTAAAAGCACTGACCAAAGGAGAAGAATACATTATTGTCGCAGGCACTAAAGAAAAGCTTGCGGTCAGGGTAAATCGGCTGTCCCCGCCCAAGCTTTATAAGCTTATCCGAGAATCGCAAGTAAAATAAGCAAACGTGGTCAATTTTTATCGACCCAAGGTACGCTTAACGTTACTGTGATTGGCCTTATTAGTGGCAAGGGGTGTAAAATAGGCAGCGCTTATTATCCAAAGCCTCATTCACCCTCCGCTATAGCAACGAGCTTATGAAAACTATAACTTCTCTCTCTTCAGTGTATGTCTTATCTTCTACCAACACTGTACGCGCCACCCTATATGGCGTCGTCAGTCTTGCTAGTGCCTTGAGTCTCAGCGCTTGCCAGCAAACACCAGATTACAATTATCTGAGCGGTGAGACGATGGGTACCAGCTATCACATTAGTTATCAGCTGCCCGCTGACGCAGATGAAACCGCCATTCAAGCATCGATTGATGAGCGCTTACAGCAGATCAATGACAGCATGTCGACCTATCAAGCCGACTCTACCATCTCCCAGTTTAACCGAGTCAGTAAAAACACCCCCATCGCTATCGATGCAGACTTTGATCGCGTGCTTGATATTTCACGAACTGTCTATCAGCAGTCTGGTGGCGCCTTTGATCCTACCGTGATGCCATTGGTAGATACTTGGGGTTTTGGCAGTACCATGACCGTTGAGCGCCTGCAAAGTCCGCCCACCGTCCTCGAGATTGCCCAAGCGAAAGCGTTAGTAGATTTCGAGAGTATCGTACAAAAAGAGCAAACGTTGTATAAAACCAAAGAGGGTGTCGGTCTAGACTTTTCTGCAGTCGCCAAAGGTTATGGTGTCGACGTTATCGCTGATGTGCTCAAAGACAAGTATCAAATTCGCAACTACATGGTGGAAATTGGCGGTGAAGTGGCGACCTCTGGTGTCAATAATCAGCAGCAGCCCTGGCAAATTGCTATTGATGCGCCTATCCAAGACAGCACCGTCAGCGAGCGCCAAACGATATCAGCCATTCGTCAACCCATCAACACGGGCAACCAAATGCACTTGGCAACCTCTGGCAACTATCGAAATTCAGTTATATTTGATGGTAAACGCTATAGCCACACCATTGATCCTACTACGGGCAGGCCTATCGCTGGTGGCGCCCCTTCAGTGACCGTTGCAGCAGACTCAGTCGCACTAGCTGATGCTTGGGCAACTGCGCTTACGGCCATGCCTTATCAAAAGGCGCTCACGCTGGCTGAAGAAAAAAATCTAGCGGTGCTGTTTGTCGTGCTGGGTGATGGCGCAAAACGAGAGGGGTCAGAGGATAGTACGGACAGCTGGCAAGTGGTACAAACACCTGCGATGCAAGCATTACGGGCTGATAAGAGACCTTAAGCAACAGTCGCAGTACGGTAAACGACACGATAAGCATCCACGTGCCGTGCAAAAATTTGCTATACTATTAAGTAGTTAACATTAAAAGTAACTGCCCTATTCTTGAAAAGTGAGGTTTCCTCTATGTTTAGTCAACTGCTTCCTATGCTTGCTATTACCTTTACCGTGTTCGTCCTCTTCTTTGTCTTTATGGGCATCGGTTATATGGTCAAAAAAAAGCCGCTTAGAGGCTCTTGTGGCGGTGTGGCGAAACTTATGGGGGATGAGAACTGCTCGTTTTGCGGTAATGATCCAAATAAATGTGATTCCCTCATCGCTGAACAGCAAGAAAATGCACTCAAAGCGGCTCAATTAGGCAAATCGGTATAAACGCCTCATTTGTTACCATACGCTGGTAGTGTTTACCTCACATTTGTTCCTATAATAGCGTCTAGTCCTTGGAAAGGGACTGGCGCTATTTTTCGTTTTGCCACTCACCTATTTATCGGTCTCCCTTTCTAACTAAGTAACGTCTTATAGTGACTCTTTTATAGTCACTACTTATATTCTGTATTTATCCTGCCAATAGGATAGCAAGTCTTATGTCTTGAGCGCCACAAGCGTTTTTGACCACTCTCTAGGTGTGTTTTCTTGGTGTTATTGCAAGCGTCAATGCTCCGGCGCTTTTTAATGACGTGTGCTTTTTCTTATACTAATAAATAATAGTCGTGTTGCTATGTCTACTCCTTCTAATATGCCATCCCAGCCCCACTCTGACCCCTCGTCATCGTCTAAGCTGTCCTCCTCGCGCTTTATTTTTTGGCTCGTGTTGTGCGCCATGATTTTACTGGCGACCAATATGCGGGCGCCTATTGTTGCGCTTGGCTCTATTGCACCCGTCGTGCAAGAAGCGCTCAACATCTCTGAGACCCAGATTGGCTGGCTGGGTGCGGTGCCGATGCTAACGTTTGCGGTGGGCGCACTGATCGCGCCATCCATTGGCAAGCGGTTTGGACTTGAGAACACGCTCATTGCGATGATTGCCTTATTAACGCTAGGTATGATTATTCGTACTGTTGTTCCCACTTGGTTTGGATTTTTAAGTGGGACCTTGTTGCTGACGTTGGCCATCGGCTTTGCCAATACCTTGGCTGCCCCCGTTATTAAACAGCGTACACCCAAACAAATTCCTTTGATCACCGGTCTATTTAGTCTTACCATGACGGTGACGGCGGGTATAGTCGCAGGGGTGGTGTTACCGCTGTCTGAGCAGGTAGGCTGGCAGTGGGCGCTGGGTGGGTGGTCACTACTAGGCATCTTTGCCATTGTTATTTGGATATTTTTACGCTTACGTCTCGGCTCCTCTAGCCACCAAGCCGCTGTCCTACCTACGCCTGGCTCTTCAGAGATTTCGATGTGGCGTACGCCTTTTGCTTGGCAAATCGCGGTCTTTATGGGTTTGCAATCACTACTGTTTTATACGGTCGCCAGTTTCTTACCCTCTATTTGGGTCAGTAAAGGGCTATCAGCGGTGCAAGCAGGACAGATGGGATCGGTGTTTCAGTTTATGGCACCGATCTCTATCTTAAGCTTAACTTGGCTTGTGAACCGTGGTCGCCCAATTCAAGCACTGGCGGTGTTTGCTGCTGTTTTAAACGTCATTGGCATTTTGGGCACCAGTTATTTATCGACCAATCTAGCATGGTTGTGGTCAGGACTTATGGGGATTGGCTGCTCAGCGATTTTTACGTTGAGCATGATGCTGTTCTCTTTGCGAACGTATACCACCAACCAATCCAGCGAGCTGTCTGGTATGGCCCAAGCCGTCGGTTATTTGATTGCGTTTTTTGGCCCACTAGGCACAGGTTGGCTCCATGAAGCCACAGGTACTTGGGATTTGCCACTTTTTATCATGTTGATTTTGATGGTTGTAAACGTCTTGATTGCATGGATGGTCAGTCGACCCGTGATGGTTGATGGCAAAAAAATGTAACGCGTCACAGGAGATAACCCTAATATAAAATAACCTTAGGATAATATTGGTGTCTGTCTTATTTTGCTACACTGGTTTGATTGCATATAGGACAGAATATCATGATGAATGTATCCTCTCGCCTCGCTCATTGCTTGCCAGCAGTGGCTATTTTGGCCGTTGTTTTGGGCAGTAGCGGTTGTCAACAAGATCCTGAACCCAGCATGACGGATGACAATCAAAACACAGTCAGTCAGACCGCCAGCTCTCAAACCTCTGAGGCCCTACCCGAAACCAAGCAAACCACCCCTGCAGCCGAAGAGCAGCCATCCCAGTTAACGATATTAGCACTTGGCGATTCCTTAACCGAAGGGCTGGGCGTCGCTAGTGATGCCAATTATCCGGCGCAGCTAGAAGCAAGCCTACAAGAGCGGGGCTATAAAAATGCCAAAGTGATTAATTCAGGACTAAGCGGCGAGACCAGTACGGGCTTAGTCAATCGCTTAGATTGGGTGTTGCAGACCAAACCCGATGTCACAATTTTGACGATTGGTGCCAATGATGCCATGCGCGGTATTGATGTGGCGACTATTGAAGCCAATATTCGTACTGCTGTACAGCGTCTACAAGACAACGGCAGTACAGTTATATTAGGCGGCATGCAAATTTATGACAACCTTGGCTCTGACTATGTGCAGTCTTTTGCCGCCATATACCCGCGTGTGGCTAAAGACATGAATGTGACACTCATTCCTTTCTTCTTAGAAGGTGTGGGCGGCGATCCTAAGCTGAACCAAGCCGATGCCATTCATCCAACCAAAGAGGGCTACGCGGTTATCGTGAATGATAATATCTTGCCAGTCCTAGCGCCTACCCTTGAAAAGCTAAAATCAGCCGACGCAAATGGTTCAGTAAATGCTAGTGAACCCGCAGCAAAAAACACGCCTACTGAGACTATGTAATGACCTTATTCAATGCGACGACAACATCAGAACCGACATCAAATTCTAAAAATAAAACCTTACTGACCGCCTCAAAACTCACCAAAACGGTACAAGTCGGTGAGCAAACCTTGTCCATCATCAAAGACGTAGACATCTATGTCAATGCAGGCGAGTTTGTGGTCATCATGGGCAAATCAGGCTCCGGTAAATCGACCTTATTGGGGCTGCTTGCCGCGTTAGATTACCCTGATAGCGGCTCTGTTGAATTGGCCGATCAAACGTTAAGCCAACTTGATGAAGATGCGCTCGCTGTCATTCGTCAGCGTGACATGGGCTTTGTGTTTCAATCGTTTCACTTACTGCCGACATTGACCGTGGCAGAAAATATCGCTTTCCCCTTAGATATCGCAAGACGTCCCAATCAAGCACGCGTGGACGAGCTGATTGATGCCGTGGACTTGGGACACAGACGTGACAGCCTGCCCAATCAATTATCAGGCGGTGAACAGCAGCGTACAGCGGTCGCACGCGCCTTGGTCTCACACCCAAAGATTGTGTTTGCTGATGAGCCAACTGGTAACTTAGATGAGCAAAATGCCAACCAAGTCATGCAGCTCCTATTGGACTTACGCCAACAAGTTGGCTCAGCGCTGGTAGTCGTGACCCATGACCCTGCGCTGGCGGAAATGGCCGATCGCGTCATTACCATGCATGATGGACGGATTGTATCTTAATGACCAAAACCTCAACCGATAAGTCGTCCATGAACAGTACTTCGATAAGCAGTACCTCAACTACTCACTCTGAGTCTCTCATCAGCCGAGTGTTCACGCGCAATTTAGGCGCCAAAGCTTTAAGTCGTAGCTGGTGGCAACGCTGGGTCTATCCGGTTTTGTTTTTATTGACGCTTACGTTATCGCTTGCCACTTATCTGACCCTCGACTCTATCCAGCAGTCGGTCGATACCTATGTCAATGACAATCAGCGGGCGCTCGTTGGTGGTGACTTGATATTGAACAGTCAACAAGACTGGCCAAGTGACGTGTTGGCGCAGGTAGATACGATCGCTGATGCGCAAAAAGTGTTTGATTATCAGTTTAGTGCGATGGTCGTGACCGATACGCAAACCTTGCTTGCCCGCGTCAAAGCCGTCTCACCCAACTACCCGCTTTATGGAAAAGTAGAACTGGCCTCAGGCAAACCGCTTTGGCAACAGCTCAACGCCGATAGTGTGGTGGTCGCGCCTGAAGTCCTTAACGGCTTAAACGCGGATGTCGGTGATCGTATTACCATCGGTGACGGTCAATTTACTATCAGTGACGTGCTGACCAAAGAGCCTGATCGTCCATTGACCGCGTTTGGTTTTGGTGGTCGCGTGTTGATGCAACAAGACGCGCTGGCCGCCACCAACTTGTTGAGCCAGCGTAGCCGCGTCAATTATCGTATCGAGCTGGCGGGTAAGCCTGAACTCATGACTCAGCAGCGCGAACAGCTCACGCAAATATTGACCAATTATCCTGACATCGAGCTCTCTGATGCGGAGTCGGCAGATACCTCTGTCTCGCGTATCTCTGACAATGTACTGATGTTTTTAAAGCTATTGGTCATTGCCGTGCTTTTACTATCAGCGGTTGCCATGTATGGCGTCATCACCGCCTTTGTCACTAAGCAGCAATCTAACAATGCGATTCGCTTGGCACTTGGCGAGCCGCTTGGTTCACTCAAACGCAGCTATTATCAGCTATTGACGATCACCGCTGTCATTGCTTGTGTCGCAGCGACTGTCCTAAGCTTTGGCTTACTGCAAGTGGGTCAGCCGTATCTCATGGCGATCTTGCCGCCAGATGTAGGCCTCGCCATCAATCCTATTAGTGCGGTTAAAACCAGCGTTATCGCCTTAGTGCTGACCTTAGTTATTACCCAGCGCGGTTTAAGTACGCTGACAACCAACAAGCCTGCCACCCTACTCAACCAAGGCGTAAGCACGCAGGCGCAAAACCTGCCTTGGTATCGACTCGTGCCACTATTGTGGTACGGGGTAATGCTCGCAGGTCTGTATGCGTTTTTTGCGTATGAAGTTGGCTCTTGGGTACTCGGCGCGCAGCTATTGCTTGGACTAATCGGCTTTGTGGCGATATTTTGGGCGCTGGCGCGCGGTTGGTTGTGGTTGCTTGCTAAGCTCGCCAAACGCTCTACCATGGGCTGGATGCCGCGCATTGCCATTCATAACCTTGCACGTAAAGGCAATCAATCCGCCCTGTTTTTTGTGACTTTGTCGCTATCGGTAGCGGTCTTAACCCTTATCACCACGCTCAATCATAGTATCAATGCCCAGTTCATCAATGCTTATCCTGAAGATGCGCCCAACCTGTTCTTATTAGACATTCAAAGCGATCAACATGACGAGATCGATAACATCATCGGCGCGCCCGTGAGCTACTATCCGGTCATTCGCTCACGCGTGGTCACCGCCAATGATGTACCGGTACAAGATATCGTGCCTGCGGATGGCTTCGATGATCCCACGCGGGTCTTTAATTTAAGCTATGCCGACACAATCATGGACACCGAATTCATTACTGATGCGGTAGCAGACGATCAACTGTATGCGCCTGTCGATACACAAAACGAGCAAAATCCCGACCAAGCTGTCGTACCTATGTCCGTCTTAGACACCGCCGCTGACCTGCTAAATGTCGGTATGGGTGATCAGGTGCGTTTTAATATCCAAGGGATTGAGATCGTCGGGCAGATTACCAGTATTCGCTCGCGGTTTGAGCAAGGGCCCAGTCCTTTTTTCTACTTCTTATTTGAACCATCTGTATTGGCAGCAGCGCCGCAGATTCAGTTTGCCACCGCGCATGTCCCCGCCGATGAGATTCCAGAAATACAAGGCAAACTGGTACGCGAGTTCCCAGCCGTCACGACCATCAATGGCACGGCCATCGCGCAGCAAATCCAAGAGCTGGTGGTACAAATGAGCCGCTTGGTCTATGTCTTTACCCTACTCGCTCTACTGACTGGCGTCATGGTGTTGATTAGCTCGTTGCTATCGACCTCGCAAGATCGCATGGCGGAGAGCGCCTCGTTCCGATTGGTCGGTATGCAAAAGCGTGACTTATATATGCTTAATATCCTAGAGCTAAGTGTGCTGGGTATTAGCGCAGCTGTTTTTGCGGTCATTATCGCAAACGTGGGCGCGTGGGCGGCTATCACCCAATGGTTTAGTCTGCGATTTAGTGTGCCGTGGGTGAGCTTGGGTATTGGCGGTACGGCATTGATTGGCTTACTGCTTACGATTGCCGTGATTTATGTGAGATTAGTAATTGGACGCGGAATTATGGCGCGGGTACGGGCGATGATTTAGGGGTTGATATTATTTGATAATATTAGGTTTAGCTTATACTCTTTATAAATAGATATACTATCCTCAGAGATTGAGCCTTTTTTAATTCTGTTAGAGACCTTATTATGTCAGACCTAGATATTGAGAAACAGCTAGCTAAGATATTATCTGAATCACCATCTGCTCCATTTCTATTTATTGGTTCAGGATTTTCACGAAGATATATAAATATGCCTGACTGGAAAGGCTTGCTTAGTCAGTTTTCGAAAAAACCTTTTACAAGATATTTAGGAATGGCAAATGATGATATTCCTAAAGCAGCTTTAGCTTTGGCTAACGACTTTTATGAAGAATGGTTTGAAGAAAATGAAAATAATAAAGAGGTATATGAGTCAAAGAGCTGGCTCAATAAAGTTGAAACTCCTTTAAAATATGAAATATAGTCAATCCCACTTAAAAGTGTTATAAACTAATTATCAAACCTAATTGCTATCATAAAGACCATGACTTACTCCCTAGATTTTCGCAAACAAGTACTAAAAAGCTTAGACGAGGGTATGACTTT
>Ga0208015_1001097_pt1 | contig 10347 bp, 10 predicted proteins | sample 26BtaG_FD_184101 | JGI IMG/M metagenome (GOLD analysis project Ga0208015, IMG submission 184101) | Marine viral communities from Cariaco Basin, Caribbean Sea - 26B_WHOI_OMZ_CsCl (SPAdes) (version 2) | ecosystem: Environmental > Aquatic > Marine > Oceanic | place: Caribbean Sea: Cariaco Basin...
TTTCCCGTAAATTTTGTAAGTGTAATTTTTGGCTCATTGTACAAATAAACTTCACTGTTGCCCGTAGCTTCAATCGTAATGCTGTCATTGACCCGAATGGTCGCAGAACTGCTCATGTCGGCAATTAAGTTGCAAGTATTGGTCAGAAATTCCTTTCCATTGAACACCGCTGAATTGTCCACGCGTAATAGAGTGGTCTCTATTGTGCCTTCTAACTTCGCATTAGCCCGTTGGTAGAGATCTATTTTAGCAGATTTAGAATTGAGCAAGGCTTCCATTCTTATGTTGTCGCTAAGAACGATTACAGCGTTTGTTGCATTGACATTCAGTTTTACTTTGGCCTTATCTGATGCCGTGTAGTTGAATTCATTCGTCTTAATATTGAGGTAGGCACGTGACGAACCTGTAGTTTTTAAGGTCGTATTCTTGAGTTCCAAAGAGGTCAAGGAGCGGATCTCTCCATTTTCGATAACTTCAATATTTTCCAATCCATCAGTGTAATTTACTTTTATATTCATCCTCCTGCTGGAGGTGATCCTTTTGGAAGTTTTAAACGTTAAGGTGCCATCAACCACCTCAAAAAGAATGTATTCGTGCAGATTGCTGTCTGCTTCTACTTCTACAGAAGCCTTGCTGTTGTATATGATTTCAACTGTAAAATCTTCACCTACAACTATCGAATTAAACGGATCAATATAAGTTTGCTTTATGGTCACATTTCTATCACCTTTAACTTTTTCATCTTCTTGGGCTGAGATAAAAGTGGAGAACGATAGCGACAATAAAAATGCAAAAATGATTTTATTCATTTTACTGAGTTAGTGTTTATACTAACAAATATAAACAAAAACCATCCCAAACATTTAATAAGGTTTGAAATGGTTCTAAAAACAAGTCAAGAGATTGGTTGGTTTTTCTTGTTGTTACTGGTCTTTACTTTCAAAAACACCAGCAGATTTATTGATTTTTTCTGGATTTCCTATATAGGTGATGTCGCCTCCACTTTGTGCTTTAGCGGTCAATTCTTTTGAAACGTTCACTTGTATGTCTGCACCAGAGGAAGCTGTTGCCTCTGTGATGGTGGTTTCCAGGTTTTTTGCCTTGATATCGCTGCCGCTTGAAGCTTTGGCAACCAAAAGGTTAGCTGTGCCGGCGACTTTAAGGTCACTGCCGCTAGATGCTTCACAATGCAGGTTGTTTACATTTACATCCAATTCCATATCACTTCCGCTAGAGCTACTGAGCTCTAGGTTTTCGGCTGTAATAACGCTTGTACTATAAACATCGCTACCGCTTGATGAAGAAATTTTGGAAATATTTTTAAAGTTCACGATTACTTTTTTTGCTGAAGAACTACCGATGTTTTTATCGGCATAAATTTTAAGCGTGTTACCGTCAACTTTGGTGATGATGATATCGTGCAAATTTTCGTCGGCCTGGACCTTGACACTTTCCGTTTGGCCTTGGGCAAGGTAAACGTCCATTCCTCGGCTCACCTCAATCTGATCAAAATGACCAGAGATAGTGCGTTCTTTTGTAATAACATTGCCATTTCCCATGACGCCTAATCCAAAATTACAGGAACTTAAAAATAGGCTCAAAATGGCTGTGACAATGACTTTGATTAATGTGCTCATGATGGTTTGTTTTAATTGTTGATTTCAAATATCCTTTAAATCTGAGCCCACCCACAATCAAATGGATTGAACTGTTGATTTATTATGACCAATTGTTAATTGTCATCCGTCGTAATTTTTATACCATTGCTGTCAATATTCACTTTTACCCGCTCGTTTTTCGACTTGATGCCGTCTTGGTTGATTTCAACAGAATCATTGTTGTTTTTGATGTTGATACCGTTTTCATCAATTCTAAACTCGGACGAATCATCATTAAGATCTTCATTGAATTCAAAATCTTCTGGGCAATCCAAACACTTGATTTCATTTTTCAATATCTTAAGGTATTGACCTTCCATTCCATCCATCATAATAGTGTTGTCGTTAATGTTTCTTGAACCATCACGATGCTTGTTCCTATATGACGATCGACTGAAGTGATTTCTATGAAAGGAATAAGTGTTCTGATCAGCAAATAAAACCGTCCCTTCGGGTATGAATAATGTTATATCAACTTCCTGGTCTCTGAATTTGTTTTCAAAAGCTGTGGTTAGATAGCTATCAAGTTCCAATGTATTACCTGTCATTTTATAATTATAAATGATTTTTTCGGCTCTTTGTTTTGCATTTTGATAGGAATTGCCTCTAGAACTTTTTTCAATCCTTATGGAAACGACCGAATCTCTGGTCGATTTTAAAGCAAGCTCGACATCTGTTAAATAAAGTAGTTTTTGGTCGTTTTGGTCATAAACCGGTTTCCACCGATTGCTGTGTTTTCCAAATTGTTTACTATACAAATTATTGTGGGTCATTTTTAAGTATAGGGTGTCGTTTGCAGTAATATTTAAGTTTTCAGATTGTTGAACAATGGCGTCCTCGGCGTATTCGTTGGCTTGTTTGAGCCCAATGATAACGAGTCCAATAATGGACATAAGCCATAACCCAAGTAGTGAAAATTTGGCAACCTGTCCGATAGATTTTAGATTGTTGATCAAAATTTTCAATCCCAAGTAAAAAATAAAAAAGAATGGAATGCCGATTGCAAAAAGTAATAGTAGGGACATTGCCCATAAAGGAATATTGGCGGCATTTGTGGCTTCCAAAAAATCAACTCCAGGGATGCGAATAGCCTCCGCAACGCCAACCGAAAATAGACCAACTATAAGCGCAATTAGCGTAGAGGCGCCGATAAGGATCAGAATAATACCGATAAATTTACCGATGATTTTCAGAAAAAATAGTATGATCTCGCCAAGTGTATCAAAAAACGTTTTTGAACTGGCTTTTATCTTATTGCCTTGTTTTGGCAAATCCATATTTTTTACGGCATCGGATACATTTTGTGATACATTTTCAAATCCATCCTTGATTTTTTTTTCAATGTTGCTGATATTCACTGGTTCACCGGTCATGGTCAGTTTTTCGGCGGTGGTAATGGCTTCGGGAACCAAAATCCAGAATAGGACATAGATAAAAATAAAGGTGCCTCCAGATCCAAAGGCCAATAAGATCCATATTAAGCGGACCCAAATGGCGTCAATACCTAAGTAATGACCAATACCTGAGGCGACACCACCAATATAGGAGTTGTCCTTGTCTCTAAATAATTTTTTGGAAAAGGTGCTTTTACTTTTTTCTTGAAACGTATTGGATGGTTCATCTTCAAATATTTCATCGTCCACCAAATAATCTTCAGGTTGCCCCATAATGGAAATCACTTCATCCACTTCTTTTATTCTGATGACCTGTTTGTCATTTTTCATGCGCTCATTAAAGAGTTCGGCAATGCGGGCTTCAATATCAGCGATGATTTCAGATCGACCTTGAGAGTCCGTAAATGAACGTTTGATGGCCTCAAGATAGCGTTGTAACTTTAGATATGCATCTTCATCAATGTGAAAAAATATACCCGCTAAATTTATGTTGACTGTCTTATTCATTTCTTGATTGTTTTGTGGTGGTTACTAAGTTGACTGCATTTTTTAATTCGTTCCAAGTAGTCGTTAATTCGGTTAGAAATAATTTTCCTTTTTCGGTTAGATTATAATATTTACGAGGTGGACCAGAGGTTGATTCTTCCCATCTATAATCTAAAAGGCCTGCGTTTTTAAGCCGTGTCAATAGAGGGTATATCGTTCCTTCCACAACTAGCATCTTGGCGTCCTTAAGTGTTGCCAGAATTTCTGCAACATAGGCGTCTTCATCTTTTAGGACGGAGAGAATGCAGTATTCGAGAACACCTTTACGCATTTGTGCTTTGGTATTTTCAATTTTCATATTTCTTTTCTGTGTTTTAAAAGTCTATGCTTTTGATTGGAAGCATGGAGACATTTTGTGTTCGATTGATGATGTTCTGGCAATTTTTATGTTATGCCCTGATTTGATTTAATTAAAATGAAACTGTTCGTTTTTTGATTGATTGACTTGCCCGAACGTACCTTTTTAGCACGGGCGGGTTGATTGATGATTACATATTTTTGGTGGATGATGACTTCTTATTTTAAAAAATTAATGGTTAAAGGATATCTATAAAGTTCGCCATCTCTGGCTTTTAAACTTGCAATGACAATAAAAATCAGCTCTAAGATAAACCCGATAACGGCCAAGAACCCAAATCCACCAGCAATAAACAGGAGAGGGGAAGCTTTGTGAAAACCAATATGGAAGTTATCAAAGTTGCTGAAATTCCAAAAATCCATGTGACCCAAAAGTCCAAAAATGAAAAACGGAATGGTCAATGCTCCTAAAATCATAGCATATAATAAAATGCTGATCTGAAAATTAATAGCTTGTTTGCCATGTGCATCAATGAACTCAGATTTCTCTTTATTGGTAATCCATAAAATGATCGGACCTAAAAAATTCCCAAAAGGAATGAAAAATCTAGCAAAGGTTGATAAATGGATGAACGTGGCGATATTTTTTTGATGATTGTCTATCATTTTGTTAGTATATAATAGTGTCTTATGCAAATATATGTCTTAAAGAAGGTATTATGCAAAACACAGTACTATAATTTAACATAAATTTAACAAATTGCGATATGGAATAAAATCGATAAATTAGCCCAAATCAAATTTTAAAAATGAACATATCTCCCAGAAAACTCAATGCGTTCCTAAGTTTTAAACTGCCTTCTGCTTTTCTTTGTGGTGTGCGGGCGACCTATATTGATGATGAGCAATGTAAAGTACGTGTCAAGCATCGATGGATCAACCAAAATCCATTTAATTCCATGTTTTGGGCGGTTCAGGGTATGGCTGCGGAGTTGACTACCGGAGCCTTGGTAATGTCGAAAATTAAAGATTGCGGCAAACCAATATCGATGCTAGTGGCCAGTAACAATGCGACATTTTCAAAAAAAGCGACGGGACGGATTAACTTTATATGTAGAGATGGACTTAAAGTAGATGAGGCCATAAAAAAAGCCATTGAAACAGGTGAGGGTCAAACTATTTGGATGAATTCCGTTGGAACCAACGAAGAGGGAATTGAGGTTTCAAACTTTAATTTTGAATGGACGTTGAAATTGAGGGGGAAGAAGCGTGAAGCGTGAAGCATGAAGCAGGAAGTGGGTAGAGGTTAGTGGGTTAGATTATAGAAAAAATTTTTTGCGATCAATTCATAAATGTTTTTTTAAGATTTTATCGTACAATTTGTACCCATATAGAATTCTCCTCACTTTATAGTTGGATAGTAAGTGATCAGTTTTTATGAAATCAGGTTATTGTCAATCTGATAAAATTAGTTTTTTCAAAACTGAAACCTGAAACCTGAAACCTGAAACCTGCCCGTCCGTAGTATTTACAGAGGCGGGATCTCTGAACTGTTAACCGAGACTGCCAACTAAAACCTACCTCGGAATTTCAACGTTCTCAATAATCTGTTTGATCACGTCTGTACTTGTAATCCCTTCCATTTCTCGTTCGGGCGTCACAATAACCCGATGGTGCAACACTGGGATGGCGGCTCGCTTAATATCTTCAGGTGTAACAAAGTCGCGACCACTCATGGCTGCAAATGCTTTACTGGCCTTTAAAATTGCAATGGAAGCTCTTGGTGAGGCACCCAAATACAAGAATTGGTTATGTCGTGTGGCGACAATTAAATCGGCAATATATTTCAACAAATGTTCTTCCACTAATACTTGAGTAACGAGCGCCTGATATTTCACAATTTGATCCGCAGTTAAAAATGGGGTGATCGCATCTGTTTTGACTCGGTCTTGTAAATGATGTTCCCGCATTAGAATCTCGATTTCTTCTTCCAGATTTGGGTAGCCCACATCAATCTTAAATAAAAAGCGATCCAATTGTGCTTCTGGCAATCGGTAGGTGCCTTCTTGTTCTATTGGATTTTGGGTGGCTAAAACCATAAAAGGCGATTCTAATTTATAATAATTTCCATCAATGGTGATTTGTTGCTCTTCCATAACCTCAAATAAGGCGGCCTGTGTTTTTGCGGGAGCCCTGTTGATTTCGTCAATCAAGATCATATTGCTGAAAATAGGGCCCTTTTTAAATTCGAATTCCGTCGATTTTAGGTTGAAAACGGAGGTGCCCAAAATATCACTCGGCATCAGATCTGGTGTAAATTGAATCCTGCTAAAGCCAACACTCAATGATTTTGCCATCAGCTTAGCAGTAATCGTTTTTGCTACACCTGGGACGCCCTCAATCAACGAATGGCCTTTGGCGAGCAAGGAGGCCAAAAGCATATCGACCATGTCGGTTTGACCCACGATAACCTTGCCTATTTCGGCTTTCATTTGTTGAACGTTGGTTTGCAGTTCTGAAAGATCGAGACGATTGGTGAATTGTAAGTCTTGAGTTTCTTCTCTATGACTGGTTTCTTCCTGAGTGATTTCTTCTGGAGTTGGTGTCTGTTCTATCGGTGTTTGTCCTTCAGTAGGATTTAGTTCTTCCATAGTTTTATGAATAAAATTCTTCAATGTGTTTGTTGAGTTTTAAGAGATTATCTTCAAAAAACTCCTTTTTAGTCCGCAACCAATTGATGAAATTAATGGTTTTTTTAACGGTTTCTTTGTTCTTACCAGATTTTTGAGAGAGTTTGATTATGAACTCTTCGTTTAAATTGGTGGTATCCAAATTATAATCTGATCTTATCTTTTCTAAAAAATAGGTGATTTTCTTATCGATGAGATTTTTATGGTCCTGGGTTTCATAATAGAGATTCGAGATTGTTTTTACAAATCCGACGGTCGTATTTTCCAATGGTTTTATAATCGGTATGATGCGCTGCCTTCTTTTGGCATTGAAAATCATAAATAATAAAGTCAATAGCAAGGCCAAATACCATGCCCATTTGAAGGAGGTCTGTTGCAGGAACCAGCTTAAATTCGATTTTTCTTCAGCATCACCGTAATAGGAATCAAAAAACTTGGTGTAGGAGTCAAAATAAATAGTCTCATTTGGTAAATAGGAGAGGGCACCTTCAACATATCGGTAACGTTCGCCTTTTAAAATGTTGTAATTGGTAAAGACTTTAGGCTCCAAATGCAAATAGATTTTACCATCTTCAAAAGGAATTTCCAAGAAATTGGCCAAATTAAGGTCACTGTTGGCGTAGCCCAGTGTTTTATGGTTTTCTGCTTCAAATCTCGAAAAATAGGACGTACTGTCACTTTTATCAAGTTCAGTGAAATGGGATCTTAAATCAGGATGGACGAAGCTTAGTTCTATAATACTGTCCTGGTTTTTAATCGCACCAATGGTCAGATTTAACGTGTCCATCAGCGATTGGGGGAAACTGTAATCTGACATGAAAAGTGTATTGCCTCGACCTGCAAAAATCAAGAGCTCTTCCACGTCCGCCACGTCCAAATAATCGGAATTACCTACCAGTATATAATTTCCTTCAGCGACATGATCGCCGTAGCCATCCTCCGAATTTGCATAAAAATAATTATATGGTGAGTAGTAAACGGGTTTCAATAATTGACCTTCAAACAGCTTCGGTAGTTCTTTGTAAAACACACTTACGCCATAAGGTTTGTTGCTCTTTTCGTTATAGCTTTCGGTCCAATCCACAGTGTGATGGCTACTATAGTCCAAAGTGATGGCAATTGTAATGATAGTTGCCGCAATAACAAGGATGATAGCTAAGGTTTTGTTCATGAACTGACCTCTTTAATAAGTTTAACAAAACTGTCTTTGGCCAATTGGTATTGCTGCTTATTTAAATCAAACTCACCATACCAGGTATAATCGTAAATATAGGATGTATAAGCAAAATCTTTACTGAATTTTTGGGATGCGATGGCATGCATATAATCTGCATTTGTTTTGTCATCCTCATATTTAATAAAGTTCTTAAGGGTCAATTGTTTCAACACCAACAAATAAAAATACCTGATGGCCAATCTGTAGTCATTTGTTTTCTCTGCATCGTTGATGAGCGCTTTGATATCGGCATGCACAATGTTTTCTGCGGTGATTTCACCGTGCGAATTTAGCTTTTCGTTGTTTCTTGAAGAAAACAGCTTGCTACTGCCATCGTTGAGGAGTGTGTAGGCCAAGTAGCCCACAGCAATGATCAGAATTAGGATGAACAACCAGTTGAAGACACTAAAATCAAAAGAAAAATTATCAGTATCATTATCTTCGTTGGCATACGGTCTGTTTTGAGAATATTTAGAGCCGTCGGCATGCTTAGATGAGGATGAGCGCACCGTGGCCTTTCCTTCATAATTATACTTTCTACCTGTATACTTATCCTTAAAACCTTCCTTGAATTGACGTTCATTTTGGGGTTGCTGCACAGAAATATTTGCCCAAAGTGATGTGTTTCCATGGAGCAGAATCATACAGACCGTAAAAATAAGCGTTAGGTGAAGTTTCATTTAAGGAATTATGGAAATCAATTGGGCATCGAGTTTTTTCTTGACAACAAACGGATAAATCAAATAATAGTAACTAATGTATCCTAAAGTGACCAAGATAATGCCAACGGAGATTATTTTCGGCATTTCTTGTGAATATCTTGTGATAAATCCTTCTAGGAATCCAGCAAAGAAGGTAAAAGGGAAGGTGCTAATGACTATTTTGACCCCTGTTTTGGCTCCTTCCTTAAAGGATGTAAACCTTGAATGCGTTCCTGGGAATAGAATGCTTGCGCCTAAGATCAAACCTGCAGCAGCTTCAATGACAATGGCAAAAATTTCCATGGATCCATGGATCCATATCCCTCTGACACTTTCCCAAAACACATCTTTTTCGTAAAAAAAATATTGAAAAGAGCCTAACATGATACAATTCTTGAATAGGATGTAAACAGTTCCAAGGCCGCCAAAAACACCCAGAACAAAAGCAATGATGCCAACACGTAGATTATTGACGGTAATCCCTATAAAGCTTCCCCAGTTGCTTCCGCTTTTGTAGACGGCTACGGGGTTGCCGGCTTCAATGTTTTCAATGGTCATATTGACATACTCATCGCCTAGTATGGAGCGGACAAATTCGCCGTCATTCGCCGCTGAAAATGCTCCAATAGCGGTGAAAATGGTAAAAATGATGAAAGCGATATACACAAACTTCCGATATTGATGCATAATCAAAGGTACCTCTGTTTTCCAAAAAGCGACGATTCTATTACTGTCTTCGCGTTTAGTCTTGTATATTTTTTGAAAAGCTTTTGCCGCTAATTGATTTAAGTACGTAATTACTTTACTTTTGGGGTAGTAAGTTTGCGCATAGGACAAATCGTTGATCAATTGAATATATTGTGACGCCAGTTCATCAGGATTTTTAAAATCATTGTTAAAAATGGCGGTTTCAAAACTCAGCCATTTTTCCTTATTTTGCTTGATAAACGCAACTTCTCTCATATAGTCGTTAAAATAATATATAAAATGTCAGAGTTACAAATTAACACTACCCAAAATGTAAAAATAAATTTTACGGCTTCAGGGGTGGGCGAACGTTTGATGGCGTTTATCATCGATATGCTTATAAAGATTGGCTATATCACCATTTTGAACATGAGTCTTGGAGCTTTTCAGGACATGGATCAATGGTCGCAGATCGGCATCAATACCTTACTTGGCCTGCCCATTGTTTTTTATACTTTGGTCTTGGAAGCCCTTCTGGAAGGTCAGACGATAGGGAAGAAGATCATGAAAATTAAAGTAGTCAAGATTGATGGCTATCAGGCTTCTCTCGCCGATTATGTCGTGCGCTGGTTTTTCAGGATTGTGGATATTTATATTTTTGGTTTGGGATTCTTTGTCATTCTTTTCAGTAAACGATCGCAACGATTGGGCGATATGGCTGCGGGGACTTCAGTGATTTTATTAAAAGACAAAGTGAATATCAGTCACACGATTTTAGAAGAATTGACGGAGGATTATAAACCCACTTATCCAACAGTGATCAAGCTTTCAGACAATGATGCCCGGATTATTAAAGACACCTTTACCACAGCAAAGTTGGCCAATGACTATCAAACTTTGATTAAGTTGCGCAACAAAATAACCGAAGTGATAGAAGTAAAAGCCATTAATGGCAACGATATTCAATTCATTGACACCATTTTAAAAGATTATAATTATTACACGCAGAGTATGTAAGCAGCGAACCATATTTTCCTTTTCGGAAAATATGTGTGAGTCGCTTATCCCGCTTTTGGGCGGGATCTCTTGTAGCTATCTTCTAATAAAGTTTCAATTTCCTTTTCACAAAACTTGTGCGAATCGCTTATCCCGCTTTTG
>Ga0208015_1001100_pt1 | contig 10321 bp, 6 predicted proteins | sample 26BtaG_FD_184101 | JGI IMG/M metagenome (GOLD analysis project Ga0208015, IMG submission 184101) | Marine viral communities from Cariaco Basin, Caribbean Sea - 26B_WHOI_OMZ_CsCl (SPAdes) (version 2) | ecosystem: Environmental > Aquatic > Marine > Oceanic | place: Caribbean Sea: Cariaco Basin...
CTCAGTTAAAGCTTAGATATTATTAGCCTTTTGTCAAGCATCACGCCATGATTCTGACCGGCAACCACCCTATACCGAGCTAGCGGCTATAGTCAAGATTACCCAATCCTGAGCCGATTCACCAGTAAAATAAACGGGCAGTCTATCTTACCTTAATCTACTCCGATTAAGGTTGCTATCCGTATTAATGGGTGAAATTAGGGTCGATATAGACGGTGACCATGGGGCTAAAAGAAACGGTTGCTATAGGGCTACAGCCGACTCTTTATTTAGCTCTTTATTTAGGGAGCGGGCTACTTATTAATTAAGAAGCGGACTACTTATTAGGCAGTAAAGCCACCAAATGGCGAGACTCATTCAGGCGCGGGACCGTCAAGGTCTTGACCTCAATTTGCCAGTGCTCGCTCAATTGCGCAAACTCGTCCGCTGCAGGAGCCAACCCTTTCATAGCTTGCAAGCTGCCTTGTGGCAGCATGCGCGGGGTTGCTAAAGCCACAAAGTCACTTAAGCTAGCGAAAGCCCGTGAGGTTACCACATCGTACTGCTCAGTGTGAGCTTCAATACGCGAGGCAATAGGGTTTACATTAGGCAATTCAAGCTCAGAGGCTATTTGCTTGATAAAGCGAATCTTTTTTTGGTTGCTATCGAGCGCAGTACATTGACGCTCAGGCTGACAGATAGCGATAATGACTGCAGGTAGACCGGCACCCGTCCCAATATCTAACAAGGAGCCCGCGGGTAAATGCGGCACCACAGCCAAACAGTCAATCACATGTTTAATCAGGGCTTCTTTGGGCTGAGTAATCGCCGTCAGGTTATAGGCTTTCGTCCACATCAACAGCTTATCGAGATACAATAGCAAGGTGCGCTGCTGTGCTAAGGACAGCTGCAGACCGAGCTCATCGATAGCTTGGGTCAATAGTTTGCTCAGCTCAGGCAATGCGGGGCCTATCTTTACCATGCCAGTAGGATCAGTCAATTCCAAAATAGTCTTCTCAAGGTTAGTGCCAGTTAGAACAAAGGTGTTCGGGCAGTTTAGCAAAAAGCCGTCGGGGCTGTTTTTATAATTAGGCGATTGGGGGTCAGCAAGGATAGCGCTTAAGTAACAATATAAATAACGTTAAGCTAAGATTATACTTAGCAAACAAGCTCTACTTTTTACGTCAATATTACCTATTCTTTACGACAATACCGAAGTAGCAGCAGCATAATTGCTAGTGCGATGCCCCCATAAGCGCATCATTTTATCACGCACAGCATATGATGGATAGGTTAAGATGTGGCTATGCCCGTTTCTATTGGCGCAAGTCAACTTTCGGTGTACTCTGTAAGCGCAAAAAGACGATTAAGGGCTGAGGATAAAGCTAAAAAGTTAGCAATACTATAAACTATTAGCACCCAAATCCCCTGCCCTATAAATAGCCAAGCCGTAACCCCATAATAAGGTTAACAGAATCCTTTTAATGAATGCGCAGTCCTTAGTTGGCTGGGCTATTTTTTGAACACAATCCGTGAGACTCTACTCTCACCTTTGGTAGATATGCATGACGACAGCGAATATGACCCCAAGCCCTAATAATGCAGTGAGTGAAAACGTGGCTAAAAAGCTCGCCACCACCACAGTAGTTCCCGATGATAGCGTAAAAACTAAAAAAGCTTCGGCTAAGGTTAGTAAAAAGCAGGCACGTTTGTTGGCGGCCCTAGACGAAACCATGTGGCCTACTAATGTGGCTACCCGCTGCCTATTGACCCCGCAGCAGTTAAAGCGTCGCAGCGATCCAGCCACTTTGCCCACGACTACAGCTAGCGCGCAGCCGTTAGATATTGAATATGGGCAATCGCGCGCTATTAAAGCTATTAAGACGGCGCTCGGCATCCATGCAAATGGCTATCATATCTTTGCCGCTGGCGAAAATGGGTTGGGCAAGCGTACCTTGATTATGCGTATGCTCAGCCAAGTAGCGGCGAGCCAGCCTACCCCACAAGACTGGGTCTATGTGCATAATTTTAAAACCCCGCGTACGCCCACCTCGATTGCGCTACCGCCAGGAGAAGGTGATCAGCTTAAAGCGGTCATGGATGAGCTGTGGTTGAATGCAAAAAAACGTTTAAATCAACGTTTCCGTAGTGATGGCTACCAAAGTCAAATTGAGCGTATCAAAAACCAAACGCATCAAGAAGAGACCAAAGCTTACGAGGCCCTAGATGCGGAAGGCAAACAGTATGATTTAACCTTAAGCTTTCGCGAGTCTGATAATAAAGCGGTGTTTGTCCCGACCGATAAAGAGGCTGGCGCCGACGTATTAGCGCAAGAGGCCAATAGTCAAAATACTAATGCTGCTGTGCACCATACTCAAACCTTAAATGCTGCGAAGTCTAAGCAGGCTGCTAAATCAAAGCCAGCCAAAATCGACAGTGCTGAGATTAGTACGCTAGCAGCAACGTCCACGCAAACTGCCGCCGTCACGCCTGATTTACACCAAAATCATATGCATAAACGCCTCAATCAACTGACGATTGCTTTAGAGCAGTTAGAAGACAAGGCGAATACTGCAATGGAAGCCCTGAATCAAAGTGTAGCTACTCGCGCTTTGACGCCTTTATTTGCTGAAGCTAAAGCGCAATTTAACGACCTGCCTGCTGTTATCCAATATTTAGATACCGTCATGGCAGATATGGTGACCCACGTTGAGCATATCGTAAACGGCGATGATGAAGCGTTTCGTGCCGCTCCCATGAGCACGTCGCCCAGTCGTTACGCCGTCAATGTCTTGGTGTCGAGAACCCCAGGTAGCGGTGCGCCTATGGTCTTTGAGGACTTACCCACGCATCTCAACTTGTTGGGTCATGTCGAGCAGATTACCCAGCTTGGCACCGTCATGACCGATGTCAGTATGATTCGCGCCGGCTCGCTACACCGGGCTAATGGGGGTTATTTATTGTTAGAGGCGAGCCATTTATTAGAGCACCCTTACGCTTGGCAAGGACTCAAACGCGCGCTACAGTCTAAACAGATTAAACTGTCGAGCTTAGAGCAGATGTTAACCTTGACCGGCAGCTTATCGTTGGCGCCAGAAGTTATTCCGCTGGACGTTAAAGTGGTGTTGATTGGCGAGGCGGACCTCTATTACGAGTTACTTGAGCTCGAGCCTGAGTTTAATGCCGTCTTTAAGATTCGCGCTGACTTCCATGATGAGACCCCTCGCTGTCCAGCAGCCGAGCAAGCTATCGTCGCTAGAATGGCAGATATGATTGCGGGCTCTAAGCTATTGCCGTTTGATAACCACGCCCAAGCAGCCATTTTGGATCATTTAAGCTTACAGGCAGAGGATCAAAATAAGCTTAGCTTACATAGTGATCGCCTGATTCAATTGTTGCACGAGTCCAATCGTCATGCTCGGCTTAAAGCCGCACAGAGCGTCACTGGCGAGGATGTGCAACAAGCGATAACGGATATGCAAGAGCGCTCAAGCTATTTAAAAGAGTTGTATTGGCAAGAGCTAAAAGAAGGCCAACAACTAATCGATACTAAAGGTAAGGCAGTCGGTCAATTAAATGCCTTAACAGTAATCAGTTATGCCGACAGCGAGTTTGGTATGCCGGCGCGATTAACCGCGCTTATTCAGCCTAATATTGGCGCAGGGGATATCTTGGATATCGAGCGTGATGTCGAATTGGGGGGCAGCTTACATGCCAAAGGGATGCTGATTATGACCAGCTATTTGCGTGCGTTATTTAGTCAGCATCATGCGTTGAACTTCAGTGCCTCGCTCGCCTTTGAGCAAAGCTACGCCCATATTGATGGCGATAGTGCGACGCTTAGCGAAGCCTGTGCCCTACTGTCAGCCTTAGCCGATGTGCCGATCAAACAAGCGCTCGCTATTACCGGCTCGATGAACCAATTGGGTGAAGTGCAAGCTGTTGGTGGTATTAATGCTAAGATTGCTGGTTTCTTTGATGCTTGCCGCGAGCAAGGCTTTAATGGCAATCAAGGCGTGATTATCCCGGCAGCGAATATTTCGCAATTAATGCTCCCAGAAGAAATCATTGCAGCGGTAGCGGCAGGACAGTTTCAAATCTATGGGGTCTCTAGCATCCACGAAGCCTTAGCGCTCTTAAGCGATATGCCGGTTAGCATCTTAACCAAAAAAGGCAATTATAGTAAACGCTCTTTATTTGGTAAAATTATCCGCCGCTTGCGCTCTTGGGAAGAAACCGAAGAAGAAGACGGTGATGGGGAGGAAGCGGAAGAGACGCCACCAGCTAAGGCCACACCTACCCCTAAAAAAGCAGGCAGAAAGCCTATAGCTAAAGCCCCGCAGCCCTAATTTAATTTCACTAATTGCAGCGGTTTAGGTGGTGTTATACAGCAGATACTGACAAGTTTCGCTAACCTACAGCTATTGATAGCAACAGAGGCAAAAACAAGAACAGTGGCTAACTGTAGGTAATGCCACTGACAAATTGCTATGCTTTTATGGCGCAAACCTGCTTATAATATTGCTAACCTATCACTGACCGCCACTCACCTAAAATAAGTAGACTATGGACAATTCATCGACGACGCATGGTGCAGCCACAACCGCCCGCCAATGGCAAGTGCTCTCGCAATTAGAGCGCGGCCGTTGGATTGGTACCGCCCAAATCTATGACCAGCTCAATATGGCTGGGTTTGAAGTGAGTTTGCGCACGGTACAACGCGACTTGAATGCCTTAGCCAAGCGCTTCCCTATCGAAAAGAATAACGCCAATCCCCAAGGGTGGCGTTGGCGTGAGGATGCCCCGCTGCAAAGTTTACCGCATATGAATCTATCGCAAGCGGTAGCGTTTAATATGGTTGAGGCAAACCTTACTCAGTTGCTGCCACCCGCTATCTTAGATGAGCTATTCCCGTGGTTTGACTTAGCCCGGCGGCAGCTAAAAGACAGCAAGGTTAGCCACACTTGGCTGGATCGCGTGCGGATAGAGCCGGCGACTCAGCCTCTAATTGCCCCTCATATTGAGCCGCAGTGTAAAGATAATATTTATCACGCCCTCTTTCACCAGCAGCAAATCCTTGCCGCTTATACTAGACGCAATCAGCCTGAGCCTAGCGAGTACCTACTCAACCCTATCGGCATTGTGCAACGTGGCGTAGTGATTTATTTATTAGCGTCGCGGGTCGATGATGCCGAAGCTATTATTCGTACCTTTGCGTTGCACCGCTTTGCCAGTGTCGAAGTGCTTGAGCAACCTGCTATTACCCCAGAAGGGTTTGATTTAGATGGCTATCTTGATGCAGGTGGTATGGGTTTCTCCCACTCTTTATTTACCCAATTGCCCAATCGCGGTAAACAAACCGAAGTCAGTTTGCGTTTTAATCAGTCTGCGGGTAAAAGTTTGACCGAAAGTCAGCTAAGCGCGGACCAAACTGTAGAGATGCACGAAGACGATACCATGACCATCACGGCGACTATTAACTTGACCTCACAGTTGGTCTGGTGGCTGCGTGGGTTTGGCAAAGGTCTGATTGATGCCAAGCCAGAGTTGTTATTTACCGCGGTCAAACAAGATGCCTTAGTTTAGCCTGTGAGTCTTTGCTCGCTAGGTCATCGCATAATAACCTACGGCTTTATCAATTACCGTCACCCCTATTCGTATAAAAAATTATTTAGTATTTAAGGAATCCCATGTCAGAAGTCACCAGCGTTAGCTCATTAGCTCTTTTATCCAGTCCGCTAAGTGCGCTTAACCTTAATTCCGATACACTATATTATGGGTTGAATTTTAAGGCGACCCAGGCGATTTTGCCCGGCATGATGAATAAAATCCGTAAAAATGAAGGCGATATGGATTTAGATATTGCTTGCATGCTCTATGATAAAAAGTGCAATTTGGTCGATACGGTGTGGTTTAAATCCTTGCGAGACAGCAGCGAGTCGGTGCGGCATCAGGGCGATAGTCTTAACGGCAAGGACCGCGGTAAGCAAGCTTTATACGAAGGCTCAGTAGATCCGGAAATTATTGAGCTACGTATGAAAGATATCCCTACTTTTATCACCCATATCGCGTTGGTATTGACCTCCTATAATGGACAGCCTCTACGCCGTATTGAAGCCGGCAAACTGCATTTGAGCGATGATGAAGGCAACCCTGCTTTTGAGATAGATATCAGAACCTTACCGGCAAAATGTAATGCCTTATGGGTGGCGCACCTACGCCGTGAAGTCGAGGATTGGCACTTGACGCTACAAGTCCTACCTACCGACAGCAATGATATTGAAAAAATGGCGTCTTTTGTAAGTACGGAGCTGGCGCGCTCTTTACCCCAACCTAGCGTTGGTCGCGCTTTATAGCTTAGGCTATTATCTATAATAAAGCGTTCTCTTTAGCAAAGCCTACTTGTAGAGAACAGCGATTATAAATAAGACACACCATAAAAAAGGAGACGGGATTGACCCCCTCTCCTTTTTTATATTTATTACGCTAATAAAGCAGTCGTTAATAGCCTATAAATGCTCGCCACAATGCGGACAGTAGTTTTTCTTACGCAGCTCTTGCTCGCGATTCTCTAAATTCTGCTCACGAATCACTTGCAAGACAATATCTTGCGCCTGCTCTTTATCCAAGCCCAGCTCCTTACGCATGACTTCTATCTGCATTTGGTTTTGCACCACATCGATATCCCCTTCAAGCAATAACTCACGAAAACGCTGTTCAAGCTCTTCTTTGCGCTGCGACAGCTCATTGGCTAAACCGGTGGCTAAAATACCCGCTGGCAAGGCGGCCAAACCTACGCCCAAGATAGTGATGACGGCCCCTAGGACTTTACCTACCGTCGTGACCGGCACGACATCACCGTAACCTACCGTGGTTAAGGTGACTACCGCCCACCACATCGACTGCGGAATCGATTCAAACTCTTGTGGCTGGGCTTGATTCTCTACTAAATAAATCCCACTCGATGCCGTCACAATTAGAATGATAAGTATAAAAATAACCGCTTGAAACGAGCCGCGCTCTTTATTTAACACCACTAATAAGATGCGCATGGATGCAAAATAGCGCGTCAATTTGAGCAAGCGGAAGAGACGTAGTATCCGTAAGAAACGTAGGTCAATCGAGACATAAAAGTTGATAAAGGCGGGCAAGATAGCGATCAAATCGATCAAAGCATCGGGACTTTTGATCCACTCCCAACGCTGGCGCCAACTGCGTCGCTCTAAATCGCGTTCAGCAATCGACCAAAAGCGCAGTAAATACTCGATACTGAAAACAATAATAGAGAAATTTTCAAACCAGATAAACAGTTGCTGATTGGGATAATACCAAGTGTCTACCGACTCTGCGATGACCGCAGCGACGTTGGTCAAAATCAGTAGAATTAGAAAATAATCCACATAACGACTCAACCAAGAGTCATGATACTGGTTTTGCAGATTATTGAAGACAAAGCGACGTAGATTATGAATGTAGTGAGAAATCATGCCATTCCTAAGCTTGGAGAAAAAACGTCGTCAAGAGGCAAAAATACGAATTAAACGAATTTAAAGACGACCCTAGCTGGGCTAGTTTTAAAGAATAAAGGCGCTATTATGCCATAGACGACCTTACTAAACGGGGGCTTTTTATATACGAGCGTTCACTGAAAGTTTTCTTGATGGCAGGTAAGTACTAACAATGACGTATTAATCAAAGGCTATACAGACTAAAAACAAAGCCAATAGGACAAAAGCTATTAAGCCAAAATGAAAACCATAACGCTCTATCAGAGGATGCAGCTTTTCATCGGCTCTGTGTAATATTAGCGAGTGGCATAAAGGGCAGTAGCGCTCCTCTGTACTCATAATTTTGAGCTGCATAGCATTATCACAGCGGGCTGGGGAGTTACTACAATAACCAGGCATAATGTATTCGATTTATAAAAAATAATAAGACATAGTGAGTCGTGCCGCTACTTTTCCGAGCAGAATAAAAAAGACCATCAGCTGATGGTCTTTTTTATAGGACTACAGAATTTAAAACTTTATTAATGACGCTATTATAACAGGATACGTCTTGGGTCAGCCAATAATTGCGCTACGTAACGCGTGAATACAGCGGCATCGGCACCATTAATAACGCGGTGATCATAAGACAAGGATAGCGGCAGCATGAGACGCGGTTCAAAGGCCTGCTGCTCAGCATTCCAACGCGGCTGCATAGTCGCTTCAGAGACGCCCATAATACCGACTTGTGGCCAGTTTACTAGTGGCGTGAAGTAAGTGCCGCCTAAGTTACCTTGACTAGAGATAGTAAAGCTGGCGCCTTGCAAGTCTTTCGTGCCTAACTTCTTATCACGGGCTTTACCGGCAAGCTCACCAATTTCAACAGCCAACTGCTTAATACCTTTGTCTTGCGCATCCTTGATCACAGGCACAATCAAACCATCATCCGTAGCGACAGCGATACCCATATTTACCGACTTTCTAAGGATAACCTGTGAGTTATCATCGCTTAAGTGGCTATTAAATTTCGGATGCTGCGTCAACGCATAAGCGGTAGCTTTGACGATAAACGCTAGGATAGTTAAGCCAATACCTTGTTTTTTCAGATCACCTTTTAACTCACCACGTAGGGCTTCGGTATCGGTGATATCCGCTAAATCAAACTGTGTGACTTGTGGCAGATAGGTATTATAGTTGAGCTGCGGGATAGAAACTTTCTGCAGACGGGTTAAGTCGATAGTTTCCGTCTCACCCCAAATTTCCGTTTTACTCATATCCGGCAAGGCTGGCAGACCAGAACGAGCAGTACCAGTAGGCGCTGTGGCAGTGGTATTCCCTGCCCCATTGGTGATATGCGCTTTAACGTAACCAAACACATCTTCTTTGACGATACGTTCGTTGATCGCGCTACCGGCTACCTGCGTAATATCAATACCCAGCTGACGCGCTAACTTACGTACGGCTGGGCCAGCATACACTTCCGTTAACTTGTCATTAACTTGGTTTTCGTTAAGCTTAGCAGGCGCTTGCGTAGGTTTACCACTGGTTTTAGCTGGGTCTGCCTGCTTATCCGTTTGCTCAGCTTTAGGCGCAGCCGGTTTAGTCTGTTCTTCTTGTTTAGCAGGAGCCTGTACTTGTTCTTCAATCTGACTAGCAGCCTCACTAGGCGCTGCAGCTTCACTACTAACGATTACAATAAAGTCTTGGCCATTAGCAACAGTATCGCCATTCGCGACCAAGATTTTTTCGACTTTACCGGCTACAGGCGCGGGTACTTCGACCGATGCTTTATCCGATTCAATCAATAAAATAGATTGATCCGCAGTCACTGTATCGCCAACCTCAACCATAATTTCAGCGACTTGCGCTTCCTCAACCCCAAGGTCGGGTAACGCATAAGTTTGCGGCGCGGCAGCATCTTTCTCAACAGGAGCCGCTTCTTTAGACTCTTTAGCGGGTTCCGCTTTTGCAGGTGCCTCTTCTTTAGCAGGCTCCGCTGCATTGTTGTCTTCTGCAGTGTCCGTATCAGCTGCAGTATCTGCACTGTCTTCCCCTTCTAGGGTGATCAGCAGGCTGCCTTCGCTCACTTGGTCGCCAACGCTAATAGCGATACTGACCACCTTGCCGGCCGCACTGCTTGGCACTTCCACAGAAGCTTTATCGGACTCTAATAAAACAATATTATCGTCTTTTGCGATGACATCGCCAACACTGACCATAATTTCGCTGACTTCGGCGCTGTCCACACCCAGATCTGGCGCTTTAATTTCCATGTTATCTCTCCAATTCCGTGTGGTTATTCTTTGATGTCGCTATCATCTAATAAGGTAGCATCCGCTTCGTCTTCGGCACGACCCTCACTGCTGATCTCTTCGTCATCTTCTTCGACGAATTCTGGCACTGGGTGCGGACTCACATTATCAGGTGCTGGTGCATCTGGAGAATGGTCATGGTAAGGCTGTGGCTGCCAAGCTGGTGGCTGATCCACATCGATATCAAAGCTGGTAATCGCATCTTTGACCAGACGCATCTCTACTTCACCTTCATCAGCCAGACGTTTTAAGGTAGCGACGACGATGTGCTCGGCATCTACGTTAAAGAAGCTACGCAATTTCTTACGGCTGTCTGAGCGGCCATAACCATCTGTCCCTAAAGTGGTATAAGGACGGCTGTCTGGCAACCAAGCACGGATCTGCTCTGAGTACATACGCATGTAATCGGTAGCCGCAACCACGATACCTTCGTGTGGCGCTAATTGCTCAGTGACCCAAGGCACTCTCTCTTCTTCGAGCGGATGCAGACGGTTGTAGTCATCACACGCCATACCATCACGGGTCAACTCGTTAAAGCTGGTG
>Ga0208015_1001101_pt1 | contig 10310 bp, 9 predicted proteins | sample 26BtaG_FD_184101 | JGI IMG/M metagenome (GOLD analysis project Ga0208015, IMG submission 184101) | Marine viral communities from Cariaco Basin, Caribbean Sea - 26B_WHOI_OMZ_CsCl (SPAdes) (version 2) | ecosystem: Environmental > Aquatic > Marine > Oceanic | place: Caribbean Sea: Cariaco Basin...
CTTGGAGCTACTACGGTAAATCTTAAAACGGAGGATTATAACTAATACTACGAGGTAATGATTTGGTGCAGAACTTCTCTTAAGCAGGGGCGTATTATAAGCAGTGTTTGCTCATCACGCAAGCTTTATTTTTAATTTTTAGTTAAAGCCACTCTAAACAATGTCGCTAAGACGCTATAACTTACCGTATTCTCCTAGGCGCTTAACGGATTATGACCGGGGTAACAGCGCTAATAAACCCCTATAATTAATAGCATTAATTAAGGTGGCAGTAGCTTGGAGGCGGTGCTACTATAAAGGTAGAGATTATCTTTAACATCTTGCAATTAATACTTATAAAAATAACAGGTTAATACCGTATTTACTTGGTTAATAAAGCCTATATTCAACGCAATATTTATAGACTCTGTTATAGCCCGTTATTAGCTCAGCTGTTGTCCCTCTTCATTCGACCTCTAGGAGACCTTGCCATGAGTTACCAACATATATTACTGGTCACAGACTTACGCTCAGACGCAGATATCGTCGCACAAAAAACCAAGCGTATCTTCTCTTTACAGCAAGATGCCAAGCTTTCGGTCTTGCATATCGTCAAAGATACTATGGTGGGGTTTGGCTATGAACTGGTGCCCGCCTCCAGCCTTTATAAGGAAGTGGATGATGTGCGCTGCCAAGACGCGCAAGCAAATATGGCGAAATTTTTGACCCGCAACGGCTTAGACGTGGAAAACTCCGAAGTGACTACCGCTATCTCTAGCAGCGAAGGCATTATCAATTATGCGAATAAAAACGCCGTCGATTTGCTGATTATTGGCCGTCATGAGCGCCACGGCTTATCCGCTTGGATTAATGGAGCTACGGCTGATAGCATCCTACCCAATATCCAGTGTGACCTCTTAGTGGTCAAGCTGGATAAACCGGTTAAGTAAGTGGCTATTATTAATCAGCCATTAGCCCATCAGTATTAATCGGCCATTAGCCAACCATTAGCCAGTGCTCATTAATTAGCGATCATCTTAATAAACTGCTGCCAGAGTGAGCTTTGGTGGCAGGCCGTATGCCAAACCAACCACCATTGTCGCGACAAATCTAGTCCGGCTACAGCAATCTGCACCAACTCCCCACTGACCAGCTCTTCTTCAATCACGTGCTGCGATAGACACCCCACCCCAATATCGGCACTGACCATGCGTTTGATGGCCTCAGACTGCGCCACCTCCATAATCACCCTGACCCCCGGTAAATGCTGCAATAGCTTTTCGTCGATGATTTGCCGAGTACCCGACCCGGCCTCACGGACGATAAAAGGCAGACTTGCCAGCTGGGTAGTGCTCAAATGATAACTGGGTCGCTCATCGCCCATAACCGTAGCCAGCGACTTGCCTTGCTCCGCAAAAGCATTCAGCCAACGGCTATTGCGTTTTGCAAACACCACCAAGGTATCGGTACGCCAAACTTGCTGCGCCAATACTTTGATATTGCTCGGATGCGGAGTGGCTTCGACCAAGGCAATATCCACATGTAACTGCTCAACTTCGGCGATTATCTCTTGGGTATTAGCAATGCGCACATCGATATCCGCGGCCGGCACTTGCTCACTTAGCGCAGCAATCACCTCAGGCAGCACATAATTGCCAATCGTGGTACTGGCGCCAATACGAATCTGCCCCGCTTGATGCTCGTGATACTGCTGCAAACTTTGCACTTGCGCTATGATCGCCTGCGCTTGTGCATAGAGCTGCTCCGCATAAGCGTGGGGCTCTAACCGCCTTCCTACCCGCTCAAATAACGGCATTTTTAACCGCGACTCTAATTGCGTGAGGGCGCTACTGACTGCCGATTGCGATAAATACAGCGCGTCACTAGCCTGACTGGTGCTGCCGGTCTCGTACACGCTCACAAACACTGCTAATTGCTTGAGGGTAATTTTGGGTAATGGCATAGGCTGCTCTCAAGGATTTTTATCACCGTAGGGATAGCGACTTATAGATTAATAGTTTAATAGATTGCTTAGATTAGTGGGTCGCCTATATGAATGGGCTGTAAAGCCTGCCGCCTTAATCTATCGATATTATCGATAAACCATACCATATTAATCTGTTATTCAAATAGGTTTCACTGCTATATACTAACTTTGCATAACAGTATTCTATAGCAGACTATCTAGCGAATGCGCTAGTAGATCGAAGACTTCATTAATAATCCGCTACCTTTATAAGCCGCCCCCTATGACTACCGCCTTCGTCCGTACCTTAAACAGTTATATCCCCCGCCCCTACCAGTTTGCTGGGCTCGCCCTAGTATTGCTGGGCAGTTTGCTGAGTATGTGGCTCAATGACCAGATTACGGTGTGGACTAATGGCCGTATGCTGGGGTTAAGCGCGCTAACCTTAGCCATCATTATCGGTATGGTGTTAGGCAATACGGTCTATCCAAAGTTTGCCCCTAAATTAGCAGACGGTGTCACCTTTTCTAAAGGACACATCCTGCGCTTAGCGATCATGCTGTATGGCTTTAAATTAACGCTAACCCAAGTCGCTAGTGTCGGTACCTCGGCCATCGTGATTGACGCCATCGTACTCAGCTCTACTTTTATGCTGACCTATTTCCTTGGGACGCGCTGGCTAAAAGTAGACCGTGAAACCGCGCTATTAATTGGTTCGGGGGCGAGTATTTGCGGCGCGGCAGCCGTTATTGCAGCGGAGCCTGTCGTCAAAGCAGAAGCTCATAAAGTGACCATCGCTGTCGCTACTGTGGTGGTCTTTGGCACCCTAGCCATGATTCTCTATCCTCTGCTATATCATATGGGCTGGCTGATGGCTTGGTTGAGCCCGCAGCAATATGGCCTCTACACAGGCTCTACCATTCATGAAGTCGCTCAAGTGGTGGTGGCTGGCAATACCGTGAGTAGTGAAGTGGGCAATGCGGCTGTGGTCACCAAGATGATCCGTGTCATGATGCTCGCCCCTTTCCTATTGATTCTATCGTTTGTTTTGACCGAAAAATCACCGGCTAAAGTCATGTCAACAGTCTCAAGCGCCACCACTTTCGCTGGCACTAACACTGCGGCTCTGCACCACCCCCAAACCAGCTTCACAAAAACCACCTTCTCAAAAAGTGGGGCCACAAAAAGTGCCTTTATGGAGCGACTATCAAAAGTGAAAGTGCCTTGGTTTGCCTTTGTCTTTATCTTGATTGTGGTGCTACATACCTTCGTTAGTATGTCTGAGAGCTTGGTGGCCACGATGGTGACTTTGGACAACGTATTATTGACTATGGCAATGTTTGCGCTAGGATTGACCACCCATCTGAGCGCTATCAAGCAAGCCGGCGTACGCCCTCTATTGCTGGGCGCTATTATGTTTGCTTGGCTCATCCTTGGCGGTGGCCTCATTAACGTTGGCATTAACCAACTGCTGTAGTGGCTTCACTTTAAAACCGATATTAAAAAAGGCTTACTAACTATTAGTAAGCCTTTCTTATGGGATAAATGGCTGAGATATTGACGCTTATCACCTCTGCCATGAGTGCCGTTTAAGCGTCCGGCAAGCGCCATAAATAAATGCCTACTCCCGTAAATACGGCTGCCACGCTCCAAGCCATCCATATTTTTTCAGCAGGCAATTGATAAAACAGCATGGTGCCCGACAAGGTCATCATGATACATGCCAACCACTTAGCATAACGCGGGACGGCATGACGCTCCTCCCAATCGCGAATAAACTTACCAAAGTATTTATGGTTAATCAGCCATAAGTAAAAGCGCTTAGAGCCCCGCGCCCAACAAGCGGCTGATAATAAAATAAAAGGGGCGGTCGGCATCACAGGCAGCAGCAAGCCAATAATGCCCAGTATAAAAAATACGATGCCCAATAGCAAAAACAACCAACGCATAGCAGGATGCTTGGCTTGTTTTACAGTGCCTGAATAAGAACGCTCGAGGCTTTGCGGCATGATAAAAATCCAAAATTATATATAAATGAAAGAGTAACAGTCACTTTATACCGTAGATAGAGCGTTACTTTCTACACGCGTCTTGTCACTTTCTTACCCGCGTATTGTGAGTACTGCCTTAATAGCAGCATCGACGCTAATAATCTTTTTACTCATTGTCACGATAATTGTTGAATGAAATGTCTTTAAAGAATCACCCTGTAATGACTGCCTAATTAATTATCCTATTTAATTCATAAAAAAATTTCTTATTAGGAACTTATAATGTATGAATAAACCGCTGATATGACTAGAAAAAAACTCAACAATCGGGCATAATCAATTTGTTACATGATTACTTACGCTGAGTAAGTTATTGTATGTCATGCAATATTCTATAAGCTTATTAAGTGCTAAGTGGTTTATTTAATTAGTGATTAGCAGTCGGCTGCCTTATTTAAACCATCGCTAGTACTAATTATATAAAAGACAACATTAGTCAATTTCCATAGCGTCTAAAGCTATGTAGCTCATTACCCTTATTATTATGATTATTAAGACAGCGTCTGACCCTGTCCACCAACATACGCATGAGAGAGATTATGAAACAACGGTTGTCTTTAATCCTAGCTGTAGCAGCCGCTCTAGGCCTTAGCGGCTGTGACAAACTCCCAGGGACTAATTCTACTCCAGAAGTACAATGTGGTAGTGAGACTGCGGTCGATCTCGTCAAAGAGTTATTTCAAGATGGCATCGAGTCCAACACTAAAAGTATCGCTAAAAATCAAGATATACGCATCGATAGTGCAGGTCTGCGTGCCAATATCAGTCAAGTAAAAACGACGTTAGATAACGTGCGTACCGATAAGAGTGATCCCCAAAGTACCAAAAAATTCTGTGTGGCCACCCTAACGGCAAAGCTAGACTCAGACCTCGTATCCCGTGCCAATTTCGTCCGTGAATACTATGGCACATCCGGCGTGAATGAAGATGCCTTTGAACAGGACATCGATATGGATGCTAACACCATCAGCTATGAGCTGGAGTATTCGGTACAGCCTACGGATGATGGCGAGAAGGTCTTTGGCAGGTTAGAGAATGGTAGTGAAGTCATTAGCTTTGTCGCTACCACTATCATTGATGCTATGCAGCGCAATGACGTACGCGCCCTAAAAGCTCAGGATAATAAAAATATAGCGATTAATGCAGGGGCTGAACGTGAGGCCGCTGCTTCTGCTCAGATTGCCGCTACCGAAGCTTATACTGAAGCCTCTAATGAAATGGCCAGCGTCGCCACTGAACAAGCTAAAGTCAAAGCCACTATGGACTTTAAGCGTAGCGAGTTTAACAAGCTGTGGAAGAGTGCTTCTGAAGAAACCCGTCAAAGTCTGATGGACAATCAGCGAGAGTGGGTAGAAAATCGTGATGAAATTTGTACGGATCGTGCACGCGAGGCAGAAGCTGCCCGGCAAGAAATCGTCCGTATGGAATGTATCACTGAGCTATTGGGTGATCGCTATTATGAGCTTAAAGAGTATATCAATGCTTATGATTAGGCGTTAAAACGACCACTACGCAGTTAACTCTGTATTAATTATCAGCAAAAATTAAGCCCTTCACTTTTTATTAGTGAGGGGCTTTTTTTATTCTCACCAATCTCTTTATTATTAAAATAATGTTGCTGATTATTTTTACATTTATTCCCTATTAAATACTGGTTGATTATTAGGCTTAAGACCTAGCTATCAATTGTTTTACAAATAATACCGCTTATAACCTAAGCTGTAAGCGGTTTTTTATTAAGCATTTCAAGACCATTTAGCCTTTCAGGATTATTAGAGCATTTAGAAAATTAATAAACTTTAGTTTATTAATTGACCCTATTAAGTTAACTGTTTATGATTATATTATTTAAAATAACTTAATTAATAATATTGTTAATTAAATATAAGACTTTAAAAGGGCAATATCATGACTAAGATTAACCTGTTAACCGCCAGTATTCTAGCGACAACTTTAGGTCTAAGTGCTTGTAGTAATGATAACCATGTGTTCAGTAAGCCCGAGAGCCCAGATGTAGTAGATCAGCAGCCACTTATCAAGGGGACGGTTACCGATGCTAGCGGTACGCCATTGGTCGATGCTACCGTCAGCGTTGGCAGTCAGACTTTGACCACCGACCATTCAGGAGCTTACTCAACCGACTTAAAAGACTTGACCGATTCAGATGCTAAGGTGGTGGTACTAATCAAAAAGCCAGGTTACCTGACTACCGCCCGCGAATTGACCATACTACCTGATCACTCCTATAACCTTGATATCTCGTTGACGGAGGATCAAGTGACCACCGCCTTTGACAGTCGCGCCGGCCTCACCGCTTTACCCGTCTCAGGGGCTAAGGTCACTATCCCGGCAGGCAGCGTTGTCAAACTCGATGGCAGTGACTTTGCAGGAACGGTTACGATAGCCGCTAACTACTACAACCCAGACTCTATCGAAGGTATGCAAGCCTTTGCTCAGCCCTTTACCGGTCAAGATGCGGATGGCAGTAATCAGACCGATTTAGTCACGATAGGCGTCATTGATGTCAAACTCACTGACCCAACGACAGGCGCAGAGCTGGACCTCAAAGATGGGGAGACCGCTACTTTAAGTTTCCCTGAAGCCTCAACCGACCAAGACTTAGCCACTATACCTCTCTGGTATTACGATGAGGAAAAGCTAATTTGGGTCAAAGACGGCGCGGCTACTCGGCAAGCCGATGGCAGCTATCAGAGCGAAGTCTCTCACTTTACCTTGTGGAATGTAGATATCCCAGTCAGTGAGTACCCTGCTACCATCAAGGGCTGTGTCATCGATAAGGTAACCCAGCAACCTTTCACAGATAATTTTTATGCCTTTGTTCAAGGTCGCGGCTACATTAATGGCGGCACAGCGGATAGTGAGGGTAAGTTTGATATTCAAGTACCTTTTAATACTCCCCTGCTCTTTTATCCACACCGACTCTCAGTGAATTTTGATCGGGTCGAAATACCGGCATTGGCTAAAGATGCGACTTACCAGCTCAATGGCGGTCAATGCATTGAAGTCACCGCTGCTGCTCCTAGCGACGAGCTCTTAGACTTTAACCAAGCGCTTAACGACACTTTAATGACCTTACCGCCTGCGCCTGTCGATGTAACCCCCACCAATCCTGACCCTAATCCTGAACCCCAGCCCGAGCCACAACCAAAGCCTACGGACCCATTCAAGCGCCCTACACAAGAGAATACGGTAGGTCTAATTGGTTATAACTTTGATTTCGATTTAAACGATGACGATAAGCTTGAAAATGTTATCTTCGGTGTATGGAATAATTTGAATGGTAATATTAGATTTACTTTTGAGTCTTTATATTTAGATATTGATTATCGAGGCTATGAAGAATTTATTAATGCTTTAGATTTCTTTAGAATATTGACGCGCCAAGGTGTAAGTCAGGGCCATTCAATAACTATTATAGATAATAATAAACTTGAATATGAGTTATTAGGATCGAGTGTTAGAGGTAACCAGTTCATACAAAGTCTAGATAATGGCTTTAAAAGCATACACACTCACGATGATAAATCCATATCTGGTATGAAAATAGGGGATGTTTTATCCTATAACATCGATGAAGATGAGTTCCCTAAAGATATTGTCAATAACCTGAATAATATTCCTTTTTCAAAAGGTACTTTTACAGGGGCTGCAGGCTGCAAAGTTACGAGATCAATAAATAACAACGTAGACTTTATAACTTTTGGTGGTCCTGGATCAAGTTCTAACTTTGAATATGAAGTTGACCAACTAGATTTGAACCCTACACGAGGTACGTGGGCCGGTGTTCCTTGGGCTATTGGCAACAAAGCGGATGAAGATGGAGATTTTCCAGCTATCGTTAATTACAATACTCTAGTCTATGATGCCGAATATACTAAGAATGGATTTGTGAATCTCTCTCTTGGAGAAACCACCGAATGCTCTCTTTATAACGAAGCGGCTAAAGAGCAGATTTTTGAAGCTTTAAGTACTGCTTATCCTAAGCTATAGTACTACTAAATAAAATTGAGTTTAAAAGTGAAAACCGCTCATAGCCTAAACTATGAGCGGTTTTTGTCTGTGCTAGGCAGAAACTGCACTTCATTTGATAGCTTCTAACTCAATATCGCATTATGGAAGATAGCCTTCCCAGTTATCCGCAATAGCTTGTGGCAAACAAAACGGTCTTGGTGCGACCGTAATCGCTATTGGGACTAAAATCTGTTTGGTCACGCCACCAATAGCGTCACAGGTGGGGCCAGCCGCTACGTCATAATGCACGATACGCACCGTATTTTGTGGGCATAGGTCTGAGCAGTGAAACGCTTCGATGACTTTGGTACCGTTATGTATCCCAACCACTAGGTTTGGCTCGCCCTCGACTGGCTTACGCTTCGTTTGCTTGGCCAATTGGATAAGCTGCGCGTCGGTCATGGTGTTTTCGTTGGTGGGAGCGCTGACGCAGCTGGCTAAAGCCGTTAAACTGATTATTAAGCTGCTTAGGGCCAGCGCTTTCATAGGTTGGGTTATAAATCTGCTCATAAATAATGTCCGTTTTAATTAGCTTTTAATCAGCCCTAGCTGACGCGCTTCCTTAAGCCACTCTGGGAATTCCTCTAGCATTTTTTCATATAACGCTTCTTCGCTAATATCGTGTAAATCGTCTAAGGCGAAGAAATTACAGTTATCAATGACTCGACCTGTCATATCATCTAGGTTTTCTAAAATGCCGTAGTTTTTGCCACCGAGACCTACAAATTGCCAAAATATTGGCAGCTGTGCCGCTTGCAGCATAATATTGCTAATACCACGGCTGTCACGGACGCCACCATCACTAATAAATAGAATATAAGCGGGCACGTCTAAGCCTTGCGCGATATAAAACTTGGTGACCATCTCCATGACACCCGCTTCATTATTGGTTCTTGAGCCAAGCGGCCAAGCTCGCCAACCGCCTTGTACCGTGTCGATAAAATCTGCGTAATTATTGAGACCGACTTCGCCAAGATATAAAGGATGCTCCCCGAATGCCCAACAATCTAACGCTTGGTCATCATCGAAGCTCACCGCCAATGGCAATAAGCGATTGACCACTTCTTGCACTAGTCCTTGCTTATATTGCCGATTCATAGAGCCTGTAGCGTCTAATACCAAAGCTACCTTGGCCGTTAAACTTTGCAATTGGCGCTTTTCTAAAGATACCGTCGCTTTTTTGGCAAGGTTCACCAGCTTAGGCGCTTTCTCTAGCATCACCTTTTCTAAGGAAACTTTAGCTTTATTAGCAATAGGATTAGTAGCTTCATCTTCTGCCACATCACCACCAAAATGCTGCACGACTGCGGCCAGTCCACCGTTGAACCCTTGTCCTACATTCGCTACTCGCCAAACACCATTTTTACGATACAGCTGCAAGAGCATACTGGCTTGTAAGTCAGCAAAATCCGCTGATTGGTAATTAGCCTGTGCCTTTTGCGACTGCTGGAATAGTCCAATCTCTAATGACTGCACTTGCTTCAGCGGTACGTTCGCTGATAGAACAAAAAATAAGCTATCAATATTGCTAGGCAGTTTAGATAGGTTGATTGCAAACTCAGCTTGGATACTTTTGCTTGGGCTAGGCTGAGGGTCATAGTGTGTTAGTTTGATTTGCTGACAAGGTGAGACAGGCTGATTGTAGAACACCATGTAATCGTCATTAATCAGCTTGCCTTGGTTGTCTAAAGCAAAACAGCTGATATCTATTTCGATAGGGCTTTGACGGGTAAATTTCACTGTGATTGGTGAGTTTTCATTTATATCAAGTTGATGTAGTTGGGCGCGTTGACCTATAGCTAATTGATTCATAATTATTGGCTCTATTTAGTTTTCTTTTTTATCCAAGCATAACTTATCCCAAATTTTTATTCTTTAGAATGACACTGAGAGTTAATACAGAAGCCGTTAGTCACGCTAACAATAAGTCACTTCACCGCCGACTCGCTCTCTTTCTGCATCAATTCTTGTAACAGTTCATTCAAGCGCACCTCAGCAGGTCGTCCACTTTTCTGCAGCCACTCATACGCCTCATTACTCACCGGCAGACGCTTTTGCATAAACCGCCCTCTTACCGCCCCACTCCAGTCTGTAACTTCTGGGGCATCGGACAAATCGATTTCGCGATACTTTAAGGCTTCTAAGCGTTCTAGCTGTTCTGCATTCAGTTTAGGCGGATCATCTAAGCGATATACTTTCCTAATAATGGCCATAATAGATTTTCTCCTCGGTTGGAGTTGCTTGTCTCACTGTAATTATACGAATTACCTCTCTATCCATTT
>Ga0208015_1001102_pt1 | contig 10298 bp, 11 predicted proteins | sample 26BtaG_FD_184101 | JGI IMG/M metagenome (GOLD analysis project Ga0208015, IMG submission 184101) | Marine viral communities from Cariaco Basin, Caribbean Sea - 26B_WHOI_OMZ_CsCl (SPAdes) (version 2) | ecosystem: Environmental > Aquatic > Marine > Oceanic | place: Caribbean Sea: Cariaco Basin...
AACATGGGGGTCATGCGGCGCGTTTTCTGTTTGCGACGGTCAGCCGACCATCGAGAACTGCGGCCCTTGTGACGGCTACTCGGTGAGCCCCTTTGGGCGACCACCGCATCCTTCTGCGCTTTCCCATGCGGGCATTGGCAATGTCATCGACTGATCCTTCGGCACGAGATGACGAGATGGGCAGCCCGTTACGGTACCGTCGGCCATAGTCGACAAGGGATTCCATGTTGTTCGCGAGATAGGTGTACAGTGTCCCGCATCGGGCCTGCACACGAGCGGCAGCGGTGCGGACAGCCAAAGGTTCTTCCGCAAGGCGGGTGCAATCGTGCATGAGCCCTTTCAGATAAGTTTCCGCGACCCGTGCTCTGCCATGCCACAGCCACCAGCGAAGGCTTTTCGCGGGGCGCTGGAACAGCACCGGAATTCCAGTGAATCCCGGTATCTGGACCAGACCCTGAACGGCGGCCTCGACATGTCGAATACGCATCGAGATGTGCCACCAGTCGAGGATATGCTTCACCTGGCCGTCGCCACCCATGGCATTCCGTATGAGGTTCGGGAGAGCAAGCTCGCCATCAGAGATTACCGTCAACAGACGGCCCGGCTTCCATCCAAAGTCTGACAGCTCTTCTCGCATCCGGCTGCCTGGCGATGCCGTCGCATTGGCGACCAAGCCAAATCGTCGGCACATATTGCGACTTTCAATCTTACCGACCACAAGATCCAGGTGTCGCTGCTGATACTCCGGTCGACAGCGGATATGCGCACCGTCCAGAAAAACCGTCAAACCCCCTTTGGGAAGTGCTTCAGCGGGATCGCCTGATGCCCTTCGACTTTTCTCGAGCCCCGCGGCTACTCTTCCCAACCGGTCACGCACCGTGGTGTGATGGGGCGGATGGCAGGGGAGGAAGCTTTTCATCAGCCGCGCGGCTTCGCGAAAGGAATGCCGGGACCCGAGTTCCGCATGGAGCCGCTGCAGCTCCGGGGTAGCCCGGTCAGGAAAGAAATAGGCCAGCGGAGAAATAGGTCCGCCGGGCATCGCCGCTGACCTGGCATCACACGAACAGCGGCGCAAGCGCGCGGCTTTGACCCGAACCCGCCCAAAGAGCGTGTCGAGATCGCGCGTGCGATAGTCATGAATGGCACGAACCGAGGCGCAATCCGGGCATACGCGGCTTTCTCGAATGATCTCATCGACCTGATCGTAAAGGATTACCCTCTGGATCTGTTCGAGGATCCTTTTCCCATCCTCGAGGCGCAGCCCGATCCCGTCTGGGCAGGTCACCCGGTATGGTCGAGAAATGCCGTCAAGCTGATGAGTGCGCTTCTCCCCGTTGTCGAAGGTAGTTTCGATTGTAATCCGTACGTCCATGGCAGCCCCCCATACAAAGAGCTTACCTTAGCACAGGCCAGATCACCGACGACGACCCCCATGTTCTGTCCACTCCCGCCTTCTTGTTTCAGGCAGCGGGCTACGCACCATGCGCGATGTGCATTTGGCAGCGGTACCCTCACGCGATTGCCATCGCTATTGGCGTGCTTCTCTTGGTTGGTTTGCCCATCTTACTGCTACTGATGGCAGGCGCTGTCGCTGCGTTCGTGACAGCGAGCATCGGGATGTTTCATACCGGCGTCGAACGGGGTTGGTGGGAGGGTCCGACATCTTGCACAGGCTCTGGTATTGACATGTCAAACTTGTCAGCTGCGGACCTTCTGCCCTCTGCATCATCCGCACCATCAGCCTTGGTCATGTGCGACGAAGTCGCTTGGGAGTTCCTCAGCTTGTCTATGGCGAGTTGGAACGCGCTTTGGAGTTTCGTTCTGGCGGGGCTCTGGATCCTGGCTCTAGTCAAAGCTTGGCGCGCATCCCGCTTACATGAGAGCGCGACGGCAATCTAGCTCTGAAGACGCAGGATGACGGCTGCAATAGCCGTCAGACACACAGCGGCTAACAAAAAAGCGAGCAGAGCAACCGAAACCGCGCCGATACTTTTTGGAAACAAACCAATGAAAGGTCTCAGAATTGGGGACTTTCCGGCTGCCGTAACATAGAGCGGCAGTGCACTAACCAAAGTGGCATACAGGTAAACCCCGGATATGTTTTCAAACAAAGCGGACCGCGCCAGTGTGGGCGCAACCACTGAAAGAGCCGTCGCCCGACTGCCTCCAAATGAGCCGAACCAACCGGCGGAAAGCACGTAAATAAAGGCGTGGAGAACGAGAAATAGAGCGACGCGAATTACGACATCGAAGAAAATGAATATCGCCGGATCACGGCTATTGGTGCCTTTCTCATTCAACACCGCAAACAGGAAGAAGCCGACGTAGTTAACGATAAAGATAACTGGTAGCCCGTTTGTCAAAACCTGTCTGAGAAATCGCGACAGCGCCGGCCCACCGTCCATCAACGCTGAGGAAAATCCAGGCGTACGCATGACATAAATCAGCAAGACCGGTACTAGAGCGACCAAGCTAAAAGCCATGACATTTATCACAAACCGCAAGCCAGGCATGTTGGCTGAAAATAGGTTTTGCATATGAGCAGGCTGCCATGTCTGGAGGATACAGTCGATTTTCGGGACCAAAATCACCATTTTGCACGGGCGTACCTTAGTATCGCAGTTCAGAACGGCAGTTTCAGTGTACTTTCGTGCTAGTGATATGTTCGTCGCTGAAGTATCCTCTTTTCATCGACAGTTTTCTCAGTCCGAGAGCAGGCTCACCTGAAATCGAGGAAGTTTGATACGAGAAGGTCAATATCGCGTAGAATCTGAGTCTTCCTTTTCCAGCACAGATGCAGATTGTTTCCTAGATCAACTTGCGACCGACGGTTGATACAGTCGGATTGAACCGCCCCTTCCGTTCAGAAGGGGCGGTTTCGCGTTAAAACATCAGACGCGTCCCAAAAACAATAGAGGTAACGCCGTTTTCTTCTCCGCTTGCACGAATAAGATCAGCCGTCCCACCAAAGGACTTTTCGTAGTTAACCCCTATGTAAGGTGAGAAGGAACGATCAATCAAATCATAGCTCAGCCGCAGCCCAGCTTCGATTGTTGCACCACCCGAAGCTTGATCATAAGCAAGATCATCCTCAAGGGGAACCGTTACTTCGATGCTAGGCGTCAAGATGAGTCGATTGGTAATTAGACCCTCATACTCCGCCTCAAATCGAAAGAACGAATGATCGGACAAAAAGAAGTCAGCATCAACCTCTAGGAAACCAGGAGCAAGACCTTTAAGGCCTAGCACCGCATTATACCGATCCGGTAATCCGTCGGGTGTACTTGCCTGGACACCGACAACGCCGTCAAAGAAAGTCGAAATCGGGAACTGTAGCCGCAGCTGGTTTTCCAAGCCTTCGAAGTCGCCAGACCCTTCCACGATTTCAGCTTCGCTCCGCCAAACTAACTTCAACTCGTCTGTTCCAACGACGAAATCGAAATCCCAGACAAAGACGTTTTCGCCGTTGTCACCGTCTCGATATTCGAACTGCTCCGCCTGAAACCCGTAGATGAGCGGTTCGGCTTGAGCCGTCGAAGCGGCTGCAAGCATCATGCCTGCAGCGCTAGCTATCTTTATGTTTTGCATTGATCTTTTCCTTCGTATTCGAGGCACTTATGCCGGTCTGCCGCGCACCACGACTTTGCGGAACATGCCTGCATCGGCGTGGTATGAAAGGTGACAGTGGAACGCCCACTGCCCGGGTTCATCAACCTCGACATCCATGTCCACGGTCATGGCGGGGTTCACATTGACGGTATGTTTGATGGGGTTCCGAGACCCTTTGCCCATGTCCACGAGCGACCACATGCCGTGCAAGTGCATCGGGTGCGCCATCATCGTTTCGTTGATGAATCGCATGCGCACGCGTTCTCCGTAATTCAGGACAATCGGCTCCGCGTCACTATACTTCACATCGTTGATCGACCAGATGTAACGCTCCATGTTCCCGGTAAGGCGCAATTCGATGGTGCGCGATGGTTTTCTGTACTTGTATCTGGGCCGCGCGGCCGTCAGATCGGCATAGGACAGGAATTTCCCACCATTGTAGGCCTTGGGTATCAAACCACTACCATTGACATAGGTGGGGTCGACGCTGCTGGGTCCCGACATGCCGCCCATGTTGGAGTCGTTCATACCGGCCATGTTGGAGTCGTTCATACCGGCCATGTTGGAGTGATCCATACCTTCCATGTTGGAGTGATCCATGCCGTCCATATCAGTTTTCTTCATGTCGGTCATGTTGGCGTGGTTCATACCGGTCATGTTCTGCATCACATGACCCTCCATGCCCATTCCACCCATCATACCGCCCATGTCGGCCATGGTGAGAAGCGGTTTCGGCCGCATCGTCGGCACAGCGCCTGCCATACCTTCTCTTGGTGCAAGAGTGCCCCGCACCATGCCGGTACGTCCCACCGATTCCGCGATAATGCTGTAAGCTTTGTTCTCACGCGGCTGCACGATGACATCGTATGTTTCGGCTACAGCAATACGGAGTTCGTCTACCTCGACCGGCTTAACATCATTCCCGTCCGCTTGGACCACGGTCATTTTGAGCCCCGGAATCCGCATGTCGAAATAGGTCATCGCGGACGCGTTGATGAAACGCAGTCGAACTTTCTCACCCGCACGGAACAAGCCGGTCCAGTTCTGCGACGTGCTCTGGCCATTGATTAACGCCGTGAACCCCTGAACGTCCTCGATATCGGTCGGCATCATGCGCATTCTGCCCCACATCCCGCGTTCCTGCAGGGCTGCTTGCAGACTGTCAGCGCGCGAGTCTTTTATGAGTGTTTGGAGCGTGCGCTGCGACCGATTGTAGTAGTCAGGCATTCGCTTGAGGTTGCGCATGATCCTGTTGCCGGGGTGCGGATGCTTGTCGGCCAGCTGGACGACATAATCACGATCTGCCCGCACCCGTTCACCTCCGCGAGGCTCGATCACAATGGCCCCGTACGCACCGTCCGGTTCTTGGAACCCGGAATGGCTGTGGAACCAATAGGTGCCAGCCTGGGTGATCGGAAACCGATAGGTGAAGGTCTCTCCCGGGGGGATCCCGTTGAAGCTGATCCCAGGTACGCCGTCTTGAGTAAACGGTAGGATCAACCCATGCCAGTGAATCGAGGTAGTTTCGTTTAGATTGTTTTTGACGTTGATCGTGACTTCTTCACCCTCCTTGAAGCGGAGGACGGTCGGGAACGGGCTATTGTTGTAGCCAACACCCTTCGTGCGGAAATCGCCTGTATCAATCCGCACCCGGTCAACGGTGATGTCATACGTACCCTTAGAAGTAATTTTCGGCGTTTGATGAGCTTGCAAAGCGGTTGGCATTGCGAGAGCTGCAGCTGCCGCCAGACCGAACTCGCGCCGCGAAAGGCCTGTAGAGATATGTTCCGATGTACTCAAAGCAGTGTCTGAGCGTGCAAGGAATTTTGCGCTAAAGAGCGGCATTTTCTTCTCCTTATAAGTGAGATTGTTAGAGTCTGTTAAATTGCAAGATCTGAGATCGGGCGACCGGTTTCTTCGGCGTTGCGAAAAAGCCTACCGGCAACCGCCCTCAAAGCATGCAGATGCAGGGACTAAGCGCTGTTCGCAGTTAACTACACGCACGAAGCAACCTGCAGATCGCAAGGGATTTCAGGAACGCGGAGGGGGCGACTTCACTTCCAGTGTGCGACTCTCGGCGCTCTGCGCCACAAGCTTCTGAGCATTAAAAGCTGTCACAAGACCTAGCGCATAAGGCGTCGGTGGCGTTGTGGAAATAATCGAACAGTGCGCCATCGAGCCAAAGCACGCAGTGTCATGACGCTCTTGCTGATCAGTAACCAGCGCAGCATGCCCTGAGTTATCTTCCGCGCAAATTTCCTGGAACGTTAGAGGCGAGTTCTCAACAGCAACAGACAGAGTTGGAGTGAGCGACAATACTAAAAGAGCGAGCGACAAAACGCAAATTATCTTGGTCATCCATTCCAGCCGCATAGGTCTCTTTCTTCAATCTTCTGAACGATAGCTATCGGTCGTGTTCGTCGGTGTAAACCTTACAAATTGATACATTTCAAACTGGCCTAGTAGTATTGATTTGTTTGGGATTTTTAGCTTTATCGACATGACGTGATCACGGCTCAAAGCCAAGCAAAGCACAGGATATCGAAGGTAAAAACGCCAGGGCCGTTCACACTGCCAACTTCAACAAAGCCGTCGGGCTCAACCCGATAGTCAGAGTGAAATCCTTCGGTGATTTTCAGCCAAACTCCAAAGCTTGCCTGTTTTGAAATCAAGAAAGCCTGGACTCTAGCAACCGATCTTCCACATCACAAAGGAGTAAACAAAACATGAAAATTCTCTCACTCGCAGCCGCTTTGGCAATTGCCGCAACAGCGTCATTGGCGGGCGGCGACCACGACATGTCGATGGGCACCGTTACGAACTTGGATCGCAAATCGAATGTTGTGACCATCAACCACGGCCCACTCGAAAACATCAACATGCCAGCGATGGAAATGGGTTATGCAGTTGCGAAGCCTTCGATGATGAAAGGTCTTCGTAAAGGTACTCAAATTCATTTTGTCGTTGAGCAAGTCAACGGAAAATACATCGTAACAGAGCTTATGAAGCAATAGACGTGATGTTTAGGTTCCAGGGCCGCTTCTCTGCCGGCCGAATTAAGGACACCCAATGAGTACGGCTCTGGAAATCGACGCGTTTACAATTTCTGGTCTTTTCGGCTGGACACATCATATTGCGGACCTGTTAGGATTCCACATCATTGAAAACCCTCCCCAGTGGCTGCATGTGGCGCTGCAGCTTATTCTAGTAATTGCGCCTCTCGCTACGCTATTAGGTTTCCTGATATTCCTTGCTCAGATTATCAGAAGTATAGCTCAAAACAGGCTATTTTCTATTGAAGATCGTAGGGAGTTTGCTCTTGTTCGCCGCTTGATAGGGCTGCGCTGGCATGAACAGGTTACCGTTATATTTCTTGGTTTGTTAGCACAACCAGTACTGTATGCGACACTTGAGTTGCCAAAACGTATTGTCAACGGTGCGATCGAATCAAACCATTTCCCCATTGATGTTTTTGACTCTCAATACACACAACTAGAGTTTCTTGGACTCTTGTCTGTCTTGTATCTTATTTCCCTGATCGTGAGCGGCGCGATCAAGTACTGTATTAACGTCAGGAAGGGGGAGATCGGAGAGCGAACGCTTTTGCGGCTGCGCCTGGTGCTTTACCGGGCGTGGCGACGCGCACCGGAAGGACAGCGCAGAACCGAAGTCATCCCACTATCGACGAGTGAAATTGAACCTATCGGCGGGTTTGCGGGAGATGTTCTGGCGACGCCTGTATTTCAAGGCGGCACCTTAGTCACTGTCCTGCTGTTCATGTTCATCCAAGACCCGATATTGGGAGCCGCAGCGATGACATTAGTACCTGTTCAACTGTTTATCATACCCATTTTGCAAAGATGGGTAAACAAACGGATGAGACTCCGCATTCGCGCTGTTCGCGCATTCGGAGACGTTCTCGGGGAGCAAACCGGTGATGTATCCAGCCGATACATCACTCGCAAAACACTCTCAGCGGCCCACAAGCTTAGAAACACGAGACTTGAATTGCAGCGCGCGAAGTATTTGCAAAAGGCAATCAGTAATTTTCTAATGTCTTTGACGCCTTTTCTGCTTTACTCGATTGGGGGCTGGCTTGTTATTGAAGGCCGTTTGTCACTTGGCGCCTTGGTGGCAGTCATTGCGGCCTTCAAAGATTTTTCCAGTCCTTTCCGGGAACTCATTCTGTACTATCAGAATTCGTCCGATGTCAGGCTGCGAGCAAGGGAGTATGAGAGTTTCTTGCTGCAATGCGGAAGAGTAACCCACGGGCTGAACTTGAAGCAACGGTATAGTCGCCCACAATTCTTTGAAATCGAAGGAACCCCATGATGCGCTTTACCCGGCATGTTTTGGTGATGGGACTAATTGGGTCGACGGTAGCTACTCTGCCTGCACACGCGGATGGCGTCGAGCAGTCCTTGGAAGGTCTTTATGGCATCTACATAAGCAAACTGTGTGTTACCAGCGGTCTTCAAGATGGCGACGCTGAGATTGAGATGGTCTTCGAGAACACTTCGGCCGAGATGGTGTTCCTGGATGGGGTCGCATCTGATGTATCTTCGGGCGGTGAGTTATACTTCAAAGATCTCGTAGGTTCGACGATCGCGCAGAATGGATTTGGCATTGATGAAGGGGAAATACTTGACGTCTCGAGTTCCCATATCGGCGCGCGATTAACTGATCTCAAACAAGATCTCAGCCCAGGCGACCATCCAACTGTTTTCTTAAATTTCAGGCACGGAACACTGGAGGTCTCGGCACATGTATTACCGAGAGGTCAATGCTGACCATGACCGGGGCATACAATCCTCCAAGTGGCGCAAACCGCAACTTCGATGTGATCCGGTGATCGCGAAGCTGAAGCATCTCACCCTCAGTAAACAATCCCCATGGAGATAAACAAATGAAAAAGACCACCCTTTTACTCTCACTAATCGCGGTCTCCGCCGCAAGTCTCGTTTGGGCGCATGGCAGCGCCACAGGTATCGTAAAAGAACGCATGGACGGCATGGTGGCTATGAGCAAGGCGACAAAGGCGATTACACCGATGATGCGCGGTAACGTCGAATATAACGCTGAAGCTATCCGAGACTACGCACGCACCATCGAGGAACATGCCGGTGAGGCAATGACGAAGCTTTTCCCAGAAGGGAGCGGTGGCATGCCCTCCGAGGCGAAAGACGATGTATGGACCGATTGGGAACAATTTGAAGTTCTTGCTATGCAACTGGAGAACCTTGGCAAAGGTCTCGCCCAAGCCGCCGAAAATGGTCTGGCGGCATCAGTGTCTGAGGAGGGGGCTAGTACCAACATGATGGGGACCGGCGGCATGATGGGGACCGGCGGCATGATGGGGACCGGCGGCATGATGGGGCAAACGATGAATGGCATGATAGACATCGAGATGCTTGCGCAGATGCCAGCCGACGCAGTCTTTGCAAAAGTCGGCCAAACATGTTCGGCGTGTCATACGAAATTCCGCGCCGAGTCTAACTAATATGAAGCGCCTATCTATTGGCGTTGGATTGCTTGCCGCCTTTACGGTGATCGGCTTTTTTGGGCTCGCTGCTTGGCCAATTGCCCGAACTCCGTCGCCGTCACTGGCGGCTCTGGACGGCAGTGTTCAGAATGGAGCCTATCTTGCGAGAGCATCCGGCTGCATCGCCTGCCATACCAACCCAGAGGGCGGCGCACCTCTGGCAGGTGGTATAGCTCTGGAGACCCCATTTGGCACATTGTATTCGCCAAATCTAACGACAGATCCTGTTCACGGAATCGGGGATTGGACAATTGACCAGTTCGCAGTCGCGGTAAGGCAGGGCATATCCCCGGAGGGAGAGCCCTATTATCCCGCTTTCACCTATCCGTTCTATGCGGACTTCTCAGATCAGGACATCGCGGATCTCTGGGCGGCATTCCAAACTGTGCCACCGGTGGCGGAACCTTCTATCGCGCCAAATATGATGTTTCCGTTCAATCAGCGTGCGGGTCTAAAGTTGTGGCGCGCAGCATTTATGTACGACCCTGATACGGAACCTGTGGAGGGCAAAAGCGATAGTTGGAATCGTGGCAAATGGTTGGTCGAAGGAGCGACTCACTGCAGTGCGTGTCACACACCGCGCAACTTGGCTGGAGGGCGCAAGGAAAAAACGGAGAAGTTCGCTGGTTCAGACTTGATCCCAGGTGGAGGTAAAGCGCCTGCGATCGACACAGCGTCGCTTATGAATCAAGGATGGGACGCGGACAGTTTGGCCTATGCATTAAAGACCGGTCTTACCCCGTCCGGGGATGCCTTTGGCAACGCCATGGGAGAAGTCGTTTTACATGGAACCCAGTTTCTCAGTACCGCAGATCTTGCAGCCATGGCCGAGTACTTAATGGATCAACCCAGAAAGTGAAACCAGCTGAGGTATTTGATGGGTCCAATAAAACTCAGTTTCTGCGTTGGTGTCCACTTATCAAGCGGAATTTGACGTTAGCACTGCAAGAGACGTTGGACCGATTTAAACAGAGGGAGCAAGACTATGGACAAGTCTACCAACCAGCCGCCCCCAAATACCAGTTCACAAAGCACTGATCCGGAGGCGATGCTGTCAACGAACAGAGGAGCATTTCTCGGCTTCTTGATGAAGCGATTGAAGGACAGGTTGGGAGTGGACAAAACATGGGGGTCATCTTCGTCGTTG
>Ga0208015_1001104_pt1 | contig 10294 bp, 10 predicted proteins | sample 26BtaG_FD_184101 | JGI IMG/M metagenome (GOLD analysis project Ga0208015, IMG submission 184101) | Marine viral communities from Cariaco Basin, Caribbean Sea - 26B_WHOI_OMZ_CsCl (SPAdes) (version 2) | ecosystem: Environmental > Aquatic > Marine > Oceanic | place: Caribbean Sea: Cariaco Basin...
TCCAAGAAGTGGTCGATGCCGATTCGTAACTGGACGTCTGCTCTTAATCGCTTTATGATTATGTTTGATGATCGTATCAGTAAGCATTTAATCTAAAGGGCAGTTACACAGAATTCGGGATGGGCTCTAAAGAAGATAGTTAGTTAAGAGTAGAAATCAATAATCGCTTGTATAACACTTTTCTGCTCATCCCGAGTCATACCATAATAAATTGGTAATCTAAGTAGTCTTTCACTGTGACTGGTTGTATAAGTATCTTCTCCATGCAGCCTACCACTTTTTTCTCCAGCTACTGACGTATGCAAAGGTATGTAGTGAAAGACAGCAAGTATGCCGCAGTCCTTTAAATGACTTATTAAGTCAGAGCGCGTCTGCATGTCACATACTTTAATATAAAACATATGAGCATTATGTTGACAGCCGCTTGGTATAGTAGCTAGTTCAATTTTACCTTTAGACTCAAGCATCTTAAGGTTTTCGAAGTAATAAGACCAGGAGTCTAGACGATTATTGTTTATCTCATTAGCTTTTTCAAGCTGTCCCCAAAGATAGGCGGCTTGAATATCACTGGGCAGATAACTACTGCCAATATCAACCCACGAGTACTTATCTACCATACCTCTAAAAAACTGACTTCGGTTGGTGCCTTTTTCTCTAATTATCTCGGCTCTTTCTTTAAACTGATCATCATTAATAATTAATAAGCCACCTTCGCCACCGCTTGTATAGTTCTTAGTCTCATGAAAACTATAAGTGCCTATATGTCCAATAGTTCCTAAAGCCTGACCTTTATAAGTACTCATCATGCCTTGGGCAGCATCTTCTATAACATAGATATTATGGCGGTTTGCTAGTTCCATAATAGTGTCCATCTCACAAGCAACACCTGCATAGTGAACAGGAACAATAGCCTTGGTTCTAGAAGTGATGGCTGATTCTATTTTAGATTCATCGATATTCATTGTATCAGGACGGACATCAACGAAGACGATTCTTGCACCCCGTAGCACAAAAGCATTTGCTGTGCTGACAAAGGTGTAGCTAGGCATAATCACTTCGTCACCTGGCTGGATATCTATTAAAAGAGCAGCCATTTCTAATGCTGCAGTACAAGACGGCGTCAGCAGCGCTTTTTTACAGGAAAGCTCTTTTTCAAACCAAGAGTGACAGTGTTTGGTAAAGTCCCCATCTCCGGACATTTTATCACTGCGCATGGCTTGTAAAACGTACTGGTCTTCATTACCAGTGTATGGGGGCCTATTAAATGGGATCATTATTTTCTTCTTCTAAGAATCTCTTTTCTAGTACGAGTAAGTCTTGCTTTCTATCTTTAACTTTTCTAGCAGGATTTCCTACGTAGATACCCCATGCTTCAGTGCTTTTAGTGACCAGCGTCATAGCACCAATTGAGCAGCCTTCAGCTAAATTTACTCCAGGAAAAATAATGGAGCCGGCACCAATAATGACGTGTCGTCCTATAAATACTGATTTTTTATACTCTTTTTTATATTTACTCGGTATGGTTGGATTTGTTAGAGTAGATCCACTATAGTCATCTGACTGAGTAAAAACTTGGGCTTGATAGGCCAGACCAGAGAAGTCACTAAAAACAATGCCTTTCTCACCCCCAGCGACCAAACACATTGGTGCCAGATGTACATTTCTTCCTATACTTACTTTTCCTGAAATAACGCAGAAATCATCGATTCTTGAGTTATCGCCAATCTCAATTTGCTCTGTATTGTAAATACTGGCTTTGTCACTAACTTTTACATTTTTGCCGAGAGACTTAAACCCCATCTCTTTTAGCTGGTTTGACGTTAAATAAGCCATTTTAGAAAAGCTCCGAGAGTTGATTTGTTAAGGTCTCTTTTGAAAAGTATCTTTTTACTAAGTTAACATTATCATTATGGTGATGATGCTCTAGATTATTTAAGTCTTTGATATTATAAATACTTAAACCTTTGTCTTTAAATAGTGTCCATTGGCTCGTATTATCACGCATATAAACTGTTTTACCTAAGCCTAATAACGTAATGATATTTCCTAATGCTTGCTGTCTACTATTATTAAAAATACCAATATCGATTGAGCCCTGAAACTGTAGATAGTCATCAAATGGCATGAAGTCTGTCATTGGATAGAACTTATCACCGAGCAGCTCATTTCCTACTTTAGTCACTTTTTTAGCATGATTTTGGTCGCTATATGAAAGAGGTGTGTAAACTGCAAAGTTCTGATCTTCAAATTTGGCTAGTTTTTCAATCACCTCTATATGATTGTTAGTACTGTTGGCGGAGTTACCAAGTTGAATACGAATTTGGCTATTCGATGATTTTTCGCTTTCGACTGATTTGTATATGTTGCTGGTATACATTAAGCACTCTTTGTACTCGCCTTTAGCGCCATACCACTTTCTAGCTAAGTCAATATCACCTTGCATATAGGTAACGAGATAGCCCATATTTTTAATGACAGACCGCCTATATATTTCTCTGACACGCCATCTTCGATTGCGCTTGCCAAACTTGTAAGTGTATAAGTCATTTCCCCATATCACCCAGTAACACTTTTTTAGTAGCCATGGAGATAAAAACAGTAGTTTCACGATGCTAATATCAACCAGACTATGCAGTATTACTTTGTCGGCTTGATGCATCTTTATTAAAATCTGAGAATAATGCTTTAACTTAGACAGTCTTTTTTTGTTAGGAAGTAAGTGTATGTTATCTGATTGAGGTAAGTCTTTTTCAGCCATACCTTTAGACAAATAGAACTCATGGCAATTAAAATCGAAGTTCTCTTTTACCAGCTCTATGAAACTTGGCATAAACTTTTCAGCTGAGCCTATATGTAATATCTTATGACTCATTATTGTGTCACCAGGTCTAATAAATATTGACCATAGCTGTTTTTGCTAAGTGCCTTGCCAATTCTTTCTAAGTCTTCTTTTTTTAGCCAGCCATTGTGATAAGCAATTTCTTCTAAACAAGCAATCTTGAACCCTTGACGCTTTTCAATGGTTTGCACGAACATCCCAGCCTCAATTAAACTTTCATGAGTGCCTGTGTCTAACCAAGCAAAGCCACGTCTTAGCAGTTCAACCTTTAGATCTCCACGCCGCATATACATTTGATTAATAGTGGTGATTTCAAGCTCACCTCTATCTGAGGGTTTTACCTGTTTAGCAAACTCTATAACATCATTGTCATAAAAGTATAGGCCAGTCACTGCGAAGTTCGACTTAGGGTTGGTAGGCTTTTCTTCTATTGAAATTGCTCTTTTATTGTCATCAAACTCGACCACTCCAAAACGTTCAGGATCTTTCACCTGGTAGCCAAATACAGTAGCCCCAGACTTCTGATTCACCGCATTTCGTAATAAGGGAGTTAGACCGGGTCCATAAAAAATATTATCTCCCAGTACTAAACACACGTTACTGTCGCCGATAAAATCTTCACCAATAATAAATGCTTGTGCTAACCCATCTGGGCTCGGCTGCACTTTGTATGTAATTTCAATGCCTAACTGGCTACCGTCTCCTAACAAGCGCTTAAACCCATCGATATCCTCGGGTGTACTGATAACCAGTATCTCTCGAATGCCTGCTAGCATTAAGACAGATAGTGGATAATAGATCATCGGTTTATCATAGATTGGCAAAAGCTGTTTTGAGACACCTTGAGTGATTGGATAGAGTCGAGTGCCTGAACCACCTGCTAAGATAATTCCTTTAGTAGCCATTAAGTTTTTACTCCCAGTCTTTCGCGTTGATAGCTGCCATCTTGAACACGGCGACACCAATCTAAATTGTTTAAATACCACTCAACTGTTTTACGAATACCACTTTCAAAGCTTTCTACTGGAGTCCAACCCAAATCATTCTTAATCTTGGAGGCATCAATAGCATAACGTAAATCATGCCCAGGACGATCTTCAACAAAAGTAATTAATTCTTCATAAGATTGATTGTTCGATTGAGGCTTTAACTCATCTAAGATGTGGCAAATCGTTTTTACGACTTCAATATTCTGCATTTCATTGTGGCCACCAATATTATAAGTTTCGCCAATAGCTCCTTCAGTCACAACTTTATAAAGTGCTTTTGCATGATCTTCAACATAAAGCCAGTCACGTATTTGGTTACCTTTACCATAGATAGGGAGTGCTTTTCCATCTAATGCGTTCAAGATAACTAGAGGTATCAGTTTTTCTGGAAAGTGGTAAGGGCCATAGTTGTTAGAGCAGTTAGTGATAACAATAGGCAGACCATAGGTTCGATACCAAACACGAACCAAGTGATCTGAACTGGCTTTTGAGGCAGAGTAGGGAGAGCTTGGAGCGTAAGGAGTCAACTCAGTAAATAAATCAATAGTACCTTCTAAATCCCCATACACTTCATCAGTAGATATGTGATGAAATCTAAATTGAGATTTCTTATGCTGGTCTAAGCTTTGCCAGTACTTCCGACTAGCTTCTAGAAGCGTATATGTACCAACGATATTAGTGTTTATAAATTCAGAAGGGCCATCAATTGAGCGATCAACATGTGACTCAGCAGCAAGATGCATGATTAGATCAGGCTGGAATTCACTAAAGGACTGCTCGATAGCTGCCGCATCACATATATCTATTTTTTGAAAAGTATAGTTGGGATTGCTTTCAACTTCGACCAGTGATTCTAAGTTTCCTGCATAGGTTAATTTATCAATATTTAAAATCTGATGGTCAGTATTCTTGATTAAGTAGCGTATAAGAGCGGACCCGATAAAGCCTGCTCCGCCTGTAATGAGAATATGCATATAATATCTTTTAAAATTTAGTTGATATGAAGTTACGTAATCAGTTGCTGTGCAAGAATTTGCAAGACTAAGCAAAGAAGCTTCTTATCAAGAATCTAATTAATCACAGAATATAGGACAATACCAATGGTAGCGATAAGAACGACACCCGCTATTCTATTACGACGACGAATTTTCTGACGTCTTAATTTAGTTTGCCCGCGGCTGGCTTGATACTGCTCGATAAATACTTGACCATCATTCTCTCTATCAAAGATTTTAATATAACCAGACGGTAGAGGGGTCACACTTAGATTAGATTGACATTTTATCATTGCTGCATCAAAACTATCTTGATCTACTTGTGTTCTTTTACCAGCCGATTGTTCTTCAATCCATTGATTTATAAACTTTAAAGTTGCTTCAGTATTTTTAAAGAAGAGAGTGCCTGTGAGGTAATCATGTGACATACCTTTTTTACCTTTAGCTACATAAACTGATATATCTGTTTCAATTGTATCAAAATAGTCTAAAGGTGCCTTAACTAATGCATCTGCATCTAAATACACAATGTTCATGTTGGGATAAAGCTTTAAGTATTCTAATATAAAGTAAGGCTTTATACGTGTGTTTGCTTCCCAATATCCAGCATCTTCAACTTGGCTCAAATGATAGTTAAGACCAAATAGAACTAAAGATTCTTTTAGTCGCATCGCGTGTTCTTTGTAACTTGCTGTGAAATAGCAGCACACGACAAAGCTTTTGTTTTCATCAATATTTGTATCAACATTATTCTGTATAAGAGGGTTCATAGTGTTTTCAAAATTATATTGGTTGTAAATTAATAAGAGGTATTGTTTGAAATTAACTAACGCCACCATTTGGATTTTTCGTCTTTATGCAGACTTTTTACTAAACTAAATGCTGTGTTTTCTGTTTGTAGCTGATTAAAAACATATAATAATATAGTGGTAGCTAATAAATCCTTATCTTTAAATTTCTCATAACGATTACGCATATTCTTCAATGTATCATCAGCACCAATGCGGAAGTACGTTAACCCATTATATAAGGTCAAATGCTCGGCATATAGAGCATTTATATTTTCCTCATGGGTGGTCTTTATGTCTTTCAATCCGCACAAGTATGTTTGCGTTTCATATACTTTAAGTGTATTTACCAGTGTAGTCACATTGAGCAAAATCGCAGAGCGTAGAGGATCCGTTGAATGGTCGACAAAAGTATCGCATGCAGATACTATCCAGCGTAAAGATAGACTGTTCAATAAAAAATCAGACTCAGCCTCCCATAACCTTTCAAACTCTTTAAAAGTTTCTTGCAGTTTGTATCCACGGCGTAAAAGAATAATTAATGTGGCATGATAAAAACAGATTTCTGGCTGATTAATAAACTCTGCCTTGACCTTATTAAGATGATCAGATAGATTTTTTAAACGCGGTTTGTGAGCATCTTCTACCCATTCAACTTCGTTTTCTGTTAGGATTTTGGCTTTCATATCTGCATAGGATTTATTGGAGTAACTCGATAGAGCTTCGCTGGCACCCAACTTTTTTTCACTAGCAAATAGTAGAACTGCTTTTCTTTTCCATCCAGACAACTCTTTCATTGAGTCATCACTCCCCTTGTTTATTTTAAAGTTCTATATGTTTCTAAATAAACCCTTAGATACAGGAGACTTATTAGTAACTTTAACCCCATGCTGATTATACACTTTACCCATCAAGTCAAATGAGGGTACGATACGATCGGTGATGGCCTTATCAAGTTTACAAGGGGCAACCTCATCTTTACTTTCATAAAATCTAGGTTGGCTGCTATTAATTAAGTCAATGCCGTATAAGTTAATGTGTTTGGCTCCCAAAGTATAAGCCAATTGGGCAGCGACAAAAGCTACCGTGCCAGCTTCAACAAAGCCATTTTCTATATTTAAAGAAACGCCAATAGGTTTAGGGTAGCTTGTAGAGTCGATTACAAAGTCTTGATGGTCTTTAAACTTATTCAAAGAAAGTTTTTTCTTAGCTACTTTGTCCAGTATAGGAAGAGACTTTAAAAGGCTAGTTTTATTATTAACAAGTAACGGTCTATCTACAGGGTAGATTATATTAATAAAATCGTGATATTTTTCTATGAGTTCAGGTAAGCTCTCTGCAAGCGAATATAGAACTGGCTTGGTAATGAACAAGGGTTGACCAGAATATATATTCTCTATGATTTTGGGATTATGTTTAATGAATCTATCATCACTAATCACATAGCCAATTATTTTAGCAAAGTTAAAATTTTCGAGTAGAGTAATACTGCCATTAACAAAAATAGTAGGGCTATCTAGAAAGTCCTTGTCATAATTCATATTACTTATTGAAGGGCCAGAGGCTATTATATTGACAGACAAATCCTTATAGCTAACTAAATCGTTTTTCTGTGTAAATCTGACAATAGAATATGAATTATTAAAGGCTTTAATTTCAACATACTTTGGAGGTTTCATAAGATAGACTTTTATTCACAGTTTGGCAATCAAATATATTGTTTAGTATATATAAAAGCATTAAGTATAATTATAGTTCCAGTCTACTTTTTAATAAAACTATTGATCGTTACCAAATAAATCTCTGGTAAATACTTTATCAGCCACGTCATTTAGCTCATCTGCCCTACGGTTAGCGACAATGATATCACTGATAGACTTAAATTCTTCTAGATCCCGAATGACTCTTGAGTTGTAAAATAGATCTTCTTGTAAAGCGGGCTCATATACAACTACCTCAATTCCCTTGGCCTTGATTCGCTTCATCACACCTTGAATAGATGAAGCTCTAAAATTATCTGAGCCACTTTTCATTGTCAATCTATGTACACCGACGATCTTAGGGTTTTTAGAAATTATAGTATTGGCTATAAAGTCTTTACGAGTCTTATTAGAGTCAACAATAGCTTTAATTAGATTGCTTGGAACTTCATCGTAATTGGCCAATAACTGCTTGGTATCTTTTGGTAGGCAGTAGCCACCATAACCAAATGAGGGGTTGTTGTAATGACTACCAATACGTGGGTCTAGCCCTACACCTTCAATAATTTGTCTGGTATCAAGTCCGTAAGTTTGAGCATAAGTATCGAGTTCGTTAAAGTAAGCCACACGCATTGCGAGATAGGTATTTGAAAACAGCTTAATAGCTTCCGCCTCAGTTGATTCAGTATAAAGAATAGGAACATCTTTTTTAATAGCACCCTCAAGCAATAGCGTAGCAAATTGCTTAGCTTTTTCTAGCTGACCACCGATAATAATTCGAGAAGGGTAGAGGTTATCATGTAGAGCTTGACCCTCTCTCAAAAATTCAGGTGAAAATATAATGTTTTTTGTAGATAGACGATCTTTTAGATTTTCGGTGAATCCAACAGGAACCGTAGATTTAATAACGATTAATGCATTTTTATTGACTGCGAGCACCTCATCGATAACTGATTCAACACTTTTGGTGTTAAAAAAATTTGTCTCAGGGTCATAATCGGTTGGAGTAGCAATAATTATGATATCAGCATGTTTATATGCTACTTTTGCCTCTAAAGTTGCATTAAAGTTAATGCTTTTATTGGCTAAGAAGTCTTCAATATCTTTATCTTCAAGAGGTGATTGCTTGAGGTTAAGCAGGTCAGCTCTTTCAGGAACAATATCAACAGCTATGACCTCGTTATGTTGTGCAAGCAACATAGCGTTAGATAATCCGACATAACCTGTACCTACTACGGTGATATTCATGAAGAGTCCAATGTTATAGGTGGTTGATTGTTTTCAAGAAGTTATGACTTAACCTGCAGCATCTATTGGCATAGTTTCTTATTTAAACTCATTGCCAATGCTCCTTCAACCAAGGGCTTGGCTTGACATGACGATACCATTTACCACCGTCTCCAGCTATCGCATCTGGTGGATTAATCTCCCCGTGGAAGATAACGATTTTTGCGCCGTCAGGAAGTTTTGGTGTTCGTACAAAGTTAAATGGGATGGGTGCGATGCATTGATATTTAAAACTCACGCACCATGTCTTGTCCCAATACTCTAGATGGTGGTGTTCACGTAAATAATTCGACAGGTAAGCTTGTTCGTGGCGAACTTGCTGGCGGATGGTATCAAAGTTACGCTCAAAATTTGCTAACAAATCCGGGTAGGTATTCATACCGAGGTTAAAGCGATACACGGAGCTGTTACCAATCATCCGCCAAGGCTTTTTCCAGTCACGGATAATCACCACACTGTCTTCATGGGCGGCTTTATAAGTAAAAAAAGCATCGATATTATCGACAATCACAATATCAATATCTAAAAATAACGCCACTCCTTTTAGATCGTAAAGCTCAGGCTTAAAGGTGGTCAGCTTTTTCCAGCCACGCTCAGGCCCTGCGGGTAGATCCATCTCAGGAATAGGATAACAGGCAATAGCAGGGTCAATGCCAGTACTGTCATCAGTGAGGCAGACCATTTGAAAATCTAAAGTCAGATGGCGGTTGACCATGTTATACAAGCGATTGACGTACTCAGGACCATATTTATCGCCCCATTTCATACAAATAATATAACGCTGTTCAGCAGCATTTGCGTTGGCTGGCGTTGGGTTTAGAAGTTGGGTCTTAGTTACGTCAGATGTCATAATGCACTCATAGTGAGGTAAGTGAATGATCAATGTTAAAAATGGTATGAGGTAAAATTCAGCCAATATTAGCACATTGTGTCTAATGCTACGTTTAAATAGTTAAACGATAGTACGGTTATTATTTATGATTATCGAGCTTAGCGTTATCATTAACGTCATTATCAGTACGTTCAAAATCTGTAGAGTAGTGAGCTTGAATAAAGGCTTTTAAAGCTGCTTTATCCGCATTATAAGGATTGCCTAAATTTGGGATACGTTTAAAACGACGATAGCCCCACATATAATGGCTATATTTATCCTCAATCATACGCTGCATGGCCAAATTAAGTGCATGAGCCGCTGTTTTTGCATCGCGATCATAAAGTGCTGGATCGTCAAGCTTATAGCAATAAATATCGAAACCGTGCCCGTCCTCACGGCGAATACAAGATAGACCGACCAGTGCACATTTGGTCTTGCTGGCCAGTTTGGAGGCGAGGGTGCTGGTTAATGTTTCGATACCAAAAAAAGGCACAATCACACCACCTGAAGGATCAGGAACATGATCAGGTAGCACAATACTAAAACCGCCCTGCTTAAGGGTTTTAAACACCGCTTTCACACCACTACCATCAGTAGGGACTAGTGTCGCATTCAGACGCGCACGCCCCTGAAGGATAAACTCATTCGCGTATTTGCCGTCAACTGGCTTATACATAATGGTTGGTGAGCCAAATTGATTGAGCCACGCGTTCATCATCTCCCACGTACCAAGATGCGGTACGATGGCGAGCATGCCGTTGGGATTGGCAAGGCCTTCTAATAAAATATCTTGATGATGGACGTCACGGATCTGATTGATGC
>Ga0208015_1001108_pt1 | contig 10270 bp, 6 predicted proteins | sample 26BtaG_FD_184101 | JGI IMG/M metagenome (GOLD analysis project Ga0208015, IMG submission 184101) | Marine viral communities from Cariaco Basin, Caribbean Sea - 26B_WHOI_OMZ_CsCl (SPAdes) (version 2) | ecosystem: Environmental > Aquatic > Marine > Oceanic | place: Caribbean Sea: Cariaco Basin...
CAAATCGAGCGGCAGTCGTCACGACCTTTCCTAACTTTATAAGTTGGTCGCTATATTCCTGAAACTTTGGAGTTATGAGTAAGTTTCAGGCTAGCAGAGGGCTAATTATCCTTAAAACAGCAAACCACCTCCATATCGTTAAAAAACTGCGCATTTTCGGCAAAATATCTTGCATTTTGCCCCTATTCACGGCATTGTTAAAGGTTGGACGGACAAATAAATATTTACCTTAAGAGGGCAATTTCATGAGTAATTTGACAGTTGGCTTGGTAGGCTGGCGCGGTATGGTCGGCTCGGTATTAATACAGCGTATGGTTGCAGAGAATGATTTCGCAGGCATTACGCCTGTATTTTTTTCGACCAGTAACGCCGGTGGCGATGCGCCCAAGATTGAGGGCGTGACCTACACTGAGACCAGTAGCAAACTCAAAGATGCGAATGATATTGCCGCCCTTGCTGAATGTGACGTAGTGATTACCTGCCAAGGTGGCGACTATACTTCTGCAGTTCATCAGCCGCTACGCGATAGCGGTTGGACAGGCTATTGGGTCGATGCCGCTAGCACGCTGCGTATGGAAGACGACAGCATTATCGTCCTCGACCCGGTCAACCGTAAGGTCATCGATGCAGCACTAGCCAATGGTAAAAAAGACTTTATCGGCGGTAACTGCACCGTATCTCTTATGCTAATGGCTATCGGCGAGTTGTTTAACCGCGGTTGGGTTGAGTGGGTTTCAGCTATGACTTACCAAGCCGCAAGTGGCTCTGGCGCCAAAAATATGCGCGAACTTATCGAAGGTATGGGCGTACTACGTGATGCGGTCAAAGACGAATTGGCCGATCCTGCCAGCGCTATCTTAGATATCGATAGAAAAATTGCTGAGACGCAACGTAGCAGCGACTTCCCACAGCAGCATTTCGGTGTGCCATTAGCCGGTAGCTTGATCCCTTACATCGACTCGCAGCTAGACAATATGCAGTCACGTGAAGAGTGGAAAGGCGGTGTTGAGACCAATAAAATCTTAGGCAATTCAGGCGATACTACTGTGCCTATCGATGGTTTATGTGTGCGTATCGGTGCTATGCGCTGTCACGCTCAAGGCCTAACTATCAAACTGACCAAAGATATTCCTCTTGAGGAAATCGAAGACGCGCTACGCAACAGTGGCAATGAGTGGTTAGACTTGGTTGAAGACAATAAAGAAGCCGCGATGAATCGCTTAACGCCAGTAGCTGTGACTGGTACTTTAAAAGTCGCACTAGGTCGTCTCCGTAAGCTCAATATGGGTGGCGAATACTTAGGCGCATTCACTGTGGGTGACCAATTGCTTTGGGGTGCTGCTGAGCCGCTACGCCGTATGCTAACGATCATCCGTGAGCAAGACGCTAACTAAGTTAGGTTAATTTTCAGGCTGTTTTATCGGTCTGACAGTCCAGCTATCTTATTAAAGAAGAAACCACTATCTATTCGGTAGTGGTTTTTTTATGCTTATAAATTTTACTAATTACATCCTCTACCGAGTTAGCCTAGCTTTTAAATTAAATAACTGGTCTGCATTACCATTGCAAAATGCCCAAGATTGAAACAGATTCCAGCCCCAAAGGACTAGTAGCAGTATTAACATCCCTGCACTCACCATCATCTGTGGCAAAAACAACGTCACAATGACATAGAAGCTATAAACCATCATATATAAAGCCCCTAAGGCAATAAAAAATATCATGATTTCAGCTAACATATTTAAGCCACTGCGCTCTAGATGCTGCTTGGCGCTAACCTTAAGTAATAAAGGGATAGCCAATACCCCCCACAGCCACGCCGATGGAATAAAAGCTAATACTTCATGACTAGGCAATAACCAACCCATCAAGGTGAGCAGCACCATGACCGTTATCATTAACCTGATATGCCATGTCCCTAAAACACTATAGATATCTACGGTCTTATAAGCCAACAAGGTGGCCATACCTAGACCTAATATATGCTTTATTACGAACAAAGCTATTTGACTTAGGCTCGGGACAGGCTGTAAACCATCGATAACCCCACTCATGCTATTATCCTGAGACCCGATGAGCATATTCTCTGGTAGCAGCATGATAATTATCCACAGTCCCCCTACCCATGCTGCATAACTAGCTAGCTTTTGCTTACGTTCAAAGAACCTTTGGATATCCGCAAACAACGTCAGCTGCCATTGCCAAAATATCAGGGCAAAACCAAGAATGAGGGTTAATACTAAAGTATCTAGCGCAATATGCTGCCACTGCCCTACAACCTCTTTAAATATCGCAGAAATACTGACGACCATTCCTAATGCTACGACAATTATGCTAACAAATAACCTTAAGGAAGGTCGAATAAAACCTTTTGTAGACCAGTCGTATAATTGCTGCAGCTTCACAGAGCCATGCCAATAGTAATAAACATCGCTGCGCACATCTACTGACGACTTAGCGGCACTTGGGGCTTTATCATGGTTATTAATAGGGGCTATATTCGTCTGCTCCGCGGCATACTTAGCAATTATGGCGTCGATAGCCTGCAGCTGCTCTGTAATAGGGTACAAATTATAAGCAAACTTAAACGCCCAAATAAACTGCCAGCGCCACGCCCATAATTGCCGCCGGCTAGGTTTCGCAGGCTGCAAAGTAACAGTGTTAGTTACTTCAGTCGTTGCGACATTAGTAATGACTATCGTCGGCTTAGGACTGTGAGGGTCCAAAAACCAGCGGTTAAAGAGGTACGGATAACGCTGCTGTATATAACGTTGAAAACTGGCTATATCCGTAATTTTTAGCGAATTCTTTAGGGCTATTTGCGGCTCATAACGCTCTAGCAGCCGTGGTAAATAACACCAAGGAAATTGGTAACAATCTGGCGCCTTTAGTCTATACTTCCAATAAAAAACTTGATAGGCAAATTCAAAGGCATCCACATGCAATTCTGCTTGCTCATGAAACCAAAGCAGTAGCGTTTGTGAAAGATACGCTTGGGCTTGGCTGTCAAAACCCTGACTATAATCGAAATCGTCTTCCAGTCGCTGCAATAGGCTGTTATTAATTAAACTAATGCGCCAATTATTTTCCCAACTTTCTAAGATACGCGCGGTCTCTATATGTTGGTTGCGTCGTTGTAAAAACACCGCTCGATTATGCGAGTCGTAATCGTCTATTAACCAATACAAGTCATACCAATTATCAGAAAATTTAGCGCCTGTTTGAATTTGGCTCGCCTGCTGTAGCCAGTTTAAAGTCTGCACGCAATATTCAAAGCTTAGCGGATAGTCGGTGGCATGCTCGAAATGCCAAGCTAATAGACGCTCTTCAAATACGAACGCCTCATCTAATGTCAACTGGTGGCGCTGAGCAAACTGCTTTTGTAAAGTCTGATATAAACTCAGGTCGGCATCGGGCAAAGTCACACTCTGCTGCCAAGCATATTGCCAAATCTCTAATTGGGTTAAAGGCTCATAGATTGCGTTGAACGGTTTCGTATTAGACGCTAACGCAAATGGCGCGTCAGTCTTTGAAGTATTAGAAGCATAACCTGAAGTCTCTTTTAGACCACTATCATAACTACTATTAAGACCAGCATCATCAGCCGCAAAAAACTCATCTACCTCAACGGTATCACTGTCGTCCCCTTCGCCTTCTGAATCTTCTAAGTCCTCTGCATAAAACACTCGCTCCGCCAAAGCCTGCTCATAAGCTTCCCGCAATGCTATAAACCCTGCTGGGTTTTTATCGGGTTTATTCTCTGGTAGCAAAGCCGCATACGCCTGCTTAATAACTCTAGCATTACTGGTCGGCGCTATCGCCAAAATCTGCCAACACGTTGCCTTCATTGACTCAAATATCCTTAATTGGCGGTTAGGGAATGCCCTAGTCTTGATTCAGAATTCTAATAGACTTGAGTAAAATATAAGCCATTGCGGTCCAAAATAGCGTGAGCGCTGTCCCTGTCCATCCCAAATCAAGCTTGGGTAAGAGATCGCTGTTAAACAACATCACAATCATAAAAAACAGTGGGACTAATAGTATTAATAGCGCCCCAATCAACCAGTTGGCTATCGGCTCTACCCACCTAAAAGGCTCTAGCCTTGCTAAATTGACCATCAACATGGGTCCTAGCACAAATATCCAGCTGACAGGCTCAGGGGTACTAATCTCAAGCGCAACAGTTGCACCATTCGCACTGATTAACATCAATAAAGGGTAAATAACGGTAAAGGACAGCATAGCGAGTGCCCAGTACCAGATGACTTGAATCGCTAACAGATTGTCATGGCGTGTATTGAGTGCTAATAAAAAACTAAACCCCGCTAAGTTGGCCACATAATAGCTTAGTTCATGCGGCATGCCGACCTGCGTCCTAGTCGCAGACTCCATCCATAGCGCAGTGAATAATAACCACATGGCAGCACTGCCCAGCAGCCAAGTCAAATTACCCACATGATAGCGGTCCTCATTGATAAAACGATAAGGGCACGCGTAAAGCATCAGTAATAGCTGCCAAACCGCTAGCGCCATGACCAGTACTGATGCCACTCCTACCATTTCGTATAAATAGGTCACCCACGGTAGCGGCGAATGCAAGATGCCTTTATCAATCCCCCACAACACTGCAACAAATAGCGCGCCTACTGCTGCTACTTTAAAGAAATCTTCCTTACGGGTAAATCGCCCCATCAGCCATTGGCGTAGAGTCAATAAGGGGGCATAATTTTGCCAATAGTGGGCGGGATTGCGGTACTGCATGGGGCTATCTGCATTGGATGGCGGATTAGATGGCGGATTGGATAGCAGATTAGATGGCAGTGCAGCTTGGGTGAGCTTTGCCATTAACCGACTCATATCACTATCTGCCCCACCATAGCTGTGGGTAAACCCTTGGTCGACCATGGCTAATTCTTCTTGCAAGGCTTCCAGCTGATTGAATAATGCTAAGGCAGGGGCTGGTACAAAAAACTTGCGGAAGAACTGCCAGCGGCTCATAGCGAGCTTTGTTGATGGGTTTAAGGCTTCACCTTGCGCATTGGTTGGCAATAAATCGCCGGGGAATAAATACTGCGCAACCAGTGGGTAATGCTCAGATAAATACTTTCTAAAACCTGTATGGCTAGCAAAATTTAGCACTTGCTGATAGCCACTGTCTAACGGACGCAGTTGATACCAAGGATAGCCTTCATCATCCCAACTTAATAAGCGCTGCTCCCAGTCAAAGTAGACCTTACTAGCAGCATAACTGTCCGGATAATATAACGGCTGCTCGCTCAACCAGACCAGTAAGCTTTCTTCAAAATCGTATTGCTCGTCCAACGGCAGCTGCTGAATAGTTTGAAACTGGGTTTGTAATAAGATTAAGAGTTGTGAATCAGCATTATTCTTTTCAGCATTATCAACCTGCTGTTGCCATTGCTGCTGCCAATTTAAAGGTTTTTGTGGTCTGCTATATGGCGCTGTTATAAGCTCATAATCAACAGCTAACGGCTCTGTTAAATCATCCGAATCCGTATAATCAGTGCTATTGTTATAGTCATCAGAGTTATTTCCACTAGCCGTATGGTTCTCGTCATCAGTAATATCAAGAATAACATCGTCAGAAATGACAGAGGTATCGCTAGCAATAGGCCTTAAATTTTCATCGTCATCAACATAGTGGTCTGCAATAGCATCGTGATCGTTATCGAGTCTAGTCTCTGCTTCAGCGACTTTTTCTTGACTCTCTTCCTCACTCTCATCGTCATCAGCATCTATAAAGTCGGCATAATATAACCGTATGTCTAAAGCTTGTTCATAGGCTTCGCGCAACTGCCGAAAGCCTTCAGGATGCTTGTCCGGTTTATTGTGTTTTAGCTGCGCAGCATAGGCGCGTTTAATCGCCCGCTCGTCATCCGTAGGCGCTATCTCTAATACCCGCCAGCAATCTAGTTGCATGCTTTTGGCATCCTTAACTCAAACCGTTAATAAGCAATCATAACTTCATTGCGGCGCATAAATGGCAACGTCCACGGTGGGTTATAGCGGGCCAGCTCAGGCGTAGCGATTGGGGTGAGTTTTTTAGTCAGCATCCATTGCTGCAACTCACTCGTTTTTTCAGCGACCTTTTTTTCGCCCGCTAAGCCCGAAAACTTAATAACCGCATAGCGCACTTCGGGGATTTCTATAAGGGTAATCGCAGGATTGTTCGGCTTAGGAATAGTCGCCATGGTGTAGTTATCTGGCATAACAAAAGACACCTGCCAGTTGCCCTCATTTTTTTGCATGCTCACCGGTGCCGTCATGCTTATCTTCGCACTCGTATCATTAGCCTTATCATCGCTTATCTCATTACTAGGCTTCATAATGACAGGTGCAGTCATGCTAATCTTGGCACTATTTTTAGCGTCGTCCTTACTAGAAACACTGTTATTACCAAAGATATAGTTCGCCAGTATTTTAAACCCCTTGCGGCTAGCAGCATCGTAATCACCGCTCACTGTGGTTTGCGCAATGATTTTAGGCGCATAGTTGCGCAATTCGAAGTCGTCTAATTGCTCTAATAAGGTGTAGCTCGGTTCGGGGGTAGCCATAGCAGCTCCTGAAGTTAATAGTAGAGAGCTCGCCAGTAATACGGTGACCGCATACTTAGGGCGTATTGTTTTTAGAGTAGGCAGTAAGCGCATCAGCGGGACTCTCTAAACCAAGGGGATAAAGGGGAATTAAATAAGAAAAACTCAATAAATAATAAATTAAATAAGACTATAGCTACTTTAAGAGGTTATCTTCGCCGCTGCAACGCTGATTGCGTGGTTTATTGTCTAAGTAGGTTAACGGCGCCCACTGTAATTAAAATAGGGCTATGATTAAAATTATGAGCAAAATAGCGTTCGGCAAACATACTAAACCGCTAAGCCTTTGCTTTCCCTAACTACCGGCGACAATGGTATAATTAGCCTGATTTTATTTTCAGTTTAAGATACTTTTATGCAATTTACGCTTCATAAAACTGCCACTGGGCAAACGCGCGCGCGCCGCGGTACCGTTCATCTAAATCATGGCGATGTGCAAACCCCGGCTTTTATGCCTGTGGGTACTTACGGCACCGTTAAAGGGATGCTGCCTCGCGATATTAAAGACATTGGCGCCGATATTATCCTCGGTAATACTTTCCATCTTTGGTTGCGTCCGGGCACTGAAGTCATCGATCGTTTCGGCGGTCTGCATCAGTTTATGAATTGGGACAAGCCTATCTTGACCGATTCAGGCGGATTCCAAGTCTTTAGCTTAGGGGCAATGCGCAAAATTACCGAAGAAGGCGTCAATTTTAAGTCGCCTATTGATGGCGCGAAAGTATTTTTGTCTCCGGAAAAGTCGATGCAGATTCAGTATAGCCTGAATTCTGATATCGTCATGCAGTTTGATGAATGTACGCCCTACCCGGCTACTCATGATGAAGCCAAAACTTCGCTCGAGTTATCCTTACGTTGGGGCCAGCGCTGTATCGATGAGCACCGCCGATTAGAGAGTAAGAATGCTCTGTTCGGTATTATCCAAGGCAGTATGTATAGCGATTTGCGCCAGCAGTCGTTAGAAGGGTTACTAAAGATTGATTTCGACGGTTATGCCATCGGTGGTCTGTCTGTGGGTGAACCTAAAGAAGAAATGATCGAAGTCTTGAACTATCTACCCGATGATATGCCGGCGGATAAACCACGCTATCTCATGGGCGTGGGCAAGCCGGAAGATATCGTTGAAGCGGTACGCCGCGGGGTCGATATGTTTGACTGTGTGATGCCAACGCGTAATGCGCGCAATGGCCATTACTTCGTGACCGGCGATCCAGAAAACCAAGGGGTGGTGCGTATTCGCAACAGCCAATACCGTACCGATGAACAGCCACTCGACCCTGAGTGTGATTGCTACGCTTGCCAAAACTTTAGCCGCGCTTATATCTATCATTTGCACAAATGCAAAGAGATGTTAGGCGCGCAATTGGGTACGATTCATAACCTACGCTATTATCAACGTCTGATGGCAGGTATTCGTGAGGCTATCGAGCAAGACCGTTTTGATGAGTTTGTCACTGAGTTTTATAGCAAGCGTGGTCAAGCCGTTCCTGAGTTAACATTACTTTAGAATAATGCTCACCTTAGCAAAATACTGCACTAGGTAGGATTGACTATTGCGTGACTCATATAATTCTTACTAAATTTACCCCATAAAAAAAAGCATCCTAATGGATGCTTTTTTTGTGTCACTTTAACTAACTTATTAAGAGTCTATTAACCCATCAAAGTCGCGATAAAGACGGCAATGATAGCGATTGGAGCGACAAATTTAACTACGATTTGCCAAACCTGCCAAGTACCACCAGAAAGATTCAATTCACGCTGAATAGCGGTTTGGTCCATTTTCCAACCAAAGAAGATAATACCAGCAAGGCCTGTTAATGGTAATAGGAACTTACTGGTGACCTTATCTAGCGCATCAAAGATACCGTTGCCCATGATAGTGAAGTCAGCCCATAGGTTGAACGATAATAATGCTGCGATACCTAATAACCAAATCACTAGACTAGCAGCAATTGTGGAGACAGTACGGCTCATCGATGTACGCTCTTCTAGGAATTCAACCGTCGGCTCTAGTAGTGAGATTGACGATGTTAAAGCAGCAAAAGTAATGAGTAAGAAGAATAATGTACCAATGATAGTACCCGCAGTCATACTACCAAAAGCAATCGGTAAGCTGACAAAGATAAGACCAGGACCTGAAGAAGGATCAAGACCATGGCTAAAGATAATTGGGAAAATAGCCAAACCAGCGGCTAGAGCAATAACGGTATCTAAGATAACAACCGTACGGGCTGTCTTGAGCAAGTTTACTTCGCGGCCAAGATATGAGCCGTAAGCAACCATGATGCCCATACCAATAGATAGGGTAAAGAAAGCATGGCCTAAAGCAGCCAACATAACTGACCCTGTCAATTTGCTAAGGTCTGGCGTGAATAGATAAGCTACTGCTTCACCGAAGCCGCCGTTAATGACGTTATAGCCCACGATGATGAATAAGATTAGACCAAGTAGCGGCATTAAAATCTTAGCCGTCGTTTCGATACCACGGGTCACACCAATCCCAACAATTAAGGCCGTAATGATCATAAAGACCGTGTGCCAAATGGTCAAAGTGCCCGCAGAAGCTAACATAGCATCAAACGTTGCGCCTACTGAGTCGCTGTTTTGACCCACAAAACTACCACTACCAATTTTGGTAATATAGTTAAGCGCCCAACCACCGATGACACTGTAGAAAGATAGAATTAAGAAACCACCCAAAATACCGGTAGCACCAACGATACCCCAAGCGCTTGATTTGCCTTCACTAGCGGCAACATCAGTAAAGGTGTTTACTGGGTTTTTCTGACCGCGACGACCGATTAGCCATTCGGCAACCAAGACGGGGAAACCCACCAACGCAATACAGAACAGATAGGCAATAACAAAAGCGGAACCGCCACTTTCGCCAACCATGTATGGAAATTTCCAAATGTTACCAAGACCAACTGCTGAACCTACTGCCGCTAATACGAAGCCAAAACTAGAGCTCCATTGGGCATGATCCTGTTTATGTGTACTCATAACTGCGTTATCCTTATTCTTAGTACGGCTACGCTGATCTTATTCTACGTAACATCCTGTAAGATTTGTTTACCTCTTATAACCGCTAAGTGTCAGCTAACTGATAGCAAAAGTCAAGTAAGCACAATTAAAAAAAGCCATAACGTATCGTTATGGCTCAATAGCATATTTAGTTTAATTAGGAATAACAGCAAACAAAATTCTTGTGAATAAGACTTAAATCTTTTATAAATAAGACATAAAGTTTAAGCTCAGTACTTCTATAATTAACTATTTGCCATCACCTTTTAACGCCAACATTGCATTAAAGGCAATCAATAGGAGTTAACGCACTACCCCACGTTTGCTATTTTTTAGCGAATTAATTAACAATGCTACTTTAGGCTCTTTTGGTAGCATTTCTTCTTCCAAGATGACTAAAGCTTGTTTGGTCGTTAAACCAATTCTAAAGATAGTGCGGTACGCTTGGCGCAGCACATTAATCGTCTCTTTACTCCAACCTTTACGGCGCATACCTTCGATGTTCAAACCATGCGCACTAGCGGGATTGCCAGATACCATAGTAAAGGCCGCGACATCTTTTAAGATTAAGCTGGCGCCACCGATAAGACTGTAGTCATCGATGCAGCAAAACTGATGAATCCCTGAGT
>Ga0208015_1001109_pt1 | contig 10268 bp, 9 predicted proteins | sample 26BtaG_FD_184101 | JGI IMG/M metagenome (GOLD analysis project Ga0208015, IMG submission 184101) | Marine viral communities from Cariaco Basin, Caribbean Sea - 26B_WHOI_OMZ_CsCl (SPAdes) (version 2) | ecosystem: Environmental > Aquatic > Marine > Oceanic | place: Caribbean Sea: Cariaco Basin...
AAGGCGTCTATCATTGCTGGATTGATCCTTATTACCTTCTTGTTTTTAGGTCAGAATATTTTGTCTTTAATTGGTATTGATATCAATTCTTTTGCGGTGGCAGGCGCTTTTATTCTGTTTTTTATTGCCTTAGAAATGACTCTCGGAATTACACTTTATAAAACTGAGGATAGTGGCAATATGACCGCAACCGTCTTTCCTTTGGCATTTCCATTGATTGCTGGACCGGGAAGCTTGACCACGTTATTGTCCTTGCGGGCAGAGTATTCGGTAGAAAATATCATTGTAGCGGTTTTGTTAAATGTTGTTGTTATCTTTATCGTTTTAAAAACTTCAGCCAGGATAGAACGTTTTCTTGGACCGAGCGGAATTAATGTCATCCGAAAGATATTTGGTGTTATTTTGTTGGCTATTGCTGTAAAGTTATTTGCCCATAATATCAAGACATTGTTTATGTTATCTTAATTAAATCCATATTTAATATGAAAATCGTCACTATAATTTTAACTATCGTCGCATTGGGACTCATTAGCTTCAATGCTGGAGAGCTCAATTTTAGCAATTTATTGCAAGGAGAGAGTTTTGTTGCAGTGGTTACTATCATCCTGTCTCTTTGTGCTATTGTTTTATTGCAGATCCTTCGAATTTCGATCCGCATTGAGAAACTTTCAAAACAAAATCAGGATGTATGACGTGTTGATTATTGGAGCTGGAGCTGCTGGAATGTCTTGTGCCTTGATCCTCGGTTCGGCAAAATCCAAAGCCTTTGCTAAGGACAGGCGGATTGGCTTGATTGCGCACCAGCGAACTTCCCATTTGCAAACCGCGTTGTTTAATAATGTTTTGGGTTTCACTTCTGGTACTTTGGGTGCTGATATCCTGAAACAAGGCAGTGATCAACTCACTGAATTGTATCCCCATGTTGATCAAATTAAAAATGAAAAGGTCAAGGCCATCCTGAGAATTGTGGACGGATTTAAAGTGACAACAAATAAAAACACTTACACTTCCAAAACAGTGATCGTTGCTGTGGGCTATACCAATTTGATGACGATTGAAGGTTTGGGGCCTTACGTTGAACCTCATCCAAGAGCGCCTGCAGCTAAGGAGCGCATCTGGTTGAAAAACGAAGACCATTTGGTGGATGATGGTTTATATGTTGCGGGAACCTTGGCAGGCTGGAGAAGCCAGTTTGCGATTGCTTCCGGAAGCGGTGCTCAAGTGGCAACGGATATCTTAACGTTGTGGAACGACGGCCAGGATGCCCATGTGCATGATAAAACCCAAGGATAGAACGCAGAGGACAGTGATTGAACTGATCAGCACTGATTATGATATGGTCGTTTGATATTTTGGAATTATTTCATGGGGTTGATGCCTATGCGCATTGGATTATCGCCATTATTACTATAGTTAAATGAACTATAACAACAAAAGATTTCAACCCGTTCATGATTCCGAAAATACAGAAACTTCAGAGGAAACTATATTTGAGTATAAACAGACCGGTATTATTCTGACATCCGAATATAAATGATGGCAAATATTAAAAGGGCATATAATCGGATTGGTGAATGAAAAGGGTCATATTGAATGTATTATCACCAAGTCAATATCATCGGAGAAATAATGACTGGATGTTGTCATTCAAAACCAAAATTCCAGATCAATGGAAAAATAAGACTTCATGAAAATTGGCAATGGTCCTCTGGCGACAAATCCAGCGGGAAATCCCTATTGGAGGAGATATAGTCTAAGTCAAAGAGATGCTGGCTTTCAATGGTGATTAAGAGCGATATCTTTAAAAACCAATAATAATATAAAATAAAGAATAACGCTTCTACCTGTTCTCGATCAATCTCATCACTTCTTCAATCATATCATCGGTAGCATTTAAAATTTCCTCAGAAGCATTTGAGCCATATAATTGATCGGCCAAGGCTGCTTTGATTAGCTGCTTCATTTCTTTATTGTATGCCACAAAAGTCACGTTTGCTCTGTGTTTTTCATTCAAATATTCTTGGAATCTGATCACAATATCATCACTGACCTCAAAATTAGTAATGAAATCCTGTTGGCTGACCCCCTCATAGCTCTCACGGTCTTTGTCGAGTTCTTCAAAAACAAAATAACTGATAAGGCCGCTTTGCCTGATGTAATTTAGGGTTTCGTTTTGGATGCTTGAATCTAAAGGCACAAAAACATCAGGAATAATGCCCCCACCACCATAAACTACTTTTCCTTTTGGGGTGGTGAACTTTAAGGAATCCGCCACTTGTATGTTGGTTTCATCATTGAGTTCGCCACTACTTCTACGCTTGTAATAATCGTTGTAGTATTCTTGATTGTGTCCGTTGTCATAAGGGCGTTGTATGGAGCGTCCGGTTGGGGTGTAATATCTCGATACTGTCAAGCGTACGGCGCTGCCATCACCCAATGCCATTTCACGTTGTACAAGGCCTTTGCCATAGCTTCTGCGTCCTATGATAGTACCTTTATCGTTGTCTTGTAGGGCACCAGCAACAATTTCACTGGCTGAAGCTGAGTTTTCGTTGATCAAAACAAACACTTCACCTTCTTCGAAATCGCCTTTACGTGTGGCGTAACTTTTTTCAATCCGGCCAGATTTGTTTTTTGTGAAAAGGATCAATTTACCATCTTCCAAAAACTCGTCCACAATTTGTTCGGCAATTCCTAAAAAGCCACCTGGATTATCTCTCAAGTCCAGAACTAACTTGGTAGCGCCTTCGTCTTGCAGATCATCCAGAGCTTGTTTGAATTCTTTATATGTGGACTCGGCAAATCGATTGATTTTGATATATCCCAAGTCTTTTGTGATCATATAAGATGCATCTACACTTTTGATCGGGATACTGGTGCGTTTTACTGTAAAATCCAGTAGTCCTTGATGTCCTTTTCGGTAAACTTTTAGATTTATTTTAGAGTTTTTATCGCCTTTTAATTTCTTTATAATGTCTTCATTGCTCCATTGATGTCCAAAAATGGAGTCACCATCGGCCATAATAATTCGGTCACCACTTTTAATTCCTGCTTTTTCACTAGGTCCTCCAGAAAGCGGTCTGATGACTGCTATAGTGTCTTTATAGGTATAAAAACTAACACCGATCCCCACAAAATCGCCTTTCATGTTTTCACTGACGCGTTGCATTTCGTTTTTAGGAATGTACACGGAATGCGGATCGAGTTTGTCTAAAATACCATTGACGGTCACATCCACAATGCTATCGGTGTTTACATTGTCTACATATTCAAAATCAATATAATCAATAAGCCGATTGAGCTTGTCTTTTTTGCTGTTTGAAGTGAACAGGCGATCTGAAGTATCTGTGAAATTTAATTTTCCACCAATAAAGACACCGGCTGCAATGGCAACACCAATAATCAATGGAATGTATTTTTTCCTAGACGTCATTCTGTAGTTAATTCTTCAATAAGTTTTAATTCTATTCCGGCCTTGGCCAAAAACGCAAGCCCGGAATCATCTTTGTAACCTTGGTGATATACAACACGAATAATGCCAGCTTGATGGATCAATTTGCTGCATTCTTTACAAGGTGATAATGTAATATATAAAGTCGCACCTTTACAAGACTGTGTTGAGGCCGCTACTTTTAAAATGGCATTGGCTTCGGCATGGAGAACGTACCATTTTGTGTAACCTTCATCATCTTCACAAGTGTTCTCAAAACCGGTGGGTGTGCCGTTATAGCCATCGGAGATGATCATCCTGTCTTTTACTATGAGTGCACCAACCTGCTTGCGCTTGCAATGGGATAATTTGCCCCATTCTTTTGCGATTCTTAAATATGCTTTGTCGTAGCGTAACTGTTTTTTATTTGACATTAATTAATTTAATTATTTGGTCGCTAGTTCTCATGCAAACCTACAACGAAAATAGAAGCTATGTGTTTTAATTTTTACAATTTAGAGTTAAAGTTTCGACAAACCTTACGTCTCTTATGAAAACAACTCATTGTTGATCAGCATTGGGATGACCAAGCCCACAACAACAGCCGATAATACCACAATCCAATCGCGTCTTGAAAACCTGAAGATGGTTTGGCATAAGAAACCTAAAAACAGGACCACAAAAACAATGATGATCTGAGCCAATTCAATACCCAATGCAAATTCTACCAAGGGCATCAGTTTATTTTCTGCACGGCCGACAAACATTTTAAATTCGCCTGCAAAACCAAGTCCGTGGATCAACCCGAAAAATAAAGTTGATAAAAACAGAATTCCAATCTTTTCGCTCGTCGCTTTTTTGCCTGCAGTAAAAACATTGTAGAGCGCCACGACCAAAATTGTTATAGGAATCAGGAACTCAATCAAACTGGCATCAACACTGACAATACCATAAACGGCCAACACTAAACTAACAGTATGGCCTAATGTGAACATGGTCACCAACAAGATGATGCGTTTCCAATCTTTGAACATATAAGGCACGGTAAGGACTAGTAAAAATAGGACATGGTCGTATGCGTTGATGTCCAAAACATGGTTCATGCCGTACTTTACGTTAAACCAAAAATTGTCGAGCATAAGGTTGTTATTTGGGTAGCATCAAAGGTACAAGGAATGGGTTAAGCTGCAAAATATATTATAAAAAACAACCGGCCTGAAAATCCTAAAATCAGCGTTTTATGTGTCCATATTACTTTTTATTCTTCACGATAAAACCCTGAGACTTTAATTTGTATTGAATGCTATGATTAAACGTAAAGTGCGCGAACTTTATTGTAAGGAATATCATGATGGAAACCCTAATGATGTTCATGCGACTTCGTGAACTTCGCAAAAAAATTTAGCGCTCCTTGGGATTGATGAAGTGATGGCCCAGGATTTCTCAACGTTAAGTTGAAATTGAAGTCAGGAAACACAAAACGGGCCTGCCCGTCCGTAGTGAAGCACAGGCGGGCCTGCCCGTCCGTAGCTAGTGCGAAAGCGGAAAACAAGAAACTTTGAACCTGAAACTTAATTATGACTTCCGATGCGGCAACAGCGGAGGCGGTTCGCCATTAAACGGGTTCCATCGGCCAATGGTTCGTGCTTCCATTCCGGCAGCGCTGATCACCGCTCTGTCGCCATAACGTTCGCGCATTTTGTCAATGGCCGTGTTTAAGTTGAGGTACTTGGTGTCGTCGTCAAACAAATTGACCTGATGTCCACCTTCTACCAAATGGCTGAATTTGACCCCAATCAAACGCACCAAAAGGCGTCGGTTATAAAGTTTTTCGAATAGATCGAGAACGACTGGAATGATATTATGGTCCATGGCACTGTACGGAATGCGTTGCTGTTGTGTGTAGGTCTGAAAATCAGAATAACGGATTTTAAAGGTCACGCAGGCGGTCAACTTATTGCCACGACGTAATTGATAGGCCAGGTTTTCGGCCATGGCAATAATAATTCCTTTCAATCTGGTCACATCGGTGGTGTCTTTATTGAAGGTGCGTTCCGTAGAAATGGATTTGCGCTCTTGGTATTGAACCACTGGCGAATTGTCGATACCGTTGGCTTTGTTCCAAATGCTCAAGCCGTTTTTTCCAAGCACTTTGTACATGAGTTCCATGGGCATTTCCTGAACGGTCCTGATTTGTTTGATGCCCAAATCGCATAAAGATTTATAGGTGACATCGCCAACCATCGGGATTTTCTTAACGGACAACGGTGCCAAAAATGGTTTTTCTTCGCCTGAGGGAATACGGATTTCATTATTGGGTTTGGCTTCGCCGGTGGCGATTTTGGAGACCGTTTTGTTGAGCGACAATCCAAACGAAATAGGCAATCCGGTTTCTTTGATGATACGTTGACGCAATTCGGAAGCCAATTTGTGGCAACCGAAAAATTTGTCCATCCCCGTCAAATCGATATAAAATTCATCAACCGATGTTTTTTCATAAAGCGGGACGCTGTCTTTGATGACGTCTGTTACATTTTGGGAAAACTTGGTGTAAGTGCCAGCATCGCCACGAAGAATAATGGCTTCTGGACATAATTGTTTGGCCATGCGCATGGACATTGCGGAATGGATGCCAAATTTCCGTGCCTCATAACTACAGGAGGCCACAACGCCTCTATCGCTCGTGCCGCCAATCAGGACCGGTTTCCCAATCAGGCGACTGTCGAGCAGGCGTTCGCAGGACACGAAAAAGGTATCTAAATCCATGTGGACTATGGAGCGTTTGTGGAGCATTTTTTTTAAAAGAATTAAGAATCAAGAATCAAGAACAAAGAACAAAGAACAAAGAATCGAGACTGTTTCTAAGAAGGGTGCTTTTACGAAAGGAAATCAAGATTTGCTTTCGACTCATTAATGAATAACGTTTTTTAGATATTTTATTTGGTGTTAGAGTTGCCTTTCAAATACATTTCAGGGGTCATTATGGCTAATGTGCTTTTTTTAAAATCTTTTATATTCCTTGTTAAAATGACTTTAATTTTTCCTTTTCCTATAGCAGAGAAATTTTGTAAAGCATCTTCAAAATCCTTGAATTGAGAATTTAACGCATTTAAGACGACGGTTTTATCCATATCAGCAATGTCGATAATGGTTAGAAGCTGTTTTAATCTTTCAATAATAATGTCATGCTTTCCAATTTTTCTCAATAAATAATAAATATTTGAAATTGCTACAGGAGTTATAAATCCTTTTATTTTTTGTTCTTCACATAAGTTCAAAACTTTTGCGGCATATTTGGAATAGGGTTCTCGATCAAAGAAAAAATCCAATATGACATCGGTGTCTATAAGTACATGATCCATTCTATAAATATTTTTCTTCTAATCGTTTCGTTAATTCTTTCTTGTAATCTATTTTTTTAGATGTTTTAAAAGAGCCTTTTAGGGATTTTACAATTGGATGAAGAGTTTTCTCGCTTTGTTGACGTTCTTCCATGGTTAATATTTTGAGATAATTTTCAATAATATCGGATAGGCTACGATTTTTCTCTTTTGCATATTTTTTTGCCTTTTCTATGACTTCCTTTTCGATTGTCAATGTCAATTTCGTACTCATAACTTGTTGTTTTTTATAAAGATAATAAAAAAATAAATGCACGTGTATTATTTAATATATTTATACGTATTCTTAATGGTTGTCTACCTATCGGGAAGCGGATATTTGAATAGGTGATCTTTTAGGTTTTAATCTCACTCTCGGCATCATTCCTCCCTGAAAGTCCTCTTCCTCTCGGGAAGGGGATTTAGGGGATGGGATTTTATACCTCGGGTCTTCAATCACTGCCAAGTGTTCCATGCTACTCACTTCAATGGTGACACAATCAAATTCAATTACCACTTTACCTGTAATCTTATAAATACCTTTGCCCCTAAAAGGGAATTTGGCTGCCACCGGCGGAAAATGGACGGTGTCTACAAAATCGCCATCACGATCCAAAAAGTTTCCAAAATGCATGATTTTGCCGCTGGTCGTCTTGGTGTTTTTGAGGGTGATGAGATAGCCTTCAATGGTGATCATCTTTCCTTCCAGGGCTTGCAAATCTGTTGCTCGCAATGGGTTTGCCGAACGTTTTTCCAAGAGATGAAACGGGTTACAAAGTGGAAAACCCAACAATTCAATTTCGTCAAAAGCATTTTCCAAGGCTGTACTTGGCAATTCTGGCGTTTTATACTGGATTCGTTCAGTCTTAAATAATGTGACAACCTGCTCTTGTAAGGCATGCTTGCTGATCTTTAAATGGGCTTCCCAGAGCAGTTCGCGTTTATTGTTTCCGGTAAATCGGAAGGCATTTATTTTTATCAAGATCGAAATTTGTTCTATGGAAATCGGAACCCGTTCAATGAAGTCGTCCAAACTTAAAAAATCGCCTTGGGCATGACGTTCTTTCACGATGCGCTGGATGGTCTTTGACTCCAAGGACTGCAGGAACATAAATCCGAGGTAAATGGTTTTGCCATGAATGACAGTTTGTGTAAAACTCGTATTTATGCAGGGTGCTTCTATGAGGCCACCATCCATTCGGGCTTCATGGACATAGAGTTCTGTGCTGTAAAATCCGCCAAAATTATTGATGGTTGCCACCATGTATTCTAACGGGAAATACGCTTTCAAAAATAAGCTTTGGTAGCTTTCCACGGCATAGGACGCTGAATGGCCCTTTGCAAACGCATACCCAGCAAAACTTTCAATCTGTCGCCAAATATCTATCACTAAACCATCAGGTTTTCCGGTCTTTTTACAGTTGTCAAAAAATTGTTGTTTCACTTTCATGAACTCATCACGCGATCGAAATTTTCCTGACATGCCACGACGTAGCATATCGGCTTCTCCAAGCGTGAGGCCGCCAAAATAGTGTGCTACTTTTATAACGTCTTCTTGATACACCATCACGCCAAAGGTTTCTGGCATGAGATCGAGTAAGACTTTGGGCGCATCCTTTCGGCGCGCTGGATCACGATACCGCAGAATATATTCGCGCATCATGCCACTTTTGGCAACGCCGGGGCGGATTACGGAACTTGCCGCTACCAAGCCCAAATAACTGTCCACTTGTAATTTCCGCATCAGCATGCGCATGGCTGGAGATTCTACATAGAAACAGCCGATGGCTTTGGCGTTTTTAAGCAAGTATTTGATGCGTGCATCTTGTTTGAACCGTTGAATATCATGGATGTCGATAGCTGGCTTTTCGGGATGGTTATAGGCGACAATCTCTGTAGCTTCCTTGATTTTACCAAGGCCGCGTTGGCTTAAAATATCAAATTTGTACAAACCGATATCTTCTGCCACGACCATATCAAATTGAGTGGTGGCATAGCCTTTTGGCGGCATAAAAGTAGCGCCATAGTAATGAATGGGTTTTTCTGAAATAATAATACCACCGGCATGAATCCCCAAATAATTGGGAAAGCCTTGAATATACGTGCTGTATTTAATGACGAGTTGAGACAGGTTGTCCAATTGGTTAATATGGTATTTTCCTCTGGTGAGCTTGTCCATTTCCGATTTTGGCAAACCAAACACTTTCCCCAATTCCCGCACGGAAGCTTTGAACTTAAAGGTATTGTACACGGCAATCAAAGCGGTGTTTTTAAATCGGTTGAAAATAAAATCAGTAATGTCATCGCGGTCTCTCCAGGAAAAATCCAGGTCAAAATCGGGTGGATTCTGTCTGAACACATTGATAAAACGTTCAAAATAGAGATCGAGTTCCACCGGATCTACATCCGTTATCCGAAGCAAATAAGCCACAATGCTATTGGCGCCACTGCCCCGACCAACGTAGAAATAATTTTTACTGCGTGCGTATTTCAGAATCTTCCAATTGATCAAAAAATAGGATACGAATCCTTTCTGTTCAATGATGGACAGTTCTTTTTCGATACGTTTGAAAATGCGCTCTCCAGGATTTTTATACCGGTAATGGATACCGTCGTAGGTGAGTTTTTTAAGCAGTCTAAAATCCAATGCCTCATTGTTGGTGTAGCATCGCTGGTTATTGGGGTTTTCATGTGAAAAGTCAAAATCGATCTGACACTTTTTGAGAATGGACGCTGTGTTTTTTAAAAGCTCTGGAAATTCATTATAAGTATCGCACAATTCCTGATAGGGCAACATTCTGTCCGTCTCCTCTCCCTGCTCACTTTTGGTAAGTTTGCTCAACAAGGTGTTATTGTCAATGGCGCGTAATAAACGATGGGTATTAAAATCCTTTTTATTCTGAAATGACACGGTCTTTAACACGACCAATTTGTTCCGTAAGACATTCCATTTGGAGAATTTGAGATGGTTCAAATCCTTTGGTTTGATGCCCAGGAATTCGTTCTCTTTGAGTTGGTATGTTTTTTTATGGATGTAGGGATAAATCACAAAGACGTCTTCCAATTCGGGAGCAATTTCCGGGATTTCCAATTCAGGGTTATGTAAGAATTCTGATAGGTAATCGTTGATGTTCTTAAACCCATGATTGTTTTTGGCAATGAGGATAAATTGCTGTTGGACACCATTCCTGAAATCGATACCCAAAACAGGTTTGATCTTGTATTTTGAGGATAATCTTACGAAATCCAAGCAGGCGGAGGTGCTGTTGATATCCGTCAAAGCCAAGGTCTGCAAGCCATTTTCTGAAGCAATCGCAAGCAACTGCTCGGGCTTAATAGTGCCGTAGCGAAGGCTGTAGTAAGTGTGGCAGTTGAGATACATTTTTTCTTATTTATTGATATTTTTCAAAGTTAGCTATTATATGTAGTATTGATTGCTTATATTTGTAGCAAGTTGT
>Ga0208015_1001113_pt1 | contig 10235 bp, 9 predicted proteins | sample 26BtaG_FD_184101 | JGI IMG/M metagenome (GOLD analysis project Ga0208015, IMG submission 184101) | Marine viral communities from Cariaco Basin, Caribbean Sea - 26B_WHOI_OMZ_CsCl (SPAdes) (version 2) | ecosystem: Environmental > Aquatic > Marine > Oceanic | place: Caribbean Sea: Cariaco Basin...
GATCAGCGCGCCCTCGATCAGCGTATGCGGATCGTGACGCATGATTTCGCGGTCTTTACAGGTGCCCGGCTCGGATTCGTCAGCGTTGATGACGAGATAAGAGGGACGACCGTCGCTCTCCTTGGGCATGAAGGACCACTTCAGACCCGTAGGGAAGCCCGCGCCGCCGCGGCCGCGCAGACCAGAGTCTTTCATGGTCTGGATGATCCAGTCCCGCCCTTTTTCGATGAGGCCTGCGGTGCCATCCCAATGGCCGCGCTGTTTGGCGCCTGCCAGCGTGCGCTCATGCATCCCATAAAGGTTGGTAAAGATCCGGTCCTGGTCCTTCAGCATGTCTGCCTACCTTTGGCTGTCCTGGCGCATCCGCCAGAGTTGAAAAATGTTGACCCCTGCATAGATAAAGCCAGCAAGCGCGGCAAAATCGAACAGCAGAGCGTAGCGTCCGGCGAGCCCCAGAGCGGGGCCGATGAACAGCGTCACGGCAAGCCAGCCAAGCATGGTTGCAGCAATCACCAATGCGATGTGCCGTCCTTTTGCTGCCAGTGCCTTTTCGCGTTCTGCGCTCATTTGGTCCTGATGTCTGGCCCCTGCCCGCAATCAGGCAGAGGCGCTGTTGTTTCTTTAGTCGTCGTCGCCGTAGCGATCGTCTGCTTTTGCCTTCTTGGCGAATTCGGTCTCTTCACCGGAAGCGAGCTGTTTTGCCTGCTCGATCCAACCGTCACGCTCAATGCGGCCCTTGAACTTCAAACGGCTGTCGACCCAGGCGATCTCCGCCTCGCTCCACGCAGCAATCTGATCAAAGTGGAAAAAGCCCAGTTCGTTCAGCGTCTCTTCCAGCTTCGGGCCAACGCCCTTCAGCATCTTGAGATCATCTGCCTGGCCGCCACGCGCCGCAGAGAGGGTCTCCGGCTCTTTCTCGGCAACAGCAGCTGCACCACCCTCGGGGGATGCGGGCTCTTGAACAGCGGATTTCTTGGGCTTTTCAGCAGCGGCCTTCTTGGCAGCAGCTGCCTGCTTGGCGGCCGGGACAGCCTGTTTCGGGGCTGGCGGCGGAGTGTCAGCGGTGTCGCGACCGGCAACCTTGCCATCCCTGCCAATCCACGGGGTCAGGATCGGAACCTCGGTCCCGTCGATCCGCTTGACGGTATCACCAATGTCCGCAGCCAGCTGGACCGAAGCGTTGTACTGGGTCTTGCCGCTCTCATATTCGGTGAGCGAGGTCAGACCGGACTTCGGCTCTGCCGCATAACGGCCATTTTGCGGGCCGGGCAGCGGAACCTGGCCTGCCGCCAGATCGTCAAGCAGCTTGGCAAAGCCCTCAGCTGTCAGGTCTTCGTAGTAGTCCTTACCGATCTGAGCCATCGGAGCGTTGGTGCAGGCACCAAGGCATTCGACCTCTTCCCAGGTGAACTTGCCGTCAGCCGACAGGGTGAACGGCTTGTTCGCGATCTTTTCCTTGCAGACAGCGATCAGGTCCTCGGCACCGCAGATCATGCAGGACGTGGTGCCGCAGATCTGAACATGTGCAATAGAGCCAGTCGGTTGCAGCTGGAACATGAAGTAGAAGGACGCAACCTCAAGCGCACGAATATAGGCCATGCCCAGCATGTCCGCGACATATTCGATTGCGGGCTTGGTCAGCCAGCCTTCCTGCTCCTGTGCGCGCCACAGCAGCGGAATGATCGCGCTGGCCTGGCGGCCTTCTGGGAACTTGGTGATCTGCGCTTCAGCCCAGGTCTGGTTCTCAGGCGTGAAGGCAAAGCTTTCGGGTTGTTCGGAATGCAGACGACGGAGCATTAGCGGTCAATCTCTCCAAATACGACGTCCATGGTGCCGATAATGGCAGCCACGTCGGCCAGTTGGTGTCCTTTGGCCACGTAGTCCATGGCTTGCAGGTGCAGGTAGCCCGGCGCGCGCAGCTTGGCGCGGTAGGGTTTGTTGGTGCCGTCGGCCACAAGATAGACGCCGAATTCGCCCTTGGGCGCTTCAACGGCGGCGTAAACTTCGCCAGCAGGCACGTGGAACCCTTCGGTGTAGAGCTTGAAGTGGTGGATCAAGCTCTCCATCGAGGTTTTCATGTCGCCGCGCTTGGGCGGGGTCAGCTTGCCACGGGCCAGCACATCGCCGGGTGTTTCGCGCAGCTTGCCGATACACTGACGGATGATCGACAGCGACTGGCGCATCTCTTCCATGCGGACAAGATAGCGGTCGTAGCAGTCGCCGTTCTTACCAACGGGGATCTGGAAATCAAATTCGTCATAGCACTCGTAAGGCTGCGAGCGACGCAGGTCCCATGCAAGGCCAGAGCCACGAACCATCACACCAGAGAAGCCGTAGTTCAGGATGTCTTCTTCAGTCACAACCCCAATATCGGCGTTACGCTGTTTGAAAATCCGGTTTTCGGTCAGCAGGCCATCGATGTCATCCATCACAGCCGGGAATGTGTAGGTCCAGGCTTCGATGTCGTCGATCAGCGCGTCGGGCAGATCCTGGTGAACACCGCCGGGGCGGAAATAAGCCGCGTGCAGACGGGCACCGCAGGCGCGTTCGTAGAAGATCATCAGTTTCTCGCGCTCTTCAAAGCCCCACAGCGGCGGGGTCAGCGCGCCAACGTCCATCGCCTGCGTGGTCACGTTCAGCAGGTGATTGAGGATGCGGCCGATCTCCGAATAGAGAACGCGGATCAGCGACGCGCGACGCGGAACTTCCACGCCGGTCAGCTTTTCGATGGCCAGACACCAGGCATGTTCCTGGTTCATCGGCGCCACGTAATCGAGGCGGTCGAAATAAGGCAGGTTCTGCAGGTATGTCCGGCTTTCCATCAGCTTTTCGGTGCCGCGGTGCAACAGGCCGATATGCGGGTCGCAGCGCTCAACGATTTCGCCGTCCAGCTCCAGCACCAGACGCAGAACGCCGTGTGCCGCAGGGTGTTGCGGGCCGAAGTTGATGTTGAAGTTACGGATCTTCTGTTCGCCGGTCAGGGCGTCGTCCATTTTGGAGCCGTCCATTACTTCGCCCCCTCTTTCTCGTCGCCGGGCAGGATGTATTCGGCACCCTCCCACGGGCTCATGAAATCAAACTGGCGGTACTCCTGAACCAGGCTCACCGGTTCGTAGACAACGCGCTTTTGCGCCTCGTCGTAACGGACCTCGGTGTAACCGGTGGTCGGGAAATCCTTGCGCAGCGGATAGCCACGGAAACCATAGTCGGTCAGGATGCGGCGCAGGTCCGGGTGGCCGGTGAACAGGATGCCGAACATGTCGAACACCTCCCGCTCAAACCAGTTGGCGGAGGGGTGCACATCCACGATCGACGGAACCATCTCATCCTCACGGATCGACACCCGCAGGCGGATCCGCTGGTTCTGGTACATGGACAGGAAGTGGTAGACCACATCAAAGCGCTTGGCGCGCTCGGGGTAGTCAACCGCGGTCACATCCACCAGAGAAGAGAATTTGCAGGTCGGGTCGTTCTTGAGGAACTCAACAAACCCGGCGATGTTTGCCGGGGCAACGTCGACGTTCAGCTCGTCAAAGGTCACATCCCAACCGATCACACAGTCAGGACGTTTCGCTTCGATCTGGGCGCCGAGTTCTTTCAGGGCTTCAGTCATTTTCGTCTCTCCAACCAAAGCCACTTAGCGCACGAGCGTGCCGGTGCGGCGGATTTTGCGCTGCAGCTGCATCAGACCGTAAAGCAGAGCTTCTGCCGTCGGAGGGCAGCCCGGCACGTAAACATCAACCGGCACAACACGGTCACAGCCGCGAACCACCGAATAGCTGTAGTGGTAGTAGCCACCGCCGTTCGCACAGGAGCCCATCGAGATCACATAGCGTGGCTCGGGCATCTGGTCGTAAACCTTGCGCAACGCAGGAGCCATCTTGTTGGTCAGCGTCCCGGCCACAATCATCACGTCCGACTGACGCGGAGAGGCGCGGGGCGCGATGCCGAACCGCTCGGCGTCGTAGCGCGGCATGGAGGTGTGCATCATCTCAACCGCGCAGCACGCCAGACCAAAGGTCATCCAGTGCAGCGAGCCGGTGCGGGCCCAGTTGATGATGTCCTCGGCAGAGGTCAGAAGGAACCCCTTGTCCTGAAGCTCAGCGTTCAGGGCCTGAGTGACCATTTCCTTGTCGACACCTGCGGTGTTGGCTCCGGTCATCACTCCCATTCCAGGGCCCCTTTCTTCCATTCATAGGCAAAACCGATGGTCAGGACTGCGAGGAACACCATCATCGACCAGAAGCCCGCATCACTGATGTCCTTGAAGCCGACGGCCCAGGGGAACAGGAATGCAATTTCCAAGTCAAAAATGATGAACAGAATCGACACGAGGTAAAAACGTACGTCGAATTTCATACGCGCGTCATCGAATGCGTTGAAACCGCATTCATAAGCACTGACCTTTTCGGGGTCCGGATTGCGGACGGCAAGTACAACTGCCGCCAAAATAAGAACAATTCCAAGCCCGACCGCTACGGCCAGAAACACCAGAATCGGGAGGTATTCCCGCAACATCTCTTCCACGAGTGGCTCCTTTCCGTGCGCGCGGATTCCTGCGCGCCGTCAATTGGCGTGTTGACTTGGGGCAGTGTCTACTCCCCTGCCCTCTCACCGTCAACCAAGGCATCGTTAATGGATGAACCTTCTGTAACCGACGCGGCAGAACAACATCACGCCCTTTAAACCCTATTGTTTTCATAGGATAAGGCGCGCCCGGTCAAAGGCACGCCTTGGTGAATGAAATGCGACAATAACGCCGCTTTTAACGCTGCCAGCTGGGTTTTTCCTTTGCAAAGAAGGCCGCGATGCCTTCTGGCGCTTCGCTGCCCTCCCAACGTTCGACCAATGCCGCAATTGTGTGATCGATGACCGCATCGTCTATTTTCGGCCCCAGATCCCGCACAAGCGCCTTTGCAGCCCCCACTGCTTCGGGTGCGCAGCTCAGATAAGGGACAACTTCGGCCTCGATTGCGGCCTCCAAATCGGCAGCGGGGACGGCTTTTGCGAGAATCCCCAGCTCCACCGCCTCCGCAGCATCAAACAGGCGCGCAGACATAAAGACGCGCCGCGCGCGCGCTTCGCCCATCCGCGCAACGACATAGGGGCCGATGGTTGCGGGAATCAGGCCAAGCCGGGTTTCGGTCAGCCCCATCTTGATGTGGTCCGCGCCGATGGCGACATCACACACCGACGCCATTCCGACGCCACCACCAAAAGCGTTACCCTGAATCGCCCCGATCACGGGTTGAGGCAGGGTGTTGATCGCCATCAACATCTCTGCCAGCACGCGGGCTTCCCGCGCTCGCGTTTCAGCGTCCGCAGTCATCTGCGCCTGCATCCATCCCAGATCACCTCCTGCGCAGAAACTCTTGCCAGCGCCGGTCAGCACCACCACACGGACCGACCTGTCCGCCGCCAGCGCCGCTGCGGCCGCCTTCAGCTCCTGCAGCATCTCGCCCGACATGGCGTTGTGTTTTTCCGGTCGGTTCAACATCAGCGTTGCAACGCCGCGGTCATCCCGAGACAGGGTGAGTGTGTTGTACATCCATATGCCTTTCAAAAGATCCTGTGCGCCGCAGTTTGTTTTTCGGCGGCATCATCAGATTTGGACTGCAAAGCGCCGCTGGCTCAGCCCCGCATGGCCCGTGCCATTTCGGCAGCATCAGACAGCACCTCTGCGTCCAGCCCCGTCTCATAGCCAAGGCGCGTCAGATGCTCATGCACGGCTTCGGTTGCCACATTGCCTGCCGCACCGGGCGCATAAGGGCATCCGCCCAGACCGCCAACCGCCGCATCAAACACCCGCACCCCAAGCGAAAGCGACGCATCGATGTTGTCAATCGCCCGCCCTGCCGTGTCATGATAGTGACCCGCAAGGCGACTGACCGGCACCCGGTCACGCACCGCAAGCAGCATTCGTGCAATCGAATCGGGCGTCGCCTGGCCGATGGTGTCGCCGAGCGAAATCTCGTAACAGCCCATCGAAAACAGCCGGTCGGCAAGATCGGCAACGGCGCCCGGATCTGTGGGGCCGTCAAACGGACACTCGACGACGCAGGAAATATAGCCGCGCACAGGCAGGTCGATGTGGCGGGCGGCCTCAATGATCGGGGTGAACCGTTCGATGGATTCGGCCACGCTGGCATTGATGTTGGCTTGGGAAAACCCTTCGGAAGCAGAGGCAAAAATCGCGATTTCATCAGCATTGGCCGCCAGCGCATCCTCATAGCCGCGCATGTTGGGTGTCAGTGCAGCATAGCGCACATCGCCCCCCCGGTTGATCCCGGCGAGCACATCAGCAGAGCCAGCCATTTGGGGAACCCACTTGGGAGACACAAAGCTCGCGACTTCAATGCGCCGGAACCCCGCCTGCGTAAGACGGTCAACCAGCGCCACCTTCTCAGCGACCGGTATATCCCGTTTTTCATTTTGCAGTCCGTCTCTCGGTCCGACTTCGAAAATCTCGACACTTTCACTCACAGGCTATCCTCCCAAGCTCAATGCACAAATCAAATGGCCCTTCGGGCCGTGCAGCGCGGGCACGGCCCAAGCCGCGCCCATGCCAGCGATTTAGCTGTCCGCCTCTTCCAGACGAACCAGGGCTGCACCCGCTTCGACCTGATCACCAGCCGCGGCCAGCACCTCGGCCACAACGCCATCGCGCGCCGCCAAGAGTGAGTGTTCCATTTTCATCGCCTCAAGGATAGCCAATCGTTCACCTTCTTTGACGCTCTGCCCCGCTTCGGCAAAAACCGCCTTGACCAATCCCGGCATAGGGGCCTCGATCACGTTCTGATCCCCTCCCGCTGCCGAGGCGCGTTCAAGCGGGTCAACCACCTCGAACTGCAGGCCATAGCCATCAAATACGGTAATCGTGTTTCCGGACTGCGACATGGCCGGGAGACGATCGCCCCCCAGAACCCAGCCGCCACCGATCCGGTTCGCACAGACCTGAGCGTCAGGATCCTCGGGGAATTCCCAAAGCTGTCGATCCGGCCCATCCACTTCGACCATCGCCTCAAAGGGCTCCCCCTGATAGCTGAGGTGCACGGAACGGCGCATGTCGGACCAGAGAGTAAAGCCCGTCTCCCAGCTGCCATCGATCAGCCCAAGCGCCTGCATGGCTGCTGCGGCCTTGTGTTCCGGCTTGACCTCAGGCGCCTTGACCAGCTGCTCAAGATCCCGCGCGATAAGCCCGGTGTCGACCTCTCCCGCTGCAAACCCCTCATGTGCGGCCAGCGCACCAAGGAAAGCCAGGTTTGTCACCGTGCCGCCCACTTCCGTCTCGGCCAGGGCCTGCGACAGGCGGGACAGGGCAATGGCGCGGGTGGGGCCATGCACGATGACCTTAGAGATCATCGGATCGTACCACGGGCTGATCGTGTCGCCAGCCCGCACGCCACTGTCCGCGCGGCAGCTTTCGGGGAAGGACAGATGAGTCAGGGTGCCGGTCGCAGGCAAGAACCCCTTGGGCACATCTTCTGCATAAAGCCGGGCTTCAAACGCGTGGCCAGTGATCGTAAGGTCGTCCTGCTGGGCAGGCAGGCTCTCGCCCGAGGCCACACGCAGCTGCCATTCCACCAGATCGACACCGGTGATGAGTTCGGTGACGGGGTGTTCGACCTGCAGTCGGGTGTTCATTTCCATGAACCAGAACCCGTCGGTGCGCAGCCCGTCAGATCCATCGACGATGAACTCCACCGTGCCTGCGCCTTTATAGCCTATCGCCTCGGCCGCGCGCACACCGGCCTGCCCCATCGCTTCGCGCATTTCCGGCGTCATGCCGGGTGCGGGTGCTTCCTCGATCACCTTCTGGTGGCGGCGCTGCAGTGAACAGTCCCGCTCGAACAGATGCACCGCGTGGGTTCCGTCACCAAAGACCTGAACCTCAATGTGGCGCGGTTGCTGGATGTACTTTTCAATCAAGACGTCCGGGTTGCCAAAGGCAGTCGTGGCCTCGCCCTGTGCGCTCTTCAGTGCTTCGGCAAAGTCACCAGCAGCCTCGACCAGCCGCATCCCCTTGCCGCCACCCCCGGCAACAGCCTTGATGAGAACGGGATAGCCGATCTGATCCGCTTGTTCCTGCAGAAACCCTGCGTCCTGATTGGTGCCGTGGTAGCCGGGTACGACCGGAACCCCCGCCTCCTCCATCAATACCTTGGCCGCGTCCTTCAGCCCCATTTTGCGGATGGCATCAGCGGACGGGCCAATAAAGGTGAGGCCAGCTGCCTCAACGGCATCAACAAAGTCCGGGTTTTCCGAAAGAAAGCCATAGCCCGGATGGATCGCCTGAGCCCCTGTCGATTGGGCAATTGCGATAATCTCATCCCCAAGGAGGTAGCTGTCAGCAGGCGCCGGGCCAGTACCGATATGGCAGGCCTCATCCGCCATGGCGACATGCTTTGCGCCACGATCTGCGTCGGAATAGACGGCAACCGTTTTCACGCCCATGGCGCGGGCGGTTTCCATCACGCGGCAGGCGATCTCGCCGCGGTTTGCGATCAGAATCTTGTCAAACATCTTTGTGGTCTCCGAAATCACGGACCAGACGAAAGGTCTCAACCATCATCGGTGCGTTCTGGTGAAAGCGGCCCGCGCGGGTCATGTAGGCTTGATACCCGGCTCGCCAGTGCTCCAAATCTTTGAATTCTCCCTGCGGCGGAACCATCTCTGCCGTCACATCGCAAAAGCGGACCTTTTCCACTTTTTCCGTTTGTGTGGCGCAGGCGGCGGTTCCGTCCCAGCTCAAGACGATATCCACGCGCCCTACCTCGGGAAGGCTCTCCAAACCATCGTCAAAGACCGACCAGGCTTCGCAGCTGACGGTCTTGGCCCCCGACCGGATCAGGCCGACGATTTCGGCGTTCAATGCCGCTGAATCGCCGGGGCGATAGCTTTGCGCGCCGGGATACTCTGCGATGGCTTCAGCAAGGGAAGTCATTTTTGCCTCACATCCGGAACACGCCAAAGCGTGTATCTTCGATCGGCGCATTCAGGGCAGCGCTGAGGGAGAGCGCCAGCACATCGCGCGATTTGCGCGGGTCGATGATGCCGTCGTCCCAAAGGCGTGCGGAGGCATAGAGCGGATGGCTCTGCTCTTCGAACATATCGATCGTGGGCTGCTTGAACGCCGCTTCTTCGTCAGCGCTCCAGCTGCCGCCCTGGCGCTCGATGGCATCACGTTTCACCGTTGCCAGCACGCCTGCGGCCTGCTCGCCACCCATCACCGAGATGCGGGAGTTCGGCCAGGTCCACAGGAAGCGCGGGGAGTAGGCCCGCCCCGACATGCCGTAGTTGCCGGCCCCAAAGGAGCCGCCGACCAGCATCGTCACTTTCGGCACATTGGTGGTCGCCACCGCCGTCACCATCTTGGCGCCGTGGCGGGCGATGCCCTCGTTTTCGTATTTGCGGCCAACCATAAAGCCGGTGATGTTCTGCAGGAACACCAGCGGAATCTTGCGCTGGCTGCACAGTTCCACGAAATGCGCGCCTTTCTGCGCAGCTTCGGAGAACAGCACGCCGTTGTTGGCGATAATGCCAACCGGGCAACCTTTCACATGGGCAAAGCCGGTCACCAGTGTTTCACCAAAGCGCGGCTTGAACTCGTCAAAGCGGGAGCCGTCCACCAGACGCGCGATCACCTCGCGGATGTCATAAGGCGTGCGCAGGTCACCGGGCACCACGCCAAGGATTTCCTCAGGATCGTAGGCAGGCTCTTCCGGGCTTGCCCAGTTTACTGTCAGCGGTTTGGTGATGTTCAGCGACTGCACCGCACGGCGCGCCAGCGCGAGCGCATGGGCGTCATCTTCGGCCAGATAATCCGCCACGCCTGAAAGGCGCGTGTGCACGTCGCCGCCGCCCAGATCCTCGGCGCTGACGACCTCGCCCGTGGCGGCCTTTACCAGCGGCGGACCAGCGAGGAAGATGGTGCCCTGCTCCTTTACGATGATGGTCACATCCGACATCGCAGGCACATAGGCGCCGCCCGCGGTGCAAGAGCCCATGACGACAGCAATCTGTGGAATGCCCTTAGCCGACATGCGCGCCTGATTGTAGAAGATGCGCCCGAAATGGTCGCGGTCAGGGAAGACCTCATCCTGGTTGGGCAGGTTGGCGCCGCCGGAGTCGACCAGGTAGATGCAGGGAAGATGGTTTTCCTCGGCGATCTCCTGCGCACGCAGGTGTTTCTTCACCGTCATCGGGTAGTAGGTGCCGCCCTTCACGGTGGCGTC
>Ga0208015_1001115_pt1 | contig 10225 bp, 22 predicted proteins | sample 26BtaG_FD_184101 | JGI IMG/M metagenome (GOLD analysis project Ga0208015, IMG submission 184101) | Marine viral communities from Cariaco Basin, Caribbean Sea - 26B_WHOI_OMZ_CsCl (SPAdes) (version 2) | ecosystem: Environmental > Aquatic > Marine > Oceanic | place: Caribbean Sea: Cariaco Basin...
GGTTGGCGTTCCTCAGGTTGGCGTTCCTCAGGTTGGCGTTCCTCAGGTTGGCGTTCCTCAGGTTGGCGTTCCTCAGGTTGGCGTTCCTCAGGTTGGCGTCACTCAGGTCGGCGTTCCTCAGGTCGGCGTTCCTCAGGTCGGCTTTCCACAGGTCGGCGTCACTCAGGTCGGCTTTCCACAGGTCGGCGTTCCTCAGGTCGGCGTCACTCAGGTCGGCTTTCCTCAGGTTGGCGTTCTGTCTAACCTTAAATTCCAGAAGCTCTTTAATTGTTTTTTTTGAGCTCCTAAACATTACTTTCCCAGTAAGCCTGTTTTTTATTATCGCCATATTTAACCTCCCTTTTGTTTGGTTTTGAGCAAAGAGGGCAAGCGTAGCCTGCCCTATCCGCTCGCTACTATCGCTTTATTTTTACCTCCTTTTCATTTCCTACATGGAAACGGGAAAAACTCATCGAGCTTTCCGTCTTTTTTGGCTTTATCATATTTTTCGAGGAAATTGGCCAAAAGCATACACGATCCCATGTTTGCTTTTGAAAAACTGCCATGGAGCCATCGGCTTAGCGTGCATACGGACACACCTATCATCGGAGCCATTTTCTCGTATGGTATTCCGTCATTGGTTTTTATTTCAATGATTCGCCTCAGAGCCTCGTATTGCTCCAAGGGCTTGGCTGGCTTTACTTTTTTACTCATAATTGATCTCTCCTTTTTCCTTTCCCTCTTACGCTATCATAATACTTGCCTCGTGTCAAGCCCTTTGAGTTGATTCCTCGCTTGTTTTTTCTTCCGGCTCCGGCTTCTCTTTCTTCTCTTTTTTCAGCACGTTCAGCCCTTCCTTGAGCCTTGAAGGCATGAGGATAATCAGCACTTTCCGGCCATATTTTTCACCTTCGAGCTTCATCGGCTTATCCTCGCTATACACAGAAAGTTTAATCTGATCGAGTCCGAGCTTGATCGCAAAATCACAAAGAACCTTCATATACTGAGGATTAAATCCGAGTTCGGTCTTAGCCTTTCTCCGGAGTTTGGAGCTGGCAATTACTTTGTCAAGATTAGGATATCTTGTTTCGCTCTTTTTGGCCGAAATGGAATTGAACACCTCGAGATCTGTCGTTAGGAACTCGACCCTCTCGTCATCCGTCTTGCTCCCTATCCAGGTGTTTCTTAGAATTGGAGGGCTTGTCCCGTTTCCAGGGATGGAGCGAAACACTTTCTCTATCGCTTCCCTTGGGATGATCGCATCGAAACGCTTTCTTTTGTACGGGCGGTGCTCTTTCGTGACAGGAAGGTCTTTTGTGTCATCTTTGGGAGAAACAAAAACCCTTATGGCATAATGTCCGTTTGTGACTTCTGTGAATTTTTCTGTGATATGGACATTGCTTGTTGCGTACCGATCGTTTTTCTCAGCAAGTGTGTAAATTAATAAATCTTCTTTATTTAGTATCATTGTTCGCCCTCCTTTAATAATTTTCTCAGCTTTTTCCGGCCGTACTCGTCAATGCCATACGATGTGATATTATGGCCGGGATAGTCTGAGCTTTTCGGTTCATAATCATGTTCACAAGTTCCATGATTATTAAATATTTCTTCGATTTCGTCTAAAAGTTCTTCGGTGTCTTTCATCGTAGATTCCTTATCGTTTCCATGAGCATGTGGAAACAGCCCCACATAGTATCTTCAATTCCAGACTGCTCAATTATTCTGCATTTGTTTTGCTTCCCATCCCAGGCCATACAATCGACCGTAAGGCAAGGGACTGACCACGTGGCTTTCTTTGAAAAATAGGGACACATCCTATTCTCGGCGGGACCGGGTTTGTTCTCTTTAGTCATTTTCGCCTCTCACCCATTCCTTGACCACGTAAACCGCATCTTCAGATTCAGCTTTTTTGCAGACCCTTAAATACAGCTCCATTTCGTCCTTTTGGAAATGTTCAGCCAATGGCTTATCGGCAAAATGGCCGACAACCATAAGACCGCAATCCGGACAAACAAACTCGTCCGCGCTCCAGATTTTATAGACGGCCGTGTTTTTCAGATACATCTCCTTTACGTAAACGCCAGACCGAGCTTTCTCCATGTCCCGCTCGCACTTGACGCAGATAATCGGCTGCGCTCTCATAGCTCTTTCTCTTTGATTGTCAGGATTTTTAGAGAGCCTGGAATGTAATCGCCAATTAGATCACCGACCATTTTTCCGACTTTAAAGCTGCCTATGACCATCTCGACTTCAGCTCGGGATTTTGCAGCCACGTCAACTTCGGCTTCGATTTTATACCTGACTCCATAAATTTTAGCTTTCATGTTCGCCTCCTTTTAAAAATTCAAAATTTCATCAGGGACTTTCCCGGAAAGGTTTACTCCGGACTTCAGGAAGACATCGATCAGCTCGCCTTTCTTTAACTGTTCAAACCTTTTCTTCCCGAGCTTCTCCAGGTATTTCTTCGCCTTCGCACTCGTCAGAATCCCCAACTTCTCTCCGTATTCGAACATTTCAGCTTTGGTCTTTTTTTCCAGATACTCCTGAGTGATAAGCCATTCCTTTTTAAGGTCGATCCCGAGGTGCTGCGCTACGGCCAATCTCGAGGAAGCGTTGAAATCTCTCAGCATGATCGCATCCAGAGAGCCAGACTTTAGGATATCCAAAAGCGGCACGTAATCGAGTTTTTTCAAGGCTTCGAAAATGTCGTCGGGGGAGACAAACCTGTATCCCCAATTTTCCTCGTACCTCTTTTCTTCTTTCACGAGCCCAAGGTCAATCCCGACATTTAAAGCGACAGCATCGTTGTTTTTAACCAGAGCGAAAATCGCCATCCTGATCATCTCCTTGCTTGCCGATTCGAAGTCTCCGAACCTTTCCGGAATCCGGCCTTTGAAAAACTCTTCCCTGAAATGCTCGCCATGCCACGCAACCCTGGGACCGTCGCTGTCTTTTTTCTCGGCCTTCTTTTTCTTTGTCTTAACAGCCGTCTCACGCTTAAAACACTTCTGATCTCCGACACAAACAGCTTTGTATCTGATGGTAAACGGAAAGTCCAAAAGCGTGATAAAGCTCTCACATTCCATGCACTTTGCGCTCGGTTTTTTCTCTTCGTAAGAATATTGAGAATAGAACACTTCATAATCTCCGTATCCGACGTCCCTATCCCAGGCGTATCCCTGGGTGTGGACGGTCTTGTACGGAGTGAGTTTCTTCCAGTTCTTCTTTAAGTATTCATCCTGCAAGGCGAAGTAGCACATCGAATCGAGACAGCAGGCTTCCTCGAGATCGCCAACATTGAAAAGCTCCTTTTGGACGTGAGTGTTCTTTTGGCAGTTGTGGCAACCGGCCTCTTTTAAATCGAATTTGGCGTACTTTAGTCCGACAGCCTTTCTGTCGATATTGTTCTTCAGGCTTCGTACAGACTCTGAGCCATCCGACCAAACCGCCCATGAAAACAGTTCTTTCAGCTCGGTTTTGTTGTCAATTCGCATGAACTGCTCCAGGTGGCCAAAGACGATCTTCCCTTTGTCCCACTGTTTAAGGATGTATTTCGGGAGTGAAAGGACTTTTATTCGGCCTTTGATATACCGGAGCTTAATCCCTGTCCTTGTGGCCAGATCTTCAATCCCGTCTCCGTGCTGATCGGAATATGCTTTGAAACTCTCAGCCTCTTCCATCTCTGTCAGGTCGTGACGCTGAAGATTCTCGATCGTCATAATGTCAAACGCTTCATCGTCTGTCAGCGCCTTCACTATGGCCGGGATTGTTTTAGTTTCGGCTGCCAGAGAAGCCCTGAACCGCCTTTCTCCAGCGACTATCTCGAACTTTCCCTTCCCGTCTGGAGATAATCGCACAATGATCGGCTCAAGGACTCCGTGAGATTTGATGGAGTCTACGAGCTCCGATACGTTGAAATTTTTCCTCGGGTTTCGAGGATTAGAGGATATTTCCTCTAGCTTGATTTTTGTAATCATATTGCCTCCTTTTTTTTATTCCTGAGCCCTTTTTTCGTAGCCGTCATCCACGCCACGATCGTACTCCTTGCTCATGCAGGTCTCGCACGGCTCAACTTCTATCCCGGGACCAAACCGCCCTTGCTTCTCTGTAGATTGGTTACAGAGCCCTTTCCCACAGGAGCACCAAACTTGGATGTCGATTGTTACGTTTGGCATGATTCCACCTTTTTTGTAGCATGTAGAACAATAGCCGTCCCCGGCTTCTCTCCGAAAGTTTCTTCATAGGATTTAATTGAAAGAATATCGCTTTCATCTGGATATTCTTTGCCATAATCTACAGCTCCATCATGGATCATCTCCTCTGCCTCTTCCCTGTTTTCAGCCTCTATGTAGTAAACTCTTGTAAGCATCTCTCTTACTTCAGCATATAAAATAAACTCTTTCATTCGATCACCTCCTTAATATTTTTGCTTATTTTAAGTTCCCTCGACATCTTTCTTTTCCTTCCGGGCACGACCTATTTTATTGACCGTACCCAAATCCCCTGCCGACGATAACCCCGCCAGGAAACCCATGGCTTACGAAGCCAGCAATTAAATATTAGTGGTCGAGATGTCAAAGAGCGTGTATGTTTACCCACCTCTCCAGGTGCAGGAGTTTACGATCCCCCCAAAACGATTCGGCTTGCTTTTGAACCGACCAAGCAAGATGTCTCTCCATCCGTCACGCCTGTTTTAGTTTGGCCGTTAAGGGCTACCCTTTTTGACCCGGAGGACAACTGACGTCTAAAACTCCGAGCTCTACCTTCTTCTATGAACGACTCGAGTTCCCGGTAGAGCTTAGGCGCTTGAGTCTTAAGGTTCGGGGGTATGGTGCCGAACCACACTTGCTTGTTGCTTTTTCCTTCGTTTGTGAAGTAATATTTCAAAATAAAATCTTTATCTTCGATTGCACATATTTTAAACCGCCCAGTTCCGTTGTGGGCTTCTTTTAGGAATCTGCATTTTGAGCAGGCTTTCCGGAACTGGCTCAGGTCCGGATATATGATATATAGTAACTTATCCGAACCGAGCCCTTTCCGAGGCGACCAGATCCTCATGGGACGAGGAAGTTGCCTTGAGCAAGATCGCCTGATTTTTTTGTTATTCATTGTATTATCATCGTATCATAACACTTGACGTGTGTCAAGTTTTAATTTACCTTCTCATTTTCAATCATTTGGATTAGCCCTGAAAGAGTGATCTCTTCACAGGTGTATTTTCCGTAGTCTGAGTTTTTGAGTGCTACATAGCCCTTTCTGAGCTTGTCGTCTATCTTATTTTTAATAAAATCATACGCATCCCAGTATTGATTAAAGATTTTACTCTTTTGCTGAAGACAACTGAGCGAATCCGCAATCTTTCCCCAATAAAGGACGATCTCCGTATGATCTTTTGATCTATAGCAGTCATATCCCCACATTTTAAAATGACCATTCCAGATGTGAAAATAAATCTCTCTTGCCATCACTCCTCCTTCATCCACACCGTAAATTCGCCAACCTTGTTTCCGTTGACATCGAATAGGATGGTTGGCTGCCGGCCGTTCATTAAATCATTTGCGAGTTTCTGTAATATGGCGGCTGTCTCTTCCATCACCCTTCCTTCGAAGGCAGCGTTTTCTACGTTGCTAATAATAGCTTCAATTCTAAATATCTTTTTCATCATCGTCTCCCTGCGTGTGGGAGATTCTTCTGCGGAATCGGCCAGACCTTGCTTCTTCCCAAGCTCTCGATCTCGCCCTGGGAAAATTCTCCCCATTCTTCCTCTAATCCCTGGACGAATCCGAACCAAATCTGATCATCTTTGATCACGACTTCAGGATCGAAACGGATAATAGAATCTTGAGTCCGGACTCTCTCAACCCCGAACCAATACCAGCCCGTGTAAGACTCCCAGGCTTTTAGAACCTTCTTTCCGTCGATGAAAAGATCATCGCCTTTTGCTTCAAATTTTGCCATTTTTCCTCCTTTTTGCGTAAGTGATTGATTTTAAATCTTTTAATGACTGCGTGAGAGCCCTGTAGAGCAACAAACGGAACTTCCCTAATGGGTTAGGTAGCTTAAAATCTGTCTTTTCGTTTGTTTCCAACAGAGCCCTCATTTTTTCCGCTCAGATCACACCCATAAGCATCAATCCGCTTACGACCGTGTTCTTTTCGCACTGATCACACCAGCCTTTATCCTGATCAGGCTCATAATTGTAAACCGCTCCGCAGTTTTTGCAGATTCCTGGAACGATTCCGTGGAAGGCGTAATATTCCAGGAACTCTTCTCCGCTCATGCCTTCCATGTCGAGCAGCTCATTTAGTCCGTGATTTTCATTCGGCATACTTAACCTCCTTTTTAAAATAATTTCATGGCCTCGGGCATCTGACTAACTAGGCACGTATGTCCGTTTGTAGCCAGATGCCTCCGGCATGAACTTAAAAAGAGAGATTAACCGACCTCCGCTTCCAGGATCTGCTTGATCTCGGGAACAACATTTTCCCATTGCTCCGGAGTCAGCGATATCCCTTTTGTAGTCGGCTTGAAAAATTCAGCCGGACGGTCTGCGTCTTCCTGCGGAGTCGAGTTTTCCGGAGGGGAAAAATACCACTTCCGGATATCGACATAAGTCTTTCCCTTAAACTCGGATATTCGAATCCGAATTTCTCCTGTACTGCCATTCGGCAGGCGTCTTACGCCATTTTCATTTGTCATTATTTACCTCCCTTATATAGACGACTGCAATCCGGTCTTTGAATTTGATTGTCGTCATCTTCATATCCTTTGCTGCGGTTTTCATGGTTGGACCGATGATCTTGCCGTCCAACGGCAACCACTCACCTTTGAGAACATCCCAATATTCGTAATTCGCCATCAGCCACCTTCCTTTTTAATCCTGTCTTCCAGGATACGTTTCGCCAGTTCGTATTGAGGAATGATGTCTTCCTTTTTCGCTCTGGCGAGTTTCTTTGCATGGTTTGCCACAATCGGAAACGTCACTGCTTCTTCAACTGTTGAAAAATTATACAGCGCCGTCACGATCACCTTAGCCATATCCATTTTTGTGAGCTTCATCAGCTTTTCTCCCTCATGCTCCGGAGCTTGGCGAACCGGCGATTCAGCTCGTTCTCGGTTGCCTTGCCTCCGCCATTCCGAAGATCATCCTGGAGTTCCTTGACCGTTTTGGTCTTGGCGCTCCGCATCTCCCTCGCCCTGCGATTCTGTTTTGCGAGCTTGGCGATCATCTCCTCGATTTCAAGATGACCATTTGCCATAACAAACTCGAGCCCGTAATGATCGAATCGCTCCTTTTTGTTCGTTTTGACTTGTGTCATGTGTTTAACCTCCCAGTCTCGGGGAGGGACTTTCGCCCCTCCCTCCGGTAGGATTTCAAACCCTCTTGGCATCTGCCAAATTCCGATCCTTGATCACGTTGAACTGGCGTTTCACTTCGGTATTGAGTCTTTCAACTTCGTCTTTAAGCCTCCCACATTCGCTTACTTTGCTAATGTACTTTGTCCAATATTCATTCGACCTCTTCTTGTAATCTCTCATGGAATTTTCAAGATCTCTCGAGTACTTCCGAAGGTTTTTGATCGTCCGACTTGCCTTCCGGCCTCCGTTTTGCATTTTAAACTTCAGTCCTCCGGCTATCGCTTGGAGTATTCTGATCTCTTCGTTCCTCTTAGATTCAGTCTTTAAGTTTTCATCCCAGGCCATTCTTAGCTTTTCGATTACCGGAACAGCAAAATCATTCCTGATCTGCTCTTCAACCTCAAAATCCATTCCCTTGAAGATTCCTTTTAAATAAGAACCCTCTTCCAAGCGGTTGTACCACCGCTCAAACTTTTGGATCTCTTCTTGTTTGCTTAACATTTCAATTCTCCCTTTTTTTTATTTGGTCTATCTCTTCAGTGCCGGACAACCACATCCGACAGACGGGCCGAAGCCCGTTTCGAATAAGAAATTAAAAATCAACCTTAATCATTTCGCCGTCTTTCATCTTCAGGATGACAGCCAAGAGATTCCCGCTCGGCGATACTATCCAATCTTCGACTTCAGCACCCATGTTCTCGAGGGCAAATTTTGCTTCCATGAACTTTCCAGCCCATTCTTCAATCATTGCTTTTTTTGCTTCGTTCATCTCAGATCCTCCTTGATAAAATCCGTCCCGTTGCAGAGACGATCGAATTTTTTTAGAGCTTCCAAAAATGCTGTGAGATGTTTGATTAGTTTTTCCTTCATATCCCAAGCTCCCTGATGTAGCGATAATTCTGTTTAAGACTCATGAGCCAACTGAGGTGATTGTTTTTTGATGCTAGGATTTTATCGTGAACTTCATCCATGTATTTCAGGATGTATTTCTCAGCATCTAACCAAGCTTCTTTTTCTTTTTTGTAATCATCTCGGACTGGATATCCACCGCGCTTTGTATGTCCGCATCGAATGTGACCGACTTCGTGTGCTAGAACGCCGATTGCAATAATTTCATCTGGATGTCCATAATAGAGATTCATTGAACCGCTATTGACGCTTCCGGATCCACGTCGCTTATCATTTTGGATAACTTTGAAACCATAGGCTTCAGCAAGACATATTAATCTTTTTTTGACATCCATCCACGAATAACCGTCCTTGTTTTTTTCGTATAAGAAGGAATGATCTTCGTCACAAATATACTCACCTTCATAAGTAATCTGGATCATTTTTTTTCTCCTTATTTCCTATGGTATTTTTTAGGAATCATCCTGGCCGTGATGGGACCAACTTCAACGTCGTCAAATCCGGAAACCCTGATTTTTACCGGGGCGCTTTCAACGATTTCATCGATCTCGTCAACATATTCAAAGTTAAAAGCTCCAGTTTCATCATGGGTGAGGTGAGCAATCAGTTCGCCCTTTTTTTCTCCGAGTCCTGTGACTGTAAAAATGTCGGTGTCGAGCTTATTGACGCTCGCCAACCATTCACATCTTACTTTGTCGCCTTTTTTAACATCTTTCATTTTAAGTCTCCCTTTTTTTGTTCAGCCTATCTCATCGGTGCCGGGGGGCTATGTCCGACATACGGAGTTTTTAGACTCCGTTTCGATTTTTATTATTTCTCTCGCTCGCTCGCTTTACCGGGTACTGCCCGTCCGGCTCGCTCGTTCGAAATTTTCTTTGTAAGCGACCCCGACTAACTAGCCGGGTTACCGAAATGGATGAGGTGTAATACCTTTGAGGCCATTTCGCTCGAATCGCTGATTTGAAGAGCTATTTCCCTTCGCTCTTTTTGTTGCTTTTCTTTGTTTCTCATTGTTTCTATACGTAACGTAAGCTAAATCAAGTCATATGTCAAGTAATATTTTAATAAATATAGAAAAAAATATAAGAAAGATGACGTAAGTGTAATTAAATAAAGGAGTTACGCTTGAAAAAAAAGTTTAAAATAATTTTAAAAAAAGTGAGATTTTTGTCGTTTTTTTTTGGTTTTTTTTAAGGCTTTTTTTTTGGTTTTTTTACCCTAATTCGAGTATCTCATAATAGACTTCCTGTGCTCCGTCCAGCCGTTCCCAGAAATTTATCTCTGGTCTTCCAAGGTTGTCTACAGAATAGTCCTCGATATATGCACCTAAATCAAGGTTGAATCCCGGGGGAAAGATTGAAAATATGAATCGCTCGTCTTTCTTGTGAGCCTTCCCAACGCCATATCTTAGCATCTCTTTTGTTTGCTCAGCATCAGCGAACCTGAAACCACCGATACGAAAACCTCTAGCATTTTCGCCGCCGCCACAGTCTTCGTCCAGCAAGTATCGTTTCCATTTGCCGCCGATGAAATTGAGCTTTTCAGTACCCTTGATGTTTTCCAAAATACTAACGCCGTGAGTTTCGGCAAGAATTGAACGCTTAGGATCGGCTCTGTTGTATGCCGGATTTCCGTGAAGCTCACCTTCGACATAAGGCTTGCCACACGGAAGAGGCTCATTTAAATATATCTGACAGCCCTCACTTTTCGAAACGTCAATAACAACTTTATAGATAGGCAAGTAATTCAGGATTACATTCTCAACCATATCTTGATGCCAGAATCCATTCCAGTGAAAATCATCTTTGTTTTTGTGTGTGAACTCATTAGCTGGTTTTAACATGAAGCTTCCTTGTCCTGTAATAGCCTGGGTTTCCTCACAATACTTTTTCATTAATTCCCGTTGATATGGCCTTGCCTCATCAGAATCAAACCCTTTTACGCCTTGATGATTTTTTTCGTATGGTAGGCCACAATA
>Ga0208015_1001116_pt1 | contig 10219 bp, 6 predicted proteins | sample 26BtaG_FD_184101 | JGI IMG/M metagenome (GOLD analysis project Ga0208015, IMG submission 184101) | Marine viral communities from Cariaco Basin, Caribbean Sea - 26B_WHOI_OMZ_CsCl (SPAdes) (version 2) | ecosystem: Environmental > Aquatic > Marine > Oceanic | place: Caribbean Sea: Cariaco Basin...
TTTTTAGCACATACTCAGGACGTACCGCATCAGCAGTAGCAAAGGCTTCTGGCGTATCAGGGTCAACGACGACCTGCAAGATACCAGCGCGGTCACGCATGTCTAAAAAAATCACGCCACCGTGATCGCGACGACGATGTACCCAGCCTACGATACTGATGGTTTGATCGATGAAGCTTTCGGTTACGGCTCCGCAATATTCGTCTCGATATTCGCTATGCGTCATAGTGCTTTGCGTCATAATATAATTATCCAGTTGTCAGCCCAATTCGAAATACAATAATGCAGCCATTGCTGTACGATTCAAGCTATCCGCTAAAAACGCACAAACACCGCGATTAAGACAAATGGTCATCACGTTGGCTACAGAAAATTTGGTGTAAACGCATATTATGCCTAATCTGCCCTTGTTATACAACCAGTGGCGTCCAATCAAAGCGTAGGAAAGTATCAGTAATGGGCGTATTTATTCAGTAACATTTGCATTGGGTTAAATATTGTCATTTTGCTTGAAAATATCAGCCACTGTGCACATATCAGGCTCACTTATAAAATCTTATTAAAATTATTCTAATCATGTAAGGAATGCTACTCATGCTTTTTCACCCTGCTAAGAACCCTGTTGAGCTACAAGTTGTTCATCTAAATAAAAGCCAAGAACAACGCCGTGAAGACTTAATGGAGGCAACTCAAGGTAAAGCCGCGCTTAAGCAATTCAAAAAAGTAATGGCTAAAAAAGCCAAGCAAGCATTGAAGGCAAAAAGCAAAAATAAGAAAAAAAACAGTGATAATAAATCACAAGTTTTCGTTCTCGACTTTGACGGTGATATCAAAGCCACGGCAGTCAAGCATTTACGCGAAGAAATCAGCACATTAATCAGCAGCGCAAATAAAGGTGATGAAGTCGTGGTACGTCTTGAATCAGGTGGCGGCTTGGTTCATGGTTATGGTTTGGCAGCAGCGCAATTGGCACGTCTAAAAGAGGCTGGTTTAAAACTAACAGTCTGTGTCGATAAAGTCGCGGCCAGTGGTGGTTATATGATGGCGTGTGTGGCGGATAACGTAGTGGCTGCGCCCTTTGCCATTATTGGCTCAATCGGTGTGGTATCACAGTTGCCAAACTTTCATAAATGGCTAAAAAATCATGACGTCGATTATGAGATGTTTACCGCTGGTGACTATAAACGTACTGTCACTATGTTTGGTGAAAATGACGCTGACGACCGTGCCAAGTACCAAGAAGAGCTTGAGCAAACGCATGAGTTATTCAAACATTTCGTGAACACCTATCGTCCAGCATTGGATGTCGCAAAAGTAGCAACAGGCGAGCATTGGTATGGCGAAGATGCGCTGAAACTCAAATTAATTGATAGCCTACAAACCTCAGACAGCTATATTTTAGAGCGTATGGAAGACAATGAAGTCTATGCGCTGCATTCCCGTCAAAAGCCAACGCTCGCAGAGAAGCTAGGATTGTCACAAGCTGCCGAAGCAACGGTAAATATGGCGATTGACAAGCTGCCAGATGCATTGGCACGTTTTGATTTTAATAGCCGTTTAAATATCCTAAAGTAATTTTCAGTTTTCCACTCTAAATAGATGCATTGTTTGTATTTTGTAAAAGGCGTGTCCTAGCGGGTCGCGCCTTTTTGCTGTTTATTCATAAATGCTGTGTTATAAATGTGGCATACAGAACAGAGTATACGCACGTACACTATAAAGTTAGCATTGAGCTTTTTATAAAAGTCTTATGTAAACGTGATGAAAATCATTAACCATCAGCAAGGAAAAGGATGCCAGCTATGTCTGAAAATACATTGATGTTTACCGCCACCGAACATGGTCAAACCATGCACGCCAAAGTCAAAGCATTTATCGAAACCTATATTGAGCCAATAGAAGCACAGTTTTGGGCGGATTGTCATGCGCAAAACCCAGACGGCAATTGGAAAAATTGGCAGTGGCCAGAGAAGTATGAGAGTTTGCGTAAACAAGCACGCGAAGCCGGTCTATGGAATTTATTTTTGCCAGATGACACGCTAGGGGCAGGGTTGTCGGTGACCGATTATGCACCGATTGCCGAGCTCACTGGTCGCAGTTTATTAGCGCCTTATGTGTTTAACTGTAATGCCCCTGATAGCGGCAATATGGAGCTTTTATGGCGCTATGGTTCTGAAGAGCAGCAAGACAAATGGCTAACGCCAATCTTAGAAGGTAGAACGCGTTCGGTATTTTGTATGACTGAGCCTGATGTCGCCTCCAGTGATGCGACCAATATGCAAGCGACAGCTGTGGTTGATGGCGATGAGATTATTATCAATGGTAGCAAATGGTGGTCATCGGGTCTTGGTGACCCTGCGGTCGATATTTTGATAGTCATGGCGTACACGCCTGATGAGAATAAAGACCGTCATCATCAGCATTCGATGGTATTGGTGCCAGCAAAAACCGCAGGCGTTAACATCGAGCGTATGTTAAAGGTATTTGGTGATTATGATGCGCCGCACGGTCATGGCGAAGTCCGCTTTAATAATGTGCGTGTGCCAGTCGATAACTTTATCGGTGGACCTGGTATGGGCTTTGAGATTGCGCAAGGTCGCCTAGGACCAGGTCGTATTCACCATTGCATGCGCTGTATTGGTGCTGCCGAAAAGTCTCTTGAGCTCGCGGTTAAGCGCGGTATGCAGCGTACCGCGTTTGGTAAGCCTCTGCTACAATTAGGCGGTAACTTTGAGCGTATTGCTGACGCCCGTATCAAAATTGACCAAGCGCGTTTATTGACACTATACGCGGCGCAAAAAATGGACGCGAAGGGGACCAAAGCGGCATTGACTGAAATCTCTGCCATTAAAGTCGTTGCACCGACTGTCTTGCAAGAAGTGGTTGATATGGCGATTCAAATTCACGGTGGCATGGGTGTTTGTCAAGATACGATGTTGCCTGCTTTTTTTGCCCAAGCTCGCGCGCTACGTTTAGCCGATGGCCCTGATGAAGTGCATAAAACCATGATTGCCAAATTAGAATTAAAACGTCAAGGATTTAGCCGCCCATCTAAACCTGCTAAATCTTAAAAAGTCGGCTACATTGTCATTTAAATTATATGACCAAAAATTCACTATCGATGATTTGATAGTGAATTTTTAACTCTTAAGCTTTTATAAACAACAAATAACTGGTAAAAAATAAACGACCACACGATAAGGAATGTCTTATGGCAACTGAACATCATGCCAACCATACTGATGCTGACAATCAAACCGTTAATAAAGTTTTAGATAAAGGCGGCGAAGTGCGCGAGGGCGAAGAGCTTGACGCGCAAGCGGTCAGCGACTGGCTACGCGAGCAAGGCGTTGACGTAGAGGGCGATCCAACCGTTACCCAATTCTCAGGTGGCGCTTCAAACTGGACTTACCGGCTACAATATGAAGGCGAAGGTGACGGCCAAGATTTGATTTTACGCCGTCCGCCAAAAGGCACCAAAGCCAAATCGGCACATGATATGGTGCGCGAATATACCGTGCAAAAAGCTTTAAAAGATGCTTATCCCTATGTACCAAAAATGGTCGCGCTGTGTACTGACGAAGACGTTATTGGCGCAGATTTTTATGTCATGGAGCGAATGGAAGGTATTATTCCGCGGGCTAACTTGCCAAAAGGCGTTGATTTAAACGAAGTGCAAACACGCGAGTTATGTACCAATGTCATCGATGCTTTGATTGAGCTGCATCAAGTCGATTATAAAAACCATCCTGATTTGGTCAATTTAGGTCGCGGCGAAGGGTACTGTGAGCGCCAAGTGGCAGGTTGGGACAAGCGTTATGTCAAAGCCAAAACGCCTAACGTCCCAAGTTTTGCCTTAGTACGTCAATGGCTCGGTAAGCATACGCCTGCTGACAGTAAGACTTGCCTCATTCATAACGATTGGCGCTTTGATAATGTGATTTTGGATGCAGCAGATCCGACCAAGGTGATCGGCGTACTCGACTGGGAAATGGCGACCTTGGGCGATCCTTTGATGGATTTGGGCAGCGCATTGGCGTATTGGATTGAAGAAGATGACAATATCATTATGCAGCAGTCACGCCGTCAGCCCACCCATTTAAAAGGCATGATGACTCGCAATGAGGTGGTTGCTTATTATCTTGAGCAGACAGGTCTAGAGATAGACAACTGGACGTTTTATGAAGTGTTTGGGTTATTCCGTCTAGCGGGTATTGTTCAGCAAATTTATTATCGCTACTATCATAAACAAACGACCAATCCAGCCTTTAAAAATTTCTGGATTATTGTGCACGTATTACATGCCAAATGTCTTAAACTGATTGCTCAATATGAAGGTGAGATTTTGTTTACTAACCGAGTACAGCCGCATTTGCAAGATATGGGTGTTGATGCTGCGATGATTGAGCAGTTGCCAAGTCCTATACAGGCTGTTATTAAAAGTATCTTACCAAAGAGCTATTTTGGACAAAGCGCACCTAAAGCTGAAGAGTAAGCAAATTAAAAATTAAAAATCTAGGGCTTTTAAAAATTATAAGAGTGCGATTAATAAGGCAATATTTTATGACAACCATACTTTTGGCCCGTCATGGTCAAGCGTCATTCGGACAAGAAAATTATGATCAGCTTTCAGAGCTAGGCAGTATTCAAGCGCAGATGCTAGGTCAGCATTACGCGACGACTCAGCGTCGAATCGATGCGATTTTTACTGGTAGTTTGGTTAGGCAGCAAGACTCTGCACATCATTTTTGGCAGCGTTATCAGTCATTTGTTGATACCGATAGCAATATCTCTAGTAAGCCTGCGATCGATATAAGTGCGCCGGATAGCTATGTACTGCCACAATTTGATGAATTTAATCATAAAGACGTGTTTATAAATTCTAATCCTGCTTTCATGAGTAAAGGTGCTATTGCGGCTGAAATTGCGCAAGCAGAAGTGCCATCTACGCGTTTAGCGGAGTTGTTTGATGCTGCGATGCAGCGCTGGCATGCAGGTGGGAATGACGGTGATTATATTGAGAGCTGGTCACAATTTAATGAGCGGGCAAAACAAGCGCTTGAGCAAGTGCGTTTGCAAGTGGCCAATCTGAATTTAGAGCGTGATAGTACGGTGCTGGTGTTTACTTCGGGCGGCATTATTTCGGCTATTACCGCGCAGTTATTACAACAAGGCAGTCAGACTGCGTATCAAATTAATAAAAGCTTAGTTAATACGGGCGTGACGTCTATTACTTTAAAAGCGCAGAGTACACGGCTATTGTCTTTAAATGAATACAGTCACTTATTTGCTGATGGCAAACGCTTCGTGACGTGGCGATAACATAGCATGTGATAGCCGGTGAGATATCAAGGTCATAATTAAGCCGTGATTAACATCAGGATAAAATGGCTGCTCTAAACACGTAGCCGATTTTTATGTTATTAGAATCAGTTATGATAACTGTTGAGTACTTTTTGTGTATTTTTATAACAGACAAGCCGCACTTATCAATTTGCGATATTATAGACTGTCAGCTTCATATAATATGGATGTAAACAGGACGTTCTATGCAAAATAAATTGATCAATTTAGTCACCAAAAGCGCTAAACAAAGTAAAAATCAGCTATTTAGCGCGATTCAGCCTGCGCGCTATCTAAAAGGTTTAAATAAGCAGCAGATTGGTCGTGGTAAAACAGTATTAATCACGGGTGCCAGCTCAGGACTGGGCGAAGGCATGGCAAGATTGTTTGCCAAGCTTGGCTATAATTTAGCGATTTGCGCGCGTCGTACCGACCGTCTAGGAAGTCTACAAGCAGAGTTGATGGCAGCGTATCCTGATATTCGTGTTGAATATCGAGCATTAGATGTCAGCGACTATGATGCCATATTCGATGTATTTGATGCGTTCGCAACTGACTTTGGTCATATCGATCGTGTGGTGGTCAATGCGGGCGTCGGGGATAGTCGCCGTATTGGTAAAGGGCGCTTCGATACCAACCGACGCACCGTTGAGATTAACTTTGTCTCTGCGCTCGCGCAATGTGAAGCGGCGATGAATATTTTCCGCGCACAAAACAGCGGTCATCTGGTGGTGATATCAAGCATGTCAGCAATGCGTGGACTGCCTAAGCATTTGACCGCTTATGGTGCAAGTAAGGCGGGTTTGGCTCATCTGGCAGAAGGCATTCGTGCTGATATGTTATTAACCAAATTGCCCATTAAAGTCTCGACCATTTATCCAGGTTATATCCGTACTGAAATTAATGAAAATGCCAAACCTTTACCGTTTGAAGTAGATGCAGAAACAGGCACCAAAGCGATCGTTGCTGCGATTGAGGCAGAAGTAGACGAAGCTTGCGTGCCAAGTCTGCCATGGTCGATTGTCGGTCAAGCGATGAAGCATTTGCCATTACAAGTGGTCAATAGAGTCAGCTGATAGCGGTTGTGTTGTTATTAATGTCAAAATTAGTCAAGAAAAATTAACGCAACAAAAAGCCCGCTACATTGTATATAGTGGGCTTTTATTTTTTGAAACTTATAAGTCTTAACTACTGAGAGTCTTAACGACTACAAGGTTTGCGGATTATCTGACATATGTTTTTCACGCAATTTTTGACGTAGTATCTTGCCGACATTACTCTTAGGTAGCTCGGTGACAAACTCGATATGACGCGGGCATTTATAGCCGGTCAAGTTATCGATAGCGAACTCTTTAATATCACTTTTAGTGACGTTATTATCGGCCGGGACGATATATATTTTTACCGTCTCACCTTGATGTTCATCAGGAATACCGATGACTGCACACTCAATAATGCCTTTACAATCAAGCATAACCGACTCGATTTCATTTGGGAAGACGTTAAAGCCTGAGACCAAAATCATATCTTTTTTGCGATCTAATAATCTAAAGTAACCTTTTTCATCCATACTGACGATATCACCCGTACGGAAATAACCCTCTTTAGTAAAGTCGCTACTACTGTCTTTATTAAAGTAGCCCGACATGACATTTGGACCTTTGATGCACAGCTCGCCTGCCTGATTAACGCCTACTTCTTTGCCATCTTCATCGATAACAATAATATCAACGCTTGGACCAGGCGTGCCAATCGTACTATTAAATTTACGATCAATGACGATATTGTTGGTGCCGACTGCTACACATTCAGTCATACCCCAACCTTCAACCATCGGACAGCCTGTCACTTCTAACCAACGCGCCGCTGTTTGTTCGGTTGCTGCCATACCACCTGCCTGCGAGAGACGAAGTGAGCTGAAATCTAGGTCTTTAAAGTTTGGCTGATCAAGCAAGCCTTTAAACAAAGTATTAACCGCTGGGAAAATATGGAACGGCTGTTTGGATAAAGTTTTGATAAATCCAGGCATATCACGCGGATTTGGTACCAAAATAAAAGTGTAACCTGAGCGCATGCCAAGCAGGCTAAGCATGTAAGCAAAAATATGATACAGCGGCAGTGCCATGACCATATTGATATAAACCTCATTAATTTCTGAGGTAACAGGGCGAAACCATGCTTCTGACTGCATGGCCGCAGCAACGACATTACGCTGAGTTAATACCGCGCCTTTAGACAATCCTGTGGTACCACCGGTATACTGCAAAATCGCTTTATGTTGCAAAGCCGTTTTTGGTGCTTGAAACGGTAGGTTTTTACCTTTTTTCAGCACATCTGGAAACTTGGTAACGTTGTATTTAGGATCGTCAAGATTATATTTCGGCACTAAGCGTTTGACCTGACGGATTACCGTATTGACCAAAATACCTTTTAATCCCATCATATCGCCCATTTTCGATAGGACAATACGTTTGATATCCGTCTCTTCGATTACCTGCTCGAGTGCTTGAGCAAAGTTATCAACCACAAAAATAACTTGAGCACCCGAGTCGTTCAACTGATGGCGCAGCTCACGACCGGTATACAGTGGGTTAACTGGGGTACACACATAACCTGCCCGCAAAATACCAATCATCGTTGGCAGATATTGCGGCACGTTTGGCATCATGAGTGCGACCACACTGCCTTTAGGAATGCCTTGCGCTTGTAACCATGCGGCAACGGCCAGTGAGGCTTTATCCACATCACCATAAGTATGAGTGACACCCATACAAATAGTCATAGGATGCATACGAAAACGATTGAAACATTCCTCATACAGCTCTATGAGGCTCTCATATTGATCAGGATTAATGGTCTTGGGTACGTTTTCTGGATATTGCGCCAGCCAAGGCTTATCTACTGTCATACTTAGCGTCCTTAAATGTTGTGATACGTTAAGGTTCTATAAAAGAGTAGTCACATCCTTGTCAACAATATAAATCATCGCCTTAAGAGCAATGGATTGTCGCGTGCTATCCTATCGATTCACAGACTGCTAAAATACGGTGACCTCTATATAAATTATTTAACTACAAGCTCATTTCACTATAAAAAGCAGTGGTCTAAATACAGTAAACAGCTGGTTACTATTATCCTTACTAAGAAAAGCACCACTTGCTCATAAACTGATCTGAATTGAACGACTATCGACTCACACTAATAAAAAATAGCGTGACTTATTTTGGCAACACATTAACATAACTACAATTGATATTGTTATTTTTATACAAGAACTTGATAGTTTATAATTAAGTTTGATAAAGCAAAAAATATATGTTGTAACCATATAGAGGATAAGCGGTTAGCAACAAGGTGCGAACGGCATTTTACTTGGAAATTTATGAATCATGATAAGAATCATCTAGTTTGTAGAAAAAGTTGTTATGTAAAAGCATTAACATTATAGTTACAAAGTAATGATTTTCTGTATAAGAGTGATAGATTCACATAAAAAAAGCGCTCTACATATGATGTAAAACGCTTTTGATAATGATTTTTTTATTTACAATTGTGGGTTGTCCGACATATGCTTTTCACGCAGTTTTTGACGTAGTACTTTACCCACATTACTCTTTGGCAACTCACTGACAAATTCGATATGACGCGGGCATTTATAGCCAGTCATATTGTCCAATGCAAATTCTTTAATGACTTCCTTGGTGACATTGTTATCGGCAGGGACGATATAAATTTTGACTGCTTCACCTTGATGCTCATCGGGAATACCGATCACCGCACAATCAATAATACCATCACAATCTAGCATCACTGATTCAACCTCATTTGGGAAGACATTGAAGCCTGAAACCAAAATCATGTCTTTTTTACGGTCTAATAATCTAAAGTATCCTTTTTCATCCATGCTGACGATATCGCCAGTGCGAAAGTAGCCATCTGCCGTAAAGTCATCACTACTGTCTCTGTTAAGATAACCTGAGGTTACGTTAGGACCTTTTACACACATCTCACCAGCTTCGTTGACACCAACGCGATTGCCTTCATCATCGATGACAATGACATCGACACTAGGAACAGGGACGCCAATCGTACCGTTAAACTTGCGATCAGTGATGACGTTAGCGGTACCTACAGCGACACCTTCTGTCATACCCCAACCTTCAATCATGGCGCAACCAGTGACTTCCAACCAGCGAGCAGCTGTCTGCTCAGTTGCTGCCATACCACCTGCTTGTGAGATGCGTAATGAGCTAAAGTCTAACTCTTTAAAGTTGGGATGATCAAGTAAGCCTTTAAATAAGGTATTAACCGCTGGCAATATATGGAACGGCTGTTTTGACAGCGTTTTAATAAATCCTGGTATATCACGTGGATTAGGTATCAAGATAAAGGTGTAGCCTGAGCGCATGCCGAGTAGACTGAGCATAAAGGCAAAAATATGATAGAGCGGTAACGCCATGACCATATTGATATAGACCTCATTAATCTCTGACGTAATCGGTTTGGTCCATGCTTCTGATTGCATCGCCGCGGCGACGATATTACGCTGCGTTAAGATAGCCCCTTTAGATAGTCCTGTTGTGCCACCTGTATACTGTAAAAATGCTTTTTGATCTAACTGCATTTTTGGTTTGTGGAACGGCAGGCTTTTGCCTTTCTTCAGCACATCAGGAAACTTGGTCACTTCGTGTTTAGGGTCATTTAACTTGTACTTAGGCACTAAGCGTTTGACCTGACGAATGATAGTATTCACCAAGATACCTTTTAAGCCCATCATGTCGCCCATTTTCGAGAGGACAATACGCTTAATATTGGTCTCATCAATGACTTGTTCGAGCGCTTGAGCAAAGTTATCAACCACAAAAATAACCTGAGC
>Ga0208015_1001121_pt1 | contig 10176 bp, 10 predicted proteins | sample 26BtaG_FD_184101 | JGI IMG/M metagenome (GOLD analysis project Ga0208015, IMG submission 184101) | Marine viral communities from Cariaco Basin, Caribbean Sea - 26B_WHOI_OMZ_CsCl (SPAdes) (version 2) | ecosystem: Environmental > Aquatic > Marine > Oceanic | place: Caribbean Sea: Cariaco Basin...
CTTTTTATTTTTCTTCTGGTTTTACTGCCTTTATATGGCGCAAAAAGAATTCCAAGTCCAGCACCGAGTGTTGCACCTGTTAAAAGTGCGAGCATTAATTTTCCATTACAATTTTTCATGATTTTTTATTTTTTAAGTTATTCTTTTAAAATATCTAAGTTATGATGAAATCTCCTTATTTGAAATGACCCAGGTCACGTCCAATAAACGACCCCGGGGCCTTCCAAACAACACGGACAGGTAGAGCCCACGAGGTATTCAAATTAAAAAAAACTAAACGAGAGAGTCTCGGGGAGTTAAGAAATCGATGGGTGTTTCTATATCACCCCTTGATAACAGCTAGGGGTTGTAATTTGATTTGCACCTCCACCAAAGCCTCTTGATTTGCCATGACCTCATCTATATCTTTGTATGAGCTCGGAGCTTCGTCCAAATCACTTCGGTGGCGGATGGCATGCAGTATCCCTTGATCCGTAAGGATTTTTCTTTCTTCTTTGAGGTCAAGGTTTCTACGCGCTGCTGCCCTACTCATGACTCGTCCTGCTCCGTGGGAACACGATTCAAACGAATCAACATTTCCCTTCCCCTTTACGAGAAAGGATTGGGTGCCCTGAGAACCTGGGATCATACCCCATTCACCATTTCTGGCCCGGGTGGCCCCTTTTCGATGTACGATCACCTCTTCACCAAAGTGCTCTTCCAAAGCAGCAAAGTTGTGGGGTTTATTAATAAAATGGGAAAATTCCACCTCAGGGATAATCTCTTTAAATGCCATTTTTGTCCGTTCCATCATCAACTTCCTATTGGCCAATGCAAATTCGACGCAGTAGTTCATTTCATTCCAGTAAAGATCGAAATACTCAGAATCTTCTGGAATAAATGCCAAGTCTTTCGGAACTTGTACCTCCAAGGCTTTATTTTTCTCTTTAGCAATATTATTATAGTGGTTGGCCACCGTAAAACCGATGTTTCTCGAACCTGAGTGGATCATGACCCAAATGTATCCATCGGACCCTTTCTGAATTTCAATAAAATGATTTCCACCACCTAAAGTTCCAATCTGATAAAGGGCACTTTTATATTCCTGCTCGACAATTGGTAAATCACCTTTTTTATCAGGCATCCAAGATTCGTCCTGTTGGTCGTCATGACGGTTGAAACCCACTGGGACAGTTTTTCTTACTATAGTCATGATTTCCTTCAGACGATTCGTTTTTAGGTCCGTTAAATTGGTTCGTAATGAACACATTCCACAACCAATATCAACGCCAACAGCGTTTGGGACCACTGCTCCTTTGGTGGCCAAAATAGCACCAATAGGCATACCGTACCCTAAATGGGTATCGGGCATGATGGCAATATGCTTAAAGGCAAAAGGTAGATTCGCAAGATCGCGCGCTTGGTCTAGGGCTCCTTCTTCCACCTGTTCTTCTTCCAACCATAGTTTTATAGGTATTTTTTCCGTTGTAATGACTGCTTTCATATCTCTTTTAATTATTCCGCAGATTAAGTATCTAGCTCATGCACTAACTTATCACTTTACTTCAACTTTTCCAATGATCAAAATCTTTCCGCTATAAAGTATAAACTATTTAAGGTTGCTATCAAAGTAAATCAGCATAAAATAAATGTCGCAAACCCCATGTATAATAGAAATTATAAATAGTAGAGCTATAGTCCCGACTCTTAAAAAAATGAATACAAACAGGTACTATTTAAGCGCATCTGAACTACAACTTACCATTCAAGCTCAAGCTGAATTGGGCAATGGTCGGAGCCATAATAGTCGGATAAAATCTCAACGTTCTTAACTTTATCCAATAAGGAATTACTGACCAAAAAATAATCGATTCGCCATCCCGTGTTGCGTTCGCGAGCTTTAAATCGATAACTCCAATAGGTATAGGCCACTGTATCCGGATGAAAATGTCTCCACGAATCCACAAACCCAGAATCAAGAAGATGGTCCATTCCGTCAATTTCAACTTGGGTATACCCTGCAGTTTTATTGTAATTGGCTTTGTCGTTTTTAAGGTCGATGGCTTGATGCGCTACATTTAAGTCACCACATAGAATCACCGGTTTAGTTTCTTTCAAACGCATCAGATAATTTCTAAAATCTGCATCCCATTGCTGCCTATAATCTAACCTGACCAATTCTTGTCCAGAATTGGGGACATAGACATTGACCAAATAAAAAGTATCAAACTCAGCACATATCACGCGACCTTCTTGATCATGCTCCTCTATCCCCATGTCATTTGTAACAGCTATAGGTTTTACCTTGGATAGCACAGCAACTCCGGAGTAACCTCTTCTATCGGCAGAATTATAATAGTGATGATAATCGGTCAATTGGGATAAAGCTTTTTCCACTTCCGCATCTTGCGCTTTTGTTTCTTGAAGACATAATACGTCTGGATCCATTTCTGATAGATCCTCAAAAAAGTCCTTTTGTGTGATTGCACGTATACCGTTAATATTCCAAGAGATTATATTCATGTTTTTGTTTTTGGAACTATTGGAAAGCATTTTTAAAACACTTTCCTCGATTTATTTAGGGTCTTTATAAGTCTCATACATCGATCCGAAATGCGATTGTAGAAACATATCCAGGGGAATCTCTTCCTGTTTAATAAAACCTTTGCTTTTTAATTTCCCTTCAGAAACAAGGTCTACGACGGCTGAAATGCTGCAAGCCGTAGTCCAACTTATAGCCCGCCAATCCTTACCATCCAAAGTAATGTTTCGGTAAGATTCGCTAAATTCCTTTCTTCTCAAGTCGCCATTTATCTTTCCTTCCACAGCGGCATAAATCAAAACGATATCATCATCGACCAGCGGCAAGGCATTGTTCAAAATTTCCTTCGCCAATTTTCGGTCGTTTTTTAACTGTAGATCATAAAGCAACAATTTCATGGCATTTCGATGTCCGGGATATCTCATGGTTTTGTAGTTTAAGGTATCTACTTGGCCATCTAAAGTTTCACACATAGTCCCCAGCCCACCTGAAGTAGAAAAAGCCTCATACTGGCGTCCGTTGATATTGATGGATTCCACATCGTCGAGGGAGCTAACCATTTTTCGCTGACTGTTGTGAATGACTTCGGCGTCATTAAGATATTCATTGATCACTCCTTCTGCACTCCAAGTAAAACTATAGCCCAATTGCCCCATAGGATGAAGCGGCAAAGCTCCCACTCTAAGTTTTACCGCTCTGATTTCAGAAAACTGAGCGTACAATCCAGCACCTAGTATTCCGATAAATCCTGGTGCCAAACCGCATTGAGGAGCTAAAACAGCCTTACTGTTTTTGGACATTTCGCGAATAGCATTCAGTGTGGGTACATCTTCAGTTAAATCGAAATAATGCACGCCCATGTCGGATGCTATTTGAGCTATGTTGACATTGAGAAAAAAAGGCAAACAAGATACTACGGCTTTTTTGTGTTTTAGAAATTCACGAATCGTTTCATCATTGGAAACATCACCTATTACAATTTTAAAAGGGAATGAATCATCAGGTTCTGAACGATCCATACCTTCTACTTCATATTTCGAACTTAACAAGGTAGCCACAAGACTACCCACTCTGCCTAAGCCGAGAACGCCTATTTTGTCAATCATAGTAATCTTATTTTGTTTTGAGACTTAAAGTCCATTTGTTTTTAATAAGAAAGATGGAATTTACTAGTAAAAAACGACAATAGGAAAACTTTGTACTTCCAATTTATAAAAAATAACACACCTGAAATTCAATGTCACTCTGAAAAAGAATTACAGCAGATTTTTGTGGACAGGCATGAAGGTCTTGATCAACATATTTACGCAATTCCATATAAATAATATATTTCGCATTGGTTAATACAGCTCAACTTCCAACAGTTTTCCTAAGTCTAAAAATTGTCAAGATAAAACGTTTCAAATAATTAACCTTATTTAAAGAATTAATAGTCAAGATGATTGATATCATATCCTTTTGGCGATTCGTTTCTTAAATTTGATTTTTAATTAAAACTAAAGTTAAAATGAAATCGATTTTATACGCCACTGATTATTCTGAAAACTCCGTCGCTGCCTTAAAATATGCTTATAATTTGAGTTTGAGCCTAAAAGCCAAATTATGGGTAGTTCACGTTTTTGAAAGTCCCTCAACTATGCAATCCAGAGCAAGAATTCCATTCCCAAATCTTGAAAAGGATGTTTTTAAGAAGCATAATAACCAACTTGAGGAGTTTTGCAATAAACATTTAGGAGGTGATATAGAAACATTAAATGTGGCTGTAGAAGCCGTTCACGACAAATCGGCAGTGGATGGCATTGTATCAAAAGCCGAAAAGATCCAATCGCTACTTATCGTCACCGGTATGAATAGTACAAGCAAATTAAGAAGACTGATCATGGGCAGTACGGCAAGAGGTCTTGTCGAAAAAGCACCTTATCCCGTATTGACAATTCCGGGAGATACAACGTATAATCCAATCAAAACCATTGTATATGCTACCGATTTTCAACCAGAGGATCTCGACGCCCTTTGTAAACTGGCAACAATAGCCAAGCCTCTTGATGCTATGATCAAAATAGTTCATATTTGCCCATTGGACAAAACCATATGTGACATAGAAAAGTCACAAAGAAAAGAAAAGATTGATAAACATGTGAAATATGCCAAGGTGGAATTGGATGTTTTATATTCGGATGATATTTTCAATGAACTGAAAGCATATTCCGACAAAACCAATGCAGATATCATCGGGATGCTTGAGCGCGAAAGTACAAGTTATGCCTCGGATCTATTTTACCGAAATCTCTTGAAAAAAATGAAGTCTTACGGTAAAATTCCTTTAATGAGTTTTAATGCCAAGAATTATGGCAAGTTCCATCTTTAGAATTATGACAACTTAACCATTCAATAAAAAGACATTCATATAAAACCAAGTAGGAAAAAGAATCATAAGGTCTCCACTGATCTGACTTTTTTTATATTTTCAAACTTCCTTCTTAATTGCCCAGACATATCGCTCAGATTCTGCTCTCAATTATCACTATCCTATGTTTTATTAGGCAAATAAGTCTATTCAGGCCTTGTCACTGCATCCAGCCATAAGTCATCCCAATTGACATTGTAAAACAATACAACTGACCCAAGTCATTGCTAACCTTCTAATTATCAAGTATATTGAAAACAGATTGGAACATAATAGCCGAGATGTTTAGTCTGATTAGATGTGTTCCAAAAATTAATAACTTTAAAACTATTTAAATGAAACGTATTTTTATTTGCCTGTCAATTGCAGCTTTTTCTTTTATGGGAGTGTCTGCTCAAGAAAACTATAAACGGATAAGTTCAGAGGAAAACCAAAGAAATCTTAGAATTTATCAGCAACAGCAGGAACAAGAATTAAAAGCAACCATTCGCGAGCAAACCGAACAATATATTAAGGATGCAGCGAGAAGAATGGAAGCTCAGAAACTAGAGATTCAAAACGAACGGGAAGCCCGTCGTGAACGATTAACACACCGACCAGCTGGAATGGTTCCTTATAGTGGCCCTGCATTAGACTTTTAGTTTAATTGAAACTTCGTGATCGCCAATAAAATAAAAGCGAGATGAAAAACATATTAAGCTTAACAATTATTATAAACTGAAAAGGTCTTTGAAAACTTCAAAGGCCTTTTCAGTTATATTTATGATTTGGTGGAAATGAGATAGGATTGCTCTAATTTCCAAATATATAGCCATCATACATTAAGTAGATACGATCAATCATTTGTCTCACATCACTTTTCCCTCAGTGCCTCAAACCCGGCGATCACATCAAAAAGCTCTTCATCGATAGTGCTTTGTCTAAGGCGATTGTATCCTCGTTTCAGATCGTCTAACATCTCATCTATATTTTTTTCTGCCCGCTCCATGGCTTCCAATCTACTGGCATTTTCGGCGGCCAAAGACTCAGCGCTGGCCTTATACAAGGACACAAAAAGATATTCGCTTATCAGCGTCCTTAAAGTATTTTCAGTACCTCCAATAACTTGTGGTACATTTTGCGACGGCCATTCCATGCTCGCTATGTCTTCTTCCCATTTTTTATCAGGCGGAAACAATTGTTGGCTCTCTGGTCGGTAATGCGCTCCTTCCATTGGGGTGTTGTGAAAAATATAAAAACTATAAAACTGGTCTCTCTGTCGGTATTCTTCACTTTTAATTAAAATCTCATTGACCAAAGGCGTGATCGCAGAAACAGAATTTGGAACTCCAAAACGTTTTGTGGGTGAAAAATTCCCATCCAAAAGCAAGGCATACACTCTGTCGCCAACGACCCAGATTTCCGTTTGGCCCGGAATATCTTTTATGATATCTTGGGCGTAAGAACTTACTGTGTCGTTAAATCGTCCCACCAATCCCTGATCTGATCCAAAGATGATGGCCACGGATTTCGAGTTTTTTTTATCATGATGATCTGCAATCAACGAAATCCTTTCCTTTTTAAAACAGGCGTGTATCCCGAGGGAAATGGTGCGGTAATAATCTTGTAATGACTGTACTGACATTTCATATTGGGTAATATTGGAAGTGGCCATAGCCTTCATGGTGCGTACCACAGATGCCATATCGCCAGCACTTTTTTGTCGTCTTTGTAAGTTGATTAAAGTATCACTCATAACTATTGAGTTCAGGAATGTTTACAATTGCTTCCTTTGCCAGAGACACGATTGTCCTTTCATCCTCTTTGTTCAATGGTTCTGAGGCAAATATCCGTCGTAAAACCTCATCGGGTAAATGGGAAGACTTCCTTTTAATCAGGGTTTCTGCCTTTGTCACTTTATCCAATGGTACTGTGTCAAAAACACCATGGATAAGCGCTATCAAAACCAAGAGTTGCTCCGGCACCGAAACAGGTTCCATTTCGGGTTGTTTAAAAATCATCCGGATCCTTTTTCCACGCTCAATCATTTTTTGAGTATCGGCATCCAAACGGGTGCCAAAGCGCGAAAATGTTTCCAATTCCTCAGATTGGGCGTAGGCAAGTTTCAAATTCCCCGCTATTTTTCGATAGGCTCTTAACTGTGCCTTGCCTCCTACCCGAGAAACGGACATGCCAATATCTACCGCTGGAAGTAGTCCTAATTCGAACAGTTTTGGAGATAAGTAAATCTGTCCGTCCGTAATTGAAATGATATTTGTGGGGATATAGGCCGAGATATCCTGTGCTTGCGTTTCTATAATGGGCAAAGCCGTCAAGGAACCATCACCATTGGCTTTATTTAGATGGGTGGACCTTTCCAGAAGTCTGGAATGGATGTAAAAAATATCACCGGTAAATGCTTCTCTACCTGGCGGTCGACGTAATAAAAGTGAAAGTTCACGATACGCTCGCGCATGCTTCGTAAGATCGTCATAAACAATCAAAACGTCGCGTCCCTGTTCCATAAAATATTCCGCAATACTTGTAGCAGCGTAAGGTGTTAAGTATTGTAGTCCAGGCGAACTGTTCCCTTCCGAAAATACGACCACGGTATACTCCATGGCGCCTTTTTCTTGAAGTTCTGAAATTATTGTGGCAACGGCCGCGGTACGTTGGCCGATAGCACAGTACACACACAACACATTTTTATCGTGCTGATTGAGAATGGTATCAATGGCAATAGAGGTTTTCCCCGTTTGCCGATCCCCCAAAATTAATTCACGTTGCCCACGACCAATAGGGATGATGGCATCGATAACCTTAATCCCTGTTTGTAAAGGCGCATTAACGGCTTCGCGACTCATTATAGGCGGTGCAGGTCTTTCAATGGGATACCGTTGTTGAAACGAAATAAGGCCTTTATCATCCATCGGATTTCCGAGCGAATCGACGACCCTACCAATAAGGCCTTCGCCTACAGGAATATCGGCAACCCGATGAGTTCTTAAAACAGGATCACCAGCTTGAAGTTGATCGTTCCTGCCCAAAAGTACCACGCCTATTTCATCTACATCAAGATTAAAAGCCATGCCATATAAATTGTTGGGGAACTCCAACAGCTCTTCAAAACCTGTTCCCGGCAGACCCGTTACAGTGGCAATCCCAGCAGAAACATTCTTCACGATACCTTTTTCACTAAATTGAATAGTAGGATCATAGTTTTGCTTGCTACTGCTTATTTCATGAAAGGCATCGTCTATTATTTGGTCTAAATCAGTTGATCGCATTTTATTTATCCTTTGAAATGATACTCTCCTTTTTTAAGGCATCGAGATAGGAATCTATAGTCCATGACAGTTGGTAACTTGCCGTCTCTATCTTAATGCCACTAACCAATTCCGGTTCCAATTGGTATTGAAAATCATTTTGTTTTTCGGTAATTTTTTCCATCGCTTTTTCGAGTTCCTGTTTTGAACCCATCGATAGCTCAAACACACTTTTTACGGTAACCGAACCTTCATTATTCTTGAGTGCATCTATAAATTTTGTCTTGGCTGCCCCATCCAAACTTCTGATTTTTTCGATAAAAACAGTAACGACATGTTGCTCGAGATTGACATCGGCTAAATCTGAAAGTGTTTTTTTCGCAATCTCAAAAACGGCATCCTTTGTTTTTCTCTTAAGCCGATCCGTTATTTCTTGTTCTTGTTGCTTGAGTGACTCCTCGAACTTCGATCGCAAAACAGTTGACTCCTTTCTCACTTCTTCGAAAAGACGTTGCTTTTCAGAATCGATCTGTTCGTGGACTTCATTCATTTTTTCTGCACGTTCTTTATCAAAAGTTTCATTTTTTTGACGGAATAGATCTTTATCTCTTTTGGCTTCTGCTTTTTTTGTCGCAGCGTCCTCAAGTTGTGAAGCGATCTTCTTTTCCCTCGCATCAATAGCGTCTAATACCGGTTTGTATAAAAACCGTTTTAAAAGCCAGACCAAAATCAGAAAATTGACTATTTGTGCTATGACTGTAAACCAGTTGATTTCCATAAACTAATTATGCTATAAAATGATTCCAAAACGGATTCGCAAAAATGAGGATCATCGAAAGCACAAAACAATAAATAGCTGTCGATTCAATCATTGCCAATCCCACAAATAAGGTTCTGGTAATAGTTGGTGCGGCATCTGGCTGTTGCGCAATTGATTCCAATGCTTTTGAAACCGCTCTTCCCTCACCTAGCGCAGGCATCATACTGCCAATTCCTGTTGTAATTCCTGCAGTGATTATTGATGCCACTGCGATGATTGTTACGTTATCCATGTTTTATAAATTTAAGTTTTTCTGTTGTCAGTTATCTGTTGTTGGTTGTCTGTTATCTGTTTTCTGTTTGAGCATGCCTGAAGAAAGTTGACTTATTTTTGACAATTTTATAACCGAAAACTGTCAAACTGATTCTATTTTCTATCTGAACATCCCTGATTAGAGTTGACCGTTGTTCAAAAATCAACAATCTTCAATCATTATCCGTTAATCACTCATTTCTCTACTGTCTATTCACTACCCTCTACCCACTAATCCCTCTATTTTCTATTCTCTATACTCTTGTTTCTTGTTCTTGCTTCTTGTTTAAAGTTTCTTGTCTCAGGTTTCTTGTCTCGGGTTTATAGTTTCGATCAATCCTCTATCCTCTACCCACTAATCCCCAATTCCCTCTACCCTCTCATCTCTCACCCCCTTCTCCTCCTGCATAGCCGCCGCTATATACACCGTCGCCAAAATGGCAAAAATATAAGCCTGTATCATTCCCGTCAACAAGCCTAATGCGCTCATGATCATGGGAAAGAAAAACGGAACTATAGAGATCAAAACTGTAGCAATCAAGCCGCCACTCATAATATTTCCAAACAACCTGACCGCCAATGCCAGTGTTCGTGAAATCTCGCTGATAATATTAAAAGGAAGCATAATGAAATTTGGTTGTAAATAGGAACGTAGATATCCCTTAAGTCCGCCGTCGGCAATTCCAAAAACGGGAACCGCAATAAAAACCGATATGGCCAGTGCCGCAGTGGTAGAAAGAGAGCCGGTTGGCGCCTCATACCATGGCACTATGGTCAACAGATTTGAAACGGCAATAAAAAGAAATAGGGTACCAATAAAGCCTATATATTTTTCAGGTTTTTTCAATCCCACTTCTTTAATTTGATCTCGAATCATAATGACCAGCATCTCCAAAACATTCTGCCAGCGAGAGGTCTTAATTTCCGATTT
>Ga0208015_1001123_pt1 | contig 10164 bp, 8 predicted proteins | sample 26BtaG_FD_184101 | JGI IMG/M metagenome (GOLD analysis project Ga0208015, IMG submission 184101) | Marine viral communities from Cariaco Basin, Caribbean Sea - 26B_WHOI_OMZ_CsCl (SPAdes) (version 2) | ecosystem: Environmental > Aquatic > Marine > Oceanic | place: Caribbean Sea: Cariaco Basin...
TAATTATGATAAGTGGCTTTTTTACGGCTTTTAGTCAAAATAAATAACAATATCCATAAAGTTAAATTAAAAATTTGCGGTAAATATAGCTTTCCTGTCAGTGAGTCCTGCATAAAATATCTATTAAGCCCTCTCCACTTAGCAATGTCTCCCATATGCGCTACAGTATCTATCAGCATTGCCATTAAGATAATGATGGCAATGGTTAATACTAAATAAAGAGCGGCTTTTAACTTATTAGTAATTTGAAAACTAAAGAAGTGAACATCATTCAATTGTTGGATAGCACTAGAGAGCCTAAATGATGACATTTTTATCCAAGATATAGTTGAAAACAGATATCATTGTATCAGATAAAGTTAATTAATTATGAATATAAATTAAATAATAATGAACTATATAATACTGCAAATCAAGGCTATGATTTTTCTTGGAGTAAGCCATTAAATGCCTTAGGCTATATAAACCTACTCAGATTACACAGTAACAAATCTGCCGTAGGTTAGTAGAGCAGATTAATTACATTTAGCGCAGTTGGTCTATAGCCATTTGCGTTAATACCCGACCACGCGCTGTACGTAATACGTAACCTTGCTGAATCAAGTACGGCTCGATAACGTCTTCAAGCGTACCACGGTCTTCTGCCATCGCCGCAGCAATCGCTTCCACACCAGCTGGTCCACCATCAAAGCGGTCGTTAACCATCTCGATATAGCGTCTGTCTAAGTGATCGAGACCGCGTCTATCGACCGCCAACATATCGAGCGCTCGCGCCGCAATATCTCCAGTCACATTACCATCGCCCTTCACTTCAGCATAATCGCGCACGCGTCTGAGCAGGCGGTTGGCAATACGCGGGGTACCCCGAGAACGTCGCGCTACCTCTACCGCACCCTCGCCCGTCATAGGCACATTCATCAATCTCGCTGAACGACTGACAATAGTGGTCAAGTCTTCAATACTATAGAACTCGAGACGCTGTACAATACCAAAACGATCGCGCAGTGGTGAGGTGAGTAGACCAGCACGGGTCGTCGCCGCCACTAAGGTAAAGGGTGGCAAATCGAGCTTAATAGAGCGGGCAGCCGGGCCTTCCCCAATCATAATATCCAGTTGGAAATCTTCCATAGCCGGATATAAAATCTCTTCAATCACGGGGCTTAACCGATGAATCTCATCGATGAATAAGACATCGCCTTCTTCTAGATTGGTCAGCATTGCCGCCAAATCGCCAGCCCGCTCCATGACGGGACCTGAAGTCGAGCGCAAATTACCGCCCATCTCCCGCGCGATAATATTGGCTAAGGTCGTCTTACCCAACCCTGGTGGGCCAAAAATTAACGTATGGTCTAACGATTCATTACGTTTTCGCGCCGCTCCGATAAACACCTCCATCTGCTCACGCACCACAGGCTGACCAATATAGTCGACTAAGCGAGCGGGACGAATACCAGTATCAGGCGCATCATCTTGACGCTCTAACGGATTAATCAAACGGTTTTCCATCATGAAATACGGACTTCCTAATATAGAACGGTGGTAATAAATTTAAATGGGTTTGGTTGAACCTTTATGGTTATAGATAAATATAAAGATAAGCATACGTTATCCTACGCTATTTTTCTTACCTCTTTTTCACTGCGCATAAAAAAGACGACAATGGCTGTCGTCTGAATTAAATAGAGTATAGAGGATAACAATTCAGTGCTTAGCTGCTTTAAAAAGTAGACAGCTGCTTTAAAAAGTAGACAGTTGCTTTAGCGTGGCCTTTAGTAAAGATTGGGTATCTTTAAAGCCGTCATCATTGCTCGAGCGCGCCGCTTTAATAGCCATTTGTGCCTCTCTATCTTTATAACCCAACCCTAGCAACGCGGACTCTACCTCAGCGATGATACTGCCTTCGCTAGGCATACTCGTTGCGCCCGTACTGAGCAAGGGTAAATCATCCGTGCCTTCCACATCTTTAAGCTTGTCTTTTAGCTCAATCAGCAGTCGTTGGGCGGTCTTTTTACCAATGCCAGGGATACGCGTTAGAGCAGCATCGTCTTCGTGCGCCACGTGCGTTTTTAACTCGCTAGCCGACATGGACGATAACATTGCTAGCGCCATTTTAGCGCCTACCCCATTGATTTTGATCAGGGTACGAAAGACATCGCGGTCTCTTGGCTGAGTGAACCCATAGAGCAGTTGCGCATCTTCCCGCACATGCAAATGGGTCCAAACTAGCGCCTCTGTATTGAGCTGCAACTGACAAAAGGCGGGCAATGGTAGCTCGATATCATAACCTACTCCGGACGCGGTCATCACACAGGCAACGGGCGCTGCCAAATGCGTGACTTGCCCTTTAATCATACCAATCATAGTCATCCTTTCGTCTATTACATAGGGGGTTAAAGCTCAGCGGTTTGCCGAGCATCAACACAGAGGTAAAGCTTAGCTATGGGTAGATAAATGCTCAATCTATCCTACACTCATTGCACAACAACGACTTAGTAGAAATCAACCATTTGCTCTAGGCTAACAGGTTTAATCTTAGCCGCTTGGCCGGCAGTACCAAAGGCTTCGTAACGATCAATACAGATATCTGCCATAGCATCCATTGAGGCTTTAAAGTATTTGCGTGGATCAAACTCGCTTGGGTTTTCAGCCAAATAACGACGGATAGCGCCCGTAGAAGCTAGACGTAAATCGGTATCGATGTTGACTTTACGTACGCCATATTTAATCGCTTCAACGATTTGCTCAACCGGTACGCCGTAAGTCTCACCAATGTCACCACCGTGCTCATTGATAATTTTTAGCCACTCTTGTGGCACGCTTGATGAGCCATGCATTACTAAGTGAGTGTTAGGAATACGCGCATGAATTTCTTTAACACGCTCAATCGATAAGATATCGCCTGTAGGAGGACGAGTAAATTTATAAGCGCCATGGCTAGTACCAATGGCAATCGCTAGCGCATCAACGCCAGTATCATTTACGAATTGCTCAGCTTCGTCTGCACTGGTCAATAGCTGCGAATGATCGAGCACGCCTTCAGCGCCAACCCCATCTTCTTCGCCCGCCATACCAGTTTCTAAGCTGCCTAGGCAACCGATCTCGCCTTCTACAGACACGCCACAAGCATGGGCTAACTTAACCACTTCACGGGTTACGCGAGCGTTATAGTCATAGTCAGCAGGGGTTTTGCCGTCTTCTTTTAACGAGCCATCCATCATTACTGAAGAAAAACCCAATTGAATTGAACGCTGGCAAATCGCTGGTGAAGTACCATGATCCTGATGTAGCACCACAGGAATATGCGGCCATTCTTCTATAGCGGCCAATACATTATGGCGTAGGAAAGCAGAGCCTGCATATTTACGCGCGCCGGCACTGGCTTGCACGATTACGGGCGAGTTGGTTTTATCTGCTGCCTGCATGATGGCACGCATTTGCTCTAAGTTATTCACGTTAAACGCTGGCACACCATAGCCGTTTTCTGCAGCATGGTCTAGGAGCTGACGAAGCGAAATTAAAGCCATAAATTACTCACTTATTAAACAATTCACATTTGAAGAAGGGTAGAGACAGACGAATTAAGACAGGGAGATGGCATAAAATATTTATCAACCATCTCGACTAGAGGTTTTACTTGATAAAGCCATAACATCAAACATTGATTTAGGCAGGTCATAACGGATTAACGCAGCCTGACTATCAAGTAACCCATTAGACTTTAGTAAGACTCGAATTAAACTTAAGTTAGATTCGAACTAGAGCATAGATACTTACTAAGTTGCATAAAACCTACCAACATAGCTAACCACTGTGGTCGCCCCTGTCGAACGGCACAAGTATAACAAATATGCCTTTGTTTGCGCACACAAAAGCGCTGTTACTATAGATTATGCGAACAAAAAAAGGCCCTGGTAAATACCAAGGCCTACTTTTTAGCTGTTTTAACGGGTCTATCACGCTAGATGCTAGGTAATAGACTAGCCGGCTAACAACTCACATTAGGGGGAATACTTGTCATTATCAAAATAAGTCTCACTAATAAAATACTATCAGCGAGACCTTTACTTAATTAAAAGCTAGGGAGTAATAAGCCCCTAACTAAAAATTAGTACTTTTGATCTTCAGCTACCGCTTCTTCTACAGCTGGAGACGCTTGTAGATCAGTATTGCCTTTAGCAGCAGCATCAGCAGCAACGTTTTGTGCGCCATCAGCTACCGCGTTTGCGCCATCAGCTACTGCAGAAGCAGTACCTTCAACCGCAGCGTTAGTGCCATCTGCAATAGCTTCGCCAGCATTCACAGCTGCGCCAGCCGTTACAGCAGCAGCCGTTTTAGCGCCATCAGCAGCTTCTGCTGCAGCGTCTTGAGCGGCTACATCAGCGTCAGCAGCTACTTCTTGCGTGTTGGCAGCAATATCATCACCGGCAGAATCAGCAGCCGCTTCAACGTTGCCCGCGTCCGCTTGCTCTTCAGTCTGTTGGCTACAAGCTGTGACTGCAAAAGTACCGGCAAGTAAGCTAGCTAGCAATAAATGACGTTTTAACATAATAAACCTCTTTAAATAAATACATGTCAAATACATGGTGGCGCCATTCTATATCTGGATAAATGTATAGGCAATAGCGATTTTGCGTATTTTAACGATTTTTAATATAAGCGGTGTATATTTCAGACAGAAAGTAACACGACCCTTAAAAACTATGTTAACTGCGTTCTTAATGTCAGTTTCTCACTGTAATATACGAGCTTATATAACCAATATGTTCAATAACTTACCAAAATATGTTTGGCAACGATTTGCAATAGCCTTGATAAAATAGCAATTAATATTGGCTATTGCTAGCCCGTATGCTAAAGACCCACACTTATTAACAAGTGGCTTACTTTTGTAATGCGGCTACCGCAGGCAACTCTTTGCCCTCTACAAACTCTAAGAAAGCGCCGCCACCCGTTGACATATAGCTCACCCCATCCGCTACCGCAAACTTATGAATAGCGGCTAGCGTATCGCCACCGCCTGCAATACTAAAGCCTGCGCTATCACGTACGGCTGCCGAGATAATCTCAGTACCGCCAGCAAAGTTTTCTGATTCAAAGACGCCTACTGGGCCATTCCATAGGATAGTCTTAGCGTTAATAATATGTTCAGCCAACACCTTAGCGCTTTCTGGAGCGATATCTAAAATCATTTCATCATCTTGGACACTGTCTACCGCTTTAATAGTCGCGGTGGCTTGATTGAGTGACTCAACAAAGTCGTCAAAGTTAATGTCGTTTTTGTTGGCTACTACTACAAACTCAGGCAGCAAGATTTGCGTTTTTGTCATAATTTGCTTGGCAGCATCTAACAGATCTGCCTCGTATAATGAAGCGCCAACAGGATGACCTTGAGCCGCTAAGAAAGTATTGGCAATGCCGCCCCCTACGATGATTTGGTCGCATAAGTCGGCTAAGCTGTGTAGGACTTCTAGCTTGGTGGATACTTTTGAGCCGCCAACAATAGCTAGCATTGGTTTGGCTGGGGTTTCTAAGGCTTGGCTTAACGCATCTAACTCTGCCGCTAATAAGGGACCCGCACAAACCGTTTTGCCCGCTTGCTTCATAGCGGTCGTCACGCCTTCTGTAGAAGCTTGCGCACGGTGCGCAGTACCAAAGGCATCCATCACGAAGACATCTGCTAAGGCGGCATAACGCGCAGATAAGCCTGAATCATTGGCTTTTTCGCCATTATTGAAACGGACGTTTTCTAGGAGAGCCACTTGTCCTGCAGCTACTTCAGTCGAAGCATTAGTGTCTACATAGTCTTTAATCAGTTGCACAGGCTCACTAATTTGATTCGCTAAATGCTCGCTTAGATAGGCGGCTACAGGTGCCAAACTATAAGCTTCATCATATTGCCCTTCTGTCGGGCGGCCTAAATGCGAACTGACTAAGACCGCAGCACCTTTTTCTAGAGCTACCTTAATAGTGGGCAAGCTCGCCTGCAAACGGGCATCGCTACTGACTTGACCATTTTTGATAGGCACGTTTAAATCTTCACGGATTAGTACTGTTTTGCCTGTTAAATCAAGTTCACTCATGCGTAAAAAGTTCATTGCTGCGCCTTATCAGTAGTCAAAAAAAGGAGGGTAACGCTATTAGGTTAATTTAAAGATTTTCGATGCGTATATGATGCTTATATATAGGGCCGCTAGTCACAGTCAGCTGGCTTGAATTGATAGTTTATTTTACTAAAATCAAAGCTCTAGCACTATAGATTCGCTTAAAAATTATCCGTGCCTTAGTAGAGGTTTACGCTCTTTTATAAAAGCACGCCTAGCATTTTTATAGGTGGTCTTATTACTCGTCCTAATATCGCGGCGAAGTTTAGCATATCTTGCCCAATATCTCTAAAACCCCTCAGCCATTTAAGCTTTAGCTTTTAGCCGTTAATAACAGCTCTATATACCTACAATAAAGCCTTACGGCATTACATATTACAGTGGTAAGCGGCGGTTATCTTCCTTATCATAGCTTCATAAAGCCTGTTTTGCCCCGCCTACAATTTTTACTTTTTAGCATTTTGATTGTCGGTAATTTTAATCAGCACCATTAGGTGAAAGTTAAGAGCTAATGGTAAAAGGCATAGGTCTTAAACAGGCAATAATATTTTAACCCCATTAAATATCATTAAGAGGTATAACAATGAGCATTGATACTAATAAAGCTAAAGAGCGTCTACTGACCCTGAAAAAAGAATATGAAGGCCGCATTGAGCAAATTGAAGACCATATCCAGCATCCGCAAGATGACTTAAATGAGCACTGGGACGACCAAGCCATTGCTATGCGTCAAAACGACATGCGTAAAAGTCTGTTAGTTGAGGCCAAACAAGGGCTAAATTATGTGCAAAATGCCCTAAGCCAGATTGAAAATGGCAGTTATGGCGAATGTGAAGTATGCGGTGAAGAAATTGAAGAAAAACGTATGGAAGCCCTGCCTTATGCTACTTTATGTATGGAGCATGCTGAATAATTAATCTTCTAGCTACGGCTAGTACTAAGTCTAATTTATGCAAAACTAAGCTGCTTAAGCCACTTTTATTAATAAGGGCTAAGCAGCTTTTTTACGGTTGGCTTTTTTATTTTCCACAAAGCCTACGTATTATTTCAGTGTTATTAAAATCAGTTCACTTAGATCAGCGTCAGTTAGACTTTATTTATACCAATGGCTTAATTCCTGCTGCCATAGCTTACAGCGAGCGGCTATTGCTGTTACAGGATGGTTTAAAATATCGCCAACGACCGCTACGTAGCGAATCGGCACACCGCACAATTCCCCAATATTTTCTGCGGTTATGCCGCCAATCACACACAAGTCTATACCTTGCTGCGCTCCCGCTACTAATGCCTCATGAGAGACTATTTGCGCCTCCGGTTTGGTTGCCGAAGCAAAGACCGCCCCCATCGCGGCATAGTTTGCACCCTCTTGTAATGCTGTCTGCACTAAGTCTACCGACTGATGACAAGTCCGCCCTATAATGACTTGCTCACCTAAAGCCTGCCTTGCCATGCTCACCTCACCATCGCCTTGACCCAGATGCACACCGACACCCAATTGCTGCGCCAACGCAATATCGTCATTCATCAGCATAGCCACGTTATAACGAGTCGCCAATGCCAACAGTTGCTGCGCTTCGCTATAGACTTGCTCACGCCCGTTCGGCTGTGCTAGCACTTGCTTGCGGCGGACTTGCAATAAACTTACCGCTCCGGTAGCTAGAGCTATCTCTAGCTTTTGATAGAGGAGCGAAAACTCATCGTCGTTGGTCAATAGATACAGTTGCGGAGTGGGATTTAGCATAGGGGGTTCGGTAACTAGAGATGAGGGCATAAGCAGGCAACCAAAAGTCTTGTGAATAAAATCTACCAAAAACAATAAAATTATAACAGCCTTGATAAGGTTAACGGTTAAAAACCCTATAACAAAAACGCTAAGGCTAAAAGTGGTGGTAGAAAAACTTAACGCATAAAAAAAGCCGTTATTTTGCAATAACAGCTTTTTTAAATAAGGCTTATTTTCGAGGAATTATTCTACACCGTACGGCGAGTTGCTAGGCCTGCCAAGATATTCTTAGCATCATCCCAACGCGTGGCGGAACTGTTTGCCCCTAAGATAACGATGATGGCAGGACGGTTATTGACGCGAGTTTCCATAACCACACAACGGCCTGCTTCATTAATAAAGCCGGTTTTAGAGATACCGATTGGGTAATCCCCTGAACGGACTAAGCTACTAGTGTTGTTGGCTTTATAAACGCGGTTACCGGCAGAATAGTTGGCGACAAAGAAGTCATAGCTCTTGGTGGTTGAGAAACGACGGATAACATCATAGTTGCCCGCGGCCTTGACCATTTTCACCAAGTCATTAGGTGAGGCGACGTTACGCTTATCGAGACCTGTTGGGTCACCAAAGAACGCGGTATTCATCCCTAACGAGCGAGCTTTTTGGTTCATAGCGCTCATAAAGGCATCGTAGCCCCCTGGATAATGACGCGCTAAGCTCTTGGCGGCTGGGTTTTCAGACTTCATTAACATCATGAGCAGCAGCTCGGCACGGTTCATGCGGTCGCCCGACTTTAGGTTTGAGCTGGCGCGCTTAGGACCGACGAAATCAATCGGCTCAATCACGATTTCTTGACGCATATCCTGCCCACTGTCTAGGATAACCATCGCTGCCATTAGCTTGGTCACTGAGGCGATAGGACGAGCAATGTCGGCACTTTTTTCGTAAATAGGCTTGCCGGTTTCAACATCTAAGACTACAACACCACGTGAACCCGTGCTGATAGCCAGTTGATCGTAAACACTGCCGGCACCGTAAGTAGGGTTGCTATAACCGCCATTGTAAGACGTATTGTAGCTAGGCGTACCTGAGTTGGTGATGGTGCTGCTGCCATAGCCATTATCAATGGTTCTAACACCGCTACCAGATTTGGTAGACATAATAGTGCGGGCTTCTGAGAGACTGTCTGCACCGCCCCAACCTATCTTAGCGTTTGAGCTAGCGCCTTCACTGATGCTCAGACCCGCTTGTGCCATACTGCCAAGACTCAAAGAAATCAGTGCTGCTGCCAGCTGTTTTTTAGTCATTACCATGTTGTTTGCCTCTCCCCCTCGCAACCCATGCCAAGCTACAGCATGTCTGTTACGGTGTAAAATTTCTGTATGAGCTCGCTGTTACCGGCTCACCCTGAATGCTACTTGGACAACCCATTAGCCAATGGCTTGCCGACTCCCCTCTATGCGCACCGGTTAAAGTACGCTGACCTCATAAACAGTATCTAGACGCTAAACTTCGATTTTAGACCAAAGCGAGTCAATGAATCCTTACTGCACTTGGCTGATCGACCGTAACTGCCTTATTTAACTGACTGGGCTTAGTTCACTTAACTGTGTTAAGCCACTTAATGAATAGAGAGGCAGTCGTTTAATTTCGTAGAATTACGAAGATAAACCTTTAAATAGATTAAAACTCACTAGCCCGTTAGCACGCACACTGCAGAACATAAGTCAAAATTTTATGACCTTATTACGGATCTACTATACGTCTATCTTATTGTTTCATAACTTATAAAAAATTAACAAGCGCAAAACAATTTGGGTAGATACCGCTAGATGGTGAGTTTTTGTATTTTTAGTGTATCATGGATTTCCTAGTATTTTAATGCTCTAGATTTACTGAATAGTATGTTTTGTCCTGTAAACAAGATTTGCTACAGTTAACTCATAATGACGTAAGGTTCGTTAACATTATAGTAATATTAGCGGCAATCATTTATCTTTACTAGCGGATTAGCTGGATATAACCCGCTAGTAAAGATAAATAATCACACCACGAGCAGTTAGCAAAATTGAGAGGGTTTATGATTCGGGTCTTAGTAGTTGACGATCACGATTTGGTCAGAATGGGCATTAGCCGGATGTTAAGTGATAGCCCTGATATTGAAGTGATTGGCGAAGCAGATAGCGGCGATATGGCGCTAAAGTTGGCCAAACAGCTCACACCCGATGTCGTGCTACTGGACGTCAATATGCCCAACATTGGCGGTCTAGAGGCGACCAAGCGTCTGGTGCAGTTGGATAAAGGCATCAAAATTTTAGCGGTGAGTAGCATGTCTGCTCA
>Ga0208015_1001125_pt1 | contig 10153 bp, 7 predicted proteins | sample 26BtaG_FD_184101 | JGI IMG/M metagenome (GOLD analysis project Ga0208015, IMG submission 184101) | Marine viral communities from Cariaco Basin, Caribbean Sea - 26B_WHOI_OMZ_CsCl (SPAdes) (version 2) | ecosystem: Environmental > Aquatic > Marine > Oceanic | place: Caribbean Sea: Cariaco Basin...
AGTTGTTGTCTGCAATCGTCAAGAGGTCTATTGTCAAAGAAGCCCCAATGCAATTCAAAATCGAGCGATATTACAAACTTTCCATTATTTATCATAGTTTATTATTTAGAAAAGAAATTAGTTTCATAATAGGTAAGAGGAGGTAATTGAAGACTATATATAACTCTTATTTAGTTGTTTTTCCTGTAAACATTGGCATATCTACGGTATCTGAACTGTTGATATCACTTCTTTTAATGACCTTATAAATAGTTAGCCATAAGATTTTTACATCTAAAAGAAATGATTGATTATTCACATAATAAATATCATATTCAAATTTTTGTTCCCAAGAAATGGCATTTCGACCATTTATTTGAGCCCATCCGGTAATGCCGGGCATAACTTCGTGCCTTCTATTTTGTTCTTCTGTGTAAAGCTCTAAATACTCAGGCAAAAGTGGGCGAGGGCCAATTAAGCTCATGTCACCTTTTAAAATATTCACCAATTGAGGTAATTCATCTAACGAATACTTTCTACAAATATTTCCTATTTTAGTAACTCTTTCTAAAGCAGGCAATAGCTCCCCATTAGCACCTCTTTTGTCATTCATGGTTTTTAACTTAATAATTGTAAATAGCCTGCCGTTTTTTCCAGCTCTTAGTTGGTAGAAAAATGGTTTGCCATTATTATAGATGCTTAATAATGTGATTAACACCAAAAATAATGGAGAAATTAATATTAGGCCGACCAAGGCAGATAGGAAATCAATTAAGCGTTTAAATATAGTAGAATACATAATTAGGTTTCTAAAGATTTGTAAAGGTTCAATAATTCATTCCAAATAACCTCTCTTTTATAATTTTCTAAAATGTTTGATCGAGCAACTGAGGCAAATTCATTTGCCGTAACAGGATTATCAATAAAAAACTGCATGGCGCTTTGTAGTGCTTCTATGGATTTTGGCTGAATTATAAGTCCATTTTTATTATTTGTTATTATTTCATTACATCCATTGATGTCAGAGACAATACATGCCAATTCCATGGCACAGGCTTGCATGACAACATTAGGAAATCCTTCACGATAACTCGGGAATACCAATGCATTTGCAACTGCGAGATACGGTCTTACATCATTTTGCCATCCAGTCGTAATAATGCTTTTGTTTATTTCCATTTCTTGAAGAGTTTTATCACTTAATGGATCCAACTGGGTTTCCAATGGACCAACTAATAAAAGTTTGATTTTTTTATTCGTTATGTAAATTCTACTGAAAGCACTAACTAATTCATTAATACCCTTGTCTGCGACTAATCTTCCTACAAAAATAAATACAAAATCATCATTAGAAATGTTTAGGTCATGTTTCAATTTGCTTTGTTGACTTAGATTAATGTTGACCTTATTAAAATAATCGGTATCAATACCGTTAGAACTACCCTTACCAATGACTTTTAACTTCTCATTTGTGGAGAAATTAAGGTTTTTTATAATATTTTTTAAACCATATGAATTAGGTAGAACTAACGTTGCGTTAATATAAGTTATTTTTTCTACTAAATTCAAGAGTTGGCGTTTAGCACCCTTAGCTTCTAACAAAGGTAAACCAGCGACGGTGTGTAATCGATGTGGGACTCTAGCCAGACGAGCTGCTAACATGCCCAATGTTCCGGCTTTTGGAGTATGTGTATGAACTATGAATGGCTTTTGTTTTTTTATAAATTTAAATAGTTTATATGCAGAATGCAAATCTTTTAACGGCGTAATCTGTCGTGTCATAGCTATGACATGTGTTTCAATATTTTCTTGTTCCTCTACGATAATCATTTCATCACCAAAACTAGAAACACCAATAACTTCATAATGATCATTCATGAATTTGAGTTGACCTTCTAAGAGATTGGCCAATGAAATTGGTACTGTTGTTATTCGAATAATTTTTTTCTTCATTTCAAGTTTAAAGGATTATATACCATAATTTAAATTTCAAAAACCTGTAATTACGCTAATTCTGTAAGCTTTCATCGTGGGCTGTCTCTATTGTAACAATATTAAATCGTAAATAATTAGAATGACGAATATTATAAAAGATGTTAAGAGATATAAAAAATGGACAAAAGTTCACAATACCCTTTTTGGTTACGAGTAAAAAACTATAAAACGTGAGTTGTATTCAAATAATGCCATTTATAATATTCATTAAATCATTATTTATTATGTTAACATCAAATCGCTCTTCAGCATATTTTCTACTGTTTAGACCCATCTCTCTAATTTTTTCTGGATGATTGATAAAATATTCCATAGTTTTAATTAAAGCGTCTAAATTTCGAGGTTCAATAAGAAAACCATTTTCTCCTTCCCTAACTGATTCTCGACAACCAACAGAGTCTGTAGTAATGATTGGATTACCACAAGCACAGGCCTCTAAAGTTGTTCTCGGCAAACCTTCTCTGTAATAACTTGGTAAAACAAAGATATCCCTTTGATGCAAATGTGCTTCTATGTTTGTTTGTTTTCCATGAAAAACAATAATCCCTTCTTTATGGAACTTATTAAGTTCATCTATGTCAATAGCAGATGGAGAGGTTTCGGTCGCTCCAATTAAGTGAAATTCAACTTTAGGATATTTCAATTTCAAAATTTTAGCGGCCTTTATATAAAGTGCAATTCCTTTCTCTTCAATCAACCTTGCTATTAAAAGAAAGCTTACCGTATCTGTACCGATTTTTTCTTTGAATCTAAACTTCTTGAGATTAACACCTGAGCCACTAACAAAATCTACCTTTTGATTTTTTGAGATTACTTTTCTATCTAAAAATAATTGGTAATCATCTTTATTTTGAAATATGATGACTTTATTCTTTGTAATGGATAACTTATAGAGCATCTCTATAAATCGTTGCAAAGCTTTGGTTTTTATAGACCGTCCTGAAAAAGCATACCCTAAGCCAGTAATCAATGACACAACTGGCACTTTACAAATATTGGCAGCTATAGAACCGTAAATAACAGGTTTAACAGTGTAGGGGAAAACTAAATTTATATTGTTTTTCGTAATTATAGATTTCAATTCGTATATCGATTTAAAATCATTGAATAGATTTAAACCTGTCCGTTGCAAATTGATTTCGATGGGAACTGCTCCCAATTCCTTAATCTGAAGACAATTTTTTTCTTTAAAATTTGGTGCTGCAGCAAACACCTCAAAGTTATTGGTGACCAAACTTTTTATAAAATCACCTCTAAAACTAATAAGAGAACCACTATCTGAAGCAATTAAAATTATTCTTTTCTTTTCCATTTATGCTTTCACTTGATTTAGAAAAGTAAAAGTGTACCATTTTTGGAAACAGTAAAAAGACCACACCCTAAAAGTACTATCTCTTTTGCTATCCAAATGATCTTGTACTAATTTAGTGACCACTTCTTTATTGAAAATCCCTTGTGATTTAAGAAATTCTGGTTCCAAATAGCTTTCAAGCTCTTTTCTAAGGCTTTGTCTTAGCCAATCACCTGTTGGAGAGCCAAACCCGAGTTTGCTTTTTTCAAGAAATTCACTTGGAAATTGATCTCTAAACGCTTCTTTTAAAATGTATTTTTTATTCCAGCCTTTCATTAGATAACTTTCTGGTAAGGTATTGGTAAACTCCCAAATTTCTCTTGTCAAAAAAGGAGCTCTGCATTCAAGAGAAGCCATCATGCTAGTTCTATCTACTTTTGCTAGCATGCCACCCTCTAGGCTCAAAATTTTGTCTACATGTCTAAAGTCTGTTAAAGTTTCAATTTTTTGTTTGTTTAGTACATTCTTGTATTCTTGGAAAACATTGGGGTCAAAATAATCAGGAGACATTATCTCTGCTAATTGACTTTTAGTGTTCGATAACGAAATAATATCCCAATAAAATTCGCCGTCGTAGTTAATGGCATTCAGTAATTTATTTATCTGAAATGTTTTACCTCGGGTATCATCCTTATTTATAAGATACTTATTACTCAATCCTGAAATTGCTTTATGAAGTCCTTTGGGTATAATATTAGTATAGCTTCTGTTCATTTTACCAATATAATATTTATTATATCCACCGAATACTTCATCGCCGCCATCACCAGTTAATGCGACTTTCACATGCTCCCTAGTTTTTTGTGATAATAAATGGGTAGGTAAGGCAGCGGTATCCGAAAAAGGTTCGTCAAAATTGATTAAAATTTCATGAATGTCGTTCTTAAGGTCATCTTCATCAATAATAAACTCATGATGATTACTCTTTATCATCTTAGCGACTACTCTAGACTTATCTGTCTCATCATAAAAAGCCTTTTTAAACCCTATGGAAAATGTGTCGATTTTCTTGTCTGTAGTTTGTGATAAACATAAAGAAATTATAGAAGAATCAACACCTCCAGATAAAAAAGTCCCTAACCCTACATCTGCGATGGATCGACTTTCAACACTTTTATAAACGAGATCTTTTGTTTTAGATTTAGCGTCTTTGAAAGAGATGTTGCTTGTTTCTGGTTTAGGTTCAACATTAATTCTATGAAATGTTGAGTTGTGTGTAGATAAATCATATTCTAAATAATGATTGGCTTCAAGCTTAAAAATATTCTCGTAAATGGAATGGGGAGCAGGGACGTAGGTTAATCTAAAATAAAGATTCAATCCTTTTTTTGAAATATTGGGAGTAAAATCTATCGTATTAATAATTGACTTTAATTCTGATGCCCAAATAAATTCTTTATTAGTATGAGTGTAATATAAGGGTTTCTCGCCAAAAAAATCTCTGGCAATGAATACTTTATTAAGGTTCTTATCATAAATACTAAAAGCATACATTCCATCCAACCACTGGAAGGATTTAACACCATGTTTTTCGTAGGCTTTTAGGATGACTTCAGTGTCACTAGAAGTATTGAAGGTAACACCTTGTGCCTCTAATTCAGCTTTAATAAGCTTGTAATTATATATTTCTCCATTAAATACAATAACAATTTTCTTATCATCTGAATATATAGGCTGTCTTCCAGAAGTTAAATCGATAATGGTTAATCTTCGCATTCCCATACCAATAGAAAACTGATCGTTTTCTTCTGAGAACAGACCATCATCATCTGGTCCTCGATGAACAATTAGATTATTCATTTTATTAAGAATATTCGTTAGATCTTTCTTATTCCTATAAGTTTTGGTAATGATACCGTTAATTCCACACATATTTTAATTCGTTTTGCTAATAAATTCAGGTTGTGGTATTTATTATATCTATATATTTTTTTAAAATGTAGTCTTTCTTGAAGTCATTAATTCGATTTTTGCCATTTATTTTGCACGCTTCTAAGTAATTTTTATTACTCATAAAATGGTTAATACCTTTAGCCATCAGGTCAATATTTTTAATAGGGACCAAAATACCGTAATCAGTTATCATTAAATCATCTTCAACAGTTACTAATTTCATGATTTCACTTGGGCCAGATTGGCAATTAGTTGTTAATATCGGTAACCCGCATGCCATTGCTTCTAATAAAACATTAGGGAATCCTTCATGATTAGATCCAAATATAAATAAATCAGCCGCTTTAAGATATTGATAAGGATTTGGATCAAAACCCATTAAGAACACCTGATCGCTTATATTTAGCGTTTTAATAAGTTGTTCTAAGTCATCTTTTAATTCACCCATACCAAAAATATATAATCTCAATAAAGGGTTCTGCAATCTATGGACAGCTCTAATTAACATCTCATGATTTTTCCCTCTATCTAAACGACCAAGTGTAATAAGATTGAATTTTTCAGAATCGAACAATGACGAATTGGCTTCAATACGTTTTATTTTATCTAAATCGATTGGATTATGGATAACTTTCATTTTGTTGGAAGGTACACTAAAATTACAAACTAAATCGTCTGCATTGCCGTGAGAGTTTGATATTACGAGATCAGATTCTTTATAAAGAACCCTGATCAGATTCTTGTTGAAGGTAGACTGGATCCCTTTGTAACTGTATTGTAGGCTAGGGTAGGCCCTTTCGTTCGTTATTACCTGAAAGTTGTATGTTGTAAACTTGCTTGCCAAAATGTTGATGAAAGAAGGTCTTGTCAAGAAGCTCAGACTGTGCGTCAGTTTTAATTTTTTAGCTAATTTGGCATACTTATAAGCCAAAATCGGAATTTTAATGGCTTTCATTATGCCGTTTTCATCACCTTTTGATTTTTCAATATAACTTATTTGCAAACCATCGGGTAAGGCATAGTCAATGGTAGAATTCATTAAAATAAGATGAACGTCAATATCTTTTTCAACACAATAGGATACCACATATGAAACAACTCTTTCTGCTCCACCTCCTGATAAGGAATAAATTAAAACACCAAGTCTCATCATTGTTTTATCTTTTTTTGAGAATATTTATAAATAAATCTTCATATTGCTGAAGAATTACTTTTTTGTTAAATTTATCAAGCACAGAAGCCCTTATTTTCTCAGGTCTCCAATCTCTCGAATCATTAAGTTTATCTAAGAATTCGTCCTCATTTTCTACCAAAAAACCGTTAACATTATTCACTATAATTTCTTTTGTGCCACCGGGTGCATTAAATGCAATAACTGGTGTTCCAACTGCACACGATTCTATTAAACTATTAGGAAACCCCTCGAAATAAGAACCTTGAAGAAATAAATCGCTCTTTTCTAGATATTTTGAAACATCCTTTGTGAAATCTATATGAGTAATTTTATCAGATAACCCATATTGATTAATTAAAGAAAAGATATTTTCTTTTTCGATGCCATTTCCTATTATAGTGTAATGAAATGGAAAATTCACCTTGGACAAGACTTTAAGTATTCTACCTATTCCTTTTTCTTTACTGAGTCTTCCAACTGTTATATATTGAATAGGATTATTTTTAAATTTTGACTTTTTAAGGTTAAACGAGTCTGTTATAGGGTTGTTAATAACCACTAATTTATTTTCATCGATGTTATAACTATATTTTATGTCTTCCAACATGTCTCTTGACTGACATACTATCTTATCAAAAAAATGAAAACGTTTGTTGCCAATAAAAGCTAAGAGGTTGAATCTTTTTGTTTTAAAAAAAGCTGCATCTAAACTTAAAACGGTGGCTTCTCTAGCTATAAATTTTGTTTTAGGAAAAAGGAAGGACATGTATCCAGTTATAATATTAAGATGGCCAGCAGCACTTACCATAATATGTGGTTTTTTTTTAATAGTATATTTAATAAAATCAATGACCCCACTTAATACTCTAGGTTTTTCTAAAAAGATAATCTCTATATCTTTTACTTGATAAGATGCATCTTTTGAATAACCAAAGATTAATAAAGTTGAATTAAAAATTTTAGGATCAATATTTTGGGCAATATATGAGATTACTCGTTCTGCTCCTCCTGGCAATAAGTTAGGTAGTGAAAAGGTAATATTTATCTTATTTGATTTCATAGCCCTTGTTATTATTTAACCACTGTTTAAGTACTAACAATTTCCATATTAATGGATAATGATTAGCACTTCCGATTATATGTTTATTAATTTTGTTAGTAACGTCTTGATATTTTATACCCGGAATTTCTTTTAAGCTTTTGATGCTTAATTCTGTAAGAACATAATCTTTTAAATCTTGTCTAAACCATTTTTCAAATGGCATGGTAAAACCAGCTTTTGGTCTATCAAAATATTCTTTAGGCGCATATTGGTATAATACGTCTTTAAGAATACGTTTTTGATTTGTTCCTTTAAATTTGTATTCAGTAGGCAGAGATCTCGCAAACTCTACAATTCGATAGTCCATCAAAGGTGATCTAGCTTCTAAAGAATATGCCATAGTTGATCTATCAACTTTGGTATTGATATCCCAATTTAAGTATGTTTTAATATCGAAATCTGAGACTCTTTCTATTAAGTTTTTATTATTGTGAAGTAGATATTTTAATTCTTCTACCTCTTTGGGATTTTTTGAACTTTCCTTTAATAATAAGCTATTGTTCGTCTTAGAATCTAAATAAATAGATTCTATAGACTTATAAGCCATAAATTGTGAAATAATTTTCAACCTATAATGCGGAGCGAGCCCAGTAAGTTTAGACATGATTAACCTAAGTGGGTAAGGTATCTTCATAAATTTAGATCCTTGATTAATCCAATTATAGCGGTGGTACCCTGAAAAGCTTTCATCACCGGCATCGCCAGAAATAGCAACTGTAACTTGTTTTTTAGTATGTTTTGCTAATAACATAGAAGGTATGGCTGAAGAATCTGCAAAAGGTTCATCAAAATAATGGTGGAAATTCTCGAATAAATCAATCCCTTCATTATAATCACATTCTATGATATTGTGGTCGGTTTGTAAATGATCTGCAACTTTTTTCGCATAAACACTTTCGTCAAAGCCTTTAACATTAAATTTTACTGAGAAGGTTTTAACTTTAGAGCCGTATGTATGGGTTGCCATGGCAGCTACGAGAGAAGAGTCTATACCACCAGAAAGAAAAACACCTATCGGTACATCGGCAAACATTCTAATTTTTACAGCATCAGAAATTAGTCGTTTAAGTTCTGACTGTGCTTCGTTATAATCTCCTTTAAACTTATTTTCACCTTTATAATCAATATCCCAATACTCTTTAATTTCAAATTTACCCGTATGTAAATCAAATTTAAATAAATTTCCAGGTAATAATTTATGTATTTCATTGAAAATTGACAATGGATCAGGAATTGTTTCCCATGTCATATATGAATTTATAGCATGTTCTGAAATACTTAATTTATTATTATGTAATTGAATTGAAGATAATTGGCTCGCAAATTCAAAGTCCTTTCCATTATGATAGTAATAAAATGGTTTTTGACCAAGTCGATCACGAGCTCCAAAAAATTGATGTTTTATTTTATCAAATATCACAAAAGCGAACATTCCATTAAAATGCTTCACACAATCTTCACCATATTCTAGATAAGCGGCACAAATAACCTCAGTATCGCTTTTAGTTTTAAAAGTATAGCCTATTTTATAGAGTGTATCCTTAATGTCTTGAAAGTTAAATATTTCACCGTTAAAAACAATTTCAATATGATCCAAATAGGATAGAGGCTGATCAGATCTTGAGTCTAAGTCAATAATTGACAATCTGTTATGGCCAAAGACCACAGAATAACCATCTGATTTATAAAATTTCCAACCCATTTTGTCTGGACCTCTAAATGCCATTCGTTGCAATTTATCTTTAACTTGAGATTCATTATGTTGTAAGGTACTTCCGTAAATTCCGCACATGGCTATTAGTGTATAATTATCTTAATTACCTCTAATTAAGAGGCCTTTAGCTTTTAAATGTTGCAATTGGATATAGGGTCTATTTATTGGAAAGAACTATTGATGATAACATAAATAGTTGTTGACGAATTTCCGCAATTTAGTATCTCTCTTTGAGATTTATTTATCAATTCTCAGAGAATCAATATTTAAGACAAAATCTCAACAAATTCATAATCTATGTGATTTTAATTTAAATGTCATTTAAAGATTACAAAGATGATTGATCTTAACTCATAATTCAAACTTTTTCTTTGAATGGTAGAATTATGACCTTCATTAACATCGGTTGAATAATATTTGTTCCTAAAGAAATTAAAATATATGCTTTATTATATTCCAAATGTTAATTTCTATAATTTTATGTATAAGATTTCCTGCGATTAAAACACCTTTTGAAAACAGTATTTGCGCTTATCATAAGCTTATCGATAATTATAAATATTATCACCCTAAACTATCTGAGCATTATTTTTTATGATAGGAGAATTAGAACTAACACCATATGCAATTAAATTAGCATGATCAAGAAATTAAAAATTAGATCAATTTGGATTCATGAATCCCTAACAATTGGCTATTTCGGAGTGATGGTGCCACCTGTTTCGCTCAAACCGTGCCACTTTGAAAGATACTGCAATGATATAAAAAATTAATGTTATTCGTTCTTCAAAGCTCCTTTTCTTAAGGATTCTCCTTTAAGGTCGATCCTGTGGGAGGAGTTTACGATCCGATCGAGGATAGCATCGGCAATAGTCCCCTCTCCAATGATATCATACCATGCCGAGACCGGTATCTGGGACAGGATGATGGTCGAGGATCGGTTGT
>Ga0208015_1001127_pt1 | contig 10143 bp, 7 predicted proteins | sample 26BtaG_FD_184101 | JGI IMG/M metagenome (GOLD analysis project Ga0208015, IMG submission 184101) | Marine viral communities from Cariaco Basin, Caribbean Sea - 26B_WHOI_OMZ_CsCl (SPAdes) (version 2) | ecosystem: Environmental > Aquatic > Marine > Oceanic | place: Caribbean Sea: Cariaco Basin...
GAGCTGACGGTCAACTCGGACAATGCATCCAAAATATAACCCACCAATTCCCATCTCTTGATTTCCTTTTTGCGGATAGAAACACACTGGATATTACGGTTGCTAACGATGTTTTAGATTTTTTTGATACACACGCTATAGACTGGTGCATTAATTGTGCGGCATACACATTTGTGGATAAAGCAGAAACTGAAATTGAAAAAGCCCGAATTGTTAACGTTGTTGGAACTCAAAATTTAGCGAAAGCCTGTAAAGTTTATGATGTAAAATTAATTCATATTTCTACTGATTTTGTTTTTGATGGAAAAAAGAACGTGGCTTACACCGAAAACGAGGCTACTGATCCTCTGAATATTTATGGAAGGACTAAATTACAAGGAGAATTAGAAATCTCATCAATTTTAAAACAGCATTATATACTTAGAACTTCATGGTTATACAGTGAGTTTGGACACAATTTCATGCTTACCATTTTAAGATTATCCAAAGAGAATAAAGAACTTAAGATAGTAGATGATCAAATTGGAAGACCAACCTACGCGGGTGATTTAGCCAAATTTATTATGCAGTTGATCGTGACAGACACTAGCGAGTATGGAATTTATAATTATTGCAATGAAGGAATTGCGAGCTGGTACGATTTTGCTAAAGCCATTGTTGAAATTAGCAAGATAAATATCAAGGTTGTTCCAATTTCGTCGGATGTTTTTCCTACGCGGGCTAAAAGACCAACCTTTAGCGTTTTGGATAATACCAAAGCAAAAGAGGTTTTTAATAGTAAACTTGTGTATTGGAGGGACAGTTTAGTGGTATGTCTTAGGAATTTAAATAGTTCAACTTAAACTCGTGTGTTCATGGTTTAAGTTTAAAATTGATGGATGTCAATCTATTTTTTCTTGAAGAGACTTGAAATGAGCAAATGTCATGTGCGAAACAGAATGATTATTTTTTTCTCAAATAAAAATAATCCCCAAGATTAGCTAAATTGATTAGAAGAATTTATGGGGATGAAGGAGATTCTGATTTATAAGTCAAAGATTAATGACTTAAGCAAATTTATATACTATTTGAGAGAACAAAGTCATTTTACTCTAATAAGGTTCTCCATAATTTTTAAAATTTAGGTATAAATGATGAAAATTGCGTTTTCTGAAGAAAAACATAGTGTATCCCGAATTTTTTTAGCAAATAGAGATTTGAAGTTGATTTTTGAAATTGAACGGTTTTGATCATCCCAAAATTTAAACTTGATTCGTATGATTATACTTTATTATGAAATAACTTAGCGCATGAATTTATAAGATGATTTATGAGAAGTTTAATCCTTAATTACCATCGACTTAATGTAACTCTTGTAACTTTGGCAAAAATAATTAAGCTTATTAGTTTAGGGTACTAATATAAATGAGATGAGCGATGTTTTTGGATTAATTAAACATCTCAATTTCATATTATAAAGTAATAAAATTGATTTGATTTTCAATTAAAATAGAAGAGAAAACAGTTTTTAATGGATATTAAAAATAAAATTTTTAAAAAAAATCTTTCTTATGGCCTACTTTTTAAATCAGGTGCTTTATTAGTGACTTATCTGACTATTCCTTTACTAATTAGAGGCTTGGGCGTAAAGGATTACGGTATATGGGTTACCATTTTCTCCATTTTTGGATGGATTTACTATTTGGATTTAGGAATTGGCAATGGCGTTAAAAATAGTATAACTACGGCTTTAGTCAAGAAGGATTATTTAAGCGCAAATCAATATATTAATACAGCTTATATATCAATATTTGTCATCGCACTTTTATTTTTAGTGATTTCAAGTGTTTTTATTTGGACAGTTAATTTAAGCAGTTTACTGAATGCTGAATTAGATGAACGTTCTTTAAAGATCATATTCTTAATAACCCTGATTTCTTTTTTTCTCAACTTTATTTTAAGTCTTTACAAACAATTATTCTATGCTATACAAAAGTCGGCGACTGTCGAATTGTCTCTGTTTCTGACTAATTTCACTATACTTGCAGTTTGTATTGTACTATTAAGATATTTCAATTTGAATTTGATTAAAGTAGCTTTAATCTATGGAGTCTCAAATATTTCGATTAGTTTGATATTCAACTATATATTCTTTAAAAAGCAAACAAAATTAGTTTTATCTGTAAAACATTTTAATAGGGCTAAAACTAAAGATATTATGGGAATTGGGTTTGAGTTTTTTATAATTCAAATTTGTTTAGTAATTATTTTAACTACAGATAATTTAATTATTTCTTATTTATTAGGACCGTCAGAAGTTACCATTTATAGTAATGTGCTCAAATTGTTTCAAATTTTCTTGGTGTTTGGTGCACTCATTTTAACACCATTATGGGCATTGTACACGGAGGCCTTTTTAAATAGGGATTTCGACTGGATTAAAAGAATTCTCATTAGATTAAATTACTTATTTGTTTTTGCCATATTTGCAGTTATGGTTACTATTTTTTATGCCAAAGATATTCTCTATTTATGGATCGGTGAAGACTTAAAATATAGTGATTTATTAATCGTTTTAACGGGAGTTTTTGTTTTAATTAGGATATATGGAGATATATATATGTATTTTTTAAATGGAATAGGTCATATAAAATTACAAATGTGGCTATTTGTTTTTGGAGCCATAATTAATATTCCTCTTTCAGTTTTATTTGTCAAGTATTTAAACTACGGGGTTTCTGGAGTTATCCTTGCAACATGTATAAGTTTATTACTCCTGTCTATTGCTATGCCAATCCAAACGTATAAAATTTTAAAAAAGGAGTCCAATGATCAATAAAGAAGTGAAATTATCCAATTTTTATTCTATAGGATAAACTAAAATAACTATACTAACAAATTCAGAAATCATTGTCTCATTCGACAAGGTTTATTTAGATATTATTAAGAAAATGTATAAAGAAAACCTTTAAACCCTCGATAATTTTGACGGTTCGAATTAGGGTTATTTATAAAATTATAGACTAAAATTATTTAATGCACTGACTTCAAAGATCCTTATCGTTCTCACTTCATAAATTGGAACTTTATATCGAAATAGACTCATTAAAATCCATAAATTAATCTGAACAGTAACATTCCAATGAACTATATAGATAAATTATTACTGCTAACATTTCCATTTATGGATGTGGGTTTTATGGTTTTTGGAATACCATTCCGCTTAGGTGAATTAACTTTTTTTCTGTTCTTTTTGAGATTGTTGGACGTAAAGTATATTTCGAAAATTACTAAGATTAACAAATCAGGGTTTCTGATTCTTATATTATTGTTATTAAATTTAATCCTCACAGTAGTTGTTTATGTTTTTAGTCACGTTGAAGGTGCATTTTATTATAAATATATAATTAGAAATATACTTTATATTTTTGCTTTTTCAAGCTTTGTGATAAAGCCCATAAATTATGGTCAAATCAATTTTGAATTATTTATTAGATATATTCTTTATGTAGTTTTTATTTTTTATGTAATAGAATTTATCGATTACTATTTAATAAGTTTTAATTGGAGCGAAACAATTTTCGTTAGTAGGCAGGAAAAGGGTGTTTTCAACAATTTTATTATTAGGTTTGCAGGGCCATCCTCAGAACCTGGATACATCGTTCCTTTGCTGTCAATTCCTTTAATGTTTGGGTTTATTAAGCGTAGATTAAATTATGCATTATGGTCAATAATCTTCATTTTAATGACCTTCTCGTCATTTGGATATTTTGTTATTGTTTTTTCTGTTTTTTATTTTATGAATGGATCCGCAGATAAAGAATTAAAACGTAAGGGAAAAATTGCTTTATTGTATGTTGCGGCATCAATTGGTTTATTGGGTCTCATTTTTTTTAAGAGAGTAAGTGAGATGGTTGCGTATAATTGGGGGAAGTTTCAGGCCTATCTTGGAATAGGTGATGTATATGAATGGTCTGCCGCTCAAAGATTGGGACATATCAAGTTAGGTTTAAACTTATTCAGCGAATCATCTTGGATAAATATGTTAGTTGGAAATGGTACAGGGTATTATAATAAAATGAGTAAAGCTTTTACGGAATTTTATTTGGATGATGCTGAAGAAGCACATAATTTATATATATCTACTTTAACTGATAGAGGTGTGATTGGTCTGTTGATTATTTTTGCCTTGTTTTATGTTATAAGTAAAATAAAGATACCTAAAACCGTATCAGGAGATTATAATCGTTTCTTCATAGCGGTCAAATTTGGTGTTTATGTAAGAATGATTCACTGGTTTTTTACGGGGATGTTATGGCAATATTATTTTTGGGTAGAAGTTGCGATATTAATCTCAGCTAGCACCTATTACATTAAGTTATTAAATGAAAGAAGAAAAGATAGATTTTAGTATAGTAACAGTGTGCTATAATTCAATAGGAACAATTGAAAAAACCATAAAAAGTGTGATTTCTCAAACACACAAAGATTATGAGTATATAATCGTCGATGGTGGTTCAAATGATGGAACTGTTGAATTAATAGAAAAATATAAAGACTTTATAAGTTTGATAATCTCGGAACCTGACAATGGCATTTATGATGCGTTTAACAAAGGTATAGGGCTTGCAAAGGGACGTTTTATTAGCATTTTAAATGCTGATGACACTTATAATTCAAACACGCTTGAATTAGTTTTAGAATCAACCAAAGCACATCCTGATGCTCTTATTTATGGAGACACTTATTTTATCGATGAAAAAGATGTTGTTTTTTCCTCAAACATCGGAAAATTTGACCCTAATAGCTTGAAATCTGGAATTGGATTTATGCATCCAGCCACTTTTGTATCTAAAACAGTGTATGAAAAGGTTGGACTGTATTCTCTTTCAAAAGATCTATTTATTGCAAGTGACGCTGATTTTTTATTAAGATGTCACAAACTTGGAATTTCTTTCGTAAAGAGTGATTTTAAAGTTTTTATGAGAACTGGCGGATTGAGTGAAGTATCTTTTTATAAAGCACATAATCAGTACCTAAAAGCGTTGAGGAAAAATAGAATTATAAATGGCAGGGAGTATCGAATTGAAAGTATAAAATTAGCGTTTAAAGCCTCATTAAAAATATTTTTAACACGTAAAAGTGTGGCCAAAATTAGGCTCCAAATATGGATTGTATTAATTGCATTGTTTAATATTGTTTATAAAATCCTACTATTCAATATTCTGAAAAATACATTTTTTAGAATGCTCGGATTTAAAATAGGAGATCATAGTTATATCCATAATTCAACATTTTTGAGCTTAGGCAAATTCTCTATAGGAAATTTCTCCGTAATAAATCCTAAATGCGTTATTGACAACAGAGGGATAATTACCATTGGAGATAATGTTTCTATAGGACACTATTGTAAGATTTATACCACTGGGCATGATATAAATTGCTCATATTTTACAGGAACTAAAAAGTCGGTTGTAATAAAAGATCACGTGGTGTTGTTTTCTAGTTGTATCATACAGCCTGGAGTAACTATTGAAGAGGGTGCCGTAGTGTTTCCAGGATCCGTTGTTACAAAAAGCATTCCGGCTTTTTCATTAGTTGGTGGTAACCCGGCAAAGGTTATTGGCAAAAGAAATTCTAACTTAAATTATAAAATTGATTATGGATTTAAGTTCATCAAATAAAACGCACTTTTTTTTTGTTTGTACCAATTACGGGAGCACTAAAGATGGCATTGGTCACTATACCTCAAAAATAGTAGATGAACTGAGAAAAAACAGCTCATTGAAAATAACCACTTATTCTGTTACAACACATCATCTCTCTAAACTGAAATTACTCTTTTCAATGAAAATGAGTTTGGAGTTATTACGATTGAAACGAGAACTTCAAAAAAAATCAGATAACAGCTATATCATTTTAGAGTATCCATTTGTAGAATACAATCCATCCTTTCTATTAATGTTACTTTCCATAAAGGCAAAGAAAAATATTAAAAGTAAAATAGTCGTTTCTCTGCATGAGTATAGCCGAACAAAATTATTTCGCAAACTCTTCATTAGGCTTCTTATTCCAATGAGTGATGTGGTTTTATATACAAAAGATGAAGATATCAAACCTTTCATTAATGATATCATCGTTTTCAAGCGTAGATTAATACCCGCTAATATTGAACCTTCAAATCGCAAAATTTTAAAACAAACGAGAGAATTAAACATTTGTTTTTTTGGAATAGTTAACTTTGAAACAAAGGAAATAAGGAATATGATTGAGGCATGGGAGATGTATCTTGATATGGTCTTAGAAAACAAGTTAACTTTTCATTTTATTTCGAGTTCCTTCCATAGTGATATCCAAGCGAATAATCATCTAATCTATCATTTTGACCTTGATGATAACGAAGTTTCCGAGTTATTGCATAAAATGCAGTTTATGATATTGCCACTAAAACCCAAAATTTCCACAAATAACGGAAGTCTTTCGGTTTGTTGTTTACATGAATGTGTACCGGTTGGAGTTTTTGATGATTATTATAACAAAAAAGAACTTGGTTTAAGCATGAAGAATTATTCTATGCAAGAATTCATAAGAATATATGAATCGATAAACAATACGGCTTTTAGTAGAATAACTGAAATGGCTGAGGTTGCATATAGGCATGGAAAAAAAATGTCGATAAAAAATAGCGCCAAATCTTACTTAGAGTTATTAGCCTTATAATGACATTTTATATTAAGGAATGATTTTGACGAATATTTTAAAGAAAAAAAACAAAAAAACAGCTGTTTTAAACCTGTTGTTGTTTATAGTTGGTTTAAGTATACCTTTTTCTTATGCTTTCAATAGTATTGCAATCGGGTCTTTATTTTTATATTCATTTATTTGGTTCGAGAAAGGTAATTATTCCTTTTCATGGGTTACAAATAGGTTTCAGATTCATTTATTGTTTTTAATTTATTTCTCATTACAGTTTATAGGAGTCTTTTATTCAGAAAACTTAAGTTTGGGATTCAGCTTTCTCATCCAAAACATTGTGTTTTTAATTTTGCCATTAACTTTCATTAATTTATCAAAAATTTTGGATTATGAAAAAGTTAAATTCGGAATATATGGTATGGTCATTGGTGTACACATCATATTATTTAGTATTCATATAAATATCTTATTTCAAATATTTTCTCAAAATCTAGGTTTCGAATCTTTGATCTATTATTTTGTGAGACTAAATTTTGTGCAAGCGGGATTGGTTGAAATACATCCACCTTATTTTGGACTTATGGTCGTGTTTTCTTTATTAGTAATACTGAATACAACCTTTTATAAAGACATTACATTAAATGGGATTGTTAAATATAGTCTATCAACTTATTTACTTGTTTCCTTATATGGAATTTCATCTTTTATGTCTATTGTTTTAGTCTTTTTATTGTTTATCATTTACCTATTTTTTCTGGTCAAAAAAAAGAAAACAAAAGTCTTGATTTCAATTCTCCTTTCTATTTTAATTGTTATAATTACTATCGGAACTCTAAAAAACACAAACCTTATTAATAAGTTTCCAGGGGAAAGTTTGCTTGGTAGAATAGAATGGAGTTTTGTAAAGGGAAAAGGGGATACCTCACGCCCGGAAAATTGGCGAAGTGTTTTGATAGTCGTAAAGGAACATCCGCTAATAGGTGTGGGTACCTATGGAGGGCTAAATTATTTGCAGGAGAACCGGAACAAAACAAGTGAATCCTTTAAAAATGGACACAACGCACATAATCAGTATTTAGAAACTTTATTGAGACACGGAATTATTGGTCTATTCGTATATCTTTTTATTATTTATAAATTAATTTTAAGTGCAATAAAATCGAGAAATTTTATTTTTTGTGGCTTTGTATTTATTTTCATTGTAGCTTCAATCACAGAATCTTATTTGGTGAGGCAAATAGGTTTAACATTTTTCACCTTTTATGCTTTACTGTTTAGTACATTCTATAATTTTGGTTATAATAAAAAAAACGCTCAATGAGAAAAGCATTAATTCATGACTGGTATTATGTGAACGGGGGAGCAGAGAAGGTTATTAAATCTATTAATGCGATCTGGCCAGATTTTGAGCATTTCGCTTTAATCGATTTTTTAGATGACAAGGATAGAAAGGACATATTTACTGGGAATAATCAAAATGTAAATACTTCTTTTATTCAAAAGCTACCAACTGCAAAATCCAATCACAGAAAGTTTTTACAACTATTTCCTCATGCTATTGAACAATTTGATTTGAGGGAGTACGATCTGGTGCTAAGTTCATCAGCATCTATTGCTAAAGGTGTTTTAACTCATCAAAATCAGTTGCATATTTGCTATTGTCACTCTCCAATGCGCTATGCTTGGGATTTGTACCATCAGTATTTAAATGAATCTAATTTAGTCGGAATTAAAGGGTTTTATGCAAAACGCATTTTGCATAACCTGAGAGTTTGGGATGTGGTTTCTTCAAATAGGGTGGATTACTTTATTGCCAATTCTAAATTCGTCGCACGGAGAATAAAGAAAGTTTATAATAGAGACAGCACGGTAATATATCCTCCTGTAGATGTTAAAAATTTCAGATTAGTAGATACAAAGGGAGATTATTATTTTACAGCCTCGAGAATGGTGCCCTATAAAAACATAGAGCTGATAGTTAGAGCATTTAATAAAATGCCAGATAAAAAATTAGTAGTTTCTGGCGATGGCCCGGAATTTAATAAAATAAACAAGTTAGCTGGTCAAAATATAGAGTTATTGGGCTTTATAGATAATGAAAAATTGAAGCACTATTTAGAAGAGGCAAAAGCATTCATATTTGCGGCAGAGGAAGATTTTGGTATTATTCCGGTCGAAGCTCAAGCTTGTGGCACTCCAGTAATTGCATTTGGCAAGGGGGGTGTTTTAGAAACTGTGATAAAAAATTCAACCGGAGTGTTTTTTTATAAGCAAGAAGCAGAATCTATTGTCATGGCAGTAAAAGAATTTGAAAAGATGAGTTTTAATTACAGTAAGATAAGAGATAATGCTATGAGATTTTCGAAAGAACGATTTGAAACGGAGATGAGGAATTTTGTTTTAAGTAAATATAAAATTTTTCAGGAAAACGCTTTATAATTCTTTTAATCCATAAACTACATTGTTCGAAACATGGTTGGAAAGTTATATTATTTCTTTAAATAAATGCCTACTTAGGTCATAAAGCTCTTGTGATTCCAACCCTTCAATTACTCATAATTTATTTACTGTTTCTTAATATCTGGATCAATATGAAAAGTATTTTCCACCCTATCATTTATTCTATATCGTGCATATTTATTAATTTATTGAACCCAGAATTCAAATAACACATTATCTTTGAAAATTTAAGTCGTTTTGGTGCAATCAAACTAATAATTGAGCTTTTTTATAGTGTTCTTAAAAAATGAATTTTTATGTCTAAAAATGTACTAATCACAGGAGCTGCTGGCTTCCTTGGATCCCATCTTTGTGATCGCTTTATAAAAGAAGGGTTCAATGTTATTGCCATGGACAACTTTATTACCGGAGACGCCAAAAACATCAGCCACTTAACACCGCATCCAAAATTTCTCTTTATTGAGCACGATGTGACCCAATATATTAATATTGAAGGTCCCGTTGACTATATTCTGCACTTTGCATCGCCTGCTAGTCCAATCGATTACTTAAAAATTCCTATTCAAACTTTAAAAGTGGGCTCCTTAGGCACACACAATTTGTTAGGTTTGGCGAAAGCAAAAAATGCCAGATTGCTCATTGCATCAACTTCTGAAGTTTATGGAGATCCATTGGTGCATCCACAATCCGAAGATTACTATGGCAATGTCAATACCATTGGTCCTCGTGGTGTTTATGATGAGGCCAAACGCTTTCAAGAGTCCATTACTATGGCCTACCACAGGTTTCATGGCCTTGAGACCCGTATTGTCCGGATTTTTAACACCTATGGGCCGCGAATGCGCCTTAACGACGGCCGTGTTATTCCTGCTTTTATGGGGCAAGCGCTAAGAGGGGAAGATTTAACGATTTTTGGCGACGGTTCGCAAACGCGATCATTTTGTTATGTTGATGATCAGATAGAAGGTATATATAGACTGCTTTTCAGTGATTATGCATATCCTGTAA
>Ga0208015_1001131_pt1 | contig 10134 bp, 7 predicted proteins | sample 26BtaG_FD_184101 | JGI IMG/M metagenome (GOLD analysis project Ga0208015, IMG submission 184101) | Marine viral communities from Cariaco Basin, Caribbean Sea - 26B_WHOI_OMZ_CsCl (SPAdes) (version 2) | ecosystem: Environmental > Aquatic > Marine > Oceanic | place: Caribbean Sea: Cariaco Basin...
TAGTGGGCTTGAGTATTATCAGCCGCTGTTTTTTGACTTAGACACTTGGCAAAGTGAAGCCACGCTATTTGATTACTTTCCAAAAAACGCATTGTTTGTCGTAGATGAAGGCGTACCTGCGAAGCAGGCCGATTATTGGGCACAAATTCAACGCCGTTATGAAGAGCGTCGCCACGATATTGATAAACCTATTCTAGATCCAACTTTGCTCTATTTGCCCGCCAATGTGCTTAACGAACATCTTAATCGCTACCCGCGGGTGATTTTAGGTGCTCAAGCTCCTGACAGGGTAGCTGGCGAGAGTTCAACGACTTTACCTGAGGGCTGGGTTACTTTAAATGCTCATGAGCCGCCTGCGCTGCCAGTGAGTCACCAAAAGGCTGAACCGCTTGCTGATTTATTAGCGTTTATTACCGATGAGAGTCAGCACCAAGGGGCGCCAATACTTATCGTCGCTGAGACCCCAGGTCGCCGAGAAATTTTACTGGAATTATTCAAAGGGAAAATTCAGGTACAGACTCATGAGAATTTCGCTAGCTTTCTAGCATGGAATGAACAGCGTCAAGCTAATGAGGCTGCTAATAGCTCAGCTAATAAAAATGCGTTGCCTACCGTAGGGTTAGCCGTAGCCCCGATTGAACGTGGGGTATTTGTACCGGGTCGCTTAATTATTATTAGTGAAACGCAACTGTTTGGCCGCCAGGTCCTACAAACGCGACGTCGCCGCCAAAGCGATGTGTCTGAAGAGTTTTTGATTAAGAGCGTTACGGAGATGACTGAGGGCAGTCCCGTGGTGCATATCGAGCACGGGATTGGTCGCTACCATGGGTTAATCACGCTGGATGTTGGCGAAGGTGAACAAGAATTTATCCATCTAAAATACGATGATGACGCCAGTATTTATGTGCCCGTTGCCAATTTGCAGCTGATTAGTCGCTATAGTGGCGGTGATCCTGCGCTAGCGCCCCTGCATAAGATTGGCAGTGGCAAATGGGATAAAGCCAAACAAAAAGCGCTACAGCAAATCCATGATGTGGCCGCTGAGCTGTTAAATATTCAAGCGCGCCGTGATGCTAAGGTTGGTATTCATTTTAAAGTGGATATGTCGCAGTATGAGTTATTCACCAGTCAGTTTGCTTTTGAAGAGACACCCGATCAAGCCAACGCTATCGATGCCGTAATGCATGATATGAAGCAGAATAAACCGATGGATCGGCTTATCTGCGGCGATGTCGGTTTTGGAAAGACCGAAGTTGCCATGCGTGCGGCTTTTATCGCGGTGAGTGCGGGCTACCAGGTCGCTGTTTTAGTCCCAACGACTTTGCTGGCAGGTCAGCATGAAGATAACTTCTTAGACCGTTTTGCCGATTGGCCAGTACGCATAGAGTCCTTATCGCGCTTTGGCGGTAAAAAACACCAAGATAAAGTTTTAGAAGACTTGGCGTCTGGCAAAGTTGATATTGTGATTGGTACCCATAAGCTGCTACAGAAAGATGTGAAATTCGCTAATTTAGGCTTAATGATTGTCGATGAAGAGCACCGTTTTGGCGTGCGTCATAAGGAGCGTATTAAAGCGATTCAGAGTGATGTCGATAGCATCTCTATGACCGCCACCCCAATACCGCGGACGTTGAATATGGCCTTGTCGGGCATGCGAGATATGTCCATCATTGCTACGCCGCCAGCGCGTCGTCTCGCTATCAAAACCTTCGTCATGCAAAAGACCGAAGCGTTAATGAAAGAGGCTATCTTACGTGAGCTGCTGCGCGGTGGGCAGGTGTATTTGCTGCATAATGATGTGGCTAGTATTGAGCGGATGGCAGAGACGATACGTGAGCTAGTGCCGGAAGCACGAGTAGGGGTGGCACACGGGCAGATGAATGAGCGCAGTCTTGAACAAGTGATGCAGCAGTACTATCATAAAAAGTTTAATGTCTTAGTGTGTAGTACTATCATCGAGACGGGTATTGATGTGCCTAACGCCAATACCATCATTATCGAGCGGGCTGATAAGTTTGGCCTAGCGCAGCTGCATCAGTTACGCGGCCGGGTAGGACGCAGTCACCATCAAGCCTATTGCTATTTACTAGTGCCTTCCATCAAAGGACTTAAAGGCGATGCTAAACGCCGTCTTAACGCTATTGAGCGTGCCAATACCCTAGGTGCTGGCTTTATGCTGGCGAGCGAAGATTTAGAAATTCGCGGAGCAGGCGAGCTATTGGGCAAACAGCAAAGCGGTAATATGCAGGCTATTGGCTTTAGTCTCTATATGGATATGTTAGAGCGTGCGACTAAGGCGATTAAAGCAGGTCGTGAGCCAGACTTAAATACGCCGTTGTCTTTAACCAGTGATATTAATTTGCATTGCTCAGCCCTTATTCCAGAGTCTTATCTGCATGATGTGCATCAGCGTCTCCTATTCTATAAGCGTATTAGTAACGCGGATGATAAAGAGGGTCTGATTGATATTCGTACCGAGATGATTGACCGTTTTGGCACCTTGCCGGATCAAACCAAGCAGCTGTTTGCGATTCATCAATTGCGTTTGCAGGCCGAACGTCTGAAGATTAATAAGATCGATGCCAGCACTGCCAGCATCACTATGGAATTTGCTCCTGATACCCCGGTCGATGCCTTGGCAATCATCAAGCTTATACAATCGGATGGCAAAAAATATCGTATGAATGGGGCTTCAGGTATTCGCTATCAAAATTCGGATAAGCTAAAAACGCCTGAGCAACGTGTGGTCTCGGTACAAAAGTTGCTTAGTCATTTCTCCCAGCATGTGGTTGAGGAAGAGCCCGCTTAAGCAAGCTGCGGCTCTTGGTGTTAGGGTAGACGGGGTCATTCTTTAGCTGCTGCTCGATACTCAACCCTTTTAACTAGCCAGTGAATCCAGCCAATTAATCAAATCAGTGTCATAAAAACGTCATGATGATGTCACAGCATTGTCATGACTTTTTTATATGATAACTGCGTTAGCCCAATAAACCGTCCAACATAAGCAAGGTTTACTACCAAGCAAACACCAAAGTTTGCACAGGATAGCTAAGAAAAAGAAGACGCTATAAATTAAGGAGAGATTATGCGAAAAATTCACTACGCAATAGATTTAGAAGATATGAACCTATCCCCTTGGCAAGACGAAAGAGAAGTATTGCTTGGGGAATGCAGTTACGAAGTTGAAGACGATAATGATGATGGTTACGAGCTATAGAGCAGTTTTAGCTTAGCTCAATTATAGGCAACAGCTAAAACGTGATACCTATTAAGTAATAGTTCGAAATACTAAATGATTAAACGGAAGTTAGTCAGCAAAAAAAATAGGACAATGATAATAATAAATGAATAATAAGCCAATAATTGGCCAAATTGCTCGACTTGAGATACCCGCAGTACTAAGGCAGCCTAAATAGGCTGTCTTTTCTTTTGTGGGTAATAAAGTTAGGGGTAAAAAAGGGTAGCGGGCAGAATAGGGGCAGAACACAGAGGCGCGCCAAGCTTATATACAACTCTATGACGCGCCACTCTATAAAATGCGGGCGATTCCTGATAAAATAGGCAAATTAAAAATGAATACAGTTAGCTCACTAGCAGAGCTTTTTCCTTACTTGGGTTATCCCCTTACTTTAATCCCAGCTACTTTAGAGACAGTGCTCCTATGTTCCAATTACACCCTACCTTAGCTCAAGATACTTTTTTAGTCGGTGATTTCCCATTATCTACTTGTCGTTTGATGAATGACTGCCAATTTCCTTGGCTAATTTTGGTGCCGCGCATTAGTGGTATCAAAGAGTTGTATGAGATGTCCGACAGTGAGCAAGTGCAGTTTTTACGTGAGTCTAGTTGGTTGTCTAGCCAGTTGGCCAAGACTTTCCAAGCCGATAAAATGAATGTCGCCGCACTAGGCAACCAAGTACCGCAATTGCACTTCCATCATATCGTGCGTTATCAAAACGATATTAAATGGCCAAGCCCAGTATGGGGCACGCCAGCCGTCCCTTATACTAATGAAGTATTGTCGCAAATGCAGCAGACGCTAATGATGGCCTTACGCGGCCACCATCAAATGCCTTTTGATTGGAAAATGTAGGCTAGGGTATATAAGAAATATAATAGTCTCTAGATCTTAGGCTGATTTGACTATGAATATTTGCTATAAGCGTGTAGGTGTTCCACGATACCTCTAAAATGTTCATACATAAAATAGTTCCTATATAAAATAGTACATATAATAAATAAACGCTCACTAGCTAAGCCATCATCCATAAGTTACGGGTTATGATGATGGCTTACTTAAAGCCAAACGAGTCTGTAGTCAGGATGCCACTTATCAGCTGTCAGTCTTAGGGTTTACTGTATTATCGAGGCTAAAGCGCTGTATGCTGTTTTTTACTTCCCCGACTCACAAGCCTCCCTTAGAGCCTACTACTTTCAGTAATCTTGAGTATCCTGAATTATTCATTCTTATTATAATCTCCCTACTGCTATTCCTGCAGTCTGATCCCGCCGTCTTCGAATATACACTGTTTCTTAGCGCCGCTACCCTCAGCTTCTTGCTACTCCTCTACACTTATTTTCGTCAAGTTAGCCTTTATACTACTGCTTTAGCGATGAAGCTGGTTGCCATGGTGATTGGCAGCTTACAGTTCTCGCCAATCCTAGCTATTGGCTTAGCGACCCTACTCTTTACCCGTCTGTTAAAGACCCAACCGCACGCCCGTCTGCCTCTATTGCTATTTGCTATGCTCAGCATGGTAGTTTGGTACTTTATCAGTATGCAGCTGCGACCTACTGGTTTACGACTGCCTGCAAGCCTTGGTACGACCGCGCTGATATTACTATTGAGCTTAATGGGGGTAGTGTGGCAATTCGCGCAATTACAGCGGCAACTTATTGAGCAGCGTAAAATTGGCCAAGAGTCCCGCGAGCGGGTGACCACTATGGTCTCGGTAATCAGCAAGCTCATCCGTTTTTTACCCCCACAGCTTTGGCAGCCGGTGACTAAGAGTAATGCCCCTATTAGCGTGACCAATAAACGCGCTAAGCTCTCGGTTTTATTTTCCGACATAGCCGGGTTCACTGAGCTGTCAGACGCTTTAAGCCCCGATACGCTAGCGGATGTGTTAAATCTATATATGGAAAGCATGACCGCAATTGCGAATCGTCATGGGGCGGTATTAGATAAATTTATTGGCGATGGACTGGTTTGTTTTTTTGGTGATCCCCATAGCGAAGGCAGTCGGCAAGATGCTATCAACTGTGTCGCTATGGCGATTGATATGCGTCGAGAGATGCGCACTTTGCGTCATCAGTGGCGCCTATTAGGCTTTGAGGGCTTATATATTCGCATAGGGGTTGCGACAGGGTATTGTCATGTGGGTAATTTTGGTAGTGATTCTAGAATGAGTTATACCTTGATAGGGCGTGAGGTTAATTTAGCCTCTCGTTTAGAGGCCGCTGCGCAAAAAGGTGAGATTCTGATCAGTGAAGCGACTTATGACTATGTTTGTCATGAGTATGAGTGTGTAGCGGCTCCCATGCAACAACTTAAGGGTTTTGATGAGGGCGTGAGCGCTTGGCAAGTACTGGACCCAGATATCAATAAGCAGCAGCAGTCTAAATGGGTGGATCACGACCTACCAGGGTTTAATCTACATCTAAATTTTAAAGATATTAAAAACTATGACTATGCTGTAATTCGTCGGCATTTAAGCCAAGCTTTAGAGCAGATGGAAAAGCAAGAGGGCAGCGATCATGATGCAGAGTCTTAATAAAGAAGTTTAATAAAGAGCCTTGTTGAAAGGACTTTTCTTCAAAAATACTAAGAAATGTAGCCTATAGTTAATTAGCAAGGCAGTGGCAAGTTAACTTAAGCCAGCTAGTATGAGCTAATTAGTATAAATAATGGGCAGAATACTCGCCATAAAAAAGGGAGATAAGTTATATATCTTATCTCCCTTAGCTTACTTCAAATACTAGTTTTAATGATTTTCTTTAGCATGGTTTAGAGTATATTTTGGAATCTCTATCGTTAAATCTTCGCCATCTAAAATACACTGACAAGATAGGCGTGAATCCGGCTCTAATCCCCAAGCGCGGTCTAATAGATCGGCTTCGATATCATCCATCTCTTCTAAGCTATTAAAACCTTTGCGCACCACAACGTGACAAGTCGTACAAGCCTTTGACATCTCACAGGCATGTTCGATTTTAATCCCTTGCTCTAATAAGCCTTCGCATAAGTTAACACCATCCGCTAACTCAACTTCAGCACCTTCAGGGCAAATTTCAAAATGGGGTAGTACGGTAATTTTTGGCATAGATACAACATCCATTGCTAATCAATCAAAATATCATCTTAAATACAATTGGTATTCAAGCTCGTGTCTGTAAACGGTCTAATTATTTATTGTTGCAAACGCTTAATAACTTAGTCTTTTATAAAACCTACTGTTATAAGCATTACGGACAGCGCTCCAGTATTTACCACTGGTCTGTCTTAGTGCCTGCCATTGTAGTTTTAACGCTTTGATCCATGATACGGGCAGCAAAAGCATCGCTACCGGGTTTTAAAGCGGCTTGAGCCTGCTCAATCTCAGCTTGGTCTGCAGACTCCAATGAGGCTTTAACGCCGGCAATGTTTTGCTGTAATGCAGTAATCTCGTCAGCACTAAGTAAGCTAGCAAAATCTTGTAGGGCTGATTCTAGCGCCAATACTTCACGCTCAGCTTCCACTTTAGTTTCAATTAGAGCCCGCGCTTGTTTATCTTGCTCAGCATACTGGAAGCCTGCCAATAGCAGCTGTTCTTTTTGCTCATCGGATAACCCATAAGCCGGAGTAATTTCGATTTCGCTAGCTGTACCGGTAGTCGTCTCTTGGGCACTCACTGTCAGCTGACCATTAGCATCAATACTAAAGGTGACTTCAATACGAGCAAAGCCGGCCTTCATAGGAGGAATGCCAAACAATTCAAAGCGACCTAAGGTACGACAGTCTGCTACCGTCTCACGCTCGCCTTGGACCACGTGAATGACCATACCGTTTTGACCATCTTTATAAGTGGTAAAGACTTGGCGTTTTTTGACAGGGATAGGGGTGTTACGCGGGATAATCACTTCTACTAAGCCACCCATAGTCTCTAGACCTAGAGACAAAGGCGTGACGTCGAGTAGCAATAGACTGTCATCGCTACCATTGACTAATTGGTGGGCGGCTTGAGCTGCACCAAGCGCAACCACTTCATCGGGGTTATGACGGCATAACGGCTCAGTCGCAAAGAACTCACCCACTAAAGCTTGAATAGCTGGCATACGAGTGGAACCACCAACTAAGATAACCTCATCTAAAGCCGTTTTATCCAAATCGGCATCGCGCAGTACTTGCTCACAAACTTGTAGCGTCCGGCGAGTGACTGGCATAATAATTTGGACTAATGTAGCGGCTGTCAAATCCCCTTGCCAGTGATTACCATTGACGGTAATGTCTACCGCAACTTGATTTCGCTCAGTCAATTGCTGCTTATAAGTTTTCGCAAGGCGTGCCAACTCTGATTTGTCATGGCTACTCACAGCGCTAGGCTCGACACCCGCTTGCTGAATTAACCAATTCGCCAATAGACGGTCGATATCATCTCCGCCTAAAGCGCTATTGCCACCTGTTGCTAAGACTTCGAAGACCCCATCCGTTAATTTAAGAATAGAGACATCAAAAGTACCGCCCCCTAAATCGTAAATTAAATAGTATCTTGCTGAGGGTGCAGCACTGTCATTAGTATCCGTAACGTTATCCAAGCCATAAGCGATAGCTGCCGCAGTAGGCTCGTTTAATAAGCGTAAAACATTAATACCTGCCGCCGCCGCTGCATCTTTAGTCGCCTGACGTTGGGCTTCATCAAAATAAGCTGGTACGGTAATAACCGCGCCTTCAATACTGTCTTCAGGCAGGCTAGTGGCAGCACGTTGGTAAAGTGTATTTAATATTTGGGCAGAGACGGCTACAGGAGAGATATCCCCTTGAGCGGTCACAAAAGTAGGCATAGCATCAGAATCACCACTGAGCGTATACGGATGAGAAAATTTGATATCCGCTTGGCTGCGACCCATAAAGCGTTTAGCAGAGATAATCGTACTGGCTGAGTCGTCACTACGGTGGGCTAAAGCGGCTTGTCCTACTAAAGGGGCACCTGACTCAGGATAGTGGACGACAGAGGATAATAGGGTGTCTGCAGGATCACTGGCTTCTATAATTTTTGCTTTACCAGAACGTACGACGGCAACCAATGAGTGGGTGGTTCCCAAATCGATGCCGATGCCATAACGATGTTCATGAGGTTTAGAACTTTGATTGGGCTCAGCAATTTGTAATAAAGACATAATACGGCTCAAATATATTAACGATGAAATTTAGCAAGGTAATGGTTATAGCACTTAGCATTGGATGATCTTAATCTAAAATAATCAATCTAGGCTTAGCGATTAAAAAGTAGAGCAATTAGACATATAAGTCATCATCACCGGCATCTGCCTGATTGGCAATCGTATCAATCCCGGCTAAGACATCAATATTAAGTTTTACTAGGAATTTTAATTTTTGTGCGGCATCGCAAGCTTCTGACCAATTTTGCTCATTATACGCTTTCTCAAAGCGATTAGATTGCTGCTCTAAGCGCGCAGCTACTAAAGGTTTAATTTGCTGTAATTGAGGTAGTGACTGCTCTTGAATGGCGTCATCTAAGTCAATACGCAAAGTCATAGCGTCATCTAAAAAATCTAAGTCAGCAATAGAGTTGTCTAAAGTCTCAGCTTTATCTTGCATCTCTAACAAATAAGTCGCACGACTGTCTGGCATTTTTAAGGTTTGGTAGGCATGATTAATCACAGCAGAAGCCCCACTAGCATTAGCGGCAGGCTGCGCTACCTGAGTGTCAATGTCATCATGCTGCTGTGACTGATTATCAGGATGATATTTCTTCTGTAAAGCGCGATATTGCGCATCCAGAGTTTCCCTGTTTATAGCAAACTGTACCGGCAAGCCAAACAAAGCGAAGAAATCACTAAATTGTGCTGGTTTTTTTGCAGCAGTGTCGTTAGTAGTGGCCTTAGCAGAGTCGAGAGCCATAATCAGCGCCTTAATGAGAATAGGGGAGAGTGGGAGTAACTGGGTAGGGATAGAATAGGTAGCAGAGTAGCAAAATACTGTATTAAGCACCTGTTTCTACAAAGCGTTCTAACAAGCATTCTAAATAGCGTTCTAATAATATTTCTAACACGCGTTCTATTAAGCTTTTTAACAAGGGTATTCTAAATAGTTTTTCTAAAAAGCATTTTCCAAACAGAATAAGCCTTAATAGCTTAAGCTTAAATACTACAAAGGGAGTAAAGCCGCTTATACGGTGAAAGACTCACCACAACCACATTCCCCTTTTTGATTCGGATTACTAAATCTAAACCCTTCATTCAGCCCTTCGACGATATAGTCCATATGCAAGCCATTGAGATAAACCATGCTTTTTGGATCGACAAAGATATTAACATCTTGGCTTACAAAACGCTCGTCATTAGCATCAGGCTCATCGACGAATTCTAAAACGTAAGCTAGACCTGAGCAGCCTGCAGTACGAATACCCACTCGGATACCTTCGCCTTTACCACGATTGTCTAAAAAATCTCGGATGTGTTTTGCTGCGCGTTCAGTCAGTTCAATCATAATGACTCCTACCTTATCTCTAATAACAGCACTTAAAATAACGGTATTTATAAAAATGCTAATTAGACATCTTTTCGATATCTATAAGCTTATTTTAATACTATAGCGTTGTGATCCACAGTAATGGCTATAAGGTTTACTGTCGTCAAAAAAACCATAAAATAAAGGTGACAAAATGAGTTCCAGCTTGTCACCTTATAAGTTACTCTCTTAAGCTAGCTCATTTTATGAGTTCTTTACTTTACAAGGTCATAAAAAGTGAGCAGCTTAGGGTTCGCAAGTAGTCTAGAGCGTGCCTAAGAATAGGTGACTATCCTTAGTAACGCTGCACAACTTTTTAGAACCAATTAAGCATCAGCAGGGGTATGCTTTGCTTGATAATCACTGATAGCGGCTTTAATCGCATCTTCTGCTAATACCGAGCA
>Ga0208015_1001132_pt1 | contig 10132 bp, 6 predicted proteins | sample 26BtaG_FD_184101 | JGI IMG/M metagenome (GOLD analysis project Ga0208015, IMG submission 184101) | Marine viral communities from Cariaco Basin, Caribbean Sea - 26B_WHOI_OMZ_CsCl (SPAdes) (version 2) | ecosystem: Environmental > Aquatic > Marine > Oceanic | place: Caribbean Sea: Cariaco Basin...
AACGGCGTACTTCACGATTACGACCTTCTTTTAGTTTGACGTGATACCATTTGTTGACGCCTTCACCGCCGCCTTCTTTGATGTCTTCAAACTGTGCCATGCCGTCTTCTAACATCACACCAGCAGTTAGCGTACGAGCGATATCGGGAGTGACTTCACCCAATACGCGTACGGCGTATTCGCGGGTCACTTCGCTGGATGGGTGCATCAAACGATGCGCCATTTCACCATCATTGGTAAACAGTAACAGGCCAGTTGAGTTAATATCTAGACGTCCGACCATGACCCAGCGATCATGAGTCAGTTTTGGTAAACGTTCAAAGACGGTTGGACGACCTTCTGGATCCTTGGCAGAACACACTTCGCCTTCTGGCTTATAGTAAGCGATCACGCGGCGACGCTTCTCGTTTTCAGCGGTGTATTTAATCTGACGACCATCAACGCGAATCTCATCACCTTGCTCAACGCGATCACCAATGGTTGCTGGACCATTATTAACCGTTACGCGGCCTGCTTTGATTACTTCTTCCATTTGGCGGCGTGAACCAAGTCCCATACGGGCGAGTGCTTTTTGGAGTTTTTCGTCTTTCATTACGATATCCTTGAATCGGGTTGGTTTTTACATTTCTCAATGTATGAATAGGCGCGATGTGTACACATTACCTTGTGATATACAAGAGATGTAATTTTCTATCGCACGCTGCATTATACTAGTAAACGACATGCGATATGAGATTTTTTGGCTTCTTTATCTGACCAGTACATTCCTATCTTTTAGTTGTACCATTTTAAAAAAACGAAGAAGTAAAAACTAAAAGTAGGAATTTATACTTAGCAGGACAAATTTTAAGTCATGAATTAATGATGGCCTTTATGCAGAGGTATACCGTTATGCAGCTTTTCGTGTAGTATTAACGTTTCTTTAGCATACCTAACTTCATTAGTAGCAAACAAGATTTATATTAAATTAGGATTGTTATGTATAAGAATGTCTTTTTGTATCAAACGAGACCAACTCCACTGCATAGTAGAAAACTTATGTTATTATGCCGTTTATTTATGTTAAAAAAGTAAAGTTAGAGTGATTTTCTAGTGAAGTTGCTTCCAAAAACTTTGCGTGATTGCGATGATTGATGAGGCCCTTTTATATGAGACAGGCAACTAAGCTGTTAAGTACAGCGTGTTTATTACTTAGCAGTATGCTTTATGGGTGTGCTACGACAACTATTAATTCGGGACTCCAAGCTGGTGAGTTGCCACCAAGTGGTTCTTTTACTGCAGAGAACGGTATTAATTTTAATGTGCAGCCCCTTACGCTTGCTACCTTACCTCCTAAGCCAGTGGTTCGTTCGCAACCTGGCAGTAATCTAGCGGCTTTATTACAGTCCTCTAGTCGAGAAAATTATCGCATCGCACCATCAGACATACTAAGTATCACTTTGGTAAGTTATCCTGATATAACGGCCGCTGGTAGTACTGGGTACCCAGTTGATCAGCAGGGATATATTCAATTTCCTCTGATTGGACGTGTCAAAGCCAGGGGCCTGAGCGTACCTCAGTTTACTAGTAATTTGCGCGCGCGCCTACAGCGTTATTTAAGATATCCAGATCCACAGGTAAAAATTGCCGAGTATCGTGGCAACAAGTTTTTTATTGATGGTGAAGTTAATACGCCTGGGGAATTTAAAATTACTGATGCGCCGGTTTCATTATATAGCGCAATCTCGATGGCAGGCGGGGCAACCGATCTTGGTGACTCAAATAAAATTGTACTAAGGCGCAATGGCACAGACTACCGTATAGGTCTACAGTCACTGCAACAAATGGGTGTGTCAGCCAATCAAATCTATATCCAAGACGGTGACGCTATTCGCGTTAGTAGTGAAGATATCAATAAAGTGTATGTCTTGGGTGAGTTTGGCAAAGTTGCTCCTGTCCCTATTCTTGATCAAGGATTAAACTTGGCGCAAGTGATTGGCGAGTCAGCTGGATTAAATCCAAATACAGCCAATGCTGCCAAGATTTATGTGGTACGTGACCAACCTGAGTATCAGCGTACAAATATCTACTATGTTGATATGCAGGCACTCACGAGCTTCCCACTTGCTAGTCGTTTTGAAATGCAGCCTAACGATATCGTCTATGTGGATCCAACAGGGCTAACTCGTTGGAACCGAGTTCTCAGTTCACTGTTACCTTCCACTTCAGCAGTTAGAAGCTTTTCAAGTTTATAGGGAGTCATCAGCATGGCGTTTGATAATATTTTAGTGGTATGCGTGGGTAATATTTGTCGTAGTCCCATGGCAGAAGCATTATTAAAACAACGTTATCCTTATAAAAACATCGACTCTGCAGGTGTTGGCGCTTTAGTCGGTCATCCTGCAGACCCCGCTGCCCTAGAGATCATGACTGAGCAACAGCTTGATATCACCAATCATGTGGCAAAACAGATTGATGAGCAGTTGGCGAAAAAAGCGGATCTGATTTTTACCATGTCAGACAGTCAGACAAAGTGGATTGAGGAGCGTTGGCCGTTTTGCCGTGGCAAAACTTTTAAGCTTGGACATTGGCAAGACAAAGATATTGCTGACCCTTATAAACATGATATGAGTGCTTTTGAAACAGCATACCAAGATATTGTTAATAGTCTCGCGCAATGGGATGATAAAGTTAGCTAAACAGCGGCCATTAAAAGACTAACCTTAAGTGATGAACATACAGTTATGAATACAGATTCAAAGAATTTATCAAACTCTGCTTCTAAAGAAGATAATGACGATATTGATCTTATGGCGCTGCTGTTTGCTATTTTGCGTGGCTGGAAAACCATACTCTTTTTTGCCTTAATAGGTTTGCTAATAGGGGTGCTTTACGGTCGTTATGTAAACCCTACCTTTAAGTCAGATGCGTTGATACAAATAGAAGAAAACTCTCAAGGTATATCAGCGTTGGGTGCTAGTGCTTCAGAGCTTATCGCACCACAGGCTAGTAAAGCGCAAACGGAGGCTGAGCTTATACGATCTCGTATGATACTAGAACCTGTAGTAGATAAGTTGAATTTACGTATACAGCTTTCAGATCCCTCTATCGGATATCTTGATAAGATCAAAAGTGATCGTGTTGCTACCCAAATTAACACTCCTGATGGCGTGTCATTGAGAACTGAAGACGGTGACGCCCAGGTTAGTCAATTTAATGTATCGCAGGGCTATTTAAACCAAACATTCACTTTGACCAGGTCGGACACAGGTTTTGTACTTAGTAACGGATTTGATGATTTTAAAGGTCAGTTTAACAAGTCGCATTTATTTAAGGGTACAGACGGTCAGGTTCAAATAACTGTCACTGATTTACCTCTTAATTCTCACCCTATTAATATAACTAAACAATCATTACAAATTTCGACTGATATTATAAATAGTAAGTTATCTGTCGTTGAACAAGGTCAGCAGACAGGCATCGTTGAACTGTCTATGACAGGACCGAACCAACAGCAGGTTAGCTTGATTTTGAAAGAAATTATTCTTTCTTACATAGATCAGAATCAAACCCGTGGATCTGAAGAAACGACTAAAACAATTAAGTTTATGGAAACACAGATTCCAACCTTAAAGAAAAAGCTAGAGGCCTCTGAAGCAGAATTTAATGAATTTCGTGCAAAGAATGGCACTATTGACGTGAGTCAGGAAGCGGAAATCTTGTTGTCAGAGAATGCGCAGATTGATTCGCAATTGAGTGAGCTTAAGCTGAAAAAAGCAGAGCTAACGACTTACTATACGGAAGATCATCCATTGGTCATTCAAATAAATGACCAGCTTACAGTGTTGAATAGTAGAAAGCAGGAAATAAACGATACCATTGCAGGTTTACCTGAGGTACAAAGAGAGTTTTTACAACTGTCTGAAGATACAGCAATCAATAGAGAGATTTATTTGACGCTACTCAAGAACTATGAGCAGTTAAAGGTAGTTAGAGCTGGACAAATTGGCTACGCTCGTATCATTGATTTACCTATTAATACTTTCAATGCTATTGCACCAAATAAGCCACAAATTTGGGTGTTAGCAACGTTATTGGGTGCTATGTTAGGTGCAGTGCTAGTACTACTGAAGAGCTTACTTAGAAACGTGGTTAAAGACCCTGAGCGTCTTGAAGCTAAGACTGGCGTGCCTGTAGTAGCAACAGTCCCACGCTCTCCACTGCTGACGAGACTGCGTAAGAATAAGAAAGCGCCGAATCGTTTACTGGCTTATATCGATAATAATAGCTTAAGCTACGAAGCCATCAAAAGCTTAAGAACGAATCTGATGTTTGGCATGCCAGTGCAAGGGCGAGCAGGTCAGCGAGCGAAAGTTATCCTTATCACCGGTGAAAGGCCTGGTGTCGGGAAGTCCTTTATCTCTGCTAACCTAACAGAGGTATTTGCTCAATTAGATAAAAAAGTTCTAATTATCGATGCTGATATGCGTTTGGGTGAACTGCATAAAATGTTTAGCATGAGTCAAGATAATGGTTTAGCCGACTATTTATCGCAAGATGCGTTATCAGAAAATATGACTCACTTTTCGCAAGAAAATGCTCAAGTCCCAGAAGCTGTTAACATTCAAGATAGTAGCAATCTAGCAAGCTTTATCCATCCGACTGGTATAGATAATATTGATTTTATGCCACGTGGTGAGCACCCACGCAACCCGGCATCTTTATTAGCTAACGGTCGCTTCAACACTTTAATGGCAGAATTAAATCTGCATTATGATTACATTGTGATCGACTCGCCGCCAATATTGGCAGCTTCTGATGCTATGTTGTTAGCACAGCACGCGGATAAGGTATTGATGGTTACCAGATACGATGTCTCGATAGAAGGGCAGGTGGTTTATGCTGTCAAGCAGATGAATAAAGCCAATATACAGGTCGACGGTATCATTCTCAACGATGTACAACAAGGAATTACGAGCAAATATAGTTATCACTATAGTTATGCTTATGGTAATAACCAGTAACTAGGTTTTTAGTAGTTTTACCTGTATTAATACCCTTTGAGTAGTTGAGTGTTATGTTTATAAAGTCAAATGCTAAAAGTGAAAGTCAGTCACTGAGTGGTAAAAGTGGTTGGTTACAACGTATAGCCGAATACTTGTTATCGTTGCCTCGTAGCGTTAAGAGGACAATTCTTCTTAGTACAGACTTGATGCTGTCATTAACTTGCCTGTTTTTAGCCTTATCTTTACGCTACGGTTATCTGGGTAATCATATTGATCTAGCGTCCCTATGTTTTTACGCCATTATCCCTATCGTGGGTTTGTACGTGATAGGGTTTTATAGAGGTGTGGCTAGAGGCTTCTTTGATGCCGTCATGGCAAACGTTTCGCAACTGTTTTTTTTGCTGATTGTCTTTTATGAAGTCATTATCTCGTTTGATATCTTTCCTTATATGCCGCGTTCAGTTCCTATCATATTTTTATTTCTATTCTTTATTTGGTTATGGAATAGTAGGCTGACTATTCGTGAGTTCTTAACGCGTCTACAAGGCAAAAACCAACAAGGGGCTAGAGTTGAAGACGGTTACGATAATGTCATTATTTATGGTGCAGGAGAAGCAGGTCGTGACTTATTAGAAGGTTTAAGAAACTCACATAAGTATAATGTTGTGGCTTATATCGATGATGACCCGCAGCTTACTGGTGCTTATTTACTTGGCAAAAAGATTTATCCGGCTCATGAGTTAATAAGCTTGGTAGAGAAGCTTGATATTGCACAGGTTTTCTTGGCTATTCCTTCTATCAGTCGTGGCCAAAAAAGATACATTATAGATAAGCTTTCAAGTATTGCTGTAAAAATAAAAGAGTTACCAAGTCTAGAAGAAATCGCTGATGAAAAAGTAACGGTCAGTAGTATGCGCAAGGTGGACATCTTAGATGTACTAGATCGTCAAACTGTCGAGCCGGATGCACATTTGTTACAAAAGAATATCAGCGGTAAATGCGTACTGGTCACTGGCGCTGGTGGCTCTATTGGCAGTGAGTTGTGCCGTCAAGTGATTAAGAACCAGCCTAAATGTCTTGTGCTCTATGAGCTGTCTGAGTTTGCACTTTATAGTATCCATCAAGAGTTAACCATAAAACAAGCCAACACCCCTGCTTATCAAAACATTGAAATAGTCGCCGTCATCGGTAACGTCACTAATGAATCGAACCTGCTTAGAATACTTAATTTGCATGAGATACAGACGGTTTATCATGCTGCCGCCTATAAACATGTGCCTATGGTAGAGCACAATCCCTTTGAAGGCGTTATTAATAATACTAAAGGCACTTATCACTGTGCGCGAGCAGCCATCAAAGCCAATGTTGAGACGTTTGTCTTAATATCTACAGATAAGGCAGTAAGGCCTACCAACGTGATGGGGGCTTCTAAGCGGTTGGCAGAGCTAGTATGTCAAGGCTTAAGTCAGACAGATAGTCAGACCTGTATTAGTATGGTGCGTTTTGGTAATGTGCTAGGCTCGTCAGGTTCTGTGGTACCGCTATTTACTAAGCAGATCGAACAAGGTAAGCCGATTACGGTTACCCATCCTGATGTGACTCGCTACTTTATGACGATTCCAGAGGCAGCGAACTTAGTCATCCAAGCTGGGGCAATGGCATCAGGTGGTGAGGTTTTTGTCCTCGATATGGGAGAACCAGTCAAAATCGTTGATTTGGCACATCGAATGATTCATTTAAGTGGTTTTGATATTAAAGATGCCGCGCATCCTGAAGGTGATATCGAAGTAATCTTTACGGGACTCAGAGCAGGCGAAAAGCTCTATGAGGAGCTAATCATTGGTGAAGATAACATTGAAACAACTTACCATCCATTAATTATGCAAGCAATGGAGCACAGCTTTCCATTAGATGAGCTTGAGTTGATATTGTTTGAGCTTACCGAAAAGCAAAAACAGTTTGATGTCACTTGGCTCAAACAGCAGTTTAAGCAGTTTGTAGCAGGTTATCAAGAAGGAACTAAAGCTTAATAGCTTTAAATTAACACCCTAACTATTATACTTTCAATTAAGATTGGTCAGATTAACAAAGGAATATCATGTTAGATATCGACAATATAAAAATAGCAGTTATTGGGCTTGGTTATGTAGGTCTGCCTTTAGCCGTTGAGTTTGGCAAAAAGCATACGGTAGTCGGCTTCGATATAAATGCGGATCGTATCGCCGCACTGAATGCTGGTACTGATCATACTCTAGAAGTCAGTGATGAAGAGTTAGCACAAGCATCGTACTTGAGTTATAGCTCGGATGTTCAAGCGCTTAGTGACTGTAATTTCTTTATCGTTACTGTGCCGACACCTATCGATGACTATAAACAGCCTGACCTTACTCCTTTGATTAAAGCGTCAGAAGCTATCGGTAGTCTACTTAAGAAAGATGATATTGTGGTTTATGAGTCAACGGTATATCCGGGTGCGACAGAAGAAGTCTGTATTCCTGTATTAGAGAAAGTCTCTGGATTAACCTTCAATCAAGATTTTTACGCAGGGTATAGCCCTGAACGTATCAATCCTGGTGATAAAGAACATCGCGTTACCAATATTTTAAAAGTAACGGCAGGCTCCACACCTGAAGTCGCTGATTTTGTGGATGAAGTATACAATTTAATTATTACTGCTGGCACTCATAAAGCAGCAAGCATCAAAGTAGCAGAAGCGGCAAAAGTGATTGAAAATACTCAAAGAGATGTAAATATTGCCTTAATCAATGAGTTAGCTGTCATTTTTAATAAAATGGGTATCGATACCCAAGCAGTTTTAGAAGCGGCAGGCACCAAGTGGAACTTTTTACCTTTTCGTCCGGGCCTCGTCGGTGGTCATTGTATCGGTGTTGATCCTTACTATCTAACCCACAAAGCTCAAGCGATTGGCTATAATCCTGAGATAATATTAGCGGGACGTCGCCTAAATGATAGCATGGGTGAATACGTGGTCACACAGTTGGTCAAAACAATGATCAAAAAGCGTATTCAAGTTGAGGGTGCCAAAGTCTTAATCTTGGGATTGAGTTTTAAAGAAAACTGTCCAGATGTGCGTAACACCAAAGTCATTGATATCGTACATGAGCTGCAAGAGTACAATATCGACGTCGATGTCTATGATCCATGGGTAGATACAGCGGAAGCTGAGAGAGAATATAACGTTAGGCCTATTAGCAAGCCAGCTGTGGATAGTTATGATGGTATCATCTTAGCAGTCGCTCATAATGAGTTTGTAGAAATGGGTGTAGAGCAAATTAGAAGCTTGGGTAAAAATAACCATGTGCTTTATGATTTAAAGTACGTTTTTGATAAAGAAGCAACTGATATTCGCCTATAAACTTTTAAAGCAATGTGGACAAAATTTATGACAGCGATAGCTTACGAAAAAATCAAAGATACGTTAGTACAAACCCCCAAAACATGGCTGGTTACTGGGGTAGCGGGCTTTATCGGCTCTAATTTGCTTGAGACACTATTATTGCTTGATCAAAAAGTGGTTGGGTTAGACAATTTCGCCACAGGTTTTCAGCATAATTTAGATGAAGTTCAGGGTTTGGTAAGCAAAGATCAGTGGCAGAACTTTACTTTCATAGAAGGCGATATTCGTAATCTAGATGACTGTCATGCGGCATGTATAGGCGTAGATTACATATTGCATCAAGCAGCACTAGGTTCGGTGCCGCGCTCTATCGCTGATCCTATTAATACTAATGATACAAATATTTCAGGCTACTTAAATATGCTGGTAGCCGCTCGTGATGCTAAGGTAGCTAGCTTTACCTATGCGGCGAGTAGCTCAACCTATGGCGATCATCCTGTATTACCGAAAGTAGAAGACGCTATTGGTAATCCATTATCTCCATATGCGGTAACTAAATATGTCAATGAGCTCTATGCAGATGTATTCTCACGTACTTATGGCTTTAAGACGATAGGTCTACGTTACTTTAATATCTTTGGTAAACGCCAAACACCTGATGGTGCATACGCAGCGGTAATACCGAAATGGACAGCTGCTATGATCGCAGGTGAGGCAGTCTATATTAATGGCGATGGCGATACCAGTCGCGACTTTAATTTTATTGAAAATGCCGTACAAGCTAATATCTTGGCAGCGACTGCTACTGAAGAAGCCAAGAACCAAGTATACAATGTAGCTGTGGGTGGTCGTACTACCCTTAATACGCTGTTTTCAGCCCTTAAAGAACATTTAAGTACTAATGGCGTTAACTACATTCAAGAAGCAGTCTATCGAGATTTCCGTGAAGGGGATGTGCGTCATAGTCAGGCTGATATTACTAAAATAAAGAATGCGTTAGGCTATGCGCCGCAGTTTGATATTATTCAAGGTATTGAAAAAGCGATGCCTTGGTATGTACTAAATCACAAATAAACTTATTCAATAGGATATGTAATGAAGAAATTTGCGCTAATAGGAGCTGCTGGATATATTGCTCCAAGACATATGCAAGCCATTAAAGCTACAGGAAATGAGTTGGTTGCCGCTTATGATCCGAACGACTCTGTAGGAATTATAGATAGCCATTTTCCTGAAGCACATTTTTTTACTGAGTTTGAAAGATTTGATCGACATGTAGATAAGTTGCATCGTCAAATTGAGAATAAAAAAATAGATTTTATGTCAATTTGTTCTCCTAACTATTTACATGACTCACATATGCGCTTTGCTTTACGTAGTGGTGCGGATGCTATTTGTGAAAAACCTTTGGTTTTAAACCCTTGGAATATAGATGGGTTATTAGAAATAGAAAAGGATACGGGACATAAAGTAAACACCATTCTTCAGCTAAGAGTGCATCCTGCTATCGTTGCCCTAAGGGAGAAAGTAAAAAGCCAACCTCGAGATAAAAAATATGAAGTCGATCTTACTTATATCACTTCGAGAGGCAAATGGTATTTACAGTCATGGAAAGGTGATATTAATAAGTCTGGAGGAATTGCAACCAATATAGGCGTGCACTTCTTTGATATGCTGCATTTTATATTTGGTGATTTACAGCAAAATATTGTACACCATGTCTCAGAGACTAAGTCTTCTGGTTTTCTAGAATATGAAAATGCTCGTGTGCGCTGGTTCCTATCTATTG
>Ga0208015_1001133_pt1 | contig 10123 bp, 11 predicted proteins | sample 26BtaG_FD_184101 | JGI IMG/M metagenome (GOLD analysis project Ga0208015, IMG submission 184101) | Marine viral communities from Cariaco Basin, Caribbean Sea - 26B_WHOI_OMZ_CsCl (SPAdes) (version 2) | ecosystem: Environmental > Aquatic > Marine > Oceanic | place: Caribbean Sea: Cariaco Basin...
TGACATCTTGTCCTGATAGCAATGAAAACGTTATATAATTAATATCAGATTTTCACCAACCCCACCCTCATATAAAAAAGGATCTCTCATGAGCGAGTTGCAACTGTCTGACCGCGTCAACAACATCCAACCATCACCTACGCTAGCGATTACCAATAAAGCCAAAGAGCTAAAAGCAGCTGGTAAAGATATTATCGGTTTGGGCGCTGGTGAACCTGATTTTGATACTCCTGAACACATCAAAAAAGCAGCGATCGATGCAATCAATGATGGCTTTACTAAATATACAGCTGTCGATGGTACGCCAGAGCTAAAAACAGCCATCATCGAGAAATTCAAGCGCGACAACGACATCAGCTATGAGCCAAACGAAATCCTAGTATCGGTCGGTGGTAAGCAGTCGTTTTTTAACCTTGCCCAAGCATTTATCAATCCTGGCGACGAAGTCATCATCCCAGCACCATACTGGGTCAGCTATCCTGACATGGTTATCATCGCGGAAGGCGTGCCAGTCATCGTTAAATGTCCAGCTGAGCAAGACTTCAAAATCACCCCTGAGCAGCTAGAAGAGGCTATTACTGACAAGACTAAATTGTTGGTATTAAACAGCCCATCTAACCCAACGGGTATGATTTATACGTTAGATGAGCTAAAAGCCATCGCTGAAGTATTGAAAAAGCATCCACAAGTTTATGTAGCTTCAGACGATATGTACGAGCACATTCGCTGGACAGGCGATAAGTTCTACAATATTTTAAATGCGGCACCTGAGCTAAAAGATCGCGCCATCATCTTGAACGGTGTGTCTAAAGCGTATGCGATGACTGGCTGGCGTATCGGCTATGCGGGTGGCCCTGCTAAGCTAATCGGCGCGATGAAAAAGGTACAGTCACAGTCTACTTCATGTCCAACATCAATCAGCCAAGTAGCTGCCGAAATCGCTATCAGTGGTGATCAAAGTGTACTAGAGCCAATGGTAGCCGCTTTTGAGAAACGCTGTGACCTAGTCGTAGATGGTCTAAATGCCATTAAAGGTATTACTTGCCTGCGTCCTGATGGCGCATTCTATGTGTATCCAAATATCGTACCGCTCATTAAAGCAGCTGGCCTGTCGTCATGTACTGAATTCTCAGCATGGTTATTGGACAAAGTTGGCGTGGCAGTCGTACCTGGTGATGCGTTCGGTCTTGGCGGCTATATGCGTATCTCGTACGCTACTGATGAAGCGACATTGAAAGATGCACTATCACGTATCGAAAAAGCAGTGGCTGATTTGGACGTTGCTGAATAAATCGTAAATAGCAACGAGTCTTACCGCTGTCCATAAAAAAGACGCCCTATATACATTCTATAGGGCGTCTTTTTTTACGAGAGTCTTGGGCATAACTAGGAAAAACACGCTATCTCATCATTAAAATGATAATTTTTACTAATTATGCAAAAAAAGGCTTGACGTATTTTTTAACTTTGCTAGAATACGCCCCACTTAGCAAGAACTCGTTAGAGACTTCTAAGGCTCGTTGTAAGCGATTAGTTACTTACAGCCTATTCTCCAATAGCTCAGTTGGTAGAGCAACGGACTGTTAATCCGTGTGTCCCTGGTTCGAGCCCAGGTTGGAGAGCCACATTTTAGTAGTAAATTTTTTGAATTATGATTAATTCAATTATGGCATTTGCCAAAACCCTCATCACTTTGATGGGGGTTTTTTTATGTGTCTCATTTAATATGCTTTATTACCGTTGCCACTTTGATAAGCGCTAATCACTACTTTATCTCATGTTTGATTATGACCATGATACTTAAAAGTAAATATCATGGTCACGATAAAACATTACTGTAGCAAGTTCTCTATTGGCTAGCTCAGCTTGGCAACATTGTTAGCATTGGCAACCAGAATACCAATGCCAACAGTGTCACTAACAACACAGGTGGCGTGATCAATAGACCAATCTTTATGTACTGCCCCCAGCTGATTTTGTAGTCTTTCTCTGCCAATACATGTAACCATAGTAAAGTAGCCAGACTACCAATCGGCGTAAACTTAGGACCCAAATCATTACCGATGACATTGGCATAAATCATAAGCTCTCGTGTTGCTGCAGGTACTTGTGCTTGATCGATCGCAAGCGCGCCGACTAGGGTTGCTGGCATATTATTCATCACAGAAGCGACTATAGCGGACAAGAACCCAGTTCCAACGGTAGCAATGACTGCACCTTGTTGACCCAACCAGTTGAGTACTTGCGCACCATAGGCGGTAAGCCCTGCATTACCCAGACCGTATACCACCAAGTACATACCGATTGAAAATAGTACGATTTGCCAAGGCGCTTTACGTACTACATCGCTCACCGAGACCACCGCACCACGCCCGCTTTGCCATATACGACCAGCGATTGCCATTAACGCGGCGGCAGCGATACCTGTGACCAGTGAAATAGGCAGCCCCAACGGCTCAGTCGCAAAATAGGCGACCAGTAGCAAGCCTAATAGTGGAAAAGCAGCTCGGAATACCAATGGATCGGTAATAGCAGACTCTGGAGCGCTTAGCTCGCTAGTCGAGTAGGTTTTTGGAATATGACGTGCATAGACAATCCACAATACCAGTAGCGTCGCTAATACAGACACGATATTGACTGGTACCATCACCGCCGCATAACGACCGAAACCAATATCAAAATAATTGGCACTGACGATATTGACTAAATTTGAGGTGACCAATGGCAGACTTGCCGTATCAGCGATAAAACCAGTCGCTATGATAAATGCTAACGCTGATGGTGGCGAAAATTTCAGACGTAGCAAGATAGCGATGACGATCGGGGTTAGTAATAGCGCAGCCCCATCATTGGCAAAAAAGGCAGAAATAAAGGCGCCGAGTACGACAATCATCGGAAACAATAAGCGCCCTTGCCCATTGCCAAGGCGTGCCACATGCAATGCTGCCCAGCCGAAAAACCCTGCCCGATCTAAGATAAGCGAGATGATAATCAGCGCCACAAAAGTAAAGGTCGCATCCCAAACAATATCCCAGACGATACCCACATCTGATAACTGCACGACGCCAAGCGCTAATGCGACTAAAGCACCACCCATGGCGCTCCAGCCGATGCCCAATCCTTTAGGTTGCCAGATAACTAAGACTAAAGTGACCACAAAAATAGCAAATGCAAGCATTGTACAACCTTACTTAAGCTGATTTTATTCAGCCGATTTCATATAGGGAGTTAGATCGATTTTTGATTGACGCGGCTCGATAGTTCTTCAGCACTCTCGACGCGTTCTGAATAACGATCAGTAAGATAATCTGAACGTCCGCGTGTGAGCCAAGTAAACTTTACTAGCTCTTCACAGACATCAACAAGACGCAGATATAACGGAGACATATCCATGCGATTGTCGTCGTTGAACTCTAAGAACGCTTTGGGTATCGAAGATTGATTAGGGATAGTAATCATCCGCATCCAGCGCCCAAGAATACGCATCTGATTAACCGTATTAAAGCTCTGACTACCACCGCTGACTTGCATCAGTGCTAGTGTTTTACCTTGAGTTGGACGTACGCCACCTAGTGACAGTGGTATCCAGTCGATTTGCGCTTTCATAATACTGGTGATACTGCCGTGACGCTCTGGACTCACCCACAGCATGCCTTCTGACCACTGCGCTAGCTCCCGCAATTCTTGCACTTTAGGATGGTCTGAATCTACATCATCAGGCAATGGTAAGCCAGATGGATCAAACATTTTTACTTCACAACCATACCAACGTAGCAACCGGCTAGACTCTTCAGCGGCCAATCTAGAAAATGAGCGCGCACGGACAGAACCGTATAGCACTAGTATTTTTGGCGGATGACGTGAGTCATTCGGTGCAACCAAAGACTCAATGTCGATAGGTTGAAGATTATCTATATCAATATTGGGCAAATCGTCTAAGCTAAATTTTGGCGAAACAGTAGATTCGGCTTCCAATGCTTGGTCAACCTCAGTGTTTATCATGAGTAATAACCTCGCCGTCTTCTTTTGTAAAGCTACTTACTGGATTGGCTAGCAATTCAAACACGCGCTCTGAAGGACGACATAGAGCAGCGCCTTTATCAGTCACTACGATAGGACGGTTGATTAAAATAGGATGCGCAATCATGGCATCGATAATTTGATCGTCAGACAACTCAGGATTATCCAGACCAAGCTCATCATTGATAGCTTCTTTGCTTCTTAATAGCTCTCTAGGCGAAATCTGCATTTGTGCCAACAGCTCCACTAAACGGTCGCGGGTTGGTGTATTTTTCAGATATTCCACCACTTCTGGCTCTTCACCTGACGCTTTAATAATGGCAAGCGTATTACGAGAGGTTCCGCATTTAGGATTATGAAAGATTAATGGCTTCATAGTGTTTACACCTATTTTATGTATTTATTGAATTGATAATTGGTTTAATTATTACATTGCTCAGCAGACTCACTTACTCTGCAGCCACTCAGGCTATCCATGAGTGACGCACACAATTCTGGATGTCCCGCACAGCAATCTTGCAACAGGAACTGAATGACGTTATCCATATGTGATAGCGAAGCACGATAGATAATCTGTCGGCTATGACGCTGTGAGACTACCCATCCTGCCCGTGCTAGCACCGATAAGTGGGCTGACATTGTGTTATGAGGGACAGAGAGCTGACGGGCTATTTCGCCCGCAGGTAGGCCTTCAGGCTCGTGGCTGACTAGCAGCTTAAAAGCCTTTAAACGAGTATCTTGAGAGAGCGCAGCAAAGCTTGCGATAGCATTAGTTATTTCCATATGTCCAATAATACAGACATATTAAAATAATTCAATGTTTTTTGAATGAGGTTATCATTCCTTAGAGACATCAGGCATTATGCTCTTGCCCAATATCAACATCTAACGCTTTGCAGTCGCTCACAATTTATCCTTTGCTTGCATGAACCGCCCCGGGATTGTCGGAGACTCAATTTTCTGAGAGAATATGACAATGAAAACACGAAATTATACCCCTGAAATGAAAGAGAGCGCCGTCCGTATGCTGATTGCAGCTAAAGACGATTACCCATCCACCTGGTCAGCCATCAAAGCCATAGCGCCAAAGATAGGTTGCACGCCTGAGACCCTACGATCATGGCATAAAAAGCACATTGATAAAACCATTCCTGCAAACATTCAAGCTCAAAGCCAAGCGGAGCGTATCAAAGAGCTTGAACGTGAGAACAGAGAGTTAAAGCAAGCCAATGAGATTATAAAGAAAGCTGCAGCTTTTTTCGCCCAGGCGGAGAAGGGCCGCAAACCCAAGTAATGGTTGATTTTATTGAAGATCATAAACAACAATATGGAGTCGAGCCAATCTGTAGAGTATTACCGATTGCTCCATCCACATACTATCGTGCTAAAGAACTAGAAGAAAATCCTGAAAAGCGTTCACAGCGTAGTCAGCATGACGATTTCTACCTTAATGAGATTAAACGTATCTGGAAGAACAGCAAATGCCGATACGGTGCTCGTAAAGTTTGGCAACAGTTGAAAGCAGAGGGTATACATCCTGCACGCTGCACTATAGAGCGGTTAATGCGTCAGCATGGTATGCAAGGTGTTTGGCGAGGTAAAGGTAAGATAACGACTAAGTCTCGTGATGATCAAAAGCGTGCTGATGATTTAGTTAATCGTAACTTTAACGCCCATCGCCCTAACCAACTATGGGTAGCTGATTTTACCTATATAAAGACATTGAGTGGTTGGGTATATACTGCTTTTATCATTGATGTGTTTGCTCGCGCTATCGTTGGTTGGAAAGTATCAGATCGTATGAACACGGATATGGTGATGGCAGCGTTAAATCAAGCCATTGCAGACAGAAATAACCCAAAAGATGTGATTCATCATAGTGATCGCGGCGTTCAGTACTTATCCATTCGCTATATTGATAAGATGGCTGATTCTGGCGTTATTGCATCTGTTGGTACAACCGGTGATTCATACGATAATGCATTGGCTGAAACGGTTAACGGGCTTTATAAAACAGAGGTGATTGAATATTTAAAACAGCAGTGGCAAGGTGTGAATGATGTTGAATTAGCAACCCTTGAATGGGTCGTCACTCGAGCATAGCTCTCGCCTTGCAAAGCTAAATCGATACTTAATCGATTTTTAACGCTTCTCAGGTTTAACAAAACTCGCATTCATAGTACGATTGGTTATGTGTCGCCTTTTGAGTTTGAGAGACGATACTATGATAGTCTTACTGAGTCAGACAAAGCTGCCTGACTCAAGCAATCCACTCTCCGATATAGTCGGGGCGGTTCAATATGGCTTGGCTAGAATTTTTGAAGGACGGAAGTTTTCTCGGTAAATGCGCATCGCATTTAAAACATCAGCACTACCAAACTGTAGAGCGAACGCATATGGTCTGCCAAGCTGTGCTGCCAGATGCGCCGAGTAAGTCGATGACCCCAAGATCCAGACATTAGCAGCGGTCTTCGATGGAGGTACTCGGTTTTGCTCGGCTTGCCATGGGCCTGGCACCGCATGAACCGCATGAACCGCATGAACCGCATGAACCGCATTATAAGGATGGTAGTGTTGAGTACTTGATAGGTCATAATATTTATTTTGATATGGCAGTTCTTAAAAACGCGGGTGTGGACCATATACCTAAATTAATATGTACCAATGCGATGGCTAACTTCCTTCTTCCTACATTGGAAAGCCATAAGCTAGTATCCTTCCTCTATCACTTTCACCGAGATATAGCGCGTGCTCAAGCAAGAGATGCACATGCTGCCATTGCTGACATTTACTTCACTGAACTGGTACTTGGTAGTTTGATTGATTTGGCCAATAGCCAAGGTTATGAGATAAGTGATATAGAAAGCTTATATGAATTTAGTGAAATGGCGCGTATACCTACGCACTTAAGTTTTGGTAAGCACAAGGGTGAGGCTATTGCAGATTTGGCGACCCATTCTGATGGAGCTGGATATCTGAAGTGGTTATTGAAACAAGATAAGGTTGATCCTTACTTTGCTTAGGCTTGTAATCAGGCTGTGGAAATTGTGCAAACTATAACTTAAGCTAATTTTAGATAATATTGTTAAGGTTTAATGATATGTCCTAGTTATGTAGAATAGTCTCTTAAATTCTTATAAAAAATAAACGAATAATTCTACTGGAAATTTTACACAAACACCAAGCCATCTTCAGTCTGATGCATCTTAATATCGACATCATAAACATCGCTTAATTGTGGACGTGTCATCACCTCACTAGGCGTTCCTTGTGCAACAACTTGTCCACCGCTTAATAGCACCACTTCATCAGTATAGCGATGCGCATGGGTCAAATCATGCAACACAACCAAGATACTTTTGCGTTGCTGTCGCACCAAATTATGCAAATAATGAAGTAAAAAACGCTGATGGCGAATATCGAGGTGATTGGTCGGTTCATCAAACATCATGATTTTAGTGTCTTGCATTAGCGCACGCACGATAGCCAAGCGCTGTTTTTCACCGCCTGATAAGGTTTGCACGCGGGCACTGACCAAACTTGATAACTCAAAATCCTGTAGTAAACGTTGCGCGCGCTCAACATGATGGCTATTTGGGCGCTGATACCATGCAAGATTTGGCGAGACCCCTAATAGCGCATAATCCAATACCGTTAACGGCAGCTCAAAACGCTCATGTTGTCCAACCCAAGCGATATGACCATCATTCATGACCTCGTTGATCGGCTGACCGTAAATCGTAATGTGACCATCCGTTTTAAGCGCGGTTCCTGTGTGTTGACCTAAAACCGTATGCAGCAACGTACTTTTACCCGCGCCATTTGGTCCGATAAAGGCGACCAGCTTTTGGCTTGGCACGGTTAGCTTGTCTATTCTTAACAATGTTTTATGACCATGCGAGATATGAATATCTTGCATCGACAACAGCCCGCCTTCATCACTACTCTTGATATCACTACTATCTATAAGACTGTCTCGACTCGCTGGTGATGTCTTTGATATAGCCGTAAAAAATGAATGAAACATAAACACTCTCTCCAATTAACGGCGGCTACTACGCACAAACAGCCAAATAAAGAAGGGGCCGCCAAGCAACGCTAAAACGATGCCAACGGGCACATCCACTGGATAAGCAACATGCCGCGCCGCGCCATCAATGACGAGTAATAATATCGCCCCAAGCCAGCCAGACCAAATCATGAGACGCATACGTCCGCCGCCAAACAGAATAGCCAGCAGGTTTGGTACCATCATGCCAATAAAACCAATGACGCCTGCTAAAGACACCGCTGCCCCTGTTAATAATGCCGAGGCAATCACGACCAAACAACGAACCACACCCACTTTGATACCCAAAGATTTAGCAGCTGCCTCACCTAACATCAATCCATCCAACTGACGACCTAACGGTAATAAAATCGCTAAGCCTAAAACCATAGAAATAATCGAATATCTCAGCGGTACAAAGCCCGCTTCCGCCATACTACCTGATAGCCAGTTGGTCGCGGAGCGCAGCACCATATCATCAGACATGAATAAAATCAGGCTGACCACAGCGGCACAAAAAGCACTGATGACAAATCCCAATATCAGCAAGCCCATCTGCCCACCACCTAAAAACCGATGACAAGCGAGAATAAATAAACAGACCAATACGCTTCCGGTAAACGCCGCAAGCGGTATCCCAATGCCCCCAAACCCCAATGCCAGAACCAAAACAACACCAAGCGCTGCGCCACCTGACGTACCGATTAAACTTGGATCTGCTAAAGGATTTTCAAATAAAGCCTGTAATGCTGCACCACTAACTGACAACGCCATACCAACCAACAATGCCGTCACTACGCGCGGATAACGCAGCTGCGAGATAGTATCATTAAGATGATTAGGACTTGACCATTCGCCAAAGCCAATACCAAGCGCCAACCAAATTAGCAGCACAGATGCGACAGTAGCGGCAACATAATAGATGCTATGTCTGTATTTTCCAGTTTGTATAGGGATAGAAGCGGAAATCGTATTTGCCATGTGAGATATCGTTTTATTGAATATAAAAGAGATTATGCTATATATTGCTTAAGCTATTTTGCTACAGCGTTCAGCTTTTTTAAGACTTGCGGTGAATTCAGACCATAACGTAAAAAGTCATCTGCTGGCCAAAAGTGGACGCCAGCATTTTTACCAGCCGCACTTGCCGCAACCTCAGGACGTTTACTAAATTGACTGACACCGCCAACCACTGCCTGATTATGATCGGCAATAATAATCACATCGGGCTTGGCGGCCAGCCAGCCTTCACGTGACATAGGCTTTAAACCCGATACGTTTGCGGCATTAATTCCACCAGCTCGGCGAATCAACTCATCGCCTACCGTACCCTTACCTGCAACGATACGACCATCGTAACTTAATAAATAACGCTTACCCGTCTTTGCCATTGGACTCATCCCTGCATTCCAACGCTTCGCAAGCTGCGATCCTTCAGCTTTTTTATCAACGTAACTGCCGATGCTTTTAATACTGCTAGCAAAGGTATTTACTTCTTCTTTAGGCGCGACATTCACGGCTTTGACCTTTAAACCGGTCAAGCGCTGATAGACGCTAGCGGGCTGCACCATATAGCTACCCAACACTAAATCAGGCTTAACCGCCAACACAGATTCAGCAGTGATGTTGCGGTGCATACCAACCGCTGGCACATTTTTTAAGGCTGGATTGGTGTTGGTAGCATCTTTACCAACCAACTTATTGGTCGCTCCTAGTGCCACCACGACGTCTGCAACATCGGGACTCATCGCGACAATACGCTCATAAGCTTGGGCAGAAAGTGAGGGCACGGCAAATGCGCCAATAATAGCCGCAGTGCTGATAGCACGACTCATCAATTTTTTATTTATCACTGAGTGAGTGATTACTGTTTTTGATAATTCAGAAGACATAAGCATTCCTAATTTGCTAACGTAAAAAATGACACTATTAACAGAACCATTAACGTGTATTAAGCATCCCAAATAACTCACACAACAGCTATGACTTATCCGTTATGTGAGTGTCAATATCGCAAAATTTGCTGATTTTTTATGACGGGTTTACACGCTCTCT
>Ga0208015_1001134_pt1 | contig 10120 bp, 2 predicted proteins | sample 26BtaG_FD_184101 | JGI IMG/M metagenome (GOLD analysis project Ga0208015, IMG submission 184101) | Marine viral communities from Cariaco Basin, Caribbean Sea - 26B_WHOI_OMZ_CsCl (SPAdes) (version 2) | ecosystem: Environmental > Aquatic > Marine > Oceanic | place: Caribbean Sea: Cariaco Basin...
TTTCCTATTTGGCCCGTATTCATCAAAAGTTGTCCTAGACCCTGAAAAAAACAAGGATAGCCCCAATAAATTCCTCTAACTTTACCTTTATCAGGCGACATAGGCTGTCGTAAGAAAGTGCAGCCAAGCGGTTTGACGCTAGTATTTAGGAGAGTTTCGTGCGACCCTATTTGCTAGTGCCACCCTGTTTGCACACTGCAAATTTATTAGTCTTAATTAATCCTTGGTTCGTTTGCTATGTTTACTATTATCCAGTCCCACCGTACTGAGCGCTTAGTCACCCATTTGCTCAAAGCTTACCAATCAAAACAACAATCTATCTTTGAAGAATTTCTGGTAATCGTACCCTCGATGGTCTTGGGCGATTGGTTGGATAAAACTATTGCCAGTCGTGCCGGTATTAGTACTTTAGTGACGACTAAGTTTTGGGGTCAGTATCAGTGGACGCTGATGCAAGAGGTGCTAGCCAAGCACAATACTTGGTTGGCAGAGCAAAACCCGAATGCTGCTTTATTAAATGTGCCTGAAGTGGCGGTGTTATCGACCACGGTGATGCAATGGCGTTTGTTTGGTTATCTGACCTACTATCGCCAAAGTATTATGGAAGATGAGAGTCATCCGGTACACCCTTTATTGGCCTCGTTGCTAGGGACGGACAGTGACCAGGTGCAACAAGAGGCGCGGCTGTGGCAACTTGCTACAGACCTATCTAGAGTATTTAACCGCTATCTGACCCACCGTGATGAATGGCTTAATCAATGGTCCAAAGACGAAGGCCTCGATGTTGAGGTTATGATTAAAGAAAAAGATGAGTTGTCTGAGCGCTTTGATCAATATGCGACGGACACACCACCTTGGCTAGTCGCGCATTATGATGAGTTAGAAGCCGCGCAGCGTCACCTGTGGTACCACCTATTTGCCGGCGTGCACCAACACCGGGTAGCGATTGAAAGCCTGTTTTGGCAAGCATTAGAGGACAATCAAGCGAATGAGCGCGCAGCCTTACCAAAAGCCCTGCGCATCTTTACGATTCAGCAGCTGCCCCAGAATGAGTTGGATTTTTTGCAGCGCCTATCTCGCTATACCGATATTACTTTATTGCACTACAACCCCTCTAAGCTATTTTGGGCAGATATTGTGGATAAAGTTTGGCTACAGCGGCAGAAAATTATTAACCCGCAAAGTGTCTTTCTACGAGAGTATGGACATGCGCTATTGTCGCAGCTGGGCAAGCAGTCGCGCGAGACCTTTGCTATGTTGGCAAATCTCTCGGGTAACGAATTTCATGAAGATATTGTCATTGATTGGCAAGATAGATTTACTGAAGAAGATGAGCCGGACTACGCAGAGAGCCTAGCTTATAGCGCTACAGATACTCATGATGCTTGGGAAGATGATTTGCCCAATGACAGTCTGCTGGCACGCTTGCAAAATGACGTCTTGATGTTGGATGAGTCCGCGACTCAACAGGCCACCGCAGGTCGAGTCAGTCAAGCATTGGGTGAGCAGCTATCAATGAATTTTGCTGAGCCCGAAGAGTGGCACTCAGACTCGATTTTGCAGCAAAAGCGCTTTGTAAAACATCGTGAATGGGCAGTATCAGACCAAGATAATAGCTTAAGTATTCATGCCTGCCACAGTTTGCAGCGGCAGTTAGAAGTGTTGCGCGGTATGATTGGCCGTTGGTTAAATGAGCGCAATCCCGATGGCAGTAAGCGTCATGTCTCAGATATCGTGGTGCTATTACCGGATGTTGATCGTCATCATGCACTGATTAATTCAATGTTTGTCGATGGTAAAGGACAAGATGGGCTAACACTACCCGCCAAAGTGACCGGGGTCGTCGATACGTCTATCCGCCAGCTTTGGGAAGCTATCAGTGGGTTTCATCGCTTGCTCGGTAGTGAGAGTGCGCGCTTTGAAGCGCCTGAAGTTTTAGACTGGTTGATGCTGCCGCCGCTGTACGAGAGCTTTGGTCTCACCCATGAGCAGATGAGCCGCGGCTGTGATTTATTAATCCAAGCGGGTTTCGTGCGTGGGTTTGATGAGCGCCACTTACAGCACAGTTTAGATCAGTACGATTACGATTATCGCTTTAGCTTTGCGCATGCGCTAGATAAGTTGACCTTAGGACTCATCATGCCCGAGACGGAGGTGAATGCGAGTCTCTATCCGCTACAATGGCCTGAAGGGTCGCTGCCCGAGAAAACACTGCCATTAGCGGGTATTAGCCTTGATGACGCGCCTTTGATTGAAGCTTTATGCCGTATTTATCAAGGGTTAATAGCCCGCCGTGACGATTATAATCAGCGCTTTCAAGCAGAAGAATGGCTCGGACAAATTGAGTCACAAGTAATCCATACTTATTTTGCGGCAGTCGATCAAACCCGTAGTATGCGCGCGATTTATCAAGCAATGAACGGCTTTAAATCGAGTCTGCGCGCCAACCGTCATTATAAACATTACAGTAGCAGTGAAGCCTCTGATAATGCAGCCAATGTGCTTGAGCAGCGCTTGAGCAATGTCGAAAAACTGCCGCTGAAGCTGAGCTTTATGCTCGATAGTATTGAGGATGAGCTCGAGAGTCAGCAAGTGAGTGCGGAGCCTACCGGGGTCATTACCTTTGGTCGTTTTGGCGCCTTGCGTAACGTGCCTTTCGGTCTGGTCGTCATGCTTAATATGAACATCTCTGAGTTTCCCAACCGCGATCGGGATAACCGCTATGACTTAATGAAGGCAGGCCTATCAAAGCAGGGCGATCGCTTTAGCGAAGACGATGATAATGGGGCGTTTTTAGATGCGCTATTGTGCGCACGCTCCGCCTGTTGGATCTTTTATAACGGTCAAAGTCTCACAGATACCCATGAGCATCTGCCTGCCAATCCGGTTAGCGAGCTGCTGCAATTCCTACAAGGTGAGGTCAAATGGCAATGGCAACCGCTGAATAATCTAGATAAAGAGGGAGAGACCAGCGCTGCCAAAGATGCAGTGACGACTGAGCAAGTACAGCGCTATTTACCAACGTTGGTGGAGCGCTGGCTGGTCACGCAGCATCCTGCCTTGCCTTTTGCGCGAGATTTATTCGAAGTAGATAGTGAAGTAGGAGAGTATAGCGCCGCAGAGTCTATGCCTAATACCGAGTTAATAACGCAGAATCATAGCCATAATGACAGTGATAGTAATAGTAGCAGTGGCAATAACAGCAGCGATAGCGACAATTGGCATAAAATGTTGGACACCGCCATGCAGCGGACGAAGTTGGAGCAACGTCGGCAATATCCACCGGCGCAAGTGTGGCAATCGGTGTTTAGTGAGTTGAATAAACGTGGTAGCCGGAAAAATGCTGGCACTAACGATAAGATTAAGATTACAACTAGCAGAATTATGCATGAGAAAGTAGAGCAGACAGTAACGCTACCTAGCGAGTCTCAATATCAGGCTATGGCGAAGCTGTTAGGGGCTAAGACCCGCTCTACCAAGACTGCTGAATTGTCTACTAGCGAGCTCAAAGACTTCGCTAGTTTGTTAGGGGTTAATACTACCAAGCTGCCAGACGCAGAATTGGTTAATACGCTCAAACAAGACGTCTTTGCTATCGAGCAAGTAGATATTCAGTCGTTATTATGGCAAGTCCGCCATCCTGCCAAGCAGTTTTTGCGGGAGCAGCAAGTGCTGATTACTCAGTCCGAAGCCTCGCTATTGCGGCAGGAGCCTTTGTCATTGGATGGTCTAACTCGCTATCAAATCGATGATGAGCTGCTAAAGCATTTGCAGCTAATGGAGTCTGCTAACAGTGAGGATAGTGCCAGTACTGATCAAGCCGGCACCATACCCACAGAGAGTAATATACAAGCGCTAGTATATAAAAAAGTGATGCCGGCAGGGGTAGCACGGCAGACGACGCTAAAGCATCAGTTAAGCAAGCTACAACGCCAATGCGATGATTTTAAAGCACAATTGCAAAAGCTTAATATTGCTATCGATAGTCGTGCTACTACTGATTCCGATAGCAGTCCTGCCGTAAGCTTATTGACCCCCACCCAAGAGGTGATCACTGAGGTCGACCTGCAGAGGGTATTCACAGCATGGGCTAATACCGCTAACCAAGAGCCAGTAGCGGCAGAAGCGGCAGAAGCACCTACTAACAAGGACGCCCTAGCCATCATCAAAGACTGGTTACCTGAGCTGATTACCCTTAAAGGGGCTGTGCCTGTAGAACAAGCCGCTGCTAGCAAAACTTGGCTAAATATCTTGCCGAATTCCGCTCGCCCTAATCATTTACTGCGCTTTTGGTTATCGCACCTTTATTGGCAGGTAGCCCGTCATACCACGGCTGCGCAAGTTGCCACAGGCGATGGTCGTAGCATTTGGCGCTTTAATAAGTCTGGCGTATCTATTAAAAACTTTAAGGATAAAGTCACCTTTGTACTTGAGCCTATTGTGTATGAAAGTGCCGTCATTGAGCTGGTGAAATGGGCAGTCTTTGCTAATTTTACGGGGCAAATACCTATGACACTCTTGCCTGACTACGCGCTGACTTATATTAATAATCTTAGGAAAGCGACTGAGCCTGATAAAACAACGGGTGAAGTCAAACCTTATTATCCACGCCGTAGTGAGTTTAGCGATTGGTTGGCACCAGGGTTTAATGCCGGTGGCGTTTACGATACTTGTGCGCAGCATGCCATTTGGCAATATGTGTTACAGGGACAAGAGGTCTTTGCTGCTTTAACGCAATCCTTAACGACTTTGGCTGAGCCTATGTATGGGCCTATGTATCAAGCCCTTGAGGCGCTACCAGAATAATAAAACGGAATAATAAAAGATGGTATTTAGCAAGGCGTCTTTAAGCCCTTAGCTGGTCTCTTAGCTCATTCCTGGTTAAGCGTCTATTGCGTTGGGCTAACCTTGATTTTCACTTTTTCATAAAACTTAAAATAATGATATTACTGCTATGACTGAAACAGCCTCTCAACCCGTTAATAATTCTGTGCAATCTGCACCGACAGACCTAAAGCAAAATGCGTCTAGTGCTACGCCAAATGAGTTGCCGCCGGCAGTCCGGGTGGCATTAGTAGGCGAGCATCTTATCGAAGCCTCTGCGGGTACCGGTAAGACTTGGACATTGACCGGGATTTTGCTGCGCTTATTGATTGAGGCCAAGCGTGCCCCTGAGCAGATCATTGCTACGACATTTACTCGAGCCGCAGCAGCAGAGATGCGCCAACGTGTGCATGAGCGCCTGCTTGATTTTTTTCAAGTCCTACAATGGCTAAATAACCTACAAGACAATGCGGACTATGAGCAAAATTTATATCCTGCTGCCTTACAGATATTGCCAGAGCCTAACGAGGACAGTAAGCAAAATAAATCGGCTAATACAGGCGCTGAACCTCGTCCAAAAGTGAATATAAAATCACCAAAAATTAGTCGTAGCGAACGAGCGGCACTTATAAAAGCGCGTGAGGATTGGCTAAAAGAACAAGCGCAGCTAACCGGCATGAGCGACCGTGTGGATGATCCTATTAATCTACATTTGGTAGGGTTTTTATTGGATAACGTGACGACTTATCCTCTATCCGATGCTATTCGACGCACCGCTTTGGTACTGACCACTTTGGATAAATTGTTTGTCGGCACTTTGGACAGTCTGGCGCAAAAATGGCTGTCAGAATATAGCGCGGAGACCGGCTATCGCAAAGGTATGGGCATCACTGAAGATATTGAGGCGGTCACGGACGGTATCATCCACGATGAGCTGCGGCGCTTTCAAAGTAAGCTTTATTATGAGCAGCCTAAGATTTATCAATTGCTACAAGATAAAGGGAAGATAACCACTATCGATAACCACCGCAAAGCTGTGTCTAAGGCTTTGACATTTATCTCTGCGCCTATTGATGAGGTGTTTTTAGGTAAGTTTTCATTAGAAAGCTACGAAGTTTTAATCACAAAAGTCATAGAAAACAGTCATGAATTGCATGCTTATTTTGATCCAAGCGGTGAATACTATGGAGATGTTAAAGGTCAACTCTCAAACAATAGGCACAGTTGGGCAGACTTAATAAAAGATTTAGAAAAATACGGCATTGCGGCATATTCTTACATCAATAAAGATAAGTATAAGAATAAATTAATAGAAGCTTTTGGCAAAACAGACACTCTTTATTCGCAATTTTATAAGAATGCACAAGGTGGAATAGCAAATAACGCTTTTAATGAATTGGATTCTGTTGAGCAATTCAAAAGGTATATAGAGCAAAGTGAAAAACTGGATTTATATTTAGACAATATCGTCACCAACCTTAACCGCAATATTTCCCTAAAAGTAAGAGAGAGGCTTGCGAGCATCCTAGAAGAGCGTAACGAGACCACTTTTACCCTACAAATGGTGCGTTTAAACCAAGCTTTGTCCGGAAGGCAAGGTCATAAACTTGCGCGCTATATTCGTCATCACTATCCCGTGGCACTGATTGATGAGTCTCAGGATATCAATGGCGAGCAGGCACAGATGATTGAAAGGATTTATTTGCCTAGCGAGAAAAATCCTAACCCAACCCATGAAGAGTTGGTCAAAGGCGCGAATACTACAAAATCAGAAGGCAATGATAAAGAGAAAAAGATTAGCACCTTCTTATTGTTAGTAGGTGATCCGAAGCAGGCTATCTATGGGTTTCGTGGCGGTGACGTGGCGAACTATAACTATATGAAAGCCAAGTTTACCAACAGCATTATGACGCTAAATCTGAACCGTCGCTCCAACGCCTACCTAATTGATGCGCTAAATCATTGGTTTGGTTGTCCCACGCCGTTAGCTACAGCAAGCGAGGACAGCTTAGACTTCGAGCTAACGCCTTCCGATAAAAATAGCCTAAGCAATTCAAATCCTAATGCCAACTCTCTATCGGAACTTGGCGAAAATATTCACTATCAGTATATTGAAGCCCATAACCAAAGCACGAAACTGTCTTGGCAGCTATTGGAAAAGTCTGTAGCTGCTACCAATAGTCCGGAGGCAGAGAATAATAAACAGACATTAGACACGTCGCTAGCGCCTACCATGCAGGATTTATTGCCTACGCAACCAGTCACTGTCATGCATCTGCCCAAAGATGATAACGATTATGACGAAAGCGAGGCGACGGCTTACCATATTGCGGCGTTGCTCGAGAGTCAGCAAACTATCGAGGGTCGGCCGATTCGACCCAATGATATTGGCGTACTGGGTAGAAGAAAAAAAGAGCTAAAGCAAATTGAAGATCATCTCACAAAATTAAATGTGGCTACCTTAAGCACCAGTGAGGTTAGTATTTTTGAGACGACGATGGCAGCAGATTTAGTGGCGCTAATGGAAGCCATGCTGCGCTCTTACCGCCGCGATACTATCAATAGGGCACTGACGAGCCAGTTTTTTGGCTTAAGCTTACGGCAAGTCAAAGCCATGATGTTGAGTCATGATCAAAGCGGTGCAGCAGACAATGATTTGACAGTGGCCGCTGGGTCTAGTGACGCTGCTAATAGAGATAAGAACTCACAACGCTACCAAGACTTTATTACCCATATTAAAGAGGCGGCAGAGCGTTGGCAAAAGCGGGGCATTCTACCGGCCTTGCACCATCTATTGGGCAATAGTCCTATCCATCCCAAAGGCGCTTGGCAAAGTCTAGCCTCGTTACCCGATGGTGAGCGCCATATTATGGACCTGCGTCATTTATTGGATATCTTGGCGCAGTACAGTATGAATATGGGCGAGCATGAGTTGTTATCTTGGTATAAGCAAAATATGGAGACCGCGCCTACGGGCGATTGGGCGACGCAGCAGCCGCTGCCGACTGAGTCTGGCGTGCAACTTATGACTATTCATAAGTCTAAAGGGTTAGAGTTTCCCATTGTTTATGTGTTAGGTATGGATGCTGATAGCCCGGAAGCCGGCTTGCGCGAGGATTATGGACTGTATCTATATAATGCTCAGGAATTACAGAACCCTGCATTACAGACGTCCGCGAATACGCCTACCACTACAGCAGTAGCGGCGATAGGATGGCAGCGCCAATTATCTCCGGTCAAAGGCAAGCCTAATGACGAGAAGTTTTTTACGAATATAGAAACGCTAGAAAACTATAGCGAGCGTAAACGTCTGGGTTATGTGGCCTTTACCCGGGCGAGTGAGCAGCTTTATATTGTCCTAAAAGACCTCTCTAAGAAAACCAGGTTGAAGAGTAGACCCGCGTTTTTTTGGCTTGGTTGTGAGGATAAAGAGCTGACCTTGCCGGAGCGATTAAAACCACAAGTGGGCTGGCTCGATGGCAGTAAAGTCTTTACCTATAATAAAGCGCAGAAGACTTCTGGAGATAAATCAGCACCAGTAGCAAATACGCCAAGCGGTGAGGTTAAGCGCGTTACCCCCATTCAATACCCTGATTTAGATCAGTTGATGCCCGATAAATTCTTTTATGGTTGGGCGAAGACTAGCTTTACAGCTTTAGCGCGCCAACTTAGCGAGCAGAGCCAAGATTTGGCAGTTATGGATGAGCGGGTAGATGATGACCTGTATATTGCCACTACCCCAAGTTGGAGCAAAATGGCTAACTCACCAGATACGGCTCAATTTGCGCTGCTTAAGCCCGTAGACGATATTCGCTTTAGCTTTGTCAAAGGCGCTAATGCGGGTACCTTCCTGCATGAAATCTTTGAAAAGATAGATTTTACTGAGCAGACGCTATGGTCAGCCGTCATTGACAAGGCCATTCGCGACTATCAGCTGCCGATGAGTTATGCCAGTAGCGTTCAGCAGCAACGTCAGATAGATAATAAAAACAAGGGTGTCGAAAATAAAATAGCGTCAGGAAGTAATCAACAGAACCAACCTGACGACTCAACTCATCAAGATCTGCTAGGGTGGATAGAAGAGGTGTTAGCGACGCCGTTATTGGCCTCTAACCAACCTTTAAGCGCTATTCCTACCAGTCATCGTTTTGCTGAGTTAGGGTTTAATATGGGGCTGTCAGAGACTTTCCGTGCGGAAAAGTTAAATGATATCTTTCAACAATATTTACCTGATGACCCCGATAAGCACGTGGTGTTAACTAAGCATAATATTCCCCACCTGTACCGCTATTTACGTGGTGAGATTGACTTAGTTTATGAGCACGCAGGCAAATATTACGTGGTGGATTATAAGAGTAATTATTTAGGAAATAGCCTAAGCGAATATAACGAGCAGACCTTAACGGAAGCGATGAGCAAAGCCGGTTATTGGTTACAGGCCGCTATTTACCAAGTGGCGCTGCATCGTTTTTTAGCGATTCGCATTAGCGACTATGTGGGTAATGAAGAAAAATATCTTGGTGCGGTGGAGTATGTCTTTTTACGCGGTACATTAGCCGTGTCTAGTAATGGTGAAGAGGCGGACTCTGCAATGACAAACCAACAGCGCTTCGGTCTCGTTAAATGGGATATCCCTATCGACTTTATTAAAGCTTTGGATGCTGCCTTTGGTAAACCCTCTCGCTAGCGATAAAAGGGGCTTGCTCTATTAATGCAGATGCAGGTTATTAATTAGGTAAGTGTAGGCTGGAGCTTTAGCCCAGCAAATACAGTGGCTCCTACCTCTTACAATTAATTAACCTGGTATTAACCACAATCTTATTAACTTAGCTTTTATTAATTAAATGCTTATAAAAATCAGTGACCCTATTATGAAAACAGCTAATAACAAGACCAACCCTAATACTGCTAGTCAGGTAACGCAATCGTGGGCGCATACGGTCAGCGATTATTTATTACAAAGAAGACTACAGAATCAACGAGCCTATGAGACCGCTTTTGCAGGAGAGGGCAGTGTTGCTGGTGCTTCTATAGAGAGTGAGCAGCACGCTGAGCAAAAGCAGGCTTGGTTATTTAAGGCACTATTTATCGCTTTAGCGCAGCAATTAGAGGAAGGGCATACGGTATTAACCCTGAGTGCTGATGACAGCGGTGATGATAGGAATAAATCTGCTACCTTATATGCTTGGCAACAACAATTGGTAATGATTTTACTGTCTCCTTTGACAGAGTATATCGATCAAGCCCTGCTAACCGGTGCAGAACATACTGCGCAAAATGAAGAAGGTAATACCGC
>Ga0208015_1001136_pt1 | contig 10110 bp, 7 predicted proteins | sample 26BtaG_FD_184101 | JGI IMG/M metagenome (GOLD analysis project Ga0208015, IMG submission 184101) | Marine viral communities from Cariaco Basin, Caribbean Sea - 26B_WHOI_OMZ_CsCl (SPAdes) (version 2) | ecosystem: Environmental > Aquatic > Marine > Oceanic | place: Caribbean Sea: Cariaco Basin...
AACGTGCCGAAGCCAAGCTGCGCCAATTGATGAATATTCCGAATAACTATAAAGTTTTATTCTTACAGGGCGGGGCTAGTCTACAGTTTTCTGCTATTCCGCTGAATTTACTGGGTGGTGGCACTGCAGATTATTTAAATACTGGGGCTTGGTCAGGTAAAGCGATCAAAGAAGCCCAACGTTATGAAGCATTAGGTCTGGGCAAGATTAATATCGTAGGTAGTGGTAAAGCCAGTAACTTCACCGATGTGCCGGACGTCAAAGACTGGACGCTAAGCGACAATGCTGCGTATTTCCATTATTGTGCTAACGAAACCATTCATGGTTTGCAGATTTTTCAGCCACCGCAAGTGGGTGCGCCACTAGTCGCCGATATGTCATCTTGCATTCTTTCGCAGCCTATCGATGTCAGTCAGTTCGGTATGATTTATGCGGGCGCGCAAAAGAATATTGGTCCTGCCGGCTTAGTGATTATCATCATTCGTGAAGACTTAGTCGATAAAGCCAGCGATTGGTGCCCAATGTTATTGAATTACGCGCATCAAATCGATAAAGAGTCGATGTCAAACACACCAGCCACCTATTCATGGTATCTAGCAGGGTTGGTGTTTGATTGGTTAGAAGAGCAGGGCGGTGTTGAGGCTATCGGTAAGATTAATGAGCAAAAAGCCAAGCTCTTATACGATGCTATCGATAACAGTAGTTTCTATGCCAACCCTGTAGCTAAAGCACATCGCTCAATTATGAACGTACCGTTTACCTTGGCGGACAGTGCGCTAGACAAAGTATTCTTGCAAGCGTCTGAGCAAGCCGGGTTGTTAAACTTGAAAGGTCACCGTGATGTGGGCGGTATGCGCGCCAGTATCTATAATGCTGTCAGCCTCGATTGGGTCAGTCAGCTGGTTGACTTTATGCAAGAGTTTGAACGCAAGCATGGCTAAATTAACCTAAAGCTTAGTAGGATTGTCGCTATAAAGCGGCGTTGGCTACTGATTTACCGACAGCTGTCTTTACCTGTTGGCGTACTCTTTAGATTATGAGTGCACCGATGGGTAAGACAGCTGTTTTCGTCTATGAGTTTTGCTATGATAAAGGTTAATGTGCCGCATAAGTCTGCCTCTATGTCCGTGATATCTGCTTTAGCAACGCTAGTCTCACCTGTACGCTTCTTGCCTGCATTGGTAGCAAAAGTACCGGGCGGGTCACGGGGTGCTATAAAGCCCACTTATTTTAAAGTCGGGACGCCTTTATTGAGGGCAGTCCTAGCTATCACGGTCACGCTGCCATTAGCGACTATAAGCCATGCCGAAATCGTCACTACGACTGCCTTAGGGCATAACAGTACAGCGGTACATAAAAATGCGCCGTATATGCCTTATGCCAATCCAGAGGCGCCGACTGGGGGGACGCTATCGTTAGATGCACGCGGCTCCTTTAACAGTGCGAAAAAATGGACGACCACAGGCATGCCGATGGCAGGGACGGACTATCTTTACGATACGCTGATGACCGGCTCGCTCAATGAAGCTTTTACTATGTATCCGCAGCTGGCGAGTCAAGTCACTTATGACACGGAAGATGCCAGCTGGATTATTTATCATATCCATCCGAAAGCGCGTTTTTGGGACGGCACTCCCGTCACCAGTAGCGATGTCAAAGCCACCTTTGATGCCCTACTTAGCAAGGGACCGATGTCGATCCGCAGTTATTTAGCGGATATTAAAGCGGTGCAAGTATTGGATGCTAATAGGGTGAAGTTTACCTTTCAATCCGCAGAAAACCGGGAGATCTTACTTACGGTAGGGCAGTTTCCCATCTTCTCTAAAGCGACAATCGACACCGACTTTGATACCATCAGTTTTACCCCGCTTATGGGCAGTGGCCCGTATAAGCTTGCGAAGGTAGATGCCGGCCGTAGCGTGACCTATGTCCGTGACCCTAACTATTGGGGACGACAATTGATGGTCAATCGTGGCCGCTATAACTTCGATAGGATTAAGTTTGTCTACTATGGCAGCGATGAGATTGCTTTTGAAGGTTTTAAATCCGGGCAATATCGTTTTCGTAGCGAAAATAAAGCGTCCAATTGGGCAAAATCTTATGATTTCCCTGCCACACAAGCGGGCTTAATCGTTAAAGAAGAAATCCCCAATGGTAACCCAATGCCGATGCAGGGCTTTGTGATGAATATGCGCCGGCCGCTATTCCAAGATATTCGGGTACGCCAAGCCTTAACAGCAGCTTATGATTTTGAATGGATGAATGCGACCTTATTTCATGGCCAATACGAGCGTCCGCAAAGCTACTTCCATGGTTCAGAGCTGGCAGCGAAAGGTGAGCCCTCAAAGGCAGAGTTGCAAGTCCTCAATCCATTACTGACCAAACTTGAGCCGGTGCAGCGTAGTGAGGTAATGAAAGCTTGGCAATTGCCTAAGACTGACGGCAAAGGCTTTAATCGGGAGGGATTGCTCAAAGCGCGGCAACTGCTATTGGACGCAGGCTTTTATTATCAAGATATGCGCTTATATCAGCCCGATGGCAAACCGGCGAAGTTAGAGATTTTAATGACTGGAGATACTATGGGGCGGGTGATATTGCCTTATATCCGTAGTCTGCAGCGCTTAGGGTTCGATGCGAAACTGCGCCAAGTTGACGCTCCGCAGTATTACGAGCGAGTGCGACGTTTTGATTATGATATGACCGTAGATGTGTTTGCCCAGAGCCTATCTCCTGGAGCAGAGCAAGCCTACTTTTGGGGCAGTAAAGCCGCTGATGAAGAGGGCAATAGCAATACCGCGGGTATTAAAAACCCAGCTATTGATACGGTAATCGCCAAGCTGATAGCGGCTGATAATCGTGACGAAATTATTTTATATACCCAAGTATTAGATCGCTTATTACGCGCTGGCTATTACGTAGTACCCACTTATGGCAAATCAACTACGAACGTCGCTTATTGGGATGAATATCGTCATGTCGCCACACACCCGAGCAATGCAGTAGCTATCGATTATTGGTGGGTTGATCAGGCAGCCGAAGCCAAGATTAATGCGTATTTAAAACGCTGAGCGACTGCCGTAAACAATTAAGGCATAGCTTTCTATACCGATATCCCTATACCCTGTTTAGCCATTAATATTTTTAGCCTAGAATGTTTTTAACCCACAATATTAAAGTACAGTAGACAGCAAGGCAGTAGCATAGCAAGTGAGTTCAGATTTTAGCCCCACCTAAACCCTGAGACGACGCTAGCCGCCAACCCCTACTTTCCAAGGAATTTTATGAAAATTACTATCCAGCCTATCAAAGCCTTTTCGGATAATTATATCTGGACACTGATTAACGATACCAATAAACAGGCGATTGTCATTGATCCAGGTCAATCTGAGCCGGTTGCAGCTTTTCTTAATGAGCATGATTTGGATTTGACGGCAATTTGGACCACTCACCATCATTTTGATCATACGGGTGGGGTAGCAGAATTGCGTGAACATTTTCCAATGACTCATGTGGTCGCCCATGCCGAGCACGGGGTAGATCCTGATCAAACGATTAAAGACGGCAGTTCGGTCAATGCTTGGGGCGCAAGTGGACAGGTCTGGGACATCTCAGGACATACTAATCATCATATGGCGTACGTCTTAGATATAGACAATCAAAAGCACGTCTTCTGTGGCGATACTTTATTCAGCGCTGGTTGTGGTCGCGTGTTTACCGGGACTATCGAGCAATTGTATAACAGCTTTAAACGTCTGAATACTTTGCCAGAAGACACTTTGCTATATCCTGCTCACGAATATACCGCCAATAACCTACGCTTTGGCTTAAGTATCGAGCCGCATAATATTGCTATGCAAGCTGCTTTAGAGATTGCGCAAGAAAAAACCAAGCATGGTAAACCTACCTTACCGGTAACCTTAGCTCATGAGCGCAAAGTGAATGTCTTCTTGCGGACGGACAGTCTCGAGGTCATCGCAGGGGTAAAAGCCAAAATGAACCTAGTCGATGAAAAGCCTTTAACGGTCTTCGCTGCCTTACGCGAGCTTAAAGATAACTTCTAGGGTATATTATTAATTGCGAGTAGCTACTGATACTTGATTTTAGTGGCTTAGCGGCTGAGCTATTCAGTGTTCGTTGAAATTCATGATTAATATTAATAACTAATACGCCATCAAGCAGGTTGGGATAGACAATATGGGTCGATATATTCTTAAGCGGTTGCTGCTCATTATCCCAACGCTGTTTTTAATTTTATTGGCCAACTTTGTCATTGTGCAGGCTGCTCCAGGCGGTCCTGTTGAGCAACAGATTTCGCAGATTGAGATGGCGGCGAAGTATGATGCGGTTAACCCTAATGCGGCGGGCGGAGCGAAGAATCAAAGCACTTATCAAGGCACGCGTGGCCTATCTGATGAGATGGTATCCGCCATTAAAGCACAATATGGCTTTGATAAATCTGCCCCTGAGCGTTTCTGGTTAATGGTGAAAAGCTATGCTACGCTCGACTTTGGCGAGTCTTTCTTTAAAGGCCAACCGGTTACCGAGTTAATTATTGATAAGCTGCCCGTGTCTATCTCGCTAGGGCTTTGGAGTACGCTGCTTATCTACCTGATAGCTATTCCCTTAGGTATTTACAAGGCAGTACACAATGGCAGCGGCTTTGATAAAGGATCGGCGCTATTGCTAGCTATCGGTCATGCCATCCCCGTCTTTGTCTTTGCTGTGATTCTGCTGGTCTTGTTTGCTGGCGGTAGCTATTGGCAATTATTCCCCTTACAAAATCTCACCTCCGAAAACTTCGATCAACTTAGTGCCTTGGGCAAAATTAAAGATTATTTTTGGCATTTGGCTTTGCCGCTATTAGCGAGCACGGTAGGGGGTTTTGCGGGCTTAACCTATCTGACCAAATTTAGTTTCTTAGAGGAGCTAAGTAAGCAGTATGTGCTGACTGCTAGAGCAAAAGGGCTAGGATGGCGGCAAGTGTTATACGGGCATGTATTCCGCAATGCCATGCTTATTATTATTGCTGGCGTGCCGGCGGCTATCATCGGTATTTTCTTTACCGGTAACTTCTTGATTGAGATTATCTTTAAGCTTGATGGCTTAGGTTTGCTCGGATTTGAAGCCATTCAGCAGCGTGATTATCCGGTGATATTTGGCTCCTTATTTATCTTTACCTTGGTAGGTTTACTGGTGCAGTTAATCAGCGATATTAGCTATCATTTAATCGATCCTCGCATCGACTTTGAGGGACGCTAAATGTCAGATTCTTTAACGCCGGGCTCTATGCACAATAATACTGCGGATCAAAGCGCAAATGTTAAAACCGCTATCCCAGTTAAAAAGTCCTTTTTTACTAATCCTATTTGGCAGGCGCGTCTGCAGCGTTTCCGGCGCAATCGCTTGGGTATGATTGCCTTAATACTCTTCTCTATTATATTTGCTATTTGTATGGCAGTGGAAGTCATTGCCAATGATAAGCCGCTAGTGGTGCAGTATCAGGGCGACTATTATTTCCCAATCGTTAAAGCTTATCCTGAGACTACCTTTGGTGGCATTTTTGAGACCGAAGCCAACTACAAGGACCCGGCGGTAAAAGCACTGATTAACGCAGACGGCTACTATATTATGCCGCCGATACCCTTTGCCGATCAGACGCCTAATGTGGAGCGGGCTGTGCCTTATCCTGCGCCGCCTAATGCGCAAAATTGGCTTGGTACGGATGATGTGGGTCGCGATGTATTGGCGCGTATTCTCTATGGCATGCGCATCTCGCTATTGTTTGGTTTAGCACTGACGGCAGCAGGCGCATTGATTGGTATTATCGTGGGCGCTATTCAGGGCTATTATGGCGGTTGGGTAGACTTAGCCGGGCAGCGCTTTATGGAAGTGTGGAGTGGCATGCCGCAGCTGTTTATGATTATTATCTTGGTCAGCTTATTTAGCCCTAGTGTTTATATTTTATTTGCCTTGATGCTGCTATTTGGTTGGATGGGGCTGGTCGGTCTCGTACGGGCTGAGTTTCTGCGGGCGCGTAACTTTGATTATGTCCGGGCTGCGCGTAATTTAGGGGTTTCTGATTGGCAAATTATGACCCGCCATATCTTACCCAACGCCTTAGCCTCAAGCTTATCGCAATTGCCTTTTATTTTGACTGCCAATGTCATCGCGCTCACCTCCTTAGACTTTTTAGGGTATGGCTTGCCACCTGGATCGCCTTCATTGGGCGAGCTGATGGTACAGGGTCGTAATAACTTGGATGCGCCTTGGTTAGCCTTATCAGGATTCTTTAGCTTGACCTTTATTCTATCGCTACTAATCTTTATTGGGGAGGGGCTACGCGATGCTTTTGACCCAAAACACTAATAGTTCCACCTCTACTAATGCTGCTGCTAGTGGCAGTGGCCTTGCTACTAATAGCTCCAAGATGGATGCGCCCGCTGCCAGTGAGCCAGTATTGTCGTTACGCGAGCTAACGATAGCTTCAGGCAATGCAACCTTAGTAGACCAATTATCCTATAACTTATTTGGCACGCAGACTCTAGCGATAGTAGGGGAGTCCGGCTCGGGTAAATCGTTATCGAGTTTGGCTTTATTGGGGTTATTAGCAAATAGCCTAAGCATATCTGGCGAATTAACGCTGGCTGGGGTCGGACAGTTACCATTAGCAAATAAGCTAAACTTAACCAGTAGCGCGACCAAGCAAGATAAACAACGCGAGCATAGCTTTCAACAGATTCGCGGTACCCGTATCGGCATGATTTTTCAAGAGCCAATGACGGCGTTAAACCCTTTACATACGGTCGGACGCCAGCTTGCTGAGAGCTTAATGCTAGCTGGTGTAAAGAAATCTGAGGTTGCCCAACAGCGGCTAAACTTGCTCAATGATGTCAATATCACCGACCCTGAAACGAAACTTGCCCGCTATCCGCATGAACTCTCAGGAGGGCAGCGCCAACGGGTAATGATTGCTATGGCGTTAGCACAGCGCCCTAAAATTTTGATTGCAGATGAGCCCACCACGGCGCTTGATGTGACGTTGCAACACGATATATTAACCCTGCTCAATAGGCTGAAAGCTGAATATGGTATGGCGATGATATTGATTAGCCATGATCTAAATTTAGTGCGCCGCTATAGCGATAATATTATTGTGATGCGTCAGGGTCGAGTGGTGGAGCAAGGCGCTACGGAAACACTATTCGCCAATCCGCAAGCCGACTATACCAAACTATTGATGGCGCATGATTTTGGCAATGCTCTATCGATAGCAGAACTAGAGAAACTTAGAGACAACCCACAAGCGACTTTAAAGACAACCTCGACTCAAGGGCCACAAACGCCGTTATTAAGCACTGATAATCTTGGCGTGGGCTATCCTTTAAGTAAGGGCTGGCTAGGCGGCACTAACACTTGGGCAGCTGCCTTGGAATCATTGAATATTACTTTACAACCCGGTTATGCCTTAGGTATCGTTGGCGAGTCAGGGTCGGGGAAGACGACTGCGGCTCTGGCTATTGCTCGATTATTGAGCCAGCAAGCGCAAGTGTCCGGTCAGACCCAGATAGCGGGGCAAGATATCTATAGTCTGAGTAAGGCTGAATTAAGAAAGTTTCGTGCCGAAGTACAGATGGTGTTTCAAGATCCGTTTGCCAGTATTAATCCGCGTTTTACGGTTAGGCAAATCGTTGAGGAAGGTCTGTTGGTGCAGGGGCGAGATAAGGTCAGTCGCGAGCAGGGTGTACTAGACGCATTGACCACGGTACACCTGCCGGTAGAACTTGCCGATCGCTACCCCCATGAGCTATCAGGTGGGCAACGGCAACGAGTGGCACTGGCTAGAGCTTTGGTCATGCGACCAAAATTGATTATCTTAGATGAGCCCACATCAGCATTGGACAGCACTACTCAAGTGGCAGTAGTGGGGCTATTGCGACAGATACAGCGGGACTTTGGTATTGGTTATATCTTTATTAGCCATGACTTAAACGTCGTGCGCGCGCTATGCCAACATATTATTGTGCTAAAAGCTGGGCAGTGTGTCGAGATGGCAGAGACCGAAGCGTTATTTAATAATCCTCAACATCCTTATTCAAGACAGCTCATGCAGGCTAGCGTAGCGAGTGCTGATTTTACCTAAAGGCGGATTAGTAAACTTGCTTGGTTATAAGGGGTTAAAGATAGGATAAATAGAGTTTGCCTAGCAGATAGCTATCGTATTGATAAAGATACACCACCCACTAGGCACTACAAGGCAGATTAGCCAAAAGCAGGCTGACGTCTGGGCACAGCATTAAGGAACTCACTACGCGCCTGCATATCGCTAGTAAAGGCGCCTAGCATTGAGGTGGTACGAGTAGTTGAGTGCTGTTTGCCGACACCGCGCATCATCATACACATATGCGAAGCATCCATAACCACTGCTGCACCGCTACAGCCCGTGATATCCATAATAGCTTGGGCTACTTGCTCAGTTAGGTTTTCTTGGATTTGTAGGCGGCGCGCATACATATCGATAATACGAGCAAATTTTGACAGCCCTAACACTTGACCATCCGGCAGATAACCAACATGGGCGACGCCATGGAAAGGCAACATATGATGCTCACAGAGCGAATAAAACTCAATATTCTGTACCAATACTAGCTCGCGGCTACTCGAAGGAAATACGGCTTTATTAGTGACTTCCTCTAACGACTGCTCATAGCCTTGGGTCAGATATGAAAAAGCTTTGGCTGCACGAATCGGGGTATCTACTAGGCCGGGGCGCTGGAGATTTTCACCGGTAGAGGCAATGAGTTTGCTATAAAGAACTTCGTTTGGAAAATTTTGGTCAGACATGGCACAGGTCACAAATCAGGGTGATAAAACGTGGCTATAGCTTAACTCCTAAACTCAATTTGTAAAGGTTTTTTCGTAAAAACGTCCCGTTTATAAGCATTTTTAGGATTTGCTAAATAAAAGTCCGATGTCAGTGCAATTTTAAGCTGCAAACCCTGAGCCAAAGTAAAGATAAGTTTAATTGAGCTCAGCTTACCTGTATTAATATAAAGAGTTTTTTTGCAAATAAGTAACGGCAAGCAGGTGGGCATTGCAGTTTTAAGTAAACAGTCGTAAACTAAGCGACATTATTAGTCTATTATCATATAGTTCATTCAGCTCTTTCCGTATACTAACCCCGCTATAATGATAAAAACATGGCCAGGCAGCCACTATAGGCTTGTAAGCTATTGGTGGGTAAGTATATTAGCCAATAACTGAATTTATTGTTTTCATTTAATTTTACAAGGATACACCATGCTACTCCAAGGTCAGCGCTTCGTCGTCACCGGTATCGCCAGCAAATTATCAATTGCTTGGGCTATCGCAGAAGCCCTCCACAGAGAAGGCGCGTCACTTATTCTGACGTACCCCAATGACAAAATCAAAAAACGCGTTGATATGGCCGCTGAGCAGTTTGGTGCCGATCTTGTACTCGAATGTGATGTGGCATCAGATGACTCTATTGCCACCTGTTTTGAGCAGATTGCAGCGCATTGGAGCGATGGTATCGATGGTGTGGTCCATGCTATTGGTTTTGCTCCGATGGACCAGCTCAACGGTGACTTTACCGAAGTGACCACGCGTGAAGGCAGTCAGATTGCTCATGATATCTCAGCGTATAGCTTTGTGGCATTGGCCAAAGCCTCACGTGGGCTATTGGCGCAGCGTCATGGCTCTTTACTCACCCTAACTTATGAAGGCAGCATTTCAGTATTGCCTAACTATAACGTGATGGGCATGGCAAAAGCGAGCTTGGAAGCCAGTGTGCGTTATCTCGCGACTTCAATGGGCAAAGAGGGCATTCGCGTGAATGCTATCTCGGCTGGCCCTATCCGTACCCTTGCGGCTAGTGGGATTAAATCATTCCGTAAAATGCTAGATATCAACGAAAAAATAGCACCGCTACAGCGCAACGTCACGCAACCTGAAGTCGGTAATGCCGCGCTATTCTTGTTATCGCCATGGGCGTCTGGTATCACTGGCGAAATCTTATTCGTTGATGCGGGCTTTAATACCGTAGCCATCAGCGAGCAGTTGATGATGGGCGACGACTAGCTTTAGCCGGGC
>Ga0208015_1001138_pt1 | contig 10097 bp, 17 predicted proteins | sample 26BtaG_FD_184101 | JGI IMG/M metagenome (GOLD analysis project Ga0208015, IMG submission 184101) | Marine viral communities from Cariaco Basin, Caribbean Sea - 26B_WHOI_OMZ_CsCl (SPAdes) (version 2) | ecosystem: Environmental > Aquatic > Marine > Oceanic | place: Caribbean Sea: Cariaco Basin...
CCCCACATTGAGGGTTGAGTTATTCTACCAGTATTCGTGTCCGTATAGTAGTAATGGACAGTAATTTGAAGTAAATTAGACTAAGTGTACGGCACGCCTATGTAGTCCAGCACCGCGCCCAGACCCAGCTCCCCCATACAATACTCGTGCAGGCGGGGGTGTCCGGCTCAACCTGTCTAACCAAATCCAATAAGACCGTGCTATCCTTTCCCCCACTGAAGGCAACATAAACACCACCATCCAACCGTTCCATGTACTGCTGTATTTTTAATTTACTCAATTCCACCTTCTCATCAAGAGACAGGGCCTGTTTATCCCTAAGTTGCCATATTTCAAGTTTGGTCATATATTATATATACCACCTTCATATATATTAATCTATCTACGGGCGGAAGACTTAAATACTCCCACTGGTTTAACTGATTGACTATGAAGAAAGTGTTTGAACGGGAGCTAAGAGACGACACAGTTGTCTGGGGACCGGGCGACGTAACCCACACACCAGAGCTTGGGTCTATCCATCTCAATGAATATGACGGCTGGTATATTGGGCAGAAGGTAAAGGTGACGATAGAGGCGAATGACATGCAGTGTTATCAATGCAAGAGACCGGGGGCCGTCGTTCAGAAGCCAAACTATTATCCCAAGTCTCCACCGTTGTGGTTTCATGAAGAATGTTACTCAAACTATCTTAAGGTTTTTGAACCCCCAAGGGACGAGCGAAATGAACGCTGAGGAATTGAGCGAACTAATGTTCCTCGACCGCCGGGCGGTTATTCGACTCGTGGAGGTCATACGGGAACTCGTGCCCATTGTTGAGGACTTGATTAAGCGTGTTGAGGAATTAGAGCGACAGATAGTTAGGCAGAGAAACATTTAAATAGGAGCACCCGTTCTGTTACGTGAGTGAAATGAGAGACAAGGTTCTCGGCACAATCGGTAATCTGGAGTTGTGGAGAGAGAGGACAGTCGGGGCAGAAGCAGAAGCGGATAGGCTCCGGCGCGTCTCCGAGGAGGAGGCAAGGGCCACCCTCAACATGATCGGGGCGTCCATTAACAACTTCATTCTGGAGACCTACGGCGTGATCCTCGAACCCGGCGGAATATTCCCCGCCCTCCCACATAACTCCAAGGTGTATGAACTGGCCAGAGCAATATTCAGTGCACTGGAGAGTGAATACTATGACGGGCGGACGGCAGTGGTGAGTGAGGGCGGTTGATTGCTGCGACCGCACCAGTAAAGACCTTCTACTGTAACTAAAACAATGCGTCCACGGGACCGGTACATTTATTAAGGTGTAACGTACAATACTGGTGATAACAATGTTCGTTAAGTTAGATACTAACTTTGTACTTGAGACATTGGCGAAGAACTGTGAGCAGTACGTCGAGTCCATGGAGGCTCTAATGGCTGCGTGGAAGCAGAAGTCCGACGAATACATGGTTGCCTATGCAGAATACGTTGCAGAGAAACTTAAAGGGACCGAAGTTGAGAAACCTGAAGCCCCACCCGTTCCCCATAATCACCTTGAAGACTATAAGAAATATCTTACTGCCCTAGAGAATCATCTGGGACCGCGTGTGAAAATGTCTGTCGAGGAACATAACATGATTATTCGAGACCGGTGGCACTGGACTGGTAGACATTCTATGACGCTGGATACTTATGCCACTCTGTATGCGGGTACTGACACCTATCTGTATTCAAGTGACGGTGCTTATCTTTGTGCCAATATGAATGTGAATATAGCTTCCGCTAGTATAGTTTCCGATGACATCTCCACCTACTTCACTAAAATGGCTCAGACCTACAAGGATCGAGCCTAGTTTTTTTACCGGTACATTTAAATATTAGTGTCCGAGACGGTATAATGGAATGGTAACGAAGACGTACTGTGACTGCTGTGGGGCAGAGAGAAAGGAAGAGGGCGGAGTATTTATCCATAACTTTGTAGCCGTCGAGGGAGGTAGTCTTGTCAAGAAGATGGAAGAGTTTGATCTGTGCATCGAGTGTGCAGAGACGGTCAGTGGTACGGTGTGGGGACTCCACTACGAAAAGTCGAGGAGGTAAGTGAGAACAATGAATGAATTTCCTAAATCATATTTGAACATCGAAGCGGGTGAGGGTGTTTACTCTGAGATGGATGTCGATTATTGGTTTAAACGGTGCGTGGCAGACCGCCCCAATTCCAAAGACCGGGAGTTCAACTTGTATTATAACTTTACTAATCCCCCCGTATTATTCACACATTTAGAAACCAAATACCTGAAGGCAGTTGAAGCATGGTCCAAGAGGTGGTTTTCGCAGTTCATAGAAAATCACGATAAGGAGGAACGCGGATGAGGTGTATTTACCACCCAGACGTAGACCGTTGTTCTTGGTGGGGCGAAGAGGGGCTGTGTCCATGCAATCAGAGGAATAATGATGAGTTATAGGAACGGCTTCTGTAAGGTTGACAACGGTGGTAACAATCACAAGTGTCTCGCCGGAGAGTGTTGGCGAACATGGAAAACTTGTGAAGATAGAGTTGAACTAGATTTATCATACTTCACAACAAAGGATGATAATAATGAATGAAGTAGAGCGAATGATAAGTAAGATTCACGATGCGATTGCCGTGTTCAAAGAAGAGAATGCCGAGACCCCCAAATATTTGATCCTAGATATGGAGGCAAGGCAAGCGATAAAATTAACGCACCCCGCTAGGAAAACAAATCCTCCCTTAGTCTTAGCGAGGTATGCTGACATCCCAATCATTCACAAAGAGGATGTTATCATAGTTCAAAGGAAATGGTGAAAACAAATGTCTAGTTGGTGTCCCTCGTTAATACGGAGAACAGGCAAATCTTGGCTTTGTCGGATTACTGACACCATTTGTACTCATCAACATTGGGCGTCTTGTACCATTCACAAAAAACATCATAGTTCGGAGGGAACAGTGAATGACCCTTGAAACGTTTCTGTTGGAAGAGTATTGGTATGGTGAACAACCTAAGAAGTGTCGGGGCTGCGAGTGTTCCGAAAAGGATTGGGACTTTGAGGGACGTGTCTTCTGGGGCTGTGATCAAGACTCCTGTTACCGGGGAATATAATGGACTGGTATACTGAACATATAGAGGAGCCGGTACGGGACTTGGTACGTTTATTGCGGGATAACGGGTTTAATACATACAACAGTTGTGGACATGAAATGATTGTCAGTATGGAGTGGTACAACGTCGAGGATCAACAATGTCTAGTCGATCTATTGCTGGAGCACGGGTATAATAAATTCGTGGTAGAGACCTCTTGGATATTTGGGGAGTGTCTCAGCCGTAAGGATATGCAACTCAGGATAAGTTAGATCAATACATTTAAATAATAGTGCCTCACATTATTGTGGTGAGGATGAGCAGGCAAGCACTGACGCCCGAGGAGTTCCTGAAGGAAGTGGATAATCTAATGTGGAGGATAACCTACCCTCGTGGAACCAAGGTTAAGCAAGTCAACGTTTACTATAATAATCAGGTGTTTGTAGTCAGGCCCAGTGGAGTGGAGAAATACGAGTGGGTGAAAATGAAGACTAACGAAGGACAACTTATTGAGGATGGAACCGTCTTAATATCACCAAACCAGATGATTAGATTATTCAAACTGAGACAGAAACTATTCAAGATGATTCGGGTCGAGGACGAATTATCGGGGGGACATCATAAATCTTATGAGGGTCGTTTGGAACTAACCCTCGAACTGCCAGCCGTTTGGTACGAAACCAAAGACCATGAATGGCACCTCCATCTTGCTTGTTATCTGCTCTGTGCTGGACGCAGTGAAACGTGGTCAGGGAAAACATTGGATGGGGTTATTGATAAATTTGAGAATTGGTTATCGGGCACTAACGTAGCTGATGGAGTTATATGGGATGGAGGGAATGGGGAATGAGGGGAGAAGACGGCGTAGTTGAGATGTGTGGTGAGATTCTCAAGCTCTTGGCAGTGACCAAGGAAAACATATTCGAGATTTTCAACGATCACAACTATAACCCGGCTTACTTTGATATAAATATACTACTCTCTATAATTATAGATGATGTTGAGTTAAAGATAGCCGAGGGATGGGATGCACTTGTTGATTGAGAAGATAAAATGTCCGTGGGGATTCGGGGACAAGACGCGCCACAATTGTCAGATGTGTTCTTATTGTAATTTAGAGGACTGTCCTACTGGTGCATATTTTGTCAGAAACAGGGAGAATGATAGACCTGTTTTTGAACATTGGTTGATAAAGTAAGTTCATGTAGAAAGAAATAGAGAATTTGACACTATGAGTGTCTATTCCTCTTCGTCCTCTTCAGGCTCATCAAGCTCTGGCCAATACCACGGGAGTCGGAATTTAGGCAAGAAGTCATAAAAACTATTCATGAACTTCTCCATCCTCTTCTCTATCTCAATAATCCTCTTGGATAGAGCCTTCCGTTCCTCATCCATTTCCTTGACAAGATTTACGGCCCATGCTTTAGCCTCTTCCTCGGTCTCGAATCCCTCGAACTCAAAAACCTCTTCGATCTCAGCCGGGTCGTCCTTCTTCTTGAAGAGCATCTTCTTGGTTATTACCTTTTTCGTCATTCTTGTCACATTAAAAATAGAATAGGAAGTAGTATTTAAACCTTTCGTTAGTTGTAGTTGCCCAGACGATACCGGTAACACTCAAACAGGCCGTCCTTAATATTAATGAAGTTGTCTGGATTTATTCCAACCCTCATCTTCAGTTTAGTCATGTCAGAACGTTGATCGAATACCCATTTATTACTAGGTACGAATTTTATCGGGAAATGGGAGATTTCCTGTCCAGCAGTGGCGACATCTATCACGGATAAGGGAGTCTCCGTTCCCACTATAAATAAATCATATCCACCATCAGGATCATAGTGGAGGGAGTCAAAGACTATATTGGCCATATCGTCAGCGTGAAGTAGTTCTCTGGTGTGTGTTCCCTCACCCCATATCTCAAAGGTTTCACCCGAAACCATACAGTCCACGACCTGCTGGACTATGTTTTTCTCATGTTGAAGTGGGGCATATAACATTGTCGGCCGTAACACAACGGCTTCCAGCCCGTACAGTTCAGAGTATAGTTTCACTGCCTTCTCTGCCATAACTTTACTTGTTCCGTAAGGATTACGAGGGTTCTGTTCCGTTGATTCGTCTATTGGAAGTGTAATATCTGTACCGAATGTTGACCAACTGGATAAGTAAACGATCTTGGGAATATCATATCGTCTCATTTTCTCTAAAATGTTGACGGTTCCCATTACGTTGACTTCTAAGTATTCTTGTGGTTTCTTCTCACTTGGAGGACCGGCCACGAGTGCAGCTAAGTGTAATATGGCATCTATCGATCTACCATCTATCATGCGGTGTATTTCACTGCCGGACGTTACATCCATTCTCTTTATATTCAATCTACCATTTGGTATATAGTCAGTACATATGATTTCTCCTTTATCATAATCTAGCAACAGACGGTTCCTCACCGCCCTACCGACCATCCCCCCGGCACCGCTGATCAATATTTTATTTAACATTATCGTCGTCCCTCTGCATAGGCTCTTTTTAATCCTAATGAAATGTTTTCTTTGTGTGACTCACTTCGTTTATGAGAATGAAAACACTTTTGTGAACAAAAGCGTCCACGGCGTTTTGTTCCGCCGCTCATGTCTTTTAACTTCCATCTTTTTATTGTAAATTCTTTTCCACAATGCTCACAAATCCGGGGAACATTTGATTCTTTTTTTGAATTGGTTGCTCTACTGTGTTCAGCATGGAAAACCATAAATAGATTTTCTTTTGTATCATTAAGTCGATTTCCATCTATGTGGTGAATATCCATGTTTGGTGGAATTGATATACCGTGGTATGTTTCATAAGCAATCACGGCCCGTTTTACATATCCCATTCTGGTTGCTTTTGGGTGTTTTGGAACCCAAACCCTCATACGTCCATGGTGATCTATATATCCATCATCAAAATTATCGAGCGAAAAACGATGGTGGATTCGTTTAAAAGTTCCGTCTTTGTTTCGTTTCATATCTAGTAACTGGTGTTCCTCACATATAAGTCTTTCCCCAGTTCCCGAAATAAGTATTTTATTCATGTTAATCTTACTATAAATAATATATACTGATATTTAAATGTTTCTACTTGTATTTACTATCTCTTATTCTTTAGTTCAGTATATAGACTCATTATACGTTCCTTAAATGCCGGATACCAATAATATTCACAATTCTTCAATCCAGCGTCCCGCTGTTCTGTCCAGAATTCCTCGTCAGTTATCAGGCGATTAGCGAGTTGTTCCACTTCCCCCCATTCACCAAATCTTACTGTCAAGTCAGGGAAACAGTGGGTTGATGGTTCATTCATATCTGTACTGATTTGTGGTGTTCCAACGGCAGCAGAGACTACCGTGGCTCTGGAATGGGCGGGGCACGGATACTCCTCGAAGAAGAGTAGGCACGAGGACAACTTCTCATTGAACTCGTAATTGTGCATGTGTTTTAGCAGATCAATCTCAAGTCCTATATGATTGCAGTAAGACCGTATGCTGTCCTCCAACTTCCATCCATCGAAATTGAGGAAGAAACAACACTCTATTCCATGTTTATCCTGTAGTTTTTTCATAGTGCGCATAGTCAGACCGTGAATCCTATCCCCCCGACCCTGAGCCAAGAAAGACCGCATGTGCCACATGCCAGCAGTCAAGAAATCCTTATCCTCTAGTGGCTTAGGCCCCCACTTCTTCCAGTGCATTACGTCACTAGAATATGGTATATGGTAATAGTTATTTATCCCCATTGAATCAAAGGCCCTTTTTTCATACGGATACCCGAAACCACACGTTATTGCGTCTAGTTGGATAGCTACATGTGCTATCCATGACATGGGGGTAAGTCCGTAGTTGTTTATCCATTCATCGCAGTACCCAATCAAAATTGGCTCTGGACATGTTCTACGTAGATTGGTTATCGGACCTAATTCTGACCCGTCACGTATTCTTAGATAGACCAAATCATAGTCTTTCAGTATTGAGTAGTCAGTCCCGTACTCTATCGGGCCCGTCATGACGTCTCCGAAGGTATCTATGAAGGAAAAGGTATTCCCCTGACCTATGTGGGTGGGGTTATCCCATAGTTTCCCCCGTCGTACCAGCCAATTATTGGCAGTCTTCCCAGAACCGCCGTGTGTTCCAAACCTCCTGTCTAGAAGGGCCGTCTTCATTTTACCCGTCCCCATACCATACACTCCCCGCAGTTTCCCTTCAACACTTCAGCATTTACACTCTCGAACAGTTCAGTCCTTTTAAATAATGCAGACAGGTCTTCGGGGTACGGATACCATGCGCAGTGTGGTGCTTCCAGTTCATTGAAGGTGGTTGCACCCGGGGACCACACCTCCCCAAAATCTCGTCTAGTCACACCAAATGATTCCATTGTCTCCGGGTACGCTGCGAAATAATAATGATCCAGTGATATACACGGGTCTCCCTCCGCAATTTCCTTGTCTCTGGTGTATCTAGGAACGTTTGCGATAACGAAGTGTCGGGCAACCCTAGCCATTTCCTTCAACGCAACGTTTGGAAACTCTAGGTGTTCTAACAAGTGAGACGAAACAACATAGTCAAAGGAGTTAGTATCGTACGGCATATCGTAAACATTTGCCTGTTTAAACTTTTTTCGTGGATAGTTCTCCAACACAAAGTTGGGACACGGGGCGAAGTCCATTCCATACTCGGCTAATTGTCCAATATGTCCACCGCAACCAACGTCCAATCCGACCCAGTTTCTCCTTATTCCGGTGTCTAGGAATCTTGTAACCCACATTATACATCTTACAGACGGCATATAATCACCCGAAGTAACCCAGCTTACGTAGATGTTCCTCTACGGCCTTCTTGTCCTCGTCTGTCAGGTCGTCGTCTTGTTCTGGCACATTTATCTTGAATCTGGCGGGCCTCCGATATATTTCCTTTATTATTTCATACCAGTCAATGATTGAGATTCTATCTCCTCTTTCCAGTGGGATGTTGGAAGACCAGAACCCATGTTGACTATGACCACCTTTAAAATTAACCCCATGGTCAGAAAATATTATAATGGCGGTATCCCACTTATTAAATGCATTAATTATCTTACCGGCCAGATTATCCATTGCACTGTATAATCTTTTGTATTTATTTAAGTCCCCGTCGTAATACATGTGTTGGAGTTTGTCCGGTTCTTTGAAGTAAAACAGAATTAAATCATGTTCATATTTACTTATCAAACGGGCATATGAAGCCTTAATGTTCATCCATTTGTAATACTCCTCCTCTGCAAACTCAAGAGATAATTCATTTCTCCAGTAACGTTCAAACAGCGGTGCCCCGGTTAGTCTGTCAATCCATGCCTTGGCTGGTCCACCACAGTAGGCGGGAACGTCTATGGCTAATGATTTGTCTGAAAGCTGGAATATTGTCGGATAAGTCGTGCCAAACCCCCTCTGGAGAATATCGTATGACTCCTTTGGTACTATGCCGGATATAAAGGTTGCATAGACTTCCGGGGTAAATGGGTCTCCCGAACCCCGTCCACGGGGTCTGTTATCTAAATATGGTTCTAAATCGAGTATTCCATGTTCTTTCTGTAACAAGTTCTCGTAACCATATTTTACCACAAAGTCATGTTCCATTGCATCAAATGAAATTAATATAACTTTCATATCGGATATATATATGCATCGTTATATAAAAAGGTGTCGGTGGGAAACATTTAAATATTAGTTTGACAGACTATGTTTATATGTTACACGAAGACAAAGTTATACAGGGAACAAATGTTTTCTGGGGGGAGGGGTCCGGATTCGGCCTACCCCTTTTACTTGAACTAGACCCGGAAACTAAGACTAGAACCAGAAAATCCTTCACAGGTAGAGTTGTAATCGGTAACAGGGTACACATTGGTAATAATGTCACCATTGTCCTTGGTGGATACAGAACCACGAAGATCGGTGACGACTGCTGGATTAATCACAGTGCTAATATTGGACACGACACAGTTCTGGGTGACAGGGTTGTTGTGGGTAACGGTGTAATCTTACTAGGTGAAGTTGAAGTGGGGGAAGATACCTATATCGCCGCTGGAACGGTTGTGAAACCTAAAGTCAGGATAGGGGAGAGGTGTATGATAGGAATTGGTTCCATAATAACTGAGCCCGTCCCAGACGACGCCTTGGTTTACACAAAGAGGGATGGGGTAATTAGACGGAATCAGTTTTGGGAAGAATAGCTTCGGTTATTTTCTTTAGTCTTAAACTACAGGTTTGTGGCGATAGGTGTTCCACCACGTTATTCCATGCCAACTCCCGGGCCCGTTCATAATACTCCCTATCTGTTAATAACAGATTAATCATATCTATATCTGGTTCCCCACACAACTCCGGGTTCGCAACCAGTACCCCCCTTCGTTCATTGGGCCCCAACACGGGTGTGCCGGCACAGGCACATTCAGCTACAAACCTTGACCACCCACAATAGTTGTCATGATAATCCATTCCTAATTTGAACTTGGATAAATAATTTATATATTCCGAATGGACGTGTATTCTATCTACGTCCTCGCCCAAACCTCTGAGGGGGATTCCAATCTGTTGTGCCCATTTCACGGAACCGGTTGGGGGACGGGTGTGTCTCCTAACCATTACAGCCTCATCTAACTTATCATTAAAATCAATCCACTTCTTCCTCATTTTAATCTCTAAAGGAAACTGAACGTAAAACACTGGAACGGAGAGGTGATTCCACTGTCTGGTTCCAGCGTATAACACGGCGTCTACATATCCAAGGACGTCTGGGTTGGGAAATTCGTCTATGGGGCTATGCCAATAGTCCCTCTGATACATAATCTTGGGCTTGGTTACACCGTTGTCTCTCAGATACTTGGGGAACATGTTAGACTCAGTTACAGGTTTCCACTCTGAAACCCTGCCCCCGCCCGACGTTGAATATACATATATTAATTCGTAATCGTTTAGATCGGCCACGTCCCTACGAAACTCTACCCAGTCAAAATTATCCACCAGAA
>Ga0208015_1001141_pt1 | contig 10089 bp, 16 predicted proteins | sample 26BtaG_FD_184101 | JGI IMG/M metagenome (GOLD analysis project Ga0208015, IMG submission 184101) | Marine viral communities from Cariaco Basin, Caribbean Sea - 26B_WHOI_OMZ_CsCl (SPAdes) (version 2) | ecosystem: Environmental > Aquatic > Marine > Oceanic | place: Caribbean Sea: Cariaco Basin...
TACAACTAGATGCATTAATAGCATTTGTTCGGTGGAACGAAGTAATGACTTATGTAGAGGTTGTCTGGCTGATAATTCTATCTTTATTGGTGATCGCCTTACTAGTTAAGAGAGCTTGACACTCGGCTAAGATATTGGTAAAATAAGGTACCCAATAAAAAGCAAAAAGAAAGGTTAATAAAATTAGAACTATATATGGAAGCTGTTGGAAAAAACATCATCTTAGAACTCAAACTAAAAGACAGTATTGGTGGTATTGCGCTACCAGACCAAGACAACACCAAAGAAGAACACAAACTAATAGAATATATTAAGGTACTAAAGAAGGGTAAAGACGTCAAATCAGTCAATGTAGGTGATGAAGTAATCACTAGGGGTTCAGCACTAGGTATGCACAACCAACTAAAGACTTACAAGAACAGTAAAGAAGGTACAAGCTACATAGGAGTAACAGAAGATGACATAATTGGTATATACTAGCTGTAATAGCTCAACTGGCTAGAGCAGTAGTTTTGTAAACTACAGGTTAAAGGTTCGACTCCTTTTTACAGCTCAATTAAATAGAACAATGACCAAAGCTAAACTAGCAAGAAGAATGAGAACCCAAGAGGACATAAGAAAAAGAGTACCAATCTATCAGACTGACAACTGGGAGAATCGCAAAGAAGGAATCCGTCAAAGAGTCCTATTAAAACAAGCTAAACAAGCGATTAAAAAGACTAAACAATTAGTAAGAGAAATCAAATGAAAGCAGGTAGAAAAAGTACACTAAGTAAAGAACTTACCTTGAAAATCAGAGCAATGGTTTTAGAAGGTGAATTATATAAAGATATTCAAACCAAACTCAATATTAATCCAAACAACTGGGATACGTGGGTATATATAGATTTTCAAGGATTTAGAGCTAATCTACTTAAATGGAAACACGAAAGAATGGTAAAGAAGGCAGAATCAAGACTAGACATCTCAATAGACAGTGAAGAAGATAGAGTAGCACTAGATGCTACTAAGTTTACATTATCAAGATTAGATAAAACCAATTATAGTGATAGAACAGAACACACAGGCAAAGATGGTAAAGATTTAATCCCTAAACCACTTCTCGATAATGTACGAGACAACAACAGCACTAAAGAAGATAATAAAGCTCCAAAAAAGAATTAGAGCTATACAAGGGGGAACTTCTGCTGGTAAGACAATAGGAATACTCGAAGACTTAATAGATTTAGCCCAGAGAGACAAGAAGCCCACCCTTACTAGTGTAGTGAGTGAATCAATCCCCCACCTTAAAAAGGGATGTATCAGGGACTTTAAAAAGATACTCAAAGAACACAACTACTGGAAGGATGATAGATGGTTTGAAACAGACAAGGTTTATACTTTTGAAACTGGCTCACAGATAGAATTCTTTGGAGCTGACCAGTCAGAGAAGTTAAGAGGTGGGAGAAGAGATAGACTGTTCATTAATGAGTGTAACAATATAGGATTTACAGCATTTGAAGAGCTAGAGGTTAGAACTAAAGAATTAATTTACTTAGACTGGAATCCCACTAATGAGTTTTGGTTCTATGATGAGGTACTAGGCAAAAGAGATGATGTTGAGCATATAATCCTAAATTACTTAGATAATGAAGCACTAGATGAATCCACTATTAAGTCAATAGAACAGCGTAAGAATCGTAAACACTGGTGGAAAGTATATGGACTAGGAGAATTGGGTGAAGCCGAGGGAAGGATTTATACTGGTTGGAATTTTATAGACGATATCCCACACGAAGCAAGACTTAGAGTAAGGGGATTAGACTGGGGCTACAGTAATGACCCAACTGGAATTATAGATATTTACGAATACAACAATGGGTATATCCTAAATGAAACTTGTTATCAAAAAGGACTAAGCAACAAGCAAATAGCTGATACAATACAAGGACTAGACGTTCCCCAGATGTTAGTCAAAGCAGACTCAGCAGAACCCAAGTCAATAGATGAACTCAGAAGCTATGGAATCAACATCCAACCAGCTCCCAAGGGACAGGGTAGTGTTAATCAGGGCATAGCATTTGTCCAAGATCAAAGGATCAGCGTAACCAAGAGAAGTGTTAATCTTATCAAGGAATTCCGCAACTATCTATGGGAAACAGACAAAGACGGCAAGATCATCAACATACCAGAAGATGCTTGGAATCACTTACTCGACGCAGTAAGATATGGATTCAGCAGCTTGATAGTAAAGAAAAAGAAAGGTAAAACATTTACATATAAGCGAGTTAAGTTTTAAATAAATGTAAGACAAACTTTACTTTTAAGCTAACACTGATAGAAATATCCTCGGGGATAGACAAAAAGTTAGACTCAGCCAAAAGCAAGTCATAGACTAAATCAACAAGAGATTTTAAGAGAAAATGGGCATATTTAAAAAAACTAAGTAACATAAACCTGACAAATGGAAAAAACACCAGAAGCAATCAAAAAGAAATATGGCATAGAAGGATTAACAACCTTCCGCTCAGTGGAAGCTAGTGATACCAGCCTAGATACACTAAGAGAACGGAATGAATTATGGCTAGAGGTTAGGGAAAGTGGCTGGGAGGAGAAAGAAATAGCTCAAGTAGCAGGAGTTAAACTGGCTCTAGTGAAAGAGATAATCGGAGAGAGAATAGAACAAATGGAGCGTACTCTAGACAAGATTAGACCACCAAAGAGTCCAATCAAAGCTAAAGATTTGACACCCAAAGAAAAGGTAATATAATAAAGGTAAGTAAAGTCTGGAGGACAATATATGGAAGAGAACCAAAAAGAATCTATTAATAGGTTCGAGCAGTTTAGAGCGAACTATTATCAGACAGACTTACAACTGACAGAGAGTACGTCTTTTAATATTTCTGAAATTATTGAAGACAACATTAATCAGTTCAACGGACAGTTTGAAGACCCACTGTATCCTGATGGGATGGAAAAGACTCACTTTAAACTAGGATGGAGACTTTTCTTTGCCGCTCTCAGACACACAGACATAGATACCAAGAACACTTTTGTAGAATCTCTCAACCAACCATCAACCGATTTAGTCCCTCTCGTAAGGGGAGCATTAAAAGCTTACTTTAAACACAACGATTACGACTCTAAAATAAACACATTAAGACAACCATTAATCTGGATGGGTCATCTAATGAGCAAGGAGGTTAGGGGTGAATCAATAGAAGTAAATCTCCAAAACATTATCCGACCCCATCACATTATGGACTTACAGAAGTCCGGACTTATAGAGGAAACATTCCTTACTTGGGATGAAATGCTTGAAAATAAAAAGGCGTGGTCTGACAACTGGACTGCAATAGAAGACCTCCACGCAAAAATGATAAAAGAACAGCAGGTACTATTTAAAGTATATGAGTGGTGGACTTGGGATGACTTCGGTAAAAAGTACACAAGAGGTTGTATTAAGTACCTAGACAACGAAATGATGAGACCCTCTAAGACACAGGATGCAGCTGATTGGGATCCCCACGTAGAACTGGAAAGATTCGCTTCACCCCATACTCGCAAAGTACGAAGCAATAGCAAACTAAAAAGATTGCGAAAAGCAGGACTTATTGCCAAAGGTTCAGATGAAGAACCAATCTTCCCCTATGTAGAGGAAAGACTAATCCCTATCAATGGACGCTGGTTAGGATTGGGATTTATGGAACTTACTCGTGGAATGGAGGAAATCACCAACGAAACAATGAACACGCTTAGGCGAAACCAGCAATTAAGACACAAATCAATCGTAGTTCACAAACAATCATCTGAGGGAGAGGGTACATCACTTACTCAGGACTTCTTATCTAATATAGATATGGGAGCTGTTTTAGACATTGAGAATGACGAAGAACTCCAAAGACTGGTGATTGAATCAATTACTCAAGAGGTATTACTCTCAGTAGACAAATTGTTTGAAATAGCCAGACAGATTACAGGAATATCCGCTACTGGAACAGGAGAGGAAATCCCAGCATCAACCACAGCTACAATAGGAATAGTCAATCAAAAAGAGGGCAAAACTACTTACGACCTAATCAATGAGCAACAGTCCCTATTCTTTAAGCGAATATTCGAGATGTTTAAGATGAAACAAATCATTGAAGACATCACAGCTGAGAATTGTACTAAGATAATGGGAGATACCCAAGACTTAATGGATGCTGAAGAGGTGTTTATTGATTACCTGGCCAAGAACAAGATAGCCAAACAAATCGATACAGGTGTAGCTAGTTCACAAATATTCAAAATAATGGACTTACAGCAAGTGCCGATAGATAAAGCTCAGGACATTCTACTGGAACAGGTTAAAATGGCAATCCAAATGGAACGCCAGAAAGAAGGAGATAGCCGATTCGCCCAGTTGGGATTCAAAGCTATGAAGAAATGGCTGTTAGATGAACTAGACTGGTTAGTAGAGTTCCATATAGGAAACGAGAGCTTTGATAAACAAACCGAGATTAACAATCTAGTTGCATTATACCAATCACCACTATATGAGGGTTCACGAGCCAAGCTAAGAGAAAGAGTTATGGAATTAATGGGATTAACAGGTTCAAGATACGACAAGACTGAAGAAGAAAAACAAGCAGAACTGCGACAAGCTCAAAACGAAGCACAAGTACAGGCAATAGCCAAACCCCCTCAAAGTGGAATGGCTCAACAAGAAGCTCAAAATAACAGTATAATTCAATGAGAATAGTTAAAGCAGACCCAAAATTAGCAGAGAAAGCCCGTAGAGCAAAGGAAAAGAAGCAATCAGCTCAGCTAAAGAAAGACAAGGCATTAAAGACATTTAGAAAGTCCAGAGCATTCCCATATGTTAAACAGATGATTAAAGAGCTAATGGAAGAATGTTATGTTGAAAAGATGCTTGATAGTGAAGATAAGATAGCTAAATCAAGCGACAATGAGTTAAGACAGTTGATGATAGGAGCAGTGCTGACACGAAAGAAACTCAAGAAACTACTGCATAATTTGACAGCAAGTGAATAAAAGCTAAACTACATATAGTACCTTTTAATATAGTCTGGAAACTTTAAGGGATAGGATAATCCCAACAGTTTTCCAGACGCTGTTGGGATAATCCCGTCTCTTTAGGCGGGTTTATTCTTTAACAACCCAAATGTTAGAAAACAAATCAAATCCAAAAGAAGAGGAATCGTTGAAAGACGAGGAATCAAATCAAGAGGAAGAGGAGTTGGAAAACACTTCAGACGAACTCGATGAAACTGAAGAAGAAACCGATTCTAAGGAATCCATCTTAGAGAAAATCAACAAGGGTGCCAGTAAAAAGTTCAAAGATGCTGACCAAGTTATTGAGGCTCTCAAGCAACAAGACAAAAAGTTCATCGAGAAAGGCACGAAGAAGGAACCCAAGAAGGAAATTAAACCTCACGGCGTAGAGGAAAGACTCCTTGTACTTGAGAATCCTGATTCTGAGTATGTGCTTGACGAAATACTAGAAGACTCCAAACGTCTCGGTAAAGAAGTTACCGAATTGTGGGGAACTTCTCCATATTATCGCAACAAAGCACAATCACTAGCTGAAGAGGCAAGAAAAAAGGAAGATGCCGAAGATAGAATCGGCGAACCTAATTCAAACCGACCAACGGGGAAGGGAATAAACCTCTCCCAAGAAGATAAAAAACTAATGACCGACCTCGGTGTAACAGCCGAAGAGGTTGCCAAGACCAGAGAGAGACGGATTAATCACTAATCTCTCACAATGGCAAAGAATGACATAACAATCGTATCACGAGGTGGTCTTTTGAATTTGCCCACAAAAACATTTAAAGTCGATGACAGAACAACCACTTCCGACACCCAGATTTACGCAGGAGAACCTTTGAAAATCTATGGCGAGGAAGATGGTAACTATGTGGTTCACTGTGCAACAGGAGACCCAGAAATCGGTACAGATATTTTTGCTGGAATCGCAAAATCACCAGATACAGCTACAACTACAGCAGAAGGAACAGTTGAAGTGTATTTACCAATGCCCGGAGTAATATATCGCTGCAAAGCAACTACCGCAGCTAACCTAGCAGATGGAATACTATTTGACACTGTTTGTTTTGACCTTACTGGTACAACATTTACAGTAGATGAAAATGAAGGGTCAGACGAGAATGTACACGGATTGAGAATCCTTGACTATGATGCAGATGCAGACACGGTTGATTTTGTAATCAGCCCAGAATGTACCATCTTAGGAGCAGGTCTCAACGCTTAACTTCTTAAACAATAGATTTAATTAACTAAATTACACCAATGGGATTAAATGCAGGAACAGCAGCAGATGTGATTCAGACAAAGCTCGACAAGGTATTCAATCAAGAATTCAATGGAGAGCAGCACCCTGGACACGCTACAGCTGAAACAGGACAAGTCTTTAAACAAGACACTGCCAGTAATCGAAAGGTGATAATGGAAATCTTCAAAGGAGTAGGAGCTTGGGACTCAGCAGTTGGTGAAGAAGACAACTTTCCAGAAGGGACAGCCGCAGTAGGCAATGAGAAAACCTTCTCAGTTGGAAAATTCGCTAAAAGCTTACCAATTCCAAGAGACTATTTCGATGACGATGAACATTCAACCGTCAATATGGCAGTAAGAAACTTCGGAAGAAGAGGAAGAACAACTAGAGATAATAATGCTATGGGTTTATGGAGAGGCTCTTTCGCCACTTACACAACCGCAGATGGAGCATATATCTGTTCTAATACTCACACCAACCAAGCAGGAAGCACAATTGACAACCTAGAGACCTCGGCTCTAAGCCCAGCAACTCTAAAGACATCAATTGCAAAGCTTTATCAGCAAAAAGCTCAGGATGATGTGATTGACGGACATCTAGCATCCGTTCTTCTAGTAGCACCAGCTAATTACGATTACGCTTGTGAAATTACGAAGTCCGAACTCAAGGCAGACACAGCCGAAAACAATATGAATCCTTACAGTTCAATTTACAATCTGTGGGTATTCACATCCCCTTATCTTGGAGATACTCCAGGTGGAGATGATGATGACTGGTGGCTAATGAGTTCAACACACGCAATGACAAGATTTATCAGACGACCAATTGATACATACCTAAGAGACTACAAAGAAACTGACAACGAAACTTACAAGTATCGTGGCAGCTTCAGAGAAGTCGTAGGATGTCCAACATACGAAGGAATTATAGGGCATAACGTAGCCTAATTCTATGGGAGGGTGAAAGTCCCTCCCCGTTTTAATAAACTAAACTAATTCAATGACAAATTTTCCAAACGGCCTGTCTAGTTATGGTGTACCCATTCTAGGTGGCGGCGGGATTCCCGCAACGCTGGGTAACGTTTTTTTTGTCGATTATCGCAATGGAAGCGATAACAACTCAGGAAAGACAAAGGACAATGCGCTAAAAACATTAAGTACAGCCTATGGTAAGGCAACTTCTAATAACAATGACCTTATCATAATTGATGGAGACTCTACGGTAACCGAAACAGCTATGATAACTTGGTCAAAGAACCGAGTACACGTAGTGGGTGTGAATGGAGTTCCTGGACATTATGGACAAGGAGCTAAGGTTTCTATTGGAGTAACAACAGCAGCAACCGATATTGCCCTTCTAAAGGTAACAGGTGTTAGAAATACTTTTTCTAACATTAAGTTTATGTCTAGCAACACTGTTGCGGAAGGACTTTACTGTGTAGCAGAGGGTGGAGAATTTACAAGGTATCATAATTGTGAATTCTACAAATCAACAGACTTAGATGATGCTGGAGCTTCAGAATTACTACTTAATGGTGATTCAGCAATGTTCTATAATTGTACGATTGGCTCAACCGCAAACGAAACAGGAAATATTAGAGCTAACGTATTATGTACAGCTACACTTTCTGGTAAAAAGCTAAGAGATTGTTACTTTGAGAATTGTCTGTTTTTTGCTAAGGCAGATGATACAGATAAGGTGTTTATATACGGAGCAAATGCCACAGACGTTGAAAGAATGCTTACATTCAAAGGATGTACATTTTTCAACAATCCATTATCAGCAGGAACACCGGCAGCAGCTATTGCTTTTGGAGCAGCTCAGACTGAAGGAGCAGTATTTTGCGATACCAATACAGCCTGTGTAGATTGTTCTGTAATGGGAACAACGGGGCAAAACATCTTTGTTATGCAACAAGATGGTGCAACCTATGCCACGGGTGGATTAGCAGCACAAGCATAAAAAGTAATTTAATACAATGGCTAAAAAGAAGGTTAAAAAGGTATCTAAAAAAGAACCAATAGTAACCGATATTCTCGAAGAATATTTCTTTAACAAAAAGGGTGGAGATGAAATGGTGATGCGGACATATATGAATGGCGACAAGAAGGTTAAAGAAGAAGTAGTAGCTAATAAGTAAATTTTAAGATGAACATCAAAAAGCGAAAGGCTGAGACTGAGAAGAAGTTTGACGAACTCAAGAAGCGTCGAGAAGACCTAATTGAGAACGGCAAACAGCTTCAGGCTCAGCTTAATGAGGTTGATGTTGAGCTTACTAAACTTCAAGGGGAGTTCAGGCTTATACAGTCTTTAGAAAAAGACAAGAAGTAACTTCTGACTCTGTGGAGGGCAGAGATGAGAAATTAACAAATAAATTAAAAATATGGCAGAGCAACAAAGAGACAACTTAAAGACCTACATCTCTTCTAACGCAACAACCAACGTGAGAACAGAATCTGGTCAGCTTGTGGCTATCGTAGTTGGCACCACAGCAGCTGGTACAATTAAACTCTACGATGATGCCGATGGAACAGATAACCAGTTCGGGGAGTTAAAATCTAGTATAGCAGAGGACACCTATGTATTTAATTGCCAACTAACCAACGGACTTACAGTTGTTACATCAGCATCGCCCAAAATTACAGTTATCCATTCTAAATAAACCCAATGGACTTAACAGCGATTAGAACCCAATCAAGGTTTTACACAGACACAAACTCAACAACCTTTCCGGATACTGACTTAGACCGTGAAGCTAATAATGTGAATCGTCAGCTAGTGGCTGAGATTATAGCAGTACAGGGTTCCAAGAACATCTTGGGTGGTGAGAAATACACCTCATTAGTAGCAACTGACGGTCTTAGTGCTGGAGATAACGGCTATAATGGGGAGTATTCCTTCGATTCCGATATGATGAGGATTGTTAGGGCAGAGATTATGTATGAAGCCGACACTACACCAGAAAGGGCTGAAATATATGATATGAGCCAAAATAGCTCGTCTGAGTATGATGAGGATTCAATTCAGGGTCAGTTCTCAGAGGATTCACCATTCATAACCCTATTTAGGGGAGCTTACAGGGTAAGACCGCTTTATACAGAGGGGGATGATGTTACAGGTGGAATTCACTTGTGGTATGAGAAAAGGATTGATGACCTCTCGGAAATTACCGACACACCAGACTTTGAGGAATTATTCCATAACCTAATCCCCCTAAAGGTAGCCAAGCTGTACTCAATAAAGTACCCATCTAAGTTTAGCTATAAGTGGCTCAGAAGCAATGCGGAGGAGTATAAGGCATTGTACGATAGTTTCCGTAAGTATTACCGTAAACAGATAACACTCAAAAAACAAGCGATACCCTCAAGACATAATTTTAAATAATGCCCGATTATGATGAAATTGCAAAACCAAGCACGGATTATACAAAACCCTGTTCACCAAGTAAGTGGCAAAGTGGTTACTGGATTCTAAGAGAAGATGGCGGGTATATGCTTAGGGAGGATGGATGCAAGTTCGTCAGGGAGGAAGCACCCAACATATATGGTGAAGTTGATAAACCAACTACAACCTATGACCAAGTTCTTACCCCACAAATACAGGATTATATGATAACAGAGGACGGGGAAACTATCCTAACAGAGGACGGGGAGCCGATACTCCTAGAACAGGACGCAATTACCTATACAGAACCCACCAAACCAACAACACCTTACACAGAAATAACTAAACCCGACTAATGCCCAAAAAGATTTCAGCTTTTACAGCCGCAGACCCCATAGTTGGAGCAGACTACTTTCCGTTTGTTCAGG